>ERZ839767.1069-NODE-1069-length-44013-cov-11.107785_pt1 | contig 44013 bp, 65 predicted proteins | sample MGYA00519879_ERZ839767 | MGnify/ENA primary metagenome ERZ839767 (study PRJEB31850, sample SAMEA3708852) | human gut metagenome | biome: human gut; feature: human-associated habitat; material: faeces | place: China | collected 2014 ... | reverse complement strand
TTCTGGCTCGGTGCTGCCTGTGGCGGCGGCTCGTGTAGTGCTGCCCGCTGCGCTGCAAGGACTTGACCGACAGCAGATGACCGTCGCTATCAAAAGCGCACCGCTTGGGAGGGTTGACCGTAAGATAGCCTTACTGCGGTACGTTGAGCGGCTTCCACTGCCGGACATTGCAGCACAGACGCATTACAGCCGGACGGCGATAGGCTACCGGCTGAAAAGCATTGACAAAATTTTGGATGTGTGATATACTAGTTACGCAAGAGGATGGATAGCGCATACACATCCATCAGCAAATGTATGCAAAAGACCAGCGGAATAACGTTTACCCACTGGTCTTTTTGTTTTACACGATTTGTGGTATAATATACCCAATAGAACCCGTCGAGCCTCTTAACAATGCGTATCATGGCGGGTCATTCAAGAGCTAACTCCGTGCTTAACGGAGAATTAAAAAAGCAGTCGCCAGATTCGGCGCTGAACAGTCTCCCACCCGCCTCCTTGCAGTGCGTACCATGTGGGAGACGCAGAAACCCCCGGTGTTCCGTTTGGAGCATCGGGGGATTTTTTACTTTTTCTTCAATTCCTCAAGCCTGCTGGAAAGTTCTTCTTCCCATCCTTCATGTTCTTTAAGGTACGGGGCGTAGATCAGTTCTTCGGCCTCTTTGCGGGCCGCAACGGCTTCTTCGATTGTGTCATAGCTGCCGAGATGATATTGCTTGCGTTGGAAGTTGATATATGCACGCCATCGGCCGTGGTTGTCTTTACACACGCCATTTGCGCCAGAAGTGGAATTTTTATTGATATGGCCTCCGACCGCCCTTGTGCGAATAGACATAAGGGAAGAACCATCCGCGTAAACTGTACTGTGAATTGCCCCGGTTTTCTCTCCAATGTCCCTGTTGCAATCTGCGCAATGCTGGATTCGAGAAAGCCTTGTGATCTTTACGGCGGTTTCCTTCCCACATTTCGGGCAAATAGCACGGCACAGAAAGCAGCCTGACCTCTTTTCGGGCAAAACTTCCAATACTTTCCATCCGTTAATAATCTGTCCTTCTTTTTTCTTCGCCTTTCGTAAAGCCGTCTCCGTCATGGCTGGCTTTTGCCCTCGATTCGCGCAAGACAGACAGCTTCGGCTTTTGCCAAGACGCAGGGAGCTGTCATACACGTCTTTTACCACTCCGCACTCACACTGGCATGTGTAGTAGTGCGGCTTTTCAGACGGCGCAAGCACCGTCCACTTTCCAAAATGCTTTCCAGTCAAATCTTCTGCCATAACATTCTCCTCAGATCAGCCCATAGTGCTCGGCCAGCAGGAAGCGGACGTATTCCGGGCAGTCGCGCTCGCCCAAACACCACCCCTGCACCGTGCGGCGCGGGATGCCCGCACCCTTTGCAAAGGCGGTCTGGCTGATGCCGGATGCCACCACCATCTCCCGCACGCTCATGCGGGAGACGTCCCAGAGATGGGACAGGCTGGCGGTCTCGGCGTCCAGATCGGCGCAGCCATCGGAATCGTCCGGGATGCTGAGGGTGACGTTACCGAGAAAAACTTCTTTCGGCTGCTTGGCAGCCATGTCAAAAAGTTCTGCTTTGCTATACATGGTTGACTTCCTTTCTTTCGCATGATAATATGTTCGTGTACCTCCATGGTACGTCTTTCACAAAAGCCCCGTCAAGTGCAGCGAACACTTGACGGGGCTTTTTTATTTAGCACATTTGACCGAGGAGCTTAATTTCAAAGTCATCCGGGGTCATGCTGTTGCAGTATTCAAGTGCAAGATGGTTGCGTAGGAGCTGCTCTGCCTGCTCGGCATTTGCGCCTACCTGACGGTGCTCCTCGCTTGCAAACTTTTTGCAGGACACGCTGAAAGCAAAAACGTGGTCATTGTTTTTAGGATCCTTGAACGCTTTTTCTGCGATTGCAGCATCGCTTTCGTCAAAAAGACTAAACGCGGTAAGCGCGTCCTTCACCTCGTTATACGCGATCATGCGGCGGGCTATCAGGCTCTGCGCTTTCTTGACACGTTCCGGGTCGCCACATCCCAGCAGATAAGAGTAGTGGTCATTCAACTTGTTCTCCAGATACTCAAAAGCAGCCTCCATGCGTTCAACTTCAAAATTCGTCATAATAAAAACCTCCATGTTGTTGTGTGTTGGTGTCTTTCACTGTCTTTATTATACGCTCATTGAGCGTAAAAGTCAAGCCTATTTGTAAAATTTTGTGCTCAATGAGCACTTTTTTTCTTTTGGCAAAATAGAGCATTTTTGTCCTTCGTTGGTCGCTCGTTGCCTCTCCCGCCGGGCGGATCTGCTACACTGGGCGCAAAGGAGGCAAGCGCCAATGTGGATCAAGTTCAGCCCCAACCCCCACGGGGGCAGCGTCGGGGATTGCGCCGTGCGTGCTGTAGCGGCTGCCACAGGGCAGAGCTGGGAGCAGGTCTACATTGGATTGGCGCTGACCGGATTTGCCCTCGGCGATATGCCTAGCGCAAACCGCACATGGGGCGCGTACCTTCAAAAGCGCGGGTTTAAGCGCCGTTTGGTGGAGGCAGACTGCACCACCTGTTACACCGTGGCAGATTTTGCCCGGGAGTACCCGCACGGCGTGTATGTGCTTGGCTGCTCCGGGCACGTCCTGACTGTGATCGACGGCGAGTGGTGGGACAGCTGGGACAGTGGCGCAGAATGCCCGATTTACTACTGGTATAAGGAGGAGTAAACGATGCCTTACAATCCGTATGCGTATCAGATGCCGACATACTACGGCCAGCCAATGCCGGACAACCTCACTCAACTCAGGCAGGGAGTGGGCTATCAGTCTCCCATGATGCAGCAGCCGACAGCCCAGACAGCACAGGCTACGCCCTCCATCATCTGGGTGCAGGGCGAGGAGGGCGCAAAAGCATACATGGTTGCCGCAGGAAACAGCGTGCTCCTGATGGACAGCGAAAACAGCGCGTTTTACATCAAAAGCACCGATGCAAGCGGTATGCCGCTTCCCCTCCGGGTGTTTGACTACAAGGAGCGCACCACAGCCGCAAAAACGCCGCCACAAACGGCGCAGCAGTCTGGCGTGGAGTTTGTCACCCGGGCAGAGTTTAACGCGCTGGCAGCCCGCTGTGCGGCGCTGGAAAAGCAAGAGCCCACAAAGCCTGAAACGGAGGCCAAGTAATTATGTCAAACCCTCTTTTTAACGTTCTGAGCGGCGGTATGCCCGCCATGTCCGGCCCTATGGGTCAGTTTGGTCAGCTGATGCAGCAGTTCCAGCAGTTCCGTGCAAACTTTCAAGGCGACCCAAAAGCAGAAGTGCAAAAGCTGCTGCAATCCGGCAAAATGTCACAAAACCAGCTGAACCAATTACAGGCGATGGCGAAACAGTTTCAGCAGTTTCTTCATTAAGTCGTAACCGTGGCCACGGTTCAAGCATAAAAATCATTCAAAACACACGAAAGGAGTACAAAAATGTCTCTTTCTTCCGATTCTGCGGTTCTGACCATGCCTGTTCAGCCCGCAAACACCAATGGCGGAAACGGCTTTGGCTTTGGCAATGATGGCGCATGGTGGATCATCATCCTGTTCCTGTTCGCCTTCTGCGGCGGCTGGGGAGGCAACTGGGGAGGCAATGGCAACACCGGTGCCGGTGTCGTTGACGGCTACGTCCTGACCTCCGATTTTGCCAACATCGAGCGCAAGATGGATGGTATCAACAACGGCATGTGTGATGGCTTCTACCAGCAGGCGCAGCTTGTCAACGGCGTGCAGCAGACCGTGAACAACGGCTTTATGTCCGCAGAGATCAGCCGCGCAAACCAGCAGGCGGCGTTCATGCAGCAGCTGTTTGCCATGCAGATGCAGCAGCAGGAGTGCTGCTGCGAGAACCGCTCTGCCATTCAGGGCGTCAACTACAATTTGGCCACCCAGTCCTGCGAGACCCGGAACACGGTGCAGAACACCACCCGGGACATCATCGACAACCAGAACCAGAACGCCCGCGCCATCCTTGACGCCCTGACCGCACAGCGCATCGAGGCAAAGGACGCAAAGATCGCTGAGCAGGGTCAGCAGCTGTTCGCAGCACAGCTTGCAGCTTCCCAGGCGGCGCAGAATGAGACCCTCAAGGCATACATGAGCGGTCAGCTGGCCTACTACAACCCGCGTCCCGTTCCTGCCTTCCCAGTTCCTGCGCCGTACCAGTACGGTAACTGTGGCACCGGATGCGGCTGTAACGGCTGCGCATAACCGAATCACGGCAACTGACTGCAAATTGTATGTAGTCTGTTCAGCCCCTGAGCTGATTTTGCAAACCAGAGCGCCGGGGCAGCAGTCCCGGCGTTTTTATTATGAAAGGAGCCGATAAAATGGCTGAATTTAGCAACTCTAACACCGTCAGCGTGGCGGCAGGTGAAAACCTTCCCCTGACCGAGACCGCGGTGAAAGCCCCTGCCTGCATCATGCACCGTGAGGGCAGCGGCCTCGTGACCCTGCGCGGTCTGACCAATCAATGCAAAGCCCGCTTCAAGGTGAGCTTTGGCGGAAATATCGCCATTCCCACCGGCGGCACCGTGGGGCCCGTTTCCGTGGCGCTGTCTGTCGGCGGTGAGGCACTCAATAGCGCGACCGCCATTGTCACACCTGCTGCAGTCGAAAACTACTTCAACGTTTTCGTGGCCGCGTTCATCGAGGTGCCGCGCGGCTGCTGCGTGACCGTGGCGGTTAAAAATACCAGTACGCAGGCAGTCAGCATTGCAAACAGCAATCTGATCGTTGAGCGGGTAGCATAAGAAAGGAGATAAAGCCATGCTGGATAAACTGAATCACCTGAAGGATGAGATGTGCGACGAGCTCATGGAACTGACCGACAAAAAGAACCGTTCCCCGGGTGATGTTGAGATGATCGGCGAGATTGTGGATATCATTTTGGACATCCACCGCATCGAGGATTACTGTGAGGGCGGCGAGTACAGTCGTGCGGGCGAGTGGGCTGCTGACATGCGCGGGACTTTCGGCCACGATGCCGGAAACGGTTACAACCGGGGCAACAGCTATGCCAACCGAGGCCGTCACTATGTTCGTGGGCATTACTCCCGCACGGATGGCCGTGAGCGCATGATCTCTGACATCGAGGACATGATGCAGGAGGCCACCGGCGCAGAGCGCGATGCATACAAGCGGGCCGCTGACATCTTGCGCAACGCATAAGAAAGGGGGCGGCAGGCATGGACATTGACGAGATCAACACCCACATTCACAAGCTGAAATGTGGTTCAACGGACTGGCAGAGCGTGGAAAAGCTTGCCGCCCTCTGCACTGTGCGGGACGAGCTGGAAGAAAAGCAGGCACGTAAAACGCAGACCCAGGCATTGCCGCCCACGGATTACCGGGCGGCGTACTCCACGGCAACGGAACCGCAAAGCGACTTTGTGACGGCTGCCAGCTCTGTTCCTTTCGGCGGTCTGATGCAGGTGCTCGACGAACACATGAAGGCAATAAAGCTGGCGTACCCGAAAGAGTATGAGCTAGTGATGCGGAAGATAAGCGACTTGTAAAAAGACATAGAATGTGCTATTTTTACATAAGCTCAGCGTTTTGGCACGGGATGCATAATCTAGCAGAAAGCTAACAAATTGATAATTATTCACGTTAAAACGCTAAATAAATTTGATTTGTAATCAGTGGGTTGCAGGTTCAACTCCTGTCACCAGCTCCAAAAATAAGCGTATAGGCGATAAAAACAAGTCGCCTATACGCTTTTCTTTTTGTTGAAACCGTGCAAAAACACCTGAAAACGTGTGATAATCTAACAAACGATCTAACAAGTCAGTACTTCATCTTCTGCATTTCCCGCAACAAATATGTCGGGTCGTTGTGTGACACGTACTTGTTTGCCGTGGTGGAGAAATTCTTGTGACCGAGGATTGCCTGCACAGCGGTTTTTTCCAGACCACACTCCACCATTTTACTGCTGGCCGTATGACGCAGGGTGTGTGGGTGCACCCCCTCTATATGGCATTCCTGCATCAACGCCCGGAACTTTGTAGCCACGTTGCGCTTATCCAGCTTTGTGCCGGCCTTGGATGGAATCAGCCATTCGCACCCGCTGTCAAGCATCCAAAAGGAAATGATCTTGTAAATGGGCTCAAGGATGGGGATGATGCGGTTCTTGCCCGCTTCTGTCTTTTCGCCGCCCTGCATATAGTGCTCCTTCAGATGCACGTCCTCACAGCGCATAGAAAGCAGCTCGTCAATGCGCATGCCGGTATAAAGCAACACCATTGCGATTTGCGCCGTCTGCCCAAACTTCGGGTCATTCTGTCGGCTGCTGATCTGCTCAATCTCTTGGGCGGTCAGGGTGCGCTCTGCTTTTCCTGTAGCCGCCGGGAGCTGCAGCAGCATGGCATAATTTTTGTTTATGATGTCCTGCGCCATTGCCCACTCGCAGATCTGGCTAAAAAGCGTGCGCTGTTTTTCACAGGAGCTTCGGGAGAGCCCTTTTTCCACCATTGCGTCAATGACCTGTTGATAATCTGCCGCTTTTAAGTCCCGCAATTGTCGGTCGTATAGCGGCGCAGCCTTTGCATATGCCAGCTCGTATCCCTTTTGCATGTCCGTGCTGAGCTTTTGAAACTTTGGCTGCGCTCTCCATTGGGTATAGGCATCTGCAAAGGTGCATTTCAGAAGCGAAGCGGGGGTGTTCTGGGCGTTGTAAGCGTCCAGCGCTTGTACTGCTTCGCCTGCTGTTTCAAACGTCCCCAGAACGTCCCTTTGGGCTGTAAGCGCCACATACGGTCTTGCCCGCGCCCCGCTCAGTTTATACACGCTGCCGCTGCCCTTTGGGCGGCGGCGCTTTTTTCTTTGCTGCGGGGCGGCTTTCGGCTGCTTTTTCCCGCACCACGGACAAAAAGAAGCACCATCCGGGATTTCCTTCCGGCAGCATGGTCTCACGCATTTCATGGCTTACTCCTTTTTCTGCCCGATATATCCGAATGCACCATTTTCAGCAGCGGCCCTTCCAGCCTTGTAGTTGATTTTCAGGTCGTCAATGGGAGGATGTGGAGCGTCCGGGCATGGGTCAAGGCCAGCAATCTGCGCATAGGTATACTGGTCTATGATGGTGCCGCAGACGCTGACCCGGTTGTTGAGTGGGCAGTGCAGGTTTGCTGCCATCTCGGAGATCACCGCAGGCGGACTGCTGCCGTGTCGGCCCTTCAGAATGAAAAGCAGCAGTCGCTTCGTGATGGGCGGCAGAGCCCTCATCAGCAGATGCAGCTCCCGATCTACAGAATCTTCCAGCCTTTCGATGTCGGAAACCGCATACAGATCTGGGTGCATCATCTCCATAAACACGGTGATGGGGGACACCCCACATGCTGTGCACCAATCCATGACCTCGTCACTGTCCGGGCTGGTGCAGCCTTTTTCCCAGCTCTGTACCGTCCTCTCACCCTTCTCGATGAGCCTTGCGATCTCCACTTGGCTCAGGCCGGCAGATACCCTGGCCTTTGCAAGCGCTTTTCCAATCTGGGTTGCCGTAAAATAACTCATACTTTCGCCCCCGTAAAACCAACGTGTTTTTAACAGAAAATGGCGCAGAAAAAATCTGCGCCATTCGACAAAAAATATCCGTATTTTGTTTTCCAACGGCGCATGGTAGAATTTGGAACATAAGACATAAATGTGCACAAAAGAAAGGGGAAAACAAAATGGATTTTGAGCAAAGAAACGGTAAAGAAACCGAAATGACCATCATCGACGGTATGCCTGCCACCGTTTTGAACGGAACCGACCGCACACCACAGCCTTGGGAGGACTGACTATGGAGAAGATGAGCCACTTTTGCACGCACATCCGCGCCGCGCTTGCCTGCTACGTTGATATGACTCCGGAGCAGCAAGCCCTTGCCACCATGTACGCCGCCCGCAAGATCAATACACTGCACGCATTACATATGACGGCCAAAACGCCCGGCGGCGCAGAGACTGGAGCAGGGGAGTTGTTGCAAAAAATGCAACAACTCGATGCAACCCATCAAAAAGAGTGATGGGCAAACCCATTGACTGCAACAACGTGCAGTTGTATAATTCGGTTGTAAACAAGTTTACACGTCAAGAACATCCTTGTTTTCTGCCAGCTCTTCTCGCCCGATGTCAGTCAATGCGTACTTTCCGTTATCGGACATCTGGATAAACCCTCGCCTTTCCAGCGTTTGCAAGTGGTAGCCAACATTTTTTATTCCGTATTGATACCACCATAGCCCCGGATATCCATGCCTTGGGTGCGGGTATGTACCATAAGAGCAGTATTTAAGCAAAGCAATCTCTGCACGGTATAACCCACGCTTGGACGGTCTTTCGATGGCCGTCTGCTCCACAAAAGGAACAACGCGTTTTACACCGTTCACGGCATCTAACGAAAAGGACGGCGCATAGTCTTTGTAATAAGACGGATCTTGATAATACTGCTGCTCTTCTAGAGGGATAGGTGGTTCTATGCCCTGATTAAAGGCAAAAGCAGTGAATAAATCCATTGCTTACACCTCTTTCAGCTCTTCAAGTTTCAAATCCAGATAACTTCTTGAACGCACAGGCATTTTTTCAAAGTAAGGCTCAAAGGATGCATACCACCTTTGATTAGAATTTGTGCGTCCGCGTTCCGTTTTAAGGGTAGAAAGTTTTTGGAGCTGCTTTATATAGGCATTGTCTATCATGACATTTACGGTGTCGGCAGTGGTTTCCTGACTGAGAGATTGAGCTTTCAAAGAGGAAAGGTCACTGGTGAATTTTATCCCTTTCTGTTGCAGTTCGACCATGTTGTCCAACCGTTCCATAGCGAGATCGTACCTCGAAAAGAAAGTTTCCGGGTTAGTCGTTTTTTGCATGATACTCAAGGAATCTTGAAATTCATCCATGAAAATCTTGGCGTTCATCCGGTCAATTTCCGCTATTGATTCTTCTTCGGTAGTCCCATCAACGTTTTCCATCGCAGGGAAATTAAAAGTATCTGAAGCAGCCGCGGTGTTTCCTGAATGATAAGAGCGGTATTTGGTTTTGTTATAATCGACAACGCAAAGCGCCGCAACCAAAAAAGGGAAAGCGAAGAAAGCGATGAACAAAAAAGAAATTTCCAAAATATCGAAAGAAGGTTTCCAGATGCCCAGTATAGGACACAAGCAAATTAAACCAACAGTAAAGCAACCAGCCCATTGCAAAAGCGTAGGCCTTGCGTCTTTCCATTTTACAGATGCTCGCTTGTACGGCGCTCTTTCCTTGTAAGTCGATTGAACTGTAGAACCAGAAGGAACGGAAGAAATGATGGCTTTTGCAATCGCACGCTGCGTGCGTTTGCTTGGCGCGATAGTTTTCTTTACCTTCTTAAGCCAGCGCCTGTTTTCGCGGTCTCGTTGATCGTAAGCCGAAACTTTTCCGCGCCGTGACATGCCGCAACACCTCACACATATTTATTATAAGGAGGAACAAAAAATGCAGGACACTTCATTCAGCCCGGACGAAATCAGAAAAATCATCGAAAAGCTAAAGAGTGACCCTGCATTTCGTCAGAAAGTCCTCGTTATTCTTAATAAGGATTAGAGAAGTTCTCGGATAGCGTTCTTTTTCGCTTCCGAAGCCTCAAGAATCCGTCTTACAAGCTCAGCGTCTTCAGGAGACAGGCTGGACAAGTCCACGCCCTCCGGGGTGCTGGGCTTTTCTTTTTGCTCGCTTTCGCCGGTGAGCTCGTCTTTTGTAACGCCAAAATATGCAGCTAACTTTTCTAGCGTCACTTGGGATGGTTTTTTTCCACTTTTCCATCCACTGGGAGCAGCATTCGACAAACCGATATTTTTTGATACAGCCGTCGGAGACTCGCCACGGGAGGCACAAAGTCTCACATAGTTTTCGTAAAAAATGCCCATAACAGCACTCCGTTTCTGTGCATATCTACGAAAGCTAGTAAAGTTAGTAAAAAATGTTGACAACTAACTTTGCTAGCTGTATAATGCTCTTGTCAGTTGAAATAGTTAACAAAACACAAAGCCCCAGCGGGTAACCGCTCAAGCTGTTTTTACTATGTGTCTGCAACTACATAGTAACACACTTTGTAAACTTTTTCAACTGGTATTTGACACGGCGATAAGAAAAAATCTGCCTGCGGTTGTTTCACAGACAGACTTTTCACCGATTTGTCACCAGAACGCACTTGCACCCCGGCGGTAATGCAAACATGCGCGTTTGCACGTCTTTTGCGCCATGCGCGGCGTAAAAGTAACGCCGAGGCTGCAAAAACAACTTGCAGGGCTATGGGTACGCCGCTTCCTTTGGCGGGTCGGCACCGCCTTGTAAGCCCTAGCGCTTCACGCACTTGCTCGTGTCTGGAACTGGCTGGCTCAAAAGTTTGGTCATCGAAATCACCTGCCTTTTGAATCAGTTTAACTAGGAGCCTTGAACAGTATAGCAAATCGGTGCGCCGTTGTCAATTTTGTTTCAACTTGCGTTTTAAAGGAGGTGTGAAAGTGCCTGAAAAATGGACAGGCCGTTTAGTAGGCCGGATGCACAACAACCAGATTACAGTAGACGACGTAGCAAAGCATCTTGGTTTTTCGAGAAGCTACTGTTCACTGATTTTGAACAGCAAGCGTAACCCTCCCGGCATTCGGGAAAAGATGGAAACTGCCGTCAGCGAGATCATTAAGGAAAAGGAGGACAAAACGGCATGAGCGAATTAAACAATCTCATCCCCATTAGCTACGAAAGCCCGGAGCGCCCCACGGTGAGTGGCCGGGAGCTGCACGAGTTTTTGCAGGTCAAGACGGCCTATAAGGACTGGTTTCCCCGCATGGTGGAGTACGGCTTCACCGAGGGTGAGGATTTCAACCCGCTCAAAATTGAGCGGGTTCAGGACGAGGGCGGGCGCAAAGTCAGCCGAACACTCGATGACCACCAACTCACCATCCCAATGGCCAAAGAGCTGTGCATGATCCAGCGCAACGAGCGTGGCAAGCAGGCCCGGCAGTATTTCTTGGCCGTGGAGGCACAGTGGAACAGCCCGGAAGCGGTCATGCGCCGTGCGGTGCTTATTGCAGACCGCAAAGTGAAAGAGCTGCAAAGCGTGAACCGCAGCCTGCTGGCCGAGAACAACGACCTGAAGCCGGATGCAGAGTATGCCCGGGCGGTGTGCGTGGGCAAGAACTGCCGCACCACTACCAGCCTTGCCAAGGATTACGGCCTGAGCGCCGAGAAGCTCAACAGCATCCTTCACGGCCTGAAGATCCAGTACAAGACCAGCGACGGGCAGTGGGTGTTATACGCAAAGTATAGTGGAAAAGGCTACACCAAAAACCGCAAATCCACGCCGTTCCAGCACAAGAGCACCGGCGAGTGGGACACCAAGAACACCACCGTATGGACGGAAGCGGGTCAGCGGTTCATTTATGAGCAGCTCAAGGCCGTAGGAATGCTGCCCAGCGTGGAGCGCAGGCAGAGCGTGGAGCAGATGGAGCTTGCCGCCCAGCAGAACAACCAGGACGGCGTGGCGTAAGGATACAAACTTATTTTGGAGGTTACAAAGATGAAAAAACTGCATGTGAAAGCTACGTTTATTGAGCCGGTGCTGGGTACATGGCCCGCAAACCCCAATGTGGCCCGCGAGTTTATCGCCAGCAAGTCGCCGGATGCTGCAACCATCGAGGATGAAGTCGCGGCTCTTGGCCCTGATGCGGTAGCTGACAAGGGCATGACCGTTTTCCCGCGTGACCCGGACGGCAATCCGATTTTTTACGATTACCAGATCAAAGGCATGTTTAAGGATGCTTGCGGTATGCTTTCCCGCATCGGCGGCAAGACCGAGACTGGCAAGAAGAAGGCCGTGAACGAAAGTGGCAAGCTGACTGCTTACAAGAAGGTCATTGACGGCCTGATCTTCGTTCAGCCCCGCATGATTCTCATTCACGTGAATGGTGAGATTACCGACTGCCAGCGTCCGTTGCGTGCCCAGACCGCACAGGGCGAGCGCGTGAGCCTTGCCAACAGCGAGGAAATCCCGGCGGGCAGCAGCTGCGAGTTTGACGTGACCCTCCTTGACGACAGCCACGAAAGGGCCGTGCGCGAGTGGCTGGATTATGGCCAGCTCCGCGGCATCGGCCAGTGGCGCAACAGCGGAAAGGGCCGGTTTACTTACATCGCCTATGAGGTGAAGGACTGAGCGCAACGGCATGGCATTGACGGCCCTGATTCGCGGAGGCGGAGTGATGCGATGCTTGGCAACGGCAAGACTGAGTTCGATTGGCCGTGCGATGGCTTTGCGTCGCGATGCTCAGCAAAGGCGTCGCTGGGCACTGATTTGAGCAGCAAGGCGATGGCATTGCTTAGACCGGCCAAGCAAAGGCTATGAGGTGAACTGCTGTGCAGTGGCACTGAGAAGCACGGACAGGCAAGACAAAGGAATGGCAGAGAAAAGCGCTGATGTGATTTGCGAAGGAAAAGTGGTGCACCGTAACGATTTGCTGCGGCAAGGCTTTGCTTCGGATGCATTGGCATGGAAGCGAGAAGAAATGCCGAGAGTTGCGCAGCGATGGCATGGCAAAGAGCGGTCCAGGCGTTGCGTTGCGATGGCACAGCAAAGAAAAGACATTTTATTAAACATTTTATTAAAAGGAGAAACGAGCATGAAAAAAATTATTGTTGGTGTAGCGTCCGTATTGGCAAGCGCTTTGCTGATGGCCGGATGCAATAAGCAGGTTATTGACCTGACCTATGAATACAACTGGGCGCAGCTGAAAATGCCAGACGGAACGATTGTCGAGGGCAATGTCGAAAGCTGGTGCGACTATGAAGGCGACCAGCTTCAGGTTGTGATTGACGGTGTGACCTATCTGGTTCATTCGTCCAACATTGTTATGCGTCATTGATGCAAGGAGGATCTTTATGAAAACCACGATGCGCGATAAGGTTTGCCAGCTGATTGGCAAGTATCAGTTCTTGGGAGAGGACTTCCGTTCAAAGCCGTTTTTCAAGACCGGGCCATTTTGCGGCCCGTATGGACAGTCGGAGGAAGCTATAAAAGCGAAGATGTGCGGCCAGTTCTTGGCCGATTTGAACAAGCTGCTGGAAGAGGACGAGAAGGAGGGCACCACCCATGAGTGAGAAGATCATCGCCTACAAGGCCATGGACAAAAATATGCAGTGCCGTGGCAAGCAGTACGAGGTGGGCAAGACCTACTATGAGGACGAGGCTGACTGTTGCCACGCTGGTATGCACGCCTGCGAGAACCCGCTGGATGTGCTGCACTACTACCCGTTGAGGGGTGGCCCGCGCTTTTTTGAGGTCGAGTGCGGCGGGAACGTGGATAAAAGCGAAGAGGACAGTAAGCTGGCCTGCACTGAGCTGACGGTGAAAGGTGAGGTGAATTTTGCAGGGCTGGTAAAAGCTACAGTGAATGCCGTTTTTAATCGGGTGAAGGGCAAAGAACCTTTTTCCAGTGGCAATTACAGCACGGCGGGTTCCAGCGGCGATTCCAGCACGGCGGGTTCCAGCGGCAATTCCAGCACGGCGGGTTCCAGCGGCAATTCCAGCACGGCGGGTTCCAGCGGCGATTACAGCACGGCGGGTTCCAGCGGCGATTACAGCACGGCGGGTTCCAGCGGCAATTCCAGCACGGCGGCAGCCACTGGGGCTTATTGCAGCGCAAAAGCAGACGGCAAAGATAGCATTGCCGTTGTAAACGGTGCTTGCGGTAAGGCGTGCGGCGCACTGGGCTGCTATCTGGTGCTGACCGAGTACGATGATGACGGCAATATGCTGCTGGCCAAAATGGCAAAGGTTGACGGAGCCGTTATCAAAGAGAACACCTGGTACACCCTCAAAAATGGCGAGTTTGTGGAGGCTGCACCGTGAAGAAGCACTACAACAAGCGTTGGCTTGAACAGCGCTGGGATGCAAGGCAGCCGGAGCGGTTGGAGCATATCCGGCTGAAACGGCAGCTGAGAACAAAAAAGGAGGTGGACGATAATGAAGCCGAACATGGGAATCGCAGAGTGCGTCCAGATTCTTCGGGACAACAACATCTCAAAGACCGAAAAGGTCTTGAGAGCGCAGATCCAGGCGGGAATTTTCCCGGAGTGGTCAAAGCCGTCCGTAGGAACAAAAGAGCCTTGCCCTGACATCTCCCGTGCCAGGTTTATGGCGTGGGTGAAGGATTTTTACAAGCTCGAAAAGGTTTATACAAAGGAGGATCCGAAAGAATGAAACTCAAATCTACTACTTACTACTGGTTGGCTGTCGTTTTTGGCGGCGTTGGAATGGGCGCAGCTATGGGTGCAGAGGGCACCGCGCAGACCACCGGATATATCTCCAGCACACTGTTTGCGGTGTCGCTGGTGCTGATTTTGGCCGCCGTTCTGCTGGCTCGTCTGGGCTTTGCCGCAGAGGACAGGGAGAGAGCCGCAAAGCGGCGCAAGTACGGCAAGATCAACCGTGCCCACGCCCGCAACCCGGAATACCCGGAGAATCAGGAGCGTGGGGCATGATGACGGCCAAAGAGTACGTTGAGGGCAAAGTCAAATCCTACACGCGGCTTGCCGAACGCTGCAGGCGAGAAGCCGAAGCCTCAGATGACATTGTTGTCCGGGCCGGATACTCCGCACGGGCAAACGTCTGGGAGATGTGCGCCGAAGAAATGGACAACGTGCGGGAGATGTTGCAAGAGGAGTCTGGGGAGATCAAGTATACCTGACACTGTCATCCATGTCATGTGGTACACCGTGTATGACGCCAAGTCCGGAGACCTGATTCGCCAGCGGTACGTCTGAGATGTGTGCCAGACGGCTGGGTTACAAAAGCGCAAACAGCTTTGCGTCTGCGAGCTGCCACAGCCGCAACGGCAGGCGTCGGGCTCGCAAGTACATTTTTGAGAAAGAGTGCATCCGACGTGATGAGGTGGACAGTCTGCCGCCGATACGCCGCAAAAAAATAAGAGCCTGCCAGTGCGCCAACACGGACAAGCTCAAGGGTGATGGTTGAGCCCCATCACCACAAAAATAACACAAAACAGGAGGTTTTACAAGTGGCGCTTTTGCAGATCTATGACGGGCTTGAAAACCCGCCGAAACTTTTAGAGAGACACTCTGCGCAGACAGTGGGAGAGCTGGTCCGACAGGCGGATGCGCTGTCCGAAAAGGAACACGCGCAAGGTTATCCCCGCAATACCTACATCGTATATAACAACGATGGTGAGAGAGTTTATCAGAGGTGGTGAATATTTATGCAAGAAGAATTGACCGTCCGGGTGGAGCACCCGGAACTGCCCGCGATCCGGTGGAATGAAGCTGAGGTGCAGCAGAACCTGACCGAGATGCTGGCCGCCTACACCGGCCGCGTCTACACCCCGGAGACCATCAAGGATGCCAAGGCCGACCGCGCCGCAGTGAACAAGCTGGACAAGCAGCTCAGTGATGCCGCCCGCAGCGCAAAGGCCTTTTACATGAAGCCGCTGGAAGAGTTCTTGCAGAGCACCAAGCAGATGCAGACCCAGTGTAAGGCCGTCTCCGGTGCCATTGACCAGCAGGTCAAGGCGGTGGAAGAAGCTGAGCGGCAGGATAAACAGGACGCGCTGCGGGCTGTCTATGCCGACTGCATAGGCGAGCTGCGGGAGATGATCCCATTTGACCGCCTGCTTGTGCCCCAGTGGCTCAACAAAACCTATGATCTGGCAAAGGCCGGCCGGGAGCTGCGCAAGAGAGTGGAGACCCAGCGGGAAGAGCTGCGTCTGATCCGGGAGACCTGCGGCGGGGACGCAGAGGCTTGCACCACAGAGTATCTGCGTGAACTGAATCTGAACGCCGCCCTCGTGGAGCACAGCCGCCGCCAGAATGCCCGGGACGCCCAGCGCCGCGCAGAAGCCGAGAGAATGGCCGCAGAGCGGGCGCAGGCCAATGCTCCGGTCGTTATCTCTCCGACCGATGAAGAACGCCAGATCGCCGCAGAAGCGGTCCAAACGGCGCAGGCCAATGCAGCCATCACGCCGGATGGCAGGTTGGATTTCAGCATGCTTCAGAGATTCGCAGAGCCTGAGCAGCAGGAGGCTCCGGTCCGCAAGAAATACAGCTTCTGGGTGGAGTTCACCCCGGAGGACATCGCATGGTTCAAGCAGGGAGCCGCAGAGCGCGGCTTCCGGTATGGTTCTGTTAAGTAATGCAGGAGGTAATTTATATGGCATTCACCCGCAACGGCGCATCTGCGCCCACCACGTCCGCACCCGCTTCTGCCCCGGTCCAGGGCACCGCATCCCGCATGGCTGCCATGCAGCAGCGCGCGGCCAAGAGCACGGCCCTGCAGGCCGCTTCCCCGTCCGTGCCGGTGGAGATCACCGCCGCAGATGGCCAGCATTTCACGGTCAGCTTTGCCGAAGTGCGCAGCTTCATCTGCGCCAAGGCCACCGACGCCGAGTGCAAGATCTTTCTGGAGACCTGCAAGCAGTACCGGCTGAACCCCTTCACCAAGGAGGCCTATCTGATCCACTACGACAACAACAGCGAGGACACCCCCAGCACCATCGTCCTGGGCAAGAACTGTTACATGCAGATGGCCGAACGGCACCCGGCCTTTGACGGCTTTGAGGCCGGCATCATCGTGCTGGACACGGAAGCCGGGCAGCTGGACCACCGGGAGGGTTCCATCGTCTATGAGGGCGAGGAGCTTCTGGGCGGCTGGGCCAAGGTCTACCGGAAAGACCGCACCCGCCCCAGCTACGAGGAGGTGAAGCTGGCCGAGTACGACACCGGCAAGTCCCTCTGGAATGGCAAGAAGGCCACCATGATCCGCAAGGTGGCGCTGGTGCACGCTTTGCGTGAGGCGTTCCCGTCTACCTTCGGCGCTCTGTACGATGAATGCGAGGTGCGTGTGGATGCCGAAAGCACCGCCCGCGAGGTGTCGCCTGAAGAGCTGCCGGTGCTGGATCCTTACGCAGGCTCCCACCGCCACCGCAAGACGGCAGGTGCCCTGGTCCCTGCCCCGGATGCACCCTCTGCAGAGGAAAACGCCGATGATCCGTTTGGCGGTGATGATGCATGATCGTCCAGACCAAGAACGGCATCATGCTGCACGGTGAGATCGCCAAAGACCCGGTGATCCGGGATGCCGGTCAAAAGCGGGTGCTGAAATTCGACCTGAAAGCCAGCCGCACACAGGACGAGACCGGAAAATGGCAGAGCTTCTTTGTGGGTGTGAACCTCTGGCACGGCATCGACCAGTGGGATGGGATGCTGCAGAAAGGCGATCAGGTTACGGTTTTTGCCCAGAAGCTGAAAGAGCGTGAGTACAACGGCAAGATCTACTACGACGTGGACGCGGATGATGTTCAGCCAGGCGGGCTGGTGACATTCCGCTGGCTGCAGCAGATGATCGACCTGATGGCACAGCCCGGCCCTCCGCCGGAACCTGCAGAACCGACAGCAGAACCGGAAGGCCTGCAGGGCGCGCAGATGTACCCCAGTGAAACGCTTGCGGATTACGCACCGCACAGCACTGCCGCGCCTGAACCGGCTCCATCTACCGAGTATGACCCCATCAACGATGACGCGGATGATCTACCATTCTGATCTTGTAAGCTGTGCTATCCGGCTATACGGGCGTGCAAAGGAGGTGAGCAAGTGGCAAAAGAAGAAAAGAAGTCGTTTGTGGTGTATCTAGACTGGTTTGATGCGCTGGAGGAGTACACGGATGCCGAAGTCGGACAGCTGATGCGAGCTTTGGCGAAACACGTCCGCACTGGTGAAAATCCAACGTTTTCTGACCGTGGAATGCGTGGGAACTTCCGTTTTATGTGCAATGGAGTGGATTCGGCTACGGAAAAGTACGAGAGCGTCAAGCAAAAGCGCCGTGAAGCCGGAAAAGCCCGTGCAGCTCAAATGCAAGCAAACTCAGCACATGCTAGCACATGCTACCAAGTGCAAGCAAGTGGTAGCTATAATGATACTGTTACTGGAACTGTTAATGGAACTGGAACTGTTAATGGAACTGGAACTGTTAATGGAACTGGAACTGTTATATCCCCTAACGGGGATATATATAATAGCGCCGCACCCGCCGCCGTTGACGTAGAACTTTCCAAAATCGTCCAGCATTATCAGCAGGCCGTCGGGGACTTCCCACGCTCTGCACTGGACAAGCTGCAGAAGTGGAGGCAAGAGTACAGCACAGAGATGATCCTGTTGGCGATTGACAAGGCTGCAGAAGCTGGCAAGCGGTCGTGGAACTACATCAACGGCATATTGTCCGGCTGGAAACGGGACGGCCTGCGCACGCTGGGAGACGTGGAAGCCAACGAACAAAGCCGACAAGCCAGACCGAGAGGCAAGCAGCCAACCGAGACCGTAGACGACCAGCTTGCACGGGTGCTGGCGAAGATGGACAGAGAAAGAGGGTTTGAGACATGACGCGGGAAGACGTGGCAAAGCTGATCCGCATGAATTTTGTGCTGTACAAGCTGGGTTCCAAGCCACTGACCGATGAGGAGATGCAGACCACTATCGATGTGTGGGCGTATCAGTTTGGCGACTATGACGGCGATACTGTCAAGCGGGCTTTTCTGGCGGCAAACCGGGTATGCGTTTATCCGGTCACGGTGGCCGACATCTTCAAGCAGCTTTCCCAGTGTCTTGACCCGTCCGCTGAATGGGAAGCTCTGGCTGTAGCGGCACGCAAGGCACAGACATTTTTGAGCTGGCGCAAGTTCCCGATGGTGACCGGCACTGATGAAAAGGGCGGGCTGCTGCGTAGTGACGGACAGAAAGAGCTGAAAGCCCTGTATGACCAACTCCCCCCGGCGGCAAAATCCTATGCCGGGAGCGTGGGAGGGCTTGCAGAGCTGGCTGAAATGCCGGACCTCACATACCGCCGTGCCGAATTCTTAAAGCAGGCTCAGGCCGATATCACAACTGCCCCACGTGAAGCTGCAAGGCTGCGGGCGAGCGAGCCGACAAGGAAGGAGATTGATAGATGATAATTCTTGAACCCTGCAAAGACTGTCCCGACCGGCACCCGATCTGTCACGACAGCTGCCCGAAGTACGCCGAGTACAAGCGTCAGCTGAAAGCGCAGCGCATCTACACCGGCGCGCACCACGCGGCGGAGCGAATCAACCGCAACGACTTCAACAAAGAGGGATGGATGGGAGGAAAACACCCGCCCAGAAAAAGGAGAAAAGCATGAAAACCGTACAGGAGATTATGGCTGAAAACGGCTCTTTGGCGAACATCGAGCGCTTTCAGACGATGCAAAAGTGGGAATACAAGCGCAAGGTAGAGCACGCGCAGGAAATGGCCGAGGCATTTTACTACTGGGCAAAAGAGCACGAAAAGGGCGTGCACCTATCCGTGGGCGGTCTGGATTCCATCACGCTGCATTACTTCTTGGAGAGCATCGGGCTGCCCGTCACCTGTGTGTCCTGCTCCTCACTGGAGGGCAAGGGCGTGCAGCAGGTGCACAAGCAGATCGCTGCAGAAATGGAAGAAGAATACAAGGGATGGATGGGCGATGGAGAAAAGCCGTCTTTCGTGTTCCTGAAGCCGCTGAAAAGTAAGGTTCAGGTCTTACAGGAATTTGGTTGGCCTGTGATCAGCAAGGAAAAGGCAGGCAAGATCATGTTGCTGCAAAACCCGACAGATCAAAACGCAACCGTGCGGCATGCGATCATCACCGGGGAAACCGGCGAATATGGCGGCTGGCAGAAGAACAGCCGCATGAAGCTGCCGCAGAAGTGGCTCGACCTGTTTGGCGGCGCAGACGCGGAGGGCGCAGCGCTTGGGTATCAGGCGGCCCCGTTCAAGGTGTCTGACCGCTGCTGCTACTACCTCAAGGAAAAGCCCTGCAACGACTGGGCACGGGACCACAACAGCGTGCCTTACATGGGCCTTATGGCAAGCGAGGGCGGGCGGCGTGAGAAGAGTCTGAAGATGCACGGCTGCAACTACTTCGGCAAGACGACCACCCGCAGCGCGCCTTTTGCTATTTTTGACCGACAGGACATTTTGCAGCTTGCGCTTGATTTGAACGTTCCTATTCCCGCCGAATATGGCGAAATTGCGAAGGACAGAGACGGAAAGCTGTACACCACAAAGGCACAGCGCACCGGCTGCACTATGTGCGGCTTTGGCATCCACGTCGAAGGAAGACCGCATCGTTTTGACATCTTGCGGGAGACCAACCCCAAAGAGTGGGAGTTCTGGATGAAGCACGTCTGCCGGGACGAAAATGGAAACTGGTACGGCTGGGGCCGTGTGCTGGACTATATCGGCATCGGCTGGGAAGACGTGCCGGAGCAGGCCGTGCAGATGCACATTGACGATCTGATGGAGGATGTGAAGTGATAAAAAAATCATACACTGTTCTTCCTTGCCCAAAGTGCGGGAGCGGATTTATTGCATGGGGAAAGAAAATCGAGTCAGTTAATCCGAAGCTCACAGTGCTGTCAGCCCCGGGGACTGAACTTTGTTGTTTGATGTGCGGGCATTACGCACCAACACTCAAGCAGTGGAACAGCGAGGAACGAAAGAAATGCACTTGACTCTCTACGGCGACCCGCGCACAAAGAAAAACTCTGCCCGCATTCTCCGCACACGCTCCGGGACCCCATTCGTGGCCCCCAGCAAGGTTTATGTGGATTATGAGACGGACTGCCTGCGGCAAATCAAAAGGCCGCGCAGCCCTATCTCTGCCCGCGTTAACGTGAGGTGCGTGTACTACATGAAGACCGCCCGCCGGGTCGATCTGGCGAACCTCATCGAGGCCACCACGGACATCCTGGTAAAAGCCCGGGTGCTGGAAGACGACAACAGCAAGATCGTCGCCGCCCACGATGGCAGCCGGGTAGAGCTCGACCGAAAAAATCCGAGGGTGGAAATCGAGATTGAAGAAATGGAGGAATAAAGCCGCATGAATCAAGTTTTTCTAGTTATAGGTTCAGCATTTTGCTACGTTGGTGGTTTCTGCATCATGATCTTTATTTTGGGCGCGATGACTGAGCTGTGCATCGAAATCTGGGACGGAAAGTTTAAGCAAATCTGTCTCAGATTTCAAATAAATCCGGCCGATGTTGCCTATTTTGCTGAAAACAGAAAAGACATTGAAGCGTGTCTTGATAAGCAGCGCGTTCAATGGCCAAAAACGGATACTGCGCCTTCTGGATGGTGGTGCTGTCCAAAATGCGATGCGCTGAATCAATACGTCAAAGACGACGAGTCGGTTGCATACTGCCGCTGCTGTGGACAGGCGGTCAACATGTTTCTTTTTCAGGAGGTGTACAAATGACTCGCACATGGACATCTGACACCGACACGCAAAAGCCGGGAGAGACCACCGATGAGCAGAAGCTGCGGGCTTGGTTCGAGCGCCTGCCCCGGATGCGGGCGCTGATCCGCCAGCAGCAGGAACACATTGCAAGCCTGCGGAATGCCGCCACCACGACCACGTCAAGCACGTCAGGCGCGCCGGGGCGCTCCGGAACCAGCGACAAGGTAGGCCGGAACAGCGACGCCGCCATGGATGCCGAGCAGCATCTGCACGAGCTGAAATGCCAGTATGCCGAGATGCAGAAGAAAGCCATTGAAGTGGCCTACATGCTCCATGCAGACCCGGCGTCCATCAAGCGCAGCCGCTGCCTGATCCTGTATTTTGTGGAAGGAAAAAGGCAGGCAGAAATTGCCCGGATCGTGGGCTATTCAAAGCCGTGCCAGGTCTCTCAGGCGGTTTCTGACGGACTTGAGCAGCTGGCTGAGATCACCACGGAACTGAATCTCGGGTGATTTGTACATTTTACACAACAAAACTGCGGTTTGTTTTTACATGCCTTGGGATTTACTTCTAATCGGCTCAAGGCTTATCATGGTACCATCGGCAAAGCCGAAAAGGCAAACCGATGCACGCAGTCTCCGGAACGGCCTTCCCGGCGGGTTTCATGCTTTGCCCCGCTCCCCTTCACCGTTTCGCGGGCTGCTTCTATGCGATACACTGACACAAAGGCAGCCTGCCGCTCATGAGAGACAGGAGGCGGTTCGATTCCGCCGTATCGCACCGTATGGCGCATGGACCAGACAACCCGCAAGGCCGCACGTGCAACCTCTCGTGCCGAGAAAAGGCCTTAGAATCCTTGCCAAGGTGTAGCTTTCCTGACAGGATGTGCGCCAACCAACAGCCCCGGCGGCGAACCGGAGCTGTTTTTATATGGCCGCCTGAGCGCAGTTTGGAGCGCGGCGCGTGTGTGTAGACACGGCTGGTTCGATTCCAAGGGCGGCTTTTTATATTCCCGTAGTTCAAGTGATGGAACAGCGGTCTCCAAAACCGCAGGCTGCAGGTTTGAGCCCTGCCGGGAATGCCAGCTGCGTGCCCTGTGAGGGGGCCGCGCAATAGCGGGGCATCCGGCCGCGAAAGTTCCGGATGCAGCAGCACCCACCGTTTTACGCCTGTCCGTCAAACTGAATGCACTGGTGCTGCTTATATGCCGTCATAGCTCAACTGGCAGAGCGCTGCCCATTTAAGGCGGGACAACGTTGGTGACACCACGGGAACATCACTGCACAGCCAACCACTGCGCACATCCATTCCGTGGGTGCTGGTTCAAATCCAGCTGGCGGCTAGCGCGATTTTAGAGTGTCCACTGTGGACGCTTTTGGAGAGGAGGCATACAAATGTTTGAGCGCTTGAAAGAACTGATTTGCGACATGGCAAAGTTTTTGACGCGTCTCGGCGCTGGCCTTATCCTCTCGGCCTTACCGATCAGCAACAAAGAAAGCCACTTTGTGCGCTATGCGCGGCGTTTCGGTTTCCGTGCAGACCACACAAAACGCGAGCCTCGGGCAGAGATCGGAGGCCGTGGCTGTATCCAAGGAGCACGGCCTGCTATCCGTGCGGATTAACCGCTGCTGATACAATACGATTAAAAACCGGCTTTTTGCATGATGAGCTCCATGCAGCAAGCTGGTTTTTCTTATGCCGCTTTAGCTCAGTCGGCCAGAGCATCCGGCTCATAACCGGACGTGTGCAGGTTCGAGCCCTGCAAGCGGCACATTCGATATTTTGACAGTTCGGATTTCCGGGCGGTTTTTCTTTTGCATGAATTTAGAGAGGTGGTGGCGGTGGGCGCACGGAGGCTGACAGATAAGCAAAAAAAGAAGATCGTTGCGGACTATGTGCAGCTCCAAAGCTACCGTGCAGCCGCAAAGCTGAATGACGTTTCGGACGCGACCGTTAAGAAAGTCGTAAAGGAAGACCCGGAGAGTGCGCGCTTGTGTGCACAAAAAAAACGGGAAAACTCGAAGGACATGCTTTCTTACATGGAGAGCAAGCAAGGAGAAGCACAAGAGCTTCTCGGGCTGTACCTGAAAGCGATGGCCGACCCGGACAAGATCGCGGAAGCAACACTGCCGCAGCTGTCAACGGCGTTTGGCACCATCGTGGACAAGTTTGCCATGCTGGGAGACCAGAATAGCATAGAAGTCCCGGACGATGGGCTTGTGGAGGCACTGAGCGCCGCCGCTGACCTCAGCCCGCCGGATGACGTGGAGATGCTGCCAGAGGAAGAGGACGACCATGCGGAAAAGTAACGGTTTTCGCTGGAAAGCCATCAGCCAGCGGCAAAAGCAGGTCTTGAGCTGGTGGACACCGCAGAGCGCATACGGCGGTTACAACGGAATCATTGCCGATGGCGCTATCCGCTCGGGCAAGACCTTTGCCATGAGCTTCTCTTTCGTCCAGTGGGCTATGACCTGTTACAGCGGCCAACAGTTTGCCATGTGCGGCAAGACCATTGCCAGCTTCCGGCGAAACGTGCTTGGCACGCTCAAGCAGCAGCTTGCAGCCCGTGGCTACAATGTCAAGGAGCACCGGGCAGAAAACTGCATGACCGTCAGCAAGGGCGGCAAATCCAACGAGTTTTACTTTTTCGGCGGCAAAGACGAGAGCAGCCAAGACCTGATCCAGGGCATCACGCTGGCTGGGGCATTCTTTGACGAGGTGGCCCTGATGCCGCAGAGCTTTGTCAATCAGGCCACTGCCCGCTGCTCCGTCACCGGGTCAAAATTCTGGTTCAACTGCAACCCGGGCAGCCCACGGCATTGGTTTTATCTTGAGTGGGTGCGGAAATGCCGTTCCCGCAAGATGATGTACCTCCACTTTACGATGGACGACAACTTGTCGCTCTCCGAGGAAATCAAGGCCAGATACCGTAGCCAGTACAGCGGCGTTTTCTACCAGCGCTACATTCTGGGCCTGTGGACGGTGGCAGAGGGACTTGTATATGACATGTTCGACCGCAAAAAGCATGTCGTTGATGAGCTGCCGGAACTGTCCCCCAAAAGCGCCTATGTGGCGTGTGACTTTGGCACCCAGAACGCAACGGTCTTTTTGCTGCTCCAGAAGCAGGCAGATGCAGACTGCTGGATCGTCACCCGGGAGTACTACTACAGCGGCCGCGAACAGAAGCGGCAAAAGACCGTGGGCGAGTATGTTGCAGACCTCAAGGCATGGCTGAACGGTCTCAAGCCGGAGAGGATCATCGTGGACCCCTCTGCCCTGCCCCTGATTACGGAACTGCGCAAGAATGGCTTTACCCAGACCCCCGCAAATAACGACGTTCTGAGCGGCATTCTGGACGTGCAGACTATGCTGCAGATCGGGCGGCTGAAGATCTACAAAGACTGCAAGCACACGCTGGAAGAGTTCGGCGTGTACGCTTGGGACCCGGACAAAGACGACACCGTGCTGAAGGTCAACGACCACTGCATGGACGCTATCCGCTATTTCGTGCGCACAAAGCGCCTTGTGAAACTGAGGGATTGATTTTGAGCACTGTATACACATTCCAGACCTTTCAGCAGGCGCAAGCCGCCGGGGAACAGCCCGATTTTGTCCGGCGGTTCGTGCAGCAGCACTGCGCTTCCGGCCCTTACAGGATGGCGCTGGACGCTGACCTTTACGATGCCCAGAAAAACCCGGGCGCGGAACGCTTTTCCCAAGCCTACGCTTTGATGCTGAAACGCCTATCCAAAAACACAAAGCAGGATGTACCCCGGCCCGATATGGTCAAGAGCAATCTGTTCCGGCGGCTCAACAAACAGCGTGCTACCTACTCCCTGGGCAACGGCGTCACCTTTGCGGATAAGGACGTGGACAAAGGAAAACTTGGGGCTGAATTTGACGAGCAGATCCAGAAAGCCGGATACTTTGCCCTAATCCACGGTGAGAGCTTTGGCTTCTGGAACAACGACCATCTGGTGGTGTTCAAGCTGACCGAGTTTGCGCCCCTGTACGATGAGACCTCCGGCTCCATGCGGGCCGGGGTGCGGTTCTGGCGGCTGAATCCTGACACGGATATGCACTATGTCCTGTACGAAGAGGACGGTTACACCGAGTACACGGAAAGCAGAATCGGCAGCACCATGCAGGAGACAGCCCCGAAGCAGGCGTACAAGAGCGTGACCATCTCCACCCCCGGCGGCGGGCTGGAAAGCGTGGAGGGGGAGAACTACAGCAGCCTGCCTGTGGTGCCGCTGTGGGGCTCAGACCTCCACCAGAGTACCCTTGTGGGCCTGAAAGCCTACATCGACAACACCGATCTGGTGACATCCGGCTTCTGCAGCGACTTGCAGGATTGCGCACAGATCTACTGGCTGTGCGAGAACTTCAACGGCATGACCGATGATGAGCTGCAGGAGTTCCTCGCAAAGCTGAACCTGTACCACATCGCCGGGGCGGATACCAGCGAGGGCGGCAAAATCACCCCATACACCAGCGAGGTGCCGGTGACTGCTCGGCAGACCCTGCTGGAGCTGCTGCACACCCGGGTCTATGAGGATTTCGGCGGTCTGGACGTGCACTGTGTCAGCGCAAACAGCACCAACGACCATCTGGATGCAGCCTATGAACCAATGAACCAGAACGCAGATGACTTCGAGGCTCAGATCAAACCTTTTGTTCGTCAGATTTGTGCGCTGGCTGGCTTTGGCAGCGCAACGCCGACATTCAACCGGAGCCGGATCGTAAACACCGCAGAGCAGGTCAGCACAGTAATCTCCGAGGCGGCGATCATCGGGCAGGACATGGCCATTGACCTGCTGCCCAACCTGACCCCGGAGCAAAAGGAAAAGGCTCGGGCGTCCCTGATGGCTGAGAGTGCAGAGCGGGAGACCGTGGACGATGAGGGAGACACCGATGAAAAAAAACAGAAAAATTTATGATCCTCTGGGAAGATTGATCGATGTGATGCTTTTCGTCGCTGATTTTGCCATTGTGGCTGGGTGCTTTCTGGCCGTTGCGCAGGCGATTGGCTTATGACCGACCGTGACCGCATTTCCACCCGGCAGCTGAACCGCCTGCGCCGCCGTATACTCCGGGTGTACGGCACTGCCCGCCGGGAGATGACCGAGCAGCTCACCGAGTTTCTGGGGAAGTACCGAGCGCTGGACGAGTGCAAGCGGGCGCAGCTGGATGCAGGCGAGATCACTGAGGACGATTACCGCATCTGGCTGCAAAATCAGGTCTTTCAGTCCGATTTGATGCACGCTAAGCTGGACGGCATCACGCAGACCTGCACCACAGCCCAGCAGACGGCCTACAAGCTGGCCCGGGACGAGCAATACAACATCTTTTCCTTTGGCGCAAACTGGGCTTTCTACGAGCTGGAACAGGCCGCAGGCGTGACGTTTGGGCTGACCCTGTACAACACCGAGGCAGTCAAGCTGCTGCTGAAAGAGAACCCCAAGCTGGTGCCCAACAAACGTATCAAAAGTGAGAGCAACCGCACCTATGACGCCCGGGTGTTCAACCGATACGTCATGCAAGGCATCGTGCAGGGCAAGAGCGTCCACGACATTGCGGTGCAGGCTGTGAAGGGCATGGCAGACACGGAAGTGCACTGGGCTATGAACAACGCCATCACAGCTCTTACCAGCGCCCAGAACGCCGGGGCATTACAGCAGATGCGCAACGCCAAGGCTCTGGGCATCGAGGTCAAAAAGCGGTGGAACTCCACCCACGACTACCGTACCCGTGAGACCCACCGCCTGCTGGATCAGCAGACCGCCGACCTTGACGAGCCGTTTAAGGTCATGGGCTACGAGATACAGCGCCCCGGGGACCCCAACGCCGCGCCGGAGATGGTTTACCACTGCCGCTGTGTGCTGTCCTCTGCGCTGGGCAAGTACCCCCGGCAGAACGCCATGCAGCGGGACAACGTAACAAAAGAGGTCACGCCTGTCATGAATTACACCGAGTGGTACAAAGCCAAAGGCGGCACGGAAGCCGAACAAATGTGGTGGGCGGAAGAACGCAAGAGAAAAAAGGAGGCTGCAAAGCATGGATGAGAAGAAGCCTTGCAAATTTTGCGAGAGGCTTGCGTGGTGGAAGGAAAATTCCCCCAAAGGGGAGAACGGCCTTTACACCACGTTTCAAGTCAGTCTTATCACAAAAACGCACAGGAAAGGTGCGGGCGTGTGCGGTACGGTAACGCATCGTGCCGGACAGCTGAATTTTTGCCCTGAGTGCGGTCGTATCTTAAAGAAAAAGCGAGAACCGAGGGATGAACCGTGATTCTGCCGATGGAAAACACCGAGAAAATGATTTTTCCGGGTAAAGGCAAGTTCCACATCCCTATCATCAAGCCGGAAACGGACATCCGCATTGACAAGCTGGAATGGATACCTTTTAACTACGCCCTGTCTGCCAAAGATAGGGGGAGCAAAGGGGTCCATTTTTATTGTGATGATTACCAGTTTGAGCGTGTATGGCGCAATCCTGACAGATACATTCCGCTTTTGCAGCAGTTTGGCGCAGTGTTATCTCCGGATTTTTCCATGTTCCGAGACCACCCGGAAGCGGTGCAGATTTGGAGCGCCTATAAACGGCACTGGTTGGCAGCGTACTGGCAAATGCACTGTATCAAAGTCATTCCCACCATCGAATGGGTATGGCCGGAAAGCTATGAGTGGTGTTTTGACGGAGAGCCGCGAAACTCCATCATCTCCATTTCGTCCGTTGGGTTGATGAACGAACATCTGGCTACAACCCTTTTTACGATGGGATGCAAGGAGGCTATGCGGCGCTTAAATCCTACGCAAGTTCTTTGGTATGGCAAGCCATTACAGGGGATGGACTTTAACGCAACAATAATCAAGCCGCAGTATGCGGAAGTGAGAGAGAGGTGTCACGATGGGCGGCGGCGGTAGTGCGTCTAAAACAGCAAAAGGTGGAGAATGGAACGTCAACGACTTTAACTTGACGGGGACAGAAAAGCAAATCAAATATGCGAGGGACTTGATTCAACGGCAGTATGATGGCCTTTTAGCGGGTGAAAAAGAATACCGCCGAAAGGCAGATGAGTATAGAAAAAAGGTAGAGAAGACCTTGCCGCAAGCTACAATAAACAAGCAGATACTCTATACGGCTATGCTGCAAAATGGGCTAATACAGAGCTCAAAAGGCTCGCCAGAAAAAACAGCTATAAAGCCGGAGATGTGATAAACACACTTACAGACGGTTACGGAAGAAACAAAACGCCTGAATTCGATTTGTTTCTGAGATGGACGGAAGGAGAAAGCTCAAAGTATTTTAGAACACATAAAACAAAATATTCAAAAAAGAAAAAATGAAATTCAACTACGACATCAAATTCACCGACAACACCCCGCAGCTGCATGAAGCTCTGGACTCATGGGCAGAGCGGGTGCTGACCATCTGGGGCATGAAGGTGCAGGACTACGCCCAGCTGCTTGTGCCCACAGGCACGGCAGACAGCACGGGCATTGAGGGCTACGTGGGCGGCGCGCTCAAGCAGAGCCTGACCTACGCCGTAGACCTTGCCAAAAAGACCGTGACCATCGGGTCAAACCTGTTTTACAGCGTGTATGTTGAGCTTGGAACAGGTGTTTTTGCCGAGAAGGGCAACGGACGAAAAACGCCGTGGGTCTGGAAAGATTTCAATGGCAAGTGGCACTTTACCCGTGGCATGAAAGCCAGACCGTTCCTGCGCCCGGCGGTGGAAGAGCACATTGACGAGCTGCGAGAGATCGCGGTGGAAGAAGGAAACAAGGAGGTATAAATATGAGCAGAATCGAAGAGCTGGAAAGCGAGCGCGAAAACCTGCATTTGGAACAGCTCAAGCTCCAAAACAAAGCAAAAATTTGCGAAGTTCGGCAACTTGAAATTTCCAACGAAATCCGAGAACTGAAAATTGAGGATGATAAGGAAGCAAATACACGGCTTTGCTTTGAAATTGACGATACAAGAATTAAACTTCAGAAACTTTGTGATAAAGTTCTTGGCGAAGCAAACGTGCATGTTCATGTGACACTCATCCCGTTAAAAAACAACCTCAAATTTCAAAATTACGAATTTGACTAAAAAAGTTAATACTCAGCGGTTGGCGCACAGCGTCAGCCGCTTTTTTATGCCGCTTTAGCTCAGGCTGGCAGAGCACCGGATTTGTAATCCGGGGGCCGTGGGTTCAAGCCCCACAGGCGGCACCACGCCGGCAGCACGTCCGGCAAATTAAACCTTATTGCCAAGCATGGCAGCCCGAGCAAGGGCGGAAAGGACTATCACATGGCACTCAAAAGAGCTGACATCCGCACGATTCTGGAGAACCCCGAAACCTCCAACGATGACAAGGCCAAGGCCATTCTGGACGCCCTGCACAAGGAGACAGACGAACTTAAGGACCAGCTGGATGCAGAAAAAACAGCCCGCACACAGGCCGAGAAAGACCGGGACGCAGCCAACAGCGACAAGCAGGCCTCTGAAAAGGCGCTGACCGACTACAAGGCCCAGCAGACAGCAGCATCCAGCAAGGCGGCCAAGATCGCTGCATTTAAGCAGCTGCTCAAGCAGGCGGGCGTGCTGGAAAAGTACATCGACGACCTTGCCGACGACTCCAAGAAGGGCGACGAGTTCGCTGCCGGGCTGGAACTGGACGCCGATGGCAAGGTAAAAGACGCCGAAAAGCAGCTTTCCAGCATCAAAACCACATGGGGCGGCAAAATTGGCACCACCAAAACCACCGGCGCAAAGGTGGACAACCCGCCCACCAGTTACGCTGGGACTTCTCCCGAGGATTTCAAAAAGATGAGCCTTGATGACCGCATCAAGCTCAAGAACATCAACCCTGAACTGTACCAGCAGCTCCGGGCAAAGTAAGAAAGTGAGGCTTTTATATGGCACAGACTGGCACTTTTGGCGGCTTTGATTTCGACGTTGAGGTGTTCGGCGATTACATGGCCGAACAGAACACCATCAACACCAACATCATCGCATCTGGCGTCATCCGTGAGGACGCTTCTATCATGAGCCTGATCGGCGAAAAGGGCAATGTGGCTACAATCCCGTTCTACACCGAGCTGGACGCAAACGCTTCCCCTGCACTGAACAACGACGGCAACACTAATAACGAGCCCACCGACATTTCCGGCAGCAAGCAGACCTGTATGCTGATCCAGCGCATGAAGGCATGGAAAGCACAGGACTTTACCCGCGAACTGACCGGCGCAAAGCCCATGGAGCACATTGCACAGCAGGTGACCCACTTCTACCAGCAGGTATGGCAGAAGGAACTCATGACCGAGGTTGACGCAGTTCTGCAGAATACCGATATGAGCTCCCATATCTACGACATCACCAAAAACGACAATAGCAAGGTGGATGCAGAGACCATTCTGTATGCACAGCAGGCCGCGTTTGGCGATACCGCATCTTCTGGCGGCCTGATCGTGCTGCACAGCATGATTCTGGCAAAGTATAAGGCCCTGCAGTTGGTCGATTACGACAAGTACACTTTCAACGACGCACTGCGCACCGAGGTCACTCTGCCCCGCATTGGCGGCATGACGGTTCTTGTCAATGACGCAGCAACTAAGGCCTCCGTGACGTTGTCGAGCGGCGCAACCACTGCTTACAACACCTATTTCCTGGGCGTCGGTTCCTTCGTCGGTTGCCGCAAGACCAACTACGAGAACCCCTACTACACCGATTACGACCCCGAAGAGAAGGCCGGTATTCAAAAGCTGTATACCAAGGAGGGCCGCGTGATCCACCCCAATGGCTTCAGCTTCAAGGCAGACAACGTGACCGGCGCTTCGCCTGCGACCACCGATCTTGCCAAGAAGGCAAACTGGGAGCGCAAGTTCAAGCCCGAAAACATCAAGATCGGTAAGATGGTCTCTCTGGGCTAAGACAGGAGGTGACACCGCATGACCGTCCCTGAGCTGTGCGCACTGACGCACAATTTCTTTGACCGGGCGGACGACCCCATTGCTGGGGAGTTCGCCTTTGAGCCGGATACCGTGCCCGCCGGGGTAGTGCCGGGGCAGTATTTTCTCGTGTGCGGCTCCATCTTCAACGATGGCGTACACAAGGCAGGGAACGGTGATTTGGTGGCGGAGACCTTTAACGGCACGGTGCAGCCTATGCGTGTACCGCCCGCCTTTGTGACGCTGACTGAAAAAATCGACGCATACGACAAGGCGCTGCCCTCCGGCGGAGTGTATGTGTCCCAGTCCTTCGGCGGCTGGTCCGGCACGATGGCTACAGGAGCGGACGGGCTGCCAGCAAACGGCAAGACAAAGTTCCGCGCCGAAATCAATCAGTGGAGGAAGATGTGACATGGTCAATCCGTTCACTGCATCCACCGTGATGCAGAGCTTTACCAAAAAATTCTGCTTCCAGACCCGCAGCTATGAGCCGGATGGTGTTGGCGGCTTTGTGTCCGGCTGGACGGACGGCCCGGAATTTGAGGCCGTGGAGCGCCACGACACCACCGTGGAAGCTCAGGTGGCGGAGCAGGCGGCTACAGCGTCAACCTATACGCTGCTGGTCAACACCGGTGTGCCGCTGGCTTTCCCGGACTACGTCAAACGGGTGAGCGACGGGCAGACATTTCAGGTGACGAGTGCAGCCGATGAGGGAAGCGCTCCGGAAGAATCCGGCATGGGCCTGCGGGCCGTGAAGTGCAAAAAGGCGGTGCTGCCGTAATGGGACCGTCTGAGAGCATCAACCGGGCGCTGAACACGTTTTTCAACGACTTTGGCATCCCGGGCTATCTGGAAGATAACATTCCTCCTGCCGCTTCACTGCCCTATCTGACCTATAAGCCCACCATCCCCGGCGGGTGGAACGAGACGGCATCCTTCCACGCCCGGCTGTGGTACCCAAGCAAGGGCGGCAGAGCCCCCATTCTGCAAACCGAAGATACGATCAGCGCAGCCCTCGAGGACAGCATAACGCTTTCCTGCGAGGGCGGCGCTATTCTTTTGCAAAAAGGCACCCCGTGGGCACAGCCCCTCGACAATCCGCCTGAAGGGTATCTGTGCGAATATCTCAATTTTGAAATCACGCAATTTTGCGAGTAAGGAGCAATATGGCAAGAAAATTTTCCAAAATTTCGCAGGAAGCGTTCAAGTCCATGCAGTTCAATGCCGGAATTGTGGTCAACAAGTTTGACCCGTCCGGCACGACCGAGATCCAGGATGCAGACATCATCACTGCCACCACCGGCGGCATCACTGCGACCTGCAAGGCAAACTTCACGGATCTGGGCGAGGACGTGGACAACGCCCAGAAGAACACCGCAGAGCTGATGCAGATCGAGGACTACGACTGCACGCTGGCCTTTACGGCCCTGAATGCCACAACGGACGTTATCAAGCTGGCACTTGGTGCAGCCGATGTGGCAGAAAAGAAGGTCACGCCCCGCATGACGCTGGATCCGACGGAAAGCACCGGCGACTTTAAGGACATCTGGTGGGTCGGCGACACCATTGACGGTGGCTATGTGGCTGTACGTCTGATGAACGCACTGTCCACCGGCGGTTTGACCCTCAAGACCACCGACAAGGGCAAGGGCAACATCTCCGTCACCCTCACCGGCTGCCCCCGACTGGGCAGCGATGTGGTGCCAATGGAGTTTTACTACAGCCCCAAGGCGGCAGCGTAATAAGGAGGACGACCCATGAAAACCCTGAACCAGATGGACGAAACCGAGTTCCTGCGCCGCTGCTGGCTGATCGCCGACGCTGTGTCTGACCTTCTGCAGAAATCCAAAGTCAACGAGCTGCGCAAGGTGCTTCCCATGCTGACCGGCAAGGAAACCCCGGAAGAGCTGGCGCAGAAAAAGGATGAGCAGGCCAAGAAGAACATCAAGGCCATGGCAAAGAGCCTGCTTTTCGACAACGCAGAGGGCACTGCAAAGCTGCTGCCGCTGCTGTATGAGCCGGACGTGGACGAGGATGGCAACCCCGAGACCATGACCCCGTTCAAGACCCTGCGCGTCATCACCGCCACCGTGGAGGATAAGGATGTGCTGGATTTTTTGTCCTCGTTGGTGAGGTTGGCGCAGACGGATATCGGCGCTTAACCTCCACCATTCGGCTGGATATGCTGCGGCTGATCGGCAAGCCGTACATTGCGCAGCACTGCATTACAGCTCTGCGGCAGGAGCAAATCGCACTCAGCTACCGGGCATATATGACCGACGCACTGGCCGTTCTGGCTGGTGAGCAAGAGCGTTGGTATGACAGTGTAGAGAGCCTTGTGGCCAGCAGGCCGAAACCGCAGCAATCCCCGGAAGAAATCAAGACCCGCATTCTGAACGGCCTGAGAGGAGGTGAAACAACCTGAAACTTTTTGAATTGAGCGCCACCCTCGGGCTGGACGACAGCGCCTACCGGCAGGGCATCCAGAATGTGCAATCTGAGACAAAAAAGACCGTTTCTTCGCTGTCAGGAGAGTACAGCAAGGCCGCAAAGGCCGTAGTGGAGCTGACCAGACGTTACAACGAATCGGTGGGCAAGACCGGCAAAGCGTCCTCTGAGACCAAAAATCTCAAGACCATGTTGTCGCAGGCAGAAGCGCAGCTCAGGGCAACCACGACCGCGCTGAAAGCTGCAAGCAACGGCATGGAGGGCTTTGCCAGCTCCACGGATAAAGCGTCCAGCAAGTCTCTGGCCGGTGCCATTGCGCAGGGCACGATCATGGCGGGCATCTTCTCGAAGCTTTACGCCGCTGCACTCAGTGCTGCAGAGGGGTTCATCTCTTCCGGCATCGAGTACAACGCCCAGATCGAGAAATACACCACCGGCTTTACCAATATGTTGGGCAGCGCGGAAGCCGCCCAGCAGGTCATGAGCCAGATCCAGGAAGACGCGGCAAAAACCCCGTTTGATGTCGAGTCCCTGACAAAGGCAAACCAATACTTGATCTCTGCAGGCGAGAACGCTTCCTATGCCCGCAATACCATCATGGCACTGGGCGACGCAGTCTCTGCGACAGGTGGCGGAAACGACGAGCTGAACCGCATGTCCCAGAACCTGCAGCAGATCGCCAACACCGGCAAGGCTACAACGGCCGATATCAAGCAGTTTGCTTATGCTGGCATCGACGTGTATGGCATTCTGGCCGACTACACAGGCAAGTCCACCGCCGAAGTGCAGAAAATGACCATCAGTTATGATCTGCTGACGCAGGCCCTGCAGGCCGCATCTGAAGAGGGCGGGCGTTACTACAACAGCATGGACACCCAGAGCCAGACTATGAACGGGCGTGTATCCACCCTAAAGGATAACGTGAAGCAGTTGGCCGGTCTTATGACAGGTGACTTGAGCAGCGGAATCGGCGTTGCTATTGGCAAGCTGAACGACATGGTCGTCGCAGCACAGGAAGCTTATAAGCTTGACGGATGGAGTGGCCTTATCGGGAAAATAACAGGTCTTACCACCGTCATTGACAAGGCCAAGTCTTCTGCTGTTGGCCTGAAAGCTGTCTTTGACGCGCTGAAAAGCGGAGAAATAGGCATTTTCCACGGCGACTGGGATGCTGTCTACCAGAAAGCTTTTAACAACGACTACCAAAACAGAAAGGCCGGCAAAAAAGACACAGACTACTGGAAAGAATACGGCGAGCGTCTGAAAAAGCAGTACGGAATAAAAGAAACCAACAGCAGCTCCATCACCACAAGCCCTTCCGGCTCCACCGGGAAAAAATCCGGTTCCGGCTCCAAGTCCACCACCGAAACGGTCATTTCGTCCATCTCCAGCACGGCTACGACCACCGCGCAGAATGCGCTGGGCGCTGTGACCACCAGCATCCAGACCTTTACCGAGAAGGTCAAGGACAGCTCCGGCAAGATCAAAGACCGCATCACCGAGACCACCACCGAGACCGGCAAAGAGATGGTCAACGGCGTAGCCACCACCTACAAGCAGGTAGAGACCAAAGTCAACGGCACGGTTACAAAGGTTACAAAGACCTATGACGACATGTCAAAAACGCTGCTGGGCACCTTTACCAATGTCTCGGAAACCACCTTTAACGGCATCACCACAAAGGTGCAGCAGGCGGTGGAAAAGTACGCGGACGGCAGCGAGCATATCAAGAAGACCGTCACAGAGACCGGCCAGCGCATCGGCGAGAACGGCGCAGAGACCTACGAGAAGATCATCACCTACATCGACGGAATCGAAGATAAGGTGAACGAGACGGCTACCGCAATTGACAACAGCGTCAAGGGCATCCAGAGCCGCATCGAGCAGTATCTGTCCGGCGCTTCCGAAGAATCCGGAAAGGGTATTTTCGGCATTATCAAAAACATCGTGAATGACGCCAAAAATCAGGACTGGGGCGGCATCGCGCTGGATATCACAAACCTGATCTGGGGCGAAGTGTCGCAGGGTCAGCGCGAAGTAATTTCCAAGTGGTTTGTTGACGCCATGGGCGCCGTGAACGAATCTTACTATGGCGGTGGTCTGAAAAGTGCATTTACCGCGGTGGAAAGCCTGTTTAAAGACGGCATTGTGCCGGGCGTAAACAACGCCACGACGGCAGTTGATTCCTTCTCTAAGGTCGTGAGCGGCCTTGCGAGCTCTGGCGGCGTTGGCGGCGCACTTGGCAGCATTGTGCAGGGTTTTTCTGGTATGGCTGGCGGCATCACGTCCGCGCTTGGAACTGTGGTGTCGTTCATCTCTGCAAACCCAGTCCTTGGCGTCATTCTCGGCGTTGGCGCTGTGGGTGCTGTAGCTGGCGGTATCGGGCTTGCGCTGTGGGCCAAAAACAAAAAGAGCAAAGACCCGGTCAATAATTACAAGAGCCCGTTTGACGATGTGGGCGTGTACGACAGCCTGAACGAGTTTTCTACGCGGTCTGCGATGCAGTACCGCGTGATTGGACAGAGCAGCCACGCAGACAAGCAGACCAGCATTCTGGAGCGCATCGAGGAGCTTCTGGACGAGCATCTGCCTGCCATTGGCACCGGTCAGGTGGTCATGGATTCTGGCGAGCTGGTGGGCGTCATTTCGCCCAGAATGGCACAAAATGTTGACGCGCGCATCGGTGTGACCGTGACGAGGAAAGCGAGGGGTGTGTAATGGGCAAACTTTTGGGCGCACAAATTGGCAACTTCCACACCCTGAAAGACTGGGGGCTGTATCTCAAGGTCGGAAGCCCAAAAATCGGCCCTGCTGAGGTGGATGACTACCTTGTGCAGGTGCCGGGGTCTGATACCCTGCTCAACCTGACCAGTTCTTTGGACGGCAGGCCACACTACAAAAAGCGCACCATTACCATGGAACTCAAGTGCACTGCACCGAAAAAGCAGTGGGAGAACCTCTACAGCACTATCGCAAACGCCATCCACGGGAAATGGCTCCAGTGTAAATTCGACAATGACCCCAGTTTTTACTGGGAGGGCCTGTGGGAGGTGTCCGTCAGCAAGGACGCATTATACTGTGTGTTTACGATTACAGGCACTTGCGACCCCTTCAAACGCAGTGTATACGACGGCTCTGATGACTGGCTGTGGGATGACCTTGTATTTGATACGGCGATCATCCGCGATTATACGGATATCCAGCTCAAAGCCAACGAGGACATCACCGTAACCGTTACCGGTGCACCAAGAGCGGCTGGCATCTACTTCAAGCGCAGCGAGGACGCTGCGGACATTGCGGTGTCTCTCAATGGCCTTGAGGTTGGCATCCTTGCAAAGTCTACAGAGTGGCAGTACATTGAGGGCTTGCATATGCCGGATGGCGTTGTAGGTACTCTCATCTTTGCGGCGTCTGCGGATTGCAGCATTAGCATCCGATATCTGGGGGGCAGCTTATGAGCTATAAAGTTTATGCGGGCGTCCAGACCGGCGTTGACGTGTGGAAGACAAAGACCTGCATTTACGACCCAACGGACTACACGGACACAAAAAAGATCATCAGTCCAACTCTGACACGGGAGGTGAGCAAGGCCGGTAGCTTGGAATTCACCCTGCCGCTTGGCAATGTGGCTCACTCAGCTTTGCAAAAAATGCGCACGACCGTGTCCGTAGAACAAGACGGTGTGCGCATCTGGGAGGGCAGGCCCATGAGCCATGAGCAGGATTTTATGCTGCGTCAAAAAGTCTTTTGCGAGGGAGAGCTGGCCTACCTCAACGACAGCTCTGTTGCGCCATATACAGCCAAAGACGTGACGATCAAGCAATTTCTTTCGTTTCTGCTGGAAAACCACACCGGCATGGTGGACGCATACAAGTCGTTTGTCTGCGGAAATGTTGGCTTTCCGAGCACCAGCGTGGTGGTGCCAGAGCTGCATAACTGCGTGATGAAACTGGAATACATGGCGGGTACTCCGGATAGTGACGGCGATTACAGGTATGAATATGGACTTTATACCTCGTCCGGCGTACAGCTTGTAAGCCAATATGAAGTCGGCTACTCGGATGATGACACGGCCCCGGATCCATCCGCGTACAGCTGGACGCTGAATGAAAAGCATGCAGATTCTTCCATAAACGGGTATATCTGGCGCACAGGAAACGGCCTGTTTTCCGTGAGCGTAAATGTGGCCCTGCCCTTGGACGGAGATGGCCAGACGCACGAAGCCACGCAAAGAACGGTTACGCCGGATATCACATGCGCCACGCACTCAAAATCCCTTCCGCCTGAGACGGAATACGATCTCAAAGACACGGTCTCGAAAAATTGGAAAATCGAAAAGAAGGGAGACGGCTATGCCGTCTTGTTCAACGGTGCAGCTTTGCCGGATTCTTCCGTTGTCCGTTACGATTCTGCGCCACGGTACACCTTTGGCGATGGACGAAATTTTGGCGTTACATGGGATGTCATCCAAAATGAGCTTGTGGATGTATACGGCGGTTATCTGATTGTCCGGCACGAAAACGGGGCCCGGTATCTGGACTACGTCCAGGAAGTGCAGGAGAAAAATGGGCAGCCCATCGCATTCGGCACAAACCTGCTCGACCTGAGCAGCTACGTCAAAGCAGAGGATATTGTCACCCGCGTCATTGCCGTCGGAAAAAAGAAATCCGGCTGGTTTTTGTGGGAGAAAACCAACACCATCACGGCAACCGCTAACGACGCCACCGCGCAAAAGCTGTTTGGCATCATCGCGCGGGTCATTGTGCAGGACGGAACCGAAAACACAACGCAGTCGCTTCTGGATGCCGCAAACGCGGAGCTGTCCAAAAACTTGCGTTACCTTGACGGAATCACGGTAAAGGCTGTGGACCTCAAGGATGCCGGTGTGGATATCGCCCGCCTTGGCTTTGGCAAGATGACACACATCTACTCCAACCCGCACGGGGTGAACACCTGGCTTTTGTGCTCTAAGCTTGTGGAACCTTTGGACGCGCCGGACAAAAAAGAATTCACGCTGGGCATTGATTTCTCCAGCGTCAGCGACTTGCAGGCCCTGAGCGCACGAAAAGCCAGTGACGCCTATGACCTGAGCCGCTCGCTGAAGGGCTATGCATCCGCAAAGGGGTGATAAATTGGATAAGACATTTGACGAAGCAATTTCCGAAGTCCGCAATGCAGAACGCGGTGTGGAAGTACGGGAAGCCCTTGCACAGGGCTTTGAGTATGTGAAGCAGTATGGCGAAGCTGTTATCGCGAGGCAGGAAGAAGCTGTTCAGAGTGCGGAAACAGCCACAAACGCGGCGGCAACTGCCACAGCACAGGCCGCAGCAGCAGCCCAGACAGTCAAGGACGCCACTGCAAAAGCCATAAGCGCAGCGCAAGAGCAGGCAGATATTTCGGCATCAAAAGCCGAGGAATCTGCTTCCAGCGCCGAAGAAGCAGCGGCCAGTCAAACTGCTGCCGCGTCTAGTGCATCTGCCGCAAAGGCCAGCGAGGAAGCAGCTGCAAAGAGTGCCGCCGACGCAAAGGCTATCGTGTCCACTGACACGACCCTGACCGTATCGGGCGCACCGGCTGATGCAAAAGCGACCGGCGACGCCCTGGATCAGAGGTACACCAAGGCCCAGGCCGACGCCAAGTTCGGCACGCCGTATACCCTGCCGCCCGCTACGGCAGACCAGCTGGGCGGCGTGAAGGTAGGCGACTATCTGGACATTGCCCCGGACGGCACCCTGAGCGGCAAGACGCTGTATGACACCATCGCGGCCAGTGTGGCGGTAAAGTCGGAGGCGCGGCTGGTGTGGAGCGGAAAAACAACGATTGGGAGGAGAAAAACTGAGACAATTAACGTTCAGGACGGTGTAGATTACGTTAACCTCCGCATAAACGAAACTGATTTTAATCTTACCCCTGGTATGACATATGAAACTGGCAGTTTTGGCGCGGGAAGTCTCAAGGTCACAGTATTATTTTCGGCCGACAAAAAACGTCTTGAATGTACCCTTACCAATACGCTGAATACTGTATCGGTTGTATTCACCGGCTACCACTACCCGACGTTGGAAGAGCTGCTGACCGAGACGCAGGCCGCGCAGGCGGACACGGACGCCCTGGCGGTAGATCAGGAGTACCGCGTCGCCCTGCTGGAACTGGGACTGACCGACGACACCACCACTGACACCACCACATAAGGAGGTAAACCTATGTTGTATCGTATCTGTAAACGCCTGATCGAGCGCGGCCAGACCGCTGGACTTGCGGAAAAAATTGATGTTTTTTACGCCCTCGGCCGCATCACCGAGGCCGAGTACAAGGAGCTGATCGAGCTGCTGGCCCAGCAGGAGGCCGCCCATGGCACTTAATGCCTACTCTTTGACATTGGGGGTGATCGCAATAAACAACACATTTTTGACCGCACTTTTTAACTTTTTGAGCCGTTTCTTTGCCGCTTTGGCGGAAGAACAGGTAGAACAGGAGGACACAATGGCATCTGTGACTGAGGTGACCGAGTGGACGGGAGCACCGCCCTACCGCTACATCGACGTAAGCCGGTATCAGGGCAACATTACACTGGAGGGCTGGAAGAAGGTCAAGGCCGCTGGCTATCAGGGCGTCATGCTCAAGACCGTCAGCACAAACCGCAGGCTATCCAAGCGAGCAGACGGCCTGTACATCGACCCGACCTTTGAAACAAACTACCGCAACGCAAAGGCGGCAGGTCTGGCGGTGGGCGTGTATTACTACACCTACGCCACCAGCAAGGCAATGGCCGATGCAGAGCTTTCCCTGCTGGCTGACGCCCTGCGTGGCAAGACGCTGGAAATGCCTGTGGCAGTGGACGTGGAGGACAACAAATTCAGGGTTCTTGGCAAGCAGACGCTGACCGACCTGACAGCCTACGCCCTGAAAAAGGTGGAAGACATGGGCTTTTATGCCCAGCTCTATACCTACACCAGCTTTGCTAAGACACGCCTGTATATGGGCGGTGCTGCCCTCAGCCCCTACGACGTGTGGCTGGCCGACTACACAGGAAAGACACCTGCCGTGACCTTTGCCTACAACGCACACCAGCACACCAGCAAGGGCAGCGTTCCTGGTATTTCCGGTCACGTTGATCTCAATGTGACCACACGCAACTACCCGAAGATCATCTGCAAGAAGGGCCTGACCCGTCTCCGGGAGGGCAAATGACCGAAAAAGAAGCTCTCCTGTGGGTGCTTGGCATCCTTGGCAGCCTGTGCGCTGCGGTCATCACCATCGACAAGGTGCTGGACATCATCCACAAGTACGTCAAAAATGCACAGGCCCCCGACGATGCGCAGAACAAGCGCATTGACACCATTGAAAAGCGACTGGCTGCGGTAGAAACTGTTTCCACGCAGCACGCCGCGGCCCTTAGACGCGATTTGACGCGCTTTGACGGCATTGATGAAGAAATGCGTCTCGTCCTTGTTGGCGTGCAGAATCTTTTGGATGCACAACTTTCCGGCAACAACCGCGAAGGTATGCAAAAAAGCAAATCCGATATTAACAACTACCTGCTGAAAGGAGTAACAAATCATGGAAGCAATGCTTAACTTTATCCCCACCCCCGTCGCAATCGTTCTCATCATCGTCGGCTTTGTGGCTTTGGCTGTCGGCGCTATCCGCATGGGCTATAAGCAGCTGGTCAAAGATCTGGCCTATGACCTCGTGTGCAAGGCCGAGGACAGCATCATGGGCAGCGGTCAGGGCGCAAAGAAAAAGAAGCAGGTCTTTGACGCCCTGCGTGCGGCCTGCCCTGCATGGCTGAAGCCTATCATCACGGATGAAGTGCTTGACGCGGTGATTGAAAAGGCCGTAAGCCTGATGAAGAAGGCACTGGCAGAAAAGAAGCCTACCATCAACAAGGAGTAACCCATGATCGAGCTAAGCGTATCTCTCGCATCCAATGGCGTCGTCAAAGTGCCGGGCTATGAGCAGCTGGTGCGCTTTGGCTACACCAAAAACCGGGGCGTGTACCGCCTTGCAGTCACCGCTTCCGGCGAGTGGAAAGGCCTGACTATCCGGGCTTTCTGGCACGTCCCGAACGGCAAAGACCCGACGTCCTCGCTGGTGGTGGACGGCTATGTGGCCGTGCCTGCCAGCGTGACCGCACAGCCCGGCAGCGGGTGCGTCACCTTTGAGGGCAGTGACGGCACCCGCACGGTGACCAGTGCGGACCTGCGCTACCGTGTGGCGGCCAACAGCGGCACCGACGACGGCAGCCTGCCGGAGCCGGGCACCCCTGCATGGCAGCAGCTGGTGAATGCCGTACACACCGATGCCACCGCCGCAGAGCAGGCCAAGACCGACGCACAGACCGCAGCGCAGCAAGCTGGGGCATCTGCCAAAGCCGCACAGACCGCCGCCAGTGAAGCAGCCACCAGTGCGGGCAATGCAGCCCAGAGCGCTCAGAAAGCCGCTGACAGCTTACAGGAGCTGAAGGACGGCATTGCCGCTGGTGACTTCAAAGGCGAGAAGGGTGACAAGGGCGACACTGGCCCCATCGGCCCGCAGGGTGAGCGTGGCCCTCAAGGCCCCACAGGCGCTACCGGAGCCACTGGCCCGCAGGGTGAAACTGGCCCTCGTGGTGAACAAGGGCCGCGGGGCATTCAGGGCGAGCGCGGCCCGCAGGGTGCGCAGGGGCCGCAGGGCGAAAAAGGTGACACTGGGCCACAGGGGCCTAAAGGCGACCCCGGCCCGGCAGGTGCAGACGGCAAAGATGCCCCACAAATTGATGACACCACCGTGACCGACTCTGCCCCATGGAGCAGCAAGCACATCGTGGATATGCTCTGCCCGCCGCTGGACGAGACCGGCAACCCCGTGACGTGCTACCCGGTAGCGGGGTATCCGCTGGGGGTGGTGGCCAGCTGGGAGCCCACGCAGGCGGGGACAGGGGAGCCCAGCCCGGACAACATCCGGCCTATTTCCGGGCGGGATAACGTGAAAGTGCAGCGTAGCGGCGAGAACCTGCTGAATATCACGCCGTTTGCCAAGGTTACTAACAAAGGTGTGATATTTGAATACATCGCAGATGGTGGAATCCACATCGAGGGAACACCCACGGCATCAGCGGATAGTCCTACGTTCCCGGTGCCGATTCTCGCGCCTGGGAAATACTACGGCGTGGATATGGGGCCAGAAATTGCCGCAAGCATCGTGGTCACCCGGGATGGGAAGCGCTTTTGGATGAATGCGAAAGCCGGCTTTGAAATCCTGGCCGGTGATGTAACGCACTACTGGTATATGATCGTTACTAAGGGCGCTACGGTAGATAAAATGGTGTATCCGTACATTGTCCCCGGCTCCACCCCGCCCACCACCTACACCCCCTACCGTGGCGACACGCTGGCCCTGGCGCTGCCGTCTACTGTCTACGGCGGTACGGTGGATGCGGTGACTGGAGAGGGGGCGGAAACGTGGAAACTGGTTACGCTGGATGGGACGGAGGCGTGGGGCATTAATGTTATGTATTTGTACCTCGATGCAAAGCTTCCCAGTAACAATAATCAGCAACGGTACGGATTGTGTAGCCATTTTGTGTATCGATATGGCTATGCCGGCGATGATGTCTTTGTCGATGCCGGCGGCATTTGGCTGGGCAAAGCGATGTCGGATAAATACACGGTCGATTCCTGGAAATCCTATCTTGCTGCCCAGTATGCCGCAGGAACCCCGGTGCAAATCGCCTACAAGCTGGCAACTCCAACGCCTTTCACCGCAACCGGCGCACAGCCTATCTCTTCTCTGAGCGGCGTGAACACCATCATGACCGACGCGGACAGCGTGATGGTGACCGGAAGAGCAGACCCCATCAAGCGCATCACTGACCTTGAGGATGCTGTCGCGTCCATGACAACGACATAAGGAGGTACATACATATGGCAATTAAAAGCAAAGCCCGACACGACTTGACACTGCGCTCCGTCAAGCGGGAAATTGCAGCAGGACGCGATGTTGCGTTCTGGCTGGATAAAGCATATATGCACTACGACAACGGACTGCTGACCGCAGACGACATCGCAGAGGTGGAAACTCTGGCAAAGTCGTACTATGACGCTCTGGACGCGGAGGACAAGGCGAACGCTGAGGAAGTTACACTGTAAGGAGGATATCATGGCAAGCACTACATACCGCCATCTCGGTGAAGTCACCGGGATGTTCGCCGCACAAGAACAATTTCGTGACATCACGAAAATGGTGACAAAACGTCACCATTTTACCGTGCTTGGCAATATGGTGCGCAACGCCGGACAGCTGCCGCAGCCTTTCTGGCTCGGTGCTGCCTGTGGCGGCGGCTCGTGTAGTGCTGCCCGCTGCGCTG
>ERZ839767.1058-NODE-1058-length-44416-cov-11.590857_pt1 | contig 44416 bp, 31 predicted proteins | sample MGYA00519879_ERZ839767 | MGnify/ENA primary metagenome ERZ839767 (study PRJEB31850, sample SAMEA3708852) | human gut metagenome | biome: human gut; feature: human-associated habitat; material: faeces | place: China | collected 2014 ... | reverse complement strand
GCTCGTCGGGCTCATAACCCGGAGGTCGGAGGTTCAAGTCCTCCCTCCGCAACCAACAAAGTCCTGAAATCGTAAGATTTCAGGACTTTTTCTTGCGTTTTAGGGCTCAAAAAGTTCTGAGAAATATTATGCGATTTTCGCAAAAACCGTTTGACCCATATTCTGACCCATAATAGAATAGCACCTAGTGGACAAGTTAGCATTTTTCAGAATCCAATGTCCACCAAGTTGGAAAATCCGATGAATTTTCAAAACTTTTTTGGAGTTTTGGTTGGACCCGAAATTTGGGTTCAACCTCCCTTGGTCAAGCCTATTTGTCCACTTGTTGAGATTTTACACTGATCTCCTGGCAATCCTCTTGAATTACAAACCCTCTCGCTGACCTTTTTTCAGGCTCTGTGAGAGGGTTTTATTTGTTTCTTTTGTTTTGTTAGGTGTTGTTCGGCGGTATAATGTGATGTCGTTTGGTGGGAGCTTCTTATTCTTCAATACCGTCTATCAAAGCATCGTAAGTTGTATGCAGTGCTTTTTTGATCGCCTGGAGCTGCGTTGCCTGAATATGCTGTGTGCCGCGTTCTATTTTAACAAGGCACTCGCGCGTCATATCGCATCCGTCAATCTGGAGCATGCGGACAAGATCGGTTTGCCCCAGCTTCCGAGCCTTTCGGATTATTCTTATATTCTCTCCAATGCGAAGATCCTGCTTGATTTTTTGCTCCATAAAATCACCCCTTGTGGACTTATTTTGGTCCATATGGATTTATTTTATGAATTTGCTGTGATATAATGGGACTAGTATTGGTCCACCAAGTGAAAACGATGGCAATTACATGGATGATCATTGTATTCTGATGATTAAGAAGATATAATATTCTTATTCCTCTGGCTCGCGAAATTTACAATTTCTCTTATGGTAGATAATCAACACAAAAAGTTTAGGAGCGATAGAGAATGGGCACAATCAAGAGAGAGCCTGCGATCAGGGCATTTTCCCTGATGATGGTACTGACTATGCTGATCAGCATAGTACCCCTTGCTGTATCGGCAAATACCGGTAAAACAGATGTTCCGGGAAAGGTATACGAGTTTGACAAGGACAGCCATTATGAATTTACTGACAGCGACAGATATGCTGATTCCAGCGAGAGCAATACATACGGTTGCTTTTCTGTAAGCGGTAATATTGCCAGCGTAGACAGTAAAGATGGTGTCCCTGCCTATGAGGTAGAGGATGGCAATCTGAGATTCTTTTACAATTACTCGGATTCCATGTTGAATGCTGACCTGGATTTCTGGCACTTGGTAGAGGATAAGTCCAAGAAGGTTAATGATCTGACCCTGGATTCCAATGTTTTGAAGGGCGCGATTATTCTTCAAACTTCCAAAGACAGAGTGAATTGGGTCAATGTCGGCACGACCACCAATGCCTTTGCGGACACACCTGTTCGGACAGATGCGATCTATAATACCACGGATGTGCAGTTGATCAACGGCTGCTTCTACCGGGTTATTGTAGTGTATGAGCTACGGATCAGAACGGAGCAGAGCAATTTCCTGTTTATCAATACCGATAAGTATGAGAATAAGAAATGTGCGGAAGTGTATGAATTCTATGCCTATACCAACAGCGGCGAAAGCACTGTAACGGATCCCAATCAGATCTACAGTCTTGGCTACAGAGTCCGGGTAGAGAACTTTGATGGTTATTCCGGCGAAGGATCTATCGACAAGGACGATCCACATTACGGCTGGAATTTGGGCAATTTCTTTGTGAGCGGCTATACGGATGAAATCGCTGAATCCGATGGCAATGTGGTGTTCCTGAAAAATGTGGGCGATAAAGTTACCTTGTGGTTCAACCTGGGGCAGAATATCAATGCTTTAAATGACAAGGATAATCTGTCGATTACAGCGGATACTGAGGGATATGACCAGTATTTCGAGACACCCAGAATGAACTTTGGTCGAGGAGTGCTGATCATTCGCTATACGGATCACAATAATGTCCAGGGGGAGCCTACGATCTACACAAATTATCTGGAAGCCAATGCGACGGTCGGCGCAGATACCGAGGTGCAGCTTTTTGAGGAAGGCGATTATGAGGTGGCGCTGGATTATCAGATTACTGATGACCAGTTGATTGACCAAATTAGCCATTACCGCATCTTCTTCAAATTCTCTGTTCGTAACGGCAACTGCATGGTGTACCCCTTTGATGTGGTAACCGGCAGTGAATTGACCAACAGTTCCATGACAGAGAACGGTTTCCGCCTGGATCTGGCAAAATCTCGCTATTTGAAGGTCAACATTAAGCGCGAGGTGCTGAAGGACAGCGCCGATGGACTGGTTGAGGACACTCGTTTCAACGGCCCGGCCAAGGATGGAGCTCAGTATGCCGATGAAGGTATCTACACGATCACTGTAACAAACGAGTATACCGGGCAGTTTACAGTGAAGAAGATCTATGTAGGCACCAACAATGTGCTGAGAGCGCATATGACAACAGGATTGTCTATTCCTGAAATCAACAACCTTGTTGCGCAGGGTGCTACGATTTCTGACGACGGCACCATTCAGCTTGCAAGCATTACACCGGCAACGGATGCAACCAAGCCAACGGATGCAACCCAGGCACCTACGGATAAGCCTGCCGATGGTGAAACGCAAGCACCGGGGAACGATACAACGGGAAAAATGGAAACGCCGTCCGCTGGCTTGCTTGTTATGGTGGCAGTAATTGCAATTGTGTGTATTGCTGTGTTTGTGATCATTGTACGCAAAAAGCGCAGTACAAACCAGGCTGCGGAGGTTGCCGTGGAAGAACCTGATGGAGGTGCAGAAGAATGAAGCGATTGATTGCACTGATCCTTAGTTTCGCACTGCTGCTTTCTGGCTGTGCCCCAGTACAAATGAATCAAGAACCTACTGATAACACAACTGCACCAACCGCAGAATTACCTGCACAAACTACAGTTTGGGTTGATACTGTTCCTGAGTATAACGCTCTGGATGATGCAGACCTTCTCAATCATTTGGAGGACTTGGTATACAGAGAGACCGTTTCGTCGTTGAACAGCACAGAGTATGTTGTTGAAAATATCAGCGCTGTATACATCTCAAAAGAGTATCTTGAAGAGGTGGCGTTTAATTCTCGGTCCAACATCTACTTTGGGTATACATTAGCGGAACTGGATGAATTGTTCCAGGGTTCTAGATATGTGTTTACCCTAGGTTCAGATGGGCAGGCCACGGTCCAGGAACTGCAGGAAATTGAAGATACCTCTACAGAAACGATGCTCAAAAATGTCGCAATCGGTACTGGTGTCATCCTTGTCTGCGTTACTGTTTCGGCGGTGTCTGCCGGTGCTGGAGCGCCTGCGGTCAGTGTAATTTTTGCTGCTTCTGCCAAGACTGGAGCACTTATGGCATTGACTTCCGGTGGATTCGGTGCTATATCTGCTGGCATTGTTCGTGGAATTCAAACTGGTGATTTCAATGAAGCCATGGAAGCTGCGGCACTTGCTGGTAGTGAAGGCTTCAAGTGGGGCGCAATATCCGGTGCCATCAGTGGTGGAACGCAGGAGGCATTTGCTCTCAAAGCTGCAACAAGGAGTGGCCTTACAATGAATGAGGCTGCCATCATTCAACAGGAATCTGGCCTGCCTATGGATGTGATTTCCCAGCTTCACAGCATGGATGAGTATCTCGTATATAAGGATGCTGGATTAAAGCCTGTCATGGTGAACGGCAGAACAGCACTTGTCCAGAACATCGACTTGAACTATGTGAGTACCCTCCCTGATGAATCAGAAGTTACAAACCTTGTAAGAATGCAGCGTGGTTATGCTCCGCTAGATCCTACAACGGGGAAAGCGTATCAGCTTCACCATATCGGACAAAAAGCAGATGGCACATTGGCGATCCTTACAGAGTCCCAGCACCAAGGAAACTCCGCGATACTGAATATTGTGGGTAAGGAATCTGAGATTGACCGGCAGGCTTTCAACGCAACGCGAAAGGCTTTCTGGGAATACCTCGGAAAAGTTGTGTTTGCAAACGGAGGAGTTTAGCAATGGCCAATATCATCGAAGTAATGAAAAGCATCCCGGATTACATTGGATCAAACGGACGATCTGAGGGTGAAATTGCGGCAGCGGAGAAATCTCTGGGAACTATGTTTGCTCCAGACTATAGGCTGTATTTGAAAGAGATTGGCCTTGCGTGCTTTGATGGTCATGAGCTTACGGGAATAACCAATGATACGCGTCTATCTGTGGTTGCGGTTACGGAACAGGAACGAGCGGCAAATCCGAATATTCCATCTTCTTGGTATGTTGTAGAGCAGACTGGTTTTGACGGAATTGTAATTTGGCAAGCGCCAACAGGCGAAATTTACCAGACGGTATCAATTGCTCCGGGATGCGAGCTTTATAATTCTCTCGTAGGATATGTAACTGCAAAATAAGCAGATCCAATCAATATGCGGTGTGTCGTTTTGGCACACCGCATATTTATATGCTTGGCACTTATACGATCTTTGATCAGCGAGGAGTGCGCTTGAAAAAAGCAGAAGTATAAAATATAATATAGTCGACATTTATGGCAAGGAGGTGTGGGGATGACTGCGCTACAGGAGATTTTCAATAATCGAGAGATTGCTATCGGAATATGGGTGATTATTGCACTTGCTGTAGTGTTGATAAGCAAATCTTTGCGCCAACCGTTGCTACAGTTCCTAAAAACAGCAATACCTATTCTGTTTTGCAGAAAGTTCGTAGTTTTTTATTGTGTGTTCATCGCCTTCTTTTTATTTGCCGTGGACATCCTGAAATGGGCTACTTTTTGGGATAGTAGTATGCTGAAGGATACGATTTTCTGGGTTGTATTTGTTGAACTACCATTGTTTGCAAAGGCTATAGAGAAGGCGAAAGACAATCGCTTTTTCTCAGATTTGATTGCGGACAACTTAAAGTTCATTGTGTTGTTTGAGTTCTTTGTTGGATTTTGGACATTTGATTTGTGGATCGAACTAGTTGCTATACCGGTTACCGTTTTTGTTTCATTTTTGTGTGCTCTGGCATCACGCGAAAAAAAGCATAAGCCAGCAAAGACCTTCTTCGATATTCTTCTTGTGATATGGGGATTTATCGTTCTTACCCATGCTGTATCCAGCACGGTGCAGGATCCAAAAGCATTTTTTAATTGGGATACGCTAAAATCTTTAATGTTGCCTGTGCTCTTGCTTGTTCTTAATCTTCCAGTTGTTTATGGGTTAGCCCTTTACAGTGGTTATGAGCAGTTGTTTATCAGAATCAAGAACGGGGCAAAAGATAAATGGAAGATGAAATTCCAAATCGTTGGTTTTGCAGGAATCAGTCTGCCCAGAGTTTCCGCAATTCGCAGAAACATACAAAAGACCATTCTTGTTAGTTTAAACGCCGATGATATGAGAAAAAGCCTAAACAAACTGGAAGATCATTTGGCTATGCAGATAGGAGACAATTATATGAAACGAGCAAAGTTTTATGTTGGGGTATGCGTAACTGCTGCAGCAGGAAGCCTGATTGGACTTGTGCTGGCAAATTCCGAGGTTTCGATAAAAGACATAATTACACTGAACTTTGTGTTAGATATTCCCAGGATTAAAGAAATTCTAACTTACATTTTTTCTGTATCCCTTGTGTTCAGCTTGGCGCTGTTGTTCTATGCTATAGGCTTTAGGAAAAGGAAGAACGAGGAAATAACTCAGATTAAGAAGTATGCTGTTTTTGAGTTTCTCTTTGTACTTAAGAAACAGAAAGCTCAGTTGCAGGAGTATCCTCCAATTGATGATCCTGTCAGCTTGTTTGTAAACTACCTGCAAATAGCTTACGAACTAAAGGAAGCATGCACGAAAGCACTTGATGTATATGGAAACCTGCTAAACAATTGGGAGCGTGAAAGCATCGAACTACTGCAAACTTCTACGATGGGTCTACTTACTAACGCAACAATTGGCGGAGGCAGTTTTACAGACTTTGATGTAGACAGTTTCTGCGAATACTACAGGGAGAAAGTAAAAGCAATGCAGCACGGTGCGAACTTTAATGCATTCACCTCGATGGTAAAAAGTGATGCTGAAAAATACACCAAAAGAATAGAATCTACTTACGAAGATTTTAAACGATACTATGAGTAAATCTTAAAGCTGGGTGATGAGATGGAGAAACGCATCACCCAGTTTTTGATATTTTAGTTTGTCTTGCTTGCTGGCTTGCACTTTCTTTTCGCTCCTCGCTGTATGGCGCAGTCAGGCGGATGCTGACTCTATGCTTATCGATCTCGAACCGCAGGCCGCCCTTTTCGTCATCTTCGATTAGCTGGCACAGGTCTGGATAGGTGGCGGCATAGGCAGTTAGGCGCTTTTTGAGCTTGGTGTTGTAGGTGTAGATTTCAGCGATGTTGTCGTATTCGTTGAAATACAGTTCGGTGACTTTTCGTTTCTTTTTGGGGATCTTTTTCATAAAACCTCCTTATTTTTGATTTATTTTTCTGGCTCTAGAGCTGGGAAATCGGGACTAAAATCTGACAGCGAAGCCTGGAACGATGTGTTGGTCGTTCCAGGCTTTTCTATCGGCTACAAAGCCGAATTTTACATACTCAGCACATTTCCCATGGTCTGGGCGGCTTCCTTCTGCGCCGAGGTGGTGACATGGGCGTAGGTGTCTAGCGTGAAGCCAGCGGAGAAGTGGCCCAGCATGCCGCTGACTGTTTTGATATCCACACCGTTCTGCAAGGCGATGGTGGCGAAGGTGTGACGGAGGTCGTGGAACCGGACTTTCGGGATACCTGCCCGTTCCAGCACCCGTTTCAGCATATTGTTCACACTGTCCGGGGAGATGGGACCGCCGTTGGGGGACGGGAACACATACTGGTCATTGGTTTTTCGTTTCTGCTCCCGCAGGACTTCGATTGCCTGGGGCGAGATACTCACCGCCCGGTAGGAGTTTTTGGTTTTCAGCGGCGACTCTACGATTTTGCCATCTACTCTTGCAATCTGGCGTCTGACCTTGATGATGCCATTCTTCCAGTCAATATCCGTCCATCTGAGTCCGAGAAGCTCACCCCGGCGGAGGCCGGTTGCCAGTTCAATGTAGTACATTTCGTAGACACCGGTGGCTTTCGCTTCCTGAAGGAATGCCTGCAACTGTTCTGCCGGGATGGTTTGCATCTCTTTATGTTCCAGCTTCGGCAGGGAGACATTCTTGCAGGGATTCTCGGTGATAATTTTCTGTGCTACTGCGAAGTCCATGGCAGAGGAGATGACCTGGTTGATGTTCCGCACTGTCTTTGCACTTAACCCCTTCGGCTGGTGTTCTGCTTCTATCCGCTCCACCCGCCCCTTATCCATCAGTTTGCGGTACAGTTTTTGGAGATCCATGGTACTCAGCTTTTCCAGCGGAATCTTGCCGATATTCGGAGTAATGTGATTATCGATGTAGCCCCGGTAGGTCTGGTGCGACGACGGCCTGACCTTGATTTTGCACATATTCTCGAACCATTCCTCCATCCACTGGGCAACCATGTACTTGCCCTGTTTGGTGAAGTCCCGTTTCTGACTCTCTGCCAACGCTTTTTTCAGTTTTTCCTTAACCTCGGCTTGCGTTTTTCCCAGCATATTTTTGAAAACCTGCTTGCCGGTGACGGGGTCATGCCCAGCCGTGTACCGTCCCTCCCAGCGACCATCCTTTCGCTTGCGGATATTGCCCTCACCGTTGCTTCTTCGTTTCGCCATCTGCGATCCCTCCTTATCAGCGACACACATTACCACAGAAAGGGAAAAATAGCTATTCACGAAATCTACCAAAGATTTTCCACTATTTTTGACCTTTCCCGGCACTAATTTGTTTCATTCATTTTGTTAGAACCCGCCGGATGGCACTTGCCGGTGCTGCCCGGCGGGTTCCTTTACATAGTCAGTTCCATATCATTGCTGTAATCCTGACCATCGGAACGCTGACCATGCGCCTGTTTCTTTTCCTCGATTTTCTGCCGCTGCTTGCGGTCAATGGAATCTCTGCGGTGGATATGCCGGTTGGCACTGGTTTGGATCAAGCCAGCCAATCCCCGGAACAGGCTGAACACTGCGGAGGTGGTTTGCTGGTGGATATGATTCTGCACCTTTTCCAGCAGAGCGGAAGCGTATTCATTGCCATGGCGTGCGGATGCTGTCAGCCACTCCATGCCCACTTCCAGATTCTGCGGCACACCCTGTCCGAAGCAGTAGAGCTTGCCAAGCTGGTATTCGGCATAGGAATTGCCTTGTTCCGCTGCCAGTTCGAACATAGAGATGGCTTTCCGAATATCCGTTTTCAGATACTGCTTACCGATTCCGTAGACCGCATCCACACTACCGCGGATGGCGGCTTCATGGAGATACTGCTTCACTTCCGGACTTGGCTCTACCTCCGGCTCACGCAGGCTACTAACTACTTTCGGGTACATGTCCGAGCCATCGTCAACAAAGTCCACACGGGGCAGAACAGGGCCTGACAGGGGCAATTCTTCCTGCGGGATGTGTAGCCTCATCGCTGTCTGTACCACGGCGTTACGAATGGCCTTGAATTCCTTCTGCTGTTCCAGAGGAATCCGCTCCGGCATCTTGTTGGTGTAGGTGCGAAGCACATCCTCTTTCTGTTCGTACCACAGAGAATACAGTTCCTGGATTCTGCTGTCCCCGGCAAGTTCCGTAACGATGGCATCCACCAGTTTCTTGGTACCGGCATTGAGATATCCATACTGCTTCTTGCCCTTGGCTTTTGCAAGCCTGTCCGCAAGCTGAATGAATATCATCTGCATCTTGGGACTTTCATATTCGCCGTGGTTGATTTCGTTGATGATCTGCACGATCCTCTCACGGCTTTCCTGCCGCAGTTCATCCCGGAGATCCGTCTGCTTCTGATAGATCTGCAGCAGATCCTGCCGGAAGATCTCCTGCGCCAGATTCGCCTTGATAGTTTCAACCCCCTTGGTGGAGAGGTAGGCTTCATTGGGATCGACAGAGTAGGCCATCATATGGACATGAGGATGATTGCCGGAATTGTGAAATGCGGCATACCAGCGGAAGTTCTCCGGGGATATTTTCATCTGCTGGGTAATCTGATTCCGCTGGGAGCGAAGCAGGTGCATCCACGCATCCGGGGTGTTATAGCCCAGCCGTTCCGCATCTTCCCGGCGGAGGGAGATGATGTGCGTCCAGATGTTACCGGGGTGATTGTTCATTTCGTCCTGCACCTGGGACAGCACGATGGGTACCCCCTCGTCCGTGAACAGACCATTACTACCGGGGCGCTCATCAATATATTTCAGATATACATCCCTTTGAGGAGCATCGCCGTACAATTCCAGAACGCTATTGATGAACGCATCCGCATTGCCGCGGGTAGAATTATCTGCGTAATCCCGGTACTCGTGACTGTCCTTGCTGTCCGGGTACTTTTTCAGCAGCCTTGTGATTTGCTTCTGCTGTTCTGCGGTGGCAGGCAGATGGCGGGAGGTATCTTCCGCCATCTCCACACCTTCCCGGGTGGCGATATACTTGAGGTAGTCACCGGGAGACTTTTTGTCACCGGGTTTCAGATAGGGGGATTTCAAAATCAGTCTCGCCATCCATTGTCACCCTTTCTGAAATTCTACCGCATCCTCGAAGCTGTATTTACCACCGATGGCAGCAACTTCGTTGGTGCAGAACCGGCGGAGAGCGGATAAGGAATCTTCATCGATATCATGGGTAGCGGCAATGATGTTGCTCATCATCGCAATCTCCACACCCAGCTTGAACAGAAGCCTGCTGATCCTGTCCTCGGTGAGCGCAATCTTACTTCCAATAACCGATTCCAATGCAGGTGTCAGCACCCGACTGCTTTCCTTCATGTTCAGTACGGCGATATAGTGTTCGATGGCTTCCCGGATGAACTCACTGCGGGATTCGGCATTGCTTTTCTCCATAGCTGCATCACACCGGGCCAGCAATTCATTGTTGATATAAACGCCAATTCTGTTGCTATTATTTTCTTGCATTTTTCTCCTTCCTGATGGGAATGACTCCCATCAAAACTGTTGCGGCTCTAGGATAATCCGTCGCCCAGACGCCTGCTTTCCTGATACTTCTCCAAAAGGTAACACCTCGAAAACCGTGTAAAAACCCCGACCGGCGTTGCCGGGCGGTGTAAATCGGAGGTATTCGGCGATAGCCGGAATACCTCCTTTATCCTGCTATAAATAAAATGCGTTGAATCTCTCAATAATTATGCGTTTTCCTTGCACATTTACCGTATGCTATCCTCGTCCAACGGTGACGATGATATAATTTCCTCATGCAGACAGAGGTTCCCTGCTTTATCCCTGCGGCACCGTCCGCTTTACAGCAGTATGGGACCTCTCCCTTATGGGATTTCATGAATGAGCCGGATGCGGGAGTGATCTTTCCGCAGATTTCTATGCAGGATATGACTCATAAGGACATGAGGAACTGTCTGTACATCAACAGGAAAGGCAGGTGCCAACACTATGTTCATTGTCGGGATCGACATTGCCAAACGGAGTCACGAAGCCATCATCATCGCTGAGGATGGCCAGGTTGTCCGCAAGGCATTCAGCTTCCGGAATAACTGTACCGGCTACAATCTGCTACTGGAACAGGTGCGGAAACTGACCCTTGTAAAGAGCCAGATCGTATTCGCCATGGAATCCACCGCCCACTATTGGCTGGCACTCTACGCCAGACTTTTGAAAGACGGATACGCAGTCATGGTTCTGAATCCTATCCAATCCCATTCCCTGCGGGAGCTTTACATCCGCAAGGCCAAAACCGACGCCAGAGACTCACTCATCATTGCGGACCTTGTCCGCTTTGGCCGCTGCAAAGCCAGCAACGTGCCTCAGGACAAAATCCTGGCTCTGCGAGAGCTGTGCCGCAGTCGCGCCTATCTGGTAGACATGGCCGCCGATCTAAAGCGGAAGCTGATTGCCTTATTGGACAGAATATTTCCGGAGTACGAATCCCTGTTTGATTCTGTTTTCAGCAAGGCTTCTATTGCCGTACTAAGCAAATACTCTACACCCCAAAAAGTGAAAAATGCAAATCTCAGGAAACTGACGGATCTCCTTATGGAAAGCAGCAACGGACATTTTGGCGAGTGGAAGGCCCATCAACTGAAAGAGGCCGCCTGCAGCAGCTTTGGGATCGATGACAGCGGCGGCGTGTATTCCACGTTGCTTGGGATGTTCCTTGAGCAGATCCTGTCTTTAACCGCACAGGCAGATTCTTTGGAAAAACAGATATCCGTATTCTTCCAAGAGTTTAATAACCCTTTAACCTCTATACCGGGAGTTGGGACTGTTCTCGCCGCAACAATGTTAAGCGAGATCGGTGACATTACTCGCTTTTCTTCTGCCGATAAGCTGTTGGCTTACGCAGGACTTGATCCATCCGTGAAGCAGTCCGGCGAATTTAAGAGCAACCAGAATCGTATGTCCAAGCGGGGATCTCCTTATTTACGTCGTGCCATTTGGTTGGCGTCCACGGTAGCAGTGCATCGTGATCCGATGTTTCAAACCTATTACGAAAAGAAAATATCCGAAGGTCTGCATTACATGAATGTGATTGGTCATGTCAGCAGAAAGATGACCACTGTGATCTTCGCTGTCCTCCGGGATGGACAACCGTACCAACCCATTTTGCAATCTGCCGGTTAACCGATCCGCGTCATTTTCATCCGGCCCGCAAAGGGTCTGGTTCTTTGCGCCCTTTTCCGATATACCCCTTATACAAGCAAACTGTAATTTTATCCCTTGACAAACCCATAGCCGACTGCTTTCCAATCCTTTCATCCGAAATCTCCGAAATCAGTATGGAAAGCAACTCCAGCTTATGCGGGAAGCTCCTCGCCAATGAACAGCGGAAGCTCGTCTGCTTCTGTATCCAGGTCACGGTAAATCTCCGGGTTGTCCAGGCTCAGCAGATGATACTCGTTGTTGGAGTAGCCGTAGGGATTGCGGTGCTTGTACATGGCAATCAGCTTCCGCTTGACCAGAACCTTGATGGCTTTCTGGAGAGAAGACTTTTTGATGCCGGTATCCTGAATGATTTCCTTGTGCGTGGGCCAGCAGTATCCCTTACTGCCGGAGCAGCAGACCAGATACGCATACAGTTTGAACTGGGTGGCATCCAGCGGCACATGGAAGATGCTGTTGGGCAGACGAAAGAATTCTTTTGCGGGCGGTTCATACAATCTCATCCATCCACCTCCGTTTGCTGGTCAATCCACTGGATAAACTTGTCTTTTGGAACAAGAATCCGTGTGCCGATTCTGATGTGAGGGAATCCTTTCGAACGAACCAACTCGTAGGCCGCCGCTCTGGAGATTCCCAGCACTTCTCCTACCTCCGGCGCGGTCAGCGTCAGCGGCAGGGCATCATAGTTTTTGAATTTGCTTTCACTCATTTTCATTTCCTCCTGTATTGTTTTCGCGCAGTCTGCTCTCGCAATCACAGATTTCTCACTCCTTCCGATGGCCGGGCAAACAAAAAACGCATACCAACGAACACCGAACAGGAATCGGTTTTGATTCCCCTGCGGTGTCAGTTATGTATGCGCGATATTTTGATATGTTGTGCCGGCGGCACTATGTATGTAGTAGAATTATAACAGAATAATCCAAATTTTTCAAGTGCAGGGCGTAAACGAAATGTGAACGGAGCGCTTTCTTATGTTTGTGGTTCACTTTATAGGACACGCACAGAAGATTTGTAAACCGGGTTTCGAGAAAAATTTGCGAAAAATACGGAGCCTCATCTTCCATGAGACTCCGCAGGAGGTCAAGTATTTTCCGCAGCCGTTTTGAAATCGCCATTTTGCTTATACCAATTCCTTGCCGATCTGTTCCAATGTATAGAACCGAAAGTAGTAAAACCGAAGCAGTTTCTGGTCATCATCAGGCAGAGTTGGAAAGATCTTCCGGAGTTTGTGCTTCCGCAAAAGAAGGAATGCTTGCTCAAAGGTTGGATCGGTTGGCTCGTCTGTGAACAGACCGGGCATTGTGTAAATTTCATTCCCAACGAAATCCAGGTGACGCTGGTCACTTCTTCGTTGAGCACTTTCCCGTAAACGATCCTGCTCCAAAAACTCCGCGACTTCATCGGATACAGTAATCTTTTGACCGTAGTAGTTGATGTTTTTCATCTTTACCGCCTGTCCAGTACGAAAGGTCGGCAGATGTTGACCGACACAGCCATCACGCTGTATCTCTTCCACCCTGGAGCGGAATGGTTGGGATGAGGTCGAACATCTGCCGACCTCATCGGTACTTTTCAATAGTTTAGTTCATAAGTTGGGTGCCTGACGATGGATTTATTATATCAGGCGGCAAGAGAATAATCAAGAACATTTGTGCGAATTATGTCGAACGGTTTGAAATACAAGGGATTCTATTTGTTTATTGTGTTTTGTTAGCGACCACTTGACGGTGCAACCGACGGCCGCCAAGCAATAATTTGGCACTAATGACAGTTGCAATTTTGAGGAAGCCAAGGTAACATCACCAAAACATTTTTGGAGGTGTTACATTTGAAGTCCATTTCTGAAACAATGAAAGCCTATATGCTAACTCATCCCTTTGACTCTGGCAATTCGGATTGTCAGACGGTACTGGATCAGCTCTACCATGCCTATGCAGAATCCCATGAGCACGATCCCCAAGAGATTGGTGATGGATTCAAGGAGCTGGAGAAGTATCTGTGTGTACTGCCATTGGATAATAACAACGCAGTTTTCAATCTGTGTTGTCGCCTGTGCAGTGCATATGAACGCAAGGCCTTTCTGGACGGCCTGCAATACGGCGCTGAACTGATGCTGGAACTGGGAAAGGAGTCTGACCGATGAAAGAATTCCTTGAGAAATTAAGACAACAGGTAGCTGAAAATCCTCCCAATTATGGGGATGCGGATTCTGTCCTGGGATTACTGTATGAATGCTTCAACGAAAACAACCCCTATGACAGTGAGCAGATAAAGGCGGATTTCGAAGAACTGTACCGGCAGATGAACGGGATGCCCCTCCGGGAGATGGACAGAATCGTCTATCCGGTTTGCAAGCTCTGCCGGGATCATGAGAGGGCAGGGGTTGTGGAGGGAATCAAAATTGGCGTTAGATTACTACAAGAGTTAGGATAGTACATCCATAGTTTACTCGTCTCGTCAAAAAACTTGATGAGATGAGTAAATTTATCTTGATATTGTTCTTGATAGAGAATATAATATGCGAGTAAGGAGAGATGAATATGGGATACATTTCTGCACAGCAAGCTGCGACAAAGTGGGGCATTTCTAAACGACGTGTTCAAGTGCTTTGTACTGAAAATAGAATTAAGAATGCAACTCGTATCGGAAATATGTGGGTGGTGCCAGAGGATGCTTTGAAGCCGGCAGACGGTCGAGTTCAAACTCACCATACAGTTGAATCGCCCACAGCACGAGCAGCTAGGACAGCACTAAAGAAGCTGACGGTAAATGCTTATCAGGAAATAAACGGAAAGCTTAATAACCCCAGCACATCCAAAATGGTGTTTGTTAGCTTACTTGCTACAACTATTTTCTGTGATATCCAGAACGATGAATCATCTAATGAGAAAGATGATGTGTTTTTGATGATCAGTTCGGAACTGCTTGAGATTGAGTTCAAGGAGTCGAGCCGCAGATCCTTCTGGGAAATGTTTTCATCCTTGGTTTCGGATTTTGAAAAATACATTTATCGCTATGCAGACTATGTTGATGATATTTTATCGTGGGCTTATCAGTATGTGAACAAACTTAGCCTGGATTCTGGGTTAGAAAGTACCCAGTTCTTTACGGAAGAATACATGATTGAGTATCTTACAAAAGGTATTCCTAGAACAACGACTGATAGTTCTGTATATTTAGATCCAGCTTGCGGTGGTGGTAATTTCCTTTCCCATATCTTGAACCAGTTGTTTGTTTTAAGGTATAGAGAATTAGATAATCCTATCGCTTGCATTGAGAATATTTTCAATGCTTTATATGGATATGAATTGGATCCCAATCTGGCAGCGGTCGCATCAGTGAACCTGAAGCTTAAAGCATTGATGTTGTTGGCTAAAGTACAGCAGGTATCTACTGTTGATTGGAGACTATTTTGCCCCAATATTTTTACATCCGTTGAGCCAAATGGATTTGGCTTCCTGGAGGCAGACTTTTCAACGCACAGAATCAGAAGAGTGGCGGATGGCAAGCGTGAGAATTTAGAAAGCATGACCGCTGTCGCTACAGAGATCTATACGAACCCGCCATTCCAAACCGTTAAAGGTATGGCTAGTTCTATGAAGGAACATCTCAAGAAGCATTTCCCTAACGCCAAGTGCGATCTGTGCAATGCGTTTATTTTACAGTGCATCGATAGAATTCAAACAGGTGGAACGATTGGACTTGTTACGCAAAGCAGCTGGATGTATTTAGACAGTTTCGAGAATTTGCGAAGAGAACTTATCACCAATAATACGATAGAATCAATTGCAGACTTAGGTTCTGGAGCATTCTATGATCTAAGTGGAGAAAAGGCAAATGTAGCGCTGGTCAGGGTTACGAAAACACCGTATGCGAATGCATGTGTCAAAGTGTTGACATTGAGAGATATTCCGCTTAAAGAAAAAGCTGCAGTACTGGGAAAGGCCTCCGATTCGGTGCTGCTTATGCAACAGACGCAGCTTTTTGGTGGTGAACACATGGCTTTCTCTTTAAGCCAAACCACCCCCAATACTGTACATGCTATGCCAGGGAAATACGGAGATTACGGAATCCCGATGCAGGGCACTTCAACGGGTGATGCAGCTAGACTAATAGGCTATTACTGGGAACATTTAAATGATCCAGAGTGGGTTCCTGTTAGTAAAGGCGGCAGTTATTCTCGCTGGTGTGGACTTAATAGCTATGTCTTAAAATGGGGCGCTGACGGCGAATATATTCGTGCGACTAAGGGTTCGGCTCTGCGCAACACAAAGTATTTCGATAGAACATCGCTGGTCTATAGCGATACTGGTACATCCGGCTTCAACGCTCGTCTGCTGGAAGAAGGTCAGCGGTTTGTGGCATCTGGACCGGGGATTAGAGATGTTCAGGGAAGTCCTTACGCGCATCTTTCACTGTTGAACTCTAGAGTGTTTTCCTATTATTTAAGAGCGCTTTCGCCAAAGCTTACGGTTGCAGCCGGATACATTTCAAGAGTTCCGGTTCCTAGTGGTTTGCTTGATCGAATTGAGCTGAATAGCTTAGGACGAGAATGTTATGACAGAAAAAGAGAGCAGCTCAAAGTGCGACCTAATAATTTGGAATGGCAAGTACCGGTTATTGAATTCGCGTCTTTGGATGCTTTTGTATGGCAGCTTTTCCTGAAAGAAATGCAAGACGAGTTAGTGAAATTAAGCTGCGAAAAGAAACTTGATGACATTATTCTTGAGGCATATGCGCTTGATAAAGCAGAGCTTTCGAAACTGAATGAAACTGTTGGAGTACCTGCTATAGACATAACCGGAACGTCGATCGCGAACAAATTGGATAAAGTAATGGCCCAGGCGTTAGATGCGAATTGTCAGATTGTTCGAACCAGAGTGAATAAACAATCCTTGGGTTGTGATGGCTTGTTGGAGTTTATCGCACGTAAGGAACAGGTTAGTCCAGAACTAATTGTTGAGTTGATTTCGTCTTCTCCTGAGACGTTCGAAGAATGCAAGGCCAAGTACAAGAACTTGGTATTGCACAACATTGTTCTAGCAATTCTTGGTTTTAGAGTGGAGACTCGCGATGAAATGCAGATGTTACAACTGTGCCAGAAGTTCTATGAGATGTATCCTGGGTTGAAAAACGAATGGGATACAGTAGAAGAATGGATTTCGATGCAGTTCAATTCTATTCATACACAGACCTTCAGTAATCGTCCGTACTATCATTATGAGGGCGGAATGTTCACAAGAAAGATTTGAGGATGGTGAAGCATGAGCAACCAGATACATATAATTCAAAATGCAATTACGACCACCATCTCGGAAATTTTTCGTGGTGACTTTAGGCGTATATGCGAAGTCAAAAAAGCGGTATTGCATCTCGAGGCGATTTACTTTTGCCATGGCACTTGCTATCTTCTCAAGCGCGAGAATATGCCAATTAAAGATCAATTAGCGCTCTATCAAAGAATTGAGTTAATCCCACAGAGCACGACAGAGTTCTTTGAGAATAACCGCGAATGCATTATTAACAATTGGCCAGAAGAAAGCGCACTTGCAGCAAAACCAGAAATCCTGTATGATGCACTTTTGGCAAGCGAGTTTTGCGTACAGCCTGAGAGAGTTGGATATAAAATCGATAAAGTTAGCCGAGATATTGCGGGGGCATATTATACTTCTTCTGACTTTTCTGCGCAAATTACTTATCGTGCGATAGAGAGCTACATGGATCGAAAGCGGAGGCGTGCGATAGATTCAAACTCTTTTGCTTGCTGCAATGAGTATGAGAATATAACCTTCCTGGACTATTCTTGTGGATGCGGAGAATTTCTGTTAGCGGTAATCCAGTATTTTGATAATCATGTATTGGGTTATTCCAGAAAGAAGCTGGCAACTCAGTTGAGGGGTGTAGATGTCAATCCAATAGCACTGATGATCACCATTGCGCGGATTGTTTCTGCAGTTGAAGCTGAAGATGATGAAAATTTGCTTCGTGAGGTCGCAAAGGACTTTATTGTAGGCAATCCATTGCTTCATAGCGATAAAATTGCACCGCTAGAAGTGAGGTTTGATAATTTTGCGCTTAACAGATTGTATGCTGAGACAGAAGGAATCAATTGCTTGGAACTGGAACAACAAAACCTGGTCGTGTTAGGAAATCCGCCATGGGAAAAGCTCCGCTTTGAAGAACGGGCATTTTTTAGACCGGTTTGTCCTGCAATTTCAGCAATCTCGCAGAAAAACAAGCGCGAAAAGGAAATTAAAAAACTTGCGGTTAATTGGCTAGAACTGTTGGAGTACTACCAGCTTCTGCAAGATGATTATGCTTCGGTGAAAAAAGAAATCCCTAAACATCCGCTCCTGAAAGTATCGTTGGTTGGGGAGCTGAACACATATGCAATGTTTGCTGAGCTAGCTTCTCGATTGACAGAAAAAGATGGTTTTGCAGCGATTATAGTGAAAAGTGCGCTGGTTACATCAACTTGCTATTCGTCTTGCTTCCGACATTTTGTTAATCAGGGATCACTTTCAGAGGTGTTTCTCTTTGATAATCGGGAGAAGCTTTTCCAAATTGACAGCCGCGAGAAATTCTGTGTACTCTTCTTCGGAGGAGAACATGCCGGTGGCATAAAGGTACATTATGGACTGACTAAGCAAGAACAGATATTGTCGTCTGTGCCAATCAATGTTACGAGCGAGGAGCTGGAACTTATCAATCCGGAAACAGGACTGCTTCCGAATGTGGCAGATTCGAAGGAGTTCTCGTTCTTACTTCGAACACACAGATCGCTGTCAGTGTTTGCAAAAGAATTTCCAAAGTGTCATTTTGGTAGGTTGGTACACCTTACTGCGCATGCAGAACACATTTCTACAAAGTCGGAAAAAACACGAGTCCCAATCTATGAGGGAAAATTCATCGAACAATATGATAATCGTTTTTCCACATTTGCAGGAATGAGTGCTGATGAACGTTATCAAGCAAAGGCATCTGCTAGACGGCAACCGGGTGATAGTTTTGTTGCCCCAAAGCCTGCTCCGGAGTGCAGATACTTTATTGATAAGAAATTTTGGGAATCATTTCTTGATAGGTATGATCAACCGTATTCTCTGTGCTGGAGAAGTCTTACCTCTCCCACCAATCAACGGACTATGATTGCATCGATCATACCGTCAATGCCAACTTGCCAATCCGTTCAATTGCTCCAGACAACACCAGTTGAGGATCTTTTGATGATACTGGCGCTGTTTAATTCCAAGGTGTTTGATTTTTTTGTACGGTTGAAAATGGGGGGTATTGATCTGACGCAGAGTGTTGTACGGCAGATTCCTGTTCCTTTCCGAGAGGCATGGAACAGCATGGTTACTTTACATGGTGTAGATTATACGGCATTGGATGCGGTCAGAGCCTTGGAACGGCTACTATACCGGAATGAGCCGGACTTGTGTGGTTTGTGGGATGGTGTTCCGGAAATAAAGAATGCGGATAACTACTACAAAACCGCTGCAGATGTACGAGAGGAAATCGACAAGATTATTTTCCAGATGTATGGTCTTACAAGCGCAGAAGAGAAAATGGTTCGCAACTCCTTTAAGGCATAGTAAAAGACGCAGGCTTTCGGGCCTGCGTCTTATCTATTGGGATTATCCAATTCTGATCTTACCAAATGCCTTGGAAGACTTATTAATGCCGTTGGTTGCCCAGAATTCGCTGTTTGCTTTCAGTGCGTCCAGTTCGCTTTCGGCCATGGTTTCAAGAATGTAGTGGTCAGAGGTTACACGATGGAAAACGAGAATGTGATAGGCAAAGTCTGTTTTGCCATACTGAGAAAGGGATTCGTCGCCGGTCTCCGCATCTCCCTTGAGCTGGATTCGCCAGGATGCATTATTGGGTGCAAATTTGATGGTGCTGGGATAGTAGGAAATACCGTTATAGACGATAGTGACATTCTTCTCCACATCACGAGCCATGGGATCCAAACCGAAAAAGGCCACACTACCGGGGATAGATCCGTTTTCTACATTGGGGTGGGTGCCGCTCTGAAGCTTAGCGGAAGAAGAAAGATCGAGAATGTTTCTAGAGCCGCCGGTGCTTGCGCGCATTTCGAACCAGTAGGTTGCCTGTACATCACTGGATGCTTCCAAAGAAAGAAAAGATGCTGCGGTAACTTCAGAATCATGCAAAGGTGCGGTAGGTTGCTGTGTGGCGGCACTTTCGTTGTTGCCTGTCCTAGAATTGGAAGATGTGCTTGCAAACAAATTGGCGGGGACGGGAATCTTTACCGATGCGGTGGGGAGATTGGAAACTGCACGGTGGCCAAAGTGTGTATTCGCACTGAAGCTACTGCGCTTGGTAGAGTTTTGTCGGCTCTGCTGCTCGGTAACAATCAGACCATTACGCAGAAGCTCTTGGATGTCCTCAACAGAAGAAATCCTTTTTACCAGATTAGACTCCTGATACAGGGTGAATGCTTCCGTCAGATTCTCGTAAGATCTGTGATCCAGCGTATCGTTCAGATTCAGAAACTGAGTGTTGCAGGTTTCGTAATTGGTACACAAACCACCACGAGTCAGATTGTTGGAACCCACAGCGACCCATGCCTGATCCGCATTCCGGACGATGAAAATCTTAGGATGGTATGTCTGAGCAAATGCGCTATCATGGACTACATAGAGTTCGTCGCAGAGCTTTGTGAGTTTGTATAGGGCTTCAGCGGTCGTGTTTTTCTGATCAATACCAGCGAGTACACGGAGGTGTCCGCCTGCGCTGCGGAAGGTCTGGAGTGCCGCTGTCAGCAGATCGACGCCACTGCTTTTAGCATAGGCAACATGGATATTCAGCTCACCATTTTTAACTGTGGTCAATTGCTCCACCAAGGGTGTATAGAGGTTTCCGCTGGTGGGCTGCATGATGTAGGTACTTTGGTGCGCTACACCGGAAGAGAACAGGTCGGGCACCTTGAGTCCCAGTGCAGATGCAATGCGAGCGAGTCCCTCTAATGTGGGGTTTGTAGCACCTTTCTCGATATCAACGATAGTCGTGCGCGTCAATCCGGAATTCGCTGCTAGTGCCTCCTGCGTTAGGCTTGCTGCAGTTCTCAAAAGCTGAATGCGCTTCCCTAGCGCATCCTTAAAAACGGAATAGTCATTAGTGTTGGATGTATTCATATAAAACTCCTTTCATCCAAAATTTAGAAATTGATGGAAATAATATACAACACTGAAAGGGATTTGTCAATAGGGGAATGAAAAATATTCTGTACAAAATATAAATTTCGGTTGAGCCAATAACGAGCCTGCTGACTGGCGTATTTGTGGGAAACGAAGTGATAGTTGCTCTTTTGGTTTGCCACAGGCTGCAATATTGCACAAGCCCTCCCTGTTGGATGGCTGATAACTGCAGATTATTGCAAGTCTACAAAACAACTATTTTTGTGTTTTCCTAAATTGATGCTATAAATTGGACAAATTCCATGATAGAATACAAATACAGAAGTATAACCTCGGTGACAGATATAGACAGTTGGGGGTATTCAAATGATTCTTAAGCTTAGTGTAAACAATCAGAGTGTAGAGAGTTCGGGTATTACGAAGGACTACAAGGATGCCCTGTGCGAATATGTATGGAACAGCTTTGAGGCCAATGCAACCGCTGTTGCAATTGATTGTATTCCCAATGAGCTGACAGGAAGTGCAGAGATTGTTATCACTGACAACGGAGATGGAATCGCCTATGATTCCCTTGAACGCACATTTGGTGCATTCCTCGATTCTCAAAAGAACAGCCGATCCCTGCAAATCAAAACAAAGGCAAATAAGGGCAAAGGACGATTCTCGTGTTTTTCCTTTGCATCCTTGGCTGAATGGTCGACGGTAACGGCAACACCAGATGGCAATATCGCGTATACAATCAGCTTGGAGAATGCTGATAAAAACCAATGCGATGTTTCTGATCCGGCACCAACAACGAGATCAACGGGCACGAGACTGATCATCAGTGGCATTGATGGTATATGTGAAGATGATGTAAGCTTTGCGCAGTTAGAAGATACTATGCTCAAAGCCTTTGCATGGTATCTGTACCTCAATAAGGATAAGAAAATCGTACTAACCATCAATGGTACAGAGTTGGATTATCGAAAGTACATTAATACTGATGCAAGTGTTGAAAAGGAAATCCTAATATCCAGAATCCCGTTCAAAATTGCGCTGATTGTTTGGAATGAGAAAATTACAGAGAATTTCTCTGTGTATTTCCTGGATGAAGAGGGTGTTGTTAGGTCGAAGGATACGACAACATTTAACCGTAATACGGTGAATTTTAACCACAGTGTATTTGTCACTTCGCCGTTCTTTTTGGGGAGAGACGGAATTACATTAAAGGGCAAAAGAGTAGAACTTGATGGGCAAACTGCGCTGAATGAGTATGATGAAGACAAGAAGGTTCTAAAAGAGTTAAGCAAAGAAATTCAGGATGTTATAGAAGAAAGCTTGCATAAGCACATGGCGGCACAAGTGGATAAAGCCATTGCGCGAATGGAGGCCAGAGATTCTTTCCCTACATTCCCGAATGACTTTTACGGGGCCTTACGTAAAAAAGATTTGGTGCAAGTCACAAAGGAGATTTATCGAATTCAGCCTAGGATATTCCATAACCTGAAGCCGATTCAGGAAAAATCTTTACTGGGTTTTTTGAATTTGTTGCTCAGCTCCGAAGAAAGGGAAAATGTTCTTTCCATTATCGATGAAATTGTTCAACTGTCGCCAAAGCAGCGTGAAGAATTTGCATCTGTGTTAAAGCGGACACATCTGGAGAATATTATAGCAACCATTCGTTTTATTGAAGACCGGTATAAGGTCATCGAGGTTCTCAAGACAATCGTCTTTGACTATGCAGGATATGCGAATGAACGTGACCACGTTCAAAAGATTGTGGATCAGCATTACTGGCTGTTCGGAGAACAGTATCACCTGGTAACGGCAGACAAGCGAATGCAAAAGGCGCTTGAAGAGTATCTGTACTTGCTCTATGGTGATAAGGCTCCAAATCCAGTGTTGACACCAGATGAAGAAGAGCTTCGCCGGATGGATATTTTTGCTTGTGCTGCAAGAAATACTGAGGATGCAAATGGTAGTGCGATTCAGGAAAATCTGGTCGTTGAGCTGAAAGCACCCAAAGTAGTGCTCACCAAAGCGGTTTTACGTCAAATTGAAGACTATATGGATTACGTCCGAAAACAACCGTTGTTTAATAGCCAGTACCGCAGATGGAAGTTTATTGCTGTATGTAGCGCTGTTGATGACGATGTCAAGGCACGATACGATTCCCAGAAGTCTAAAGGCAAAAAGGGCTTGGTTGCTGAAATTGACAACTATGAAGTCTATGCTTTGACATGGGATGATGTGTTCCAAAGCTTTGATTTGAGGCATGCTTTCCTGCTGGATAAGCTGAAGATGGATAAAGAGGCGATAGCTGCTGAGATCGCACAGACTGCTGGTGACGAGAAATCTAAGGACACAGCGGATGCTCTGACTGCATTGGTAGCAAATTGATTTGTTAGCAGAGTAAGATTTCCACTTATTTGATTACTTCGTATTGTTAGCTGCCGCCGGGTGGTATCGGTTGATACCATCCGGCGGCAGTTTCTTTTGGGAAGAAAAGACTTGCAATTTCTAAAAGCTATGGTACAATCACGACACCTTGGGATGGGAGTTGGTTTCTGCCTTGGGAGAGGAAAACCGCCCGACCCATGTTTTTGACCCATGTTGGAACTAGGGCGGGAGATTACTGGCAGAGTAAGAAAAGCTTCCGGTATTGGCGGTTGGCTCGAAAACAGGGGATGAAAAATCTCTTGAAAACCCGGGCAGCGTAACCATCGGAAAAGTGAATCCAAAGTGGTCTTGAATGTGTCGTAAGTCCAAATTTGGCAGTGAAAGCTGCCTGCTTGGCTGACCCATTTTTAAGACCACATTTTTGACCCATATTTTGACCCATACGGGGTTAGCACACAGTGGATTGGGCAGATTTCAGTGGATTCGGAGCGTTGGAAAAAGCCGTCAATATGTGCCAAACCCCTGAATAATCGCCGCAAAAGTATTCCTGACCGCAGCTCATAACCCGGAGGTCGGAGGTTCAAGTCCTCCCTCCGCAACCAGATCAGTTACCGTTGTTGATACAATTTCAACAACGGTAATTTTTTATTTTCCGGTGCTTTTAGGTGCTTATCGCATAAAAATGGGTGTTTTTCGAACATTTCCGGCTGAGAACTAACTGACCGCCCCATTTGCCGCAGCTACCTGCCCTGAAATCACGGCTTGGTGGTAATTGCAATCGTTATAAGATATAAACGATAAATGATTACTTTCTATATACATAGAACCGTCCATGGCTGGGAGTACCCCTGGCTGCGGACGGCTTTTCACTGATTCCCACGGGACAAAAAGGACAGAAAGGACAGTCGGAATTCGGGCAGATTGAATACTTGTAATTTGCCGCCGTCAGAGTTAATATCACACACACTTTTGTGGAGGGTGATGGAATGGACGAATTCAGGGATTATGTCCGGGAGCATAGAATCCAATTTGAGGAGGAATGCCCACAGCCATGCCCAGATGCCCTGTGGTGGTATTATGGGGAGTATCATGCGCTGGACAGTCCCCATGGGAAGGTTTCAAAAAACTCCGGGATTTCCTGGAATCGCTCCGATCAAGAACAGCGGTGCGGTGATTGGAGAGGTTGGGTTCCTGTGTGCCGAGTATGAGCGGATCGCCTTTACTACCGGACCGAAACTGAGGGCACAGCTAATGGTGGAATTGACAGAGAATGTCACCAGGGAATGAGAAATAAAAGTGACCGCCCATGGTGGAGATATAGGCTTCGACCTGGGCGGTTTTACGATTATGTTATTGCGTAATTCAAATGGAATAGATCATTTATGGCTCGCCGAATGTTTTTCTCATCTATGCCATAATAATTCAACTGAATAGCATAACTTGTAGAGTGTTTGTGCCTGTGCCTTATCAATGTTGTTGACTCTCTGCTCATACATTTGAATATTTCGGACTTTGATGCCCGATTGTTCCGCAAGTTCTGACTGAGATAATTCCAGTTTCAACGACTGCGAAAACGCCGTCCTGTCCTTTGAGATTCCCTTTGCGGTTCATCAGTATGTCTTCTCCAAAATTTTCCAATCTGACGGTCTTGTCATTGATCAGGAAACCGGCATCATCGAAGCTTACACCGGAAGCGCCGAATACGTGACCATTCCGGAATACATCTCCGTGAACAACGGCGACGGCAGCTATTCCGCCATTCGCATACACGGTATCTCTGCCACTGTCTTCCGCGGCAACACGGCGATCAAGGGCGTTTTGTTCCCCAAGTATGTATCTGCGATCCCCGCAGAGGCCTTTGCAGGCTGCACCTCGCTGGAGGTCGTTTCCGGCTACGGTATTCAGGAGATCGGCGCCGGAGCCTTCAGGGGCTGCTCCTCGCTCGGCAAATTCTCCATGGATAAGTACATCACCTCACTCGGAGAGAACGCCTTTGAAAATGTCCCGGAAATCTCCATCAATGCAGCCAACACCGCAATCGCCATAGCCGCAGACCATTCCGGCGCAAAGCGGATCACACTGAATCTCTCGGATAGTTCGGACGGTTTTACCGATCAGACGGTCGAAATCGGCAATACGACGGAACAGTTCTTCCTGATCGGCAACGGCTCCGTATACCGGAATCTGAAGATCAAGTCGGACGCCGCGGAAACCAAGGTCAGCAACATGATTTTTGAGGGCAACACGGACACGCCGCTCCAGTTCAGTTCCCCCAAGGTGACCCTGAACCGTGTGATTGTCCGGAGCAGTCCGGGCTTCGCCCTGATAATGAGCGCAGAGAACACCGAGCTTTCCCTGTTCGGAACGATCGAGCTGAGCTCGCAGGGAAGTAACGCCGTCATCAGCCAGAATGTCACCCTTCAGCAGGCGGATGCCGGTGTCGTCGGCAAGCTGCGGCTGACCGGAAACTATCTGATTTGCAGGGAACTGACAAATCCGTCCCTCCTGACCTTTGTCAGTGGTGAGCTTCTTCCCATCGATGACGAAGAATTTGAGCAAATGCTGACCTCCTGTATTGTCACCTTTGATGCAAACGGCGGCAGCGTGGACAAAACGGAACAAACCGTATATTATGGCCAGCCCTATGGTACGCTGCCTGTTCCGACGTTGCAGTATTATAAGTTCGTCGGCTGGTTTACCGAGGCTTCTTTTGGAAGCCTCTCCCTCCAGCTTGTCAAAGAAGTCTAAAGGATTTTTTTGACAAGCTGCCTGCAAAATTGCAAAATCAAAAGTGGTAGTATTATTTTGCAATTTTGGTCGCTACCTCGGGTGATTGAACACGAAAGGGAACCCATCTCCGCGCTAAGAGCCGCCGCTACGCGGCGGTTGCGCTCCGAAACGCCTCGCTGCGGCTCGGTATGACGGTTTCCTTTCATACTAGAATTTCATAAAAAGCCGCAGGCTTTTTATAGCGCCTGCGGCGCGTCAAATTCTGCACAAGAAGGGAGGGCACACCAACGGTGTGCCCTCAGTGCGCAAAGCGCACGTGTTTTTTGATTTTCATAATCAAAAACGCAGGATTACTCTTTTCTTCCCTCCGAAGCTTTCAGCCAGACAGTTTTTTTGACAGCCTGAAGGGAGAGACTTCTTTTGGAAGTCTCTCCCCCTCTGTTTGTCAGGCCCTTTTTCCGACGGCACCATCGTCAGCAGCCTGACACTCCTACATAAATTTGAACTGTCGAGAAATACAGCATTTTTCAGTGAAGTTGTCCGCTGTAGCTTCCCCCGGCCCGACGGGAGCAGACTTTTCGGCAGGCCTGCTTTTGCGTTCCGAATTTCCGCTATGCCGCGGTCAGCTCCGTCATATCGAAAAGCCGGCTTTTTCCGTCCCGAAAGCGCGCGTAGGCGGTCAGCGCATAGTAGGCCTGTTCGGTCGCCATGCCGTTGACCTCGACCAGCTCCGCCGAATGGTAAAAGCCGTCGTCCAATACAAAATCGCACAGCGCGTCAAGCACGCTCCTGCCGTTTTTGAGGAAGCGTGCATCCTTCTGCGGATCGATGCCCAGCGCCGTCAGCGCGACGATGACCTGCGCGCACGATTCGCTGTTTTCGCTGCCCCAGCTTGCAAAGCAGCCGTTTTCCAGCTGCATTTCGCTCAGGCATTGCAGTGCGCCCTCGATCGCCTCGGCGACCTCCCCGCGCTCGCGGTAGGGCGCGAGCGCCGTCAGTGCCATGGCGGTCATATCCGCATCGGAAGCGTCGCCGGAAAAGCACCAGCCGCCGTCCGCCTTACGCTCGCGCAGAAGTAGGCGGATCAGCGCCTCGCGCGTCGTCTGCTCCTCGCCCGGCTGCGCATCGGGAATTTCGTAGCCGCCGCAGTCCAGCGCGATGAGCGCCCAGATCGGGCCGTTGAGGCCCTGATAGGAGACGAATGTCATGTCCGTCAGACCCTCCAGAAGATTCACGCCGCCGATGTCCGTCACATCGCCGCCCGCGGCGGTCACACCGAGGATGATGCGCGAATTTTCCGTGGATTTGGCGTGGTCGAGGCGCACCGTTCCGATTGAGCGGACGTAATCTTCGACAGTTTGCAGGTATGCCTGCGCGGTCTCCTGCTTCAGAAGCCCCGAACGGCTCAGGCCGATGACCGCCCACTCGCCGCCGATGGAACCAACGCCGTAGTCCTCCTGCGCCGCAAGGGCCTGTCCGGTGCGGCGATAGGCCGCCTGCCACGGCTCCTCCGCGCCGCAGGCGCAGAGGAGAAGCAGCAGTACAAGAAGCGCGGCAAAAATTCGTTTTTTCATGCGTCCTCCTAGCGTCGTTTGACGAGGGCACACATGGTTTTTCCTGGCCAAAACGACATTTGGTTTCGTTATCCTCGTTGATGGGCTATAAAAAGCGGATGTATTTCAGGCGGATCCTGCGCAGAAGGTTGGATCTTTTCCACGTTCTGCCCCAGATCTCATCCTTCAGGGAGAGCAGCTCCTGCCGCTGCTGCTCCTGCATGGCATGGCCGCTGAAGCTGGCCTCCTGCCAGATCGCGGTGGCGCTGCGGTAGCGCGCGCGGAGATCCTCATCCACAAAGGCGGCATAGTCCTCCGGCGGGCAGTTCATCGCCCTCAGCCCCTGCGCGCGCAGGACGTCCATGGTGTAATCATAGATCGCGCGGATGGCCGCGGGCAAGTCGTCCGAGAGGAAGCCCGCCTTGCGTCTGGCCGTCTTTTTCCGCTCCCAGACAAGCCAGAGAACGAACAGAACAAGCAGCGCCGCGGCGGTCAGGATCGCCAGCGCCAGCAAAATCTGGAGCCGGTGGCGGAGCCAGAAGTCCATCAGCGTGGGATCCTCGGTATCGTCGCTCTGCGGCTGATCCTCGGTGTTATCGACCGCGCGGTCATGCGGCTGCTGGCCGATCAGGCCGGAAATGTCCTGATAGCGTTCCGCCTGCTCCATCGCGGAGAAGTACGGCGGCGTCACCTCAAACGGCAGCCAGCCCACGCCGTCCTGATAGTATTCCACCCATGCGTGTGCCGCCGCGCCGGTGAGCGAAAGCGTCTGCCCGGCGGAAAGCACCTGCGCGTCCTGCTTGGTGACCAAAAATCCCTCGACATAGCGCGCGGGGATGCCGTAATAGCGGAACATCAGCGCCGCAGCCGTGGCATAGTGGATGTCATAGCCCTTCTGCGTGCCGTCGAGGAAGTTCAGGACGAAGTCGATCCCGTCGCCGACGGGCGCGAGGTTCGTTTCCTCGTAGTCTATGTAGCTCGTGAGGTAAAAAAGAATATTCTGCTTTGCATTCTGATAGTCAAAATGCGTCTCGCCCTCCTCCACCGAATAATCGCCCAGCTTTTCCGCGAGATAGCTGCGGATGTCCGAGGGAATCGCGGTGTAATTCTGATAGGCAAAGGCATTGTAGGCCGCCTCATCGCGCAGGAACTGCGTGTCCTCCGGAAGCTGCGCAAGCGAAGCGTTGATCTTCTGGTACTGTGTGATCAGCCCCGTCCCGGCAGAGAGCGTATAGCTGCGTTGCCCGTAGAAGCCCTGCGCCGCAAGCGTGCAGTCGCCCACGGCGGACGCATCCAGCCCGGCGCTGTCCGGCAGCAGCTCATAGGGGGCATAGAGATAACGCGAGGAGAGGCCGACATTTTCAACGGTGAGGCTGTTCTTCGTTTCCAGAAGCTCCGGCAGCACCGAATCCGCCGCCGCAGCGATCTGCGCCTGCGCATAGAAGCCGTCCTGATGCAGCCAGTAGAAGCTGTCCGAAGCGGGATAGAGCGTCTCGGCATCCAGCGCGGTCCAGCGGTTGTTTTCATAGATCTCGCCCGTGAAGCCGCGCAGATAATAGGACGCAGGCGTCTGCATGGTGATGTTCAAAACGGTCTCCTGCGTGGTGCGGCGCGGGCCGACATTCCGCAGGTCACCCTCCGGCAGACCCGCGGCGGCGTTGCTTCCGTAGCGAAGCGTCTGCACCTGCTGCCGCGTCCACTGCACGGCGCGATCCAGAAGCGCGGGCTTTGCGCTCTGCCAGCCGTTCAGCGCCAGCGCAAACGCAAGCACCAGCGCGGCGGCGCGGAGCCATGCGCCCATGCCGTCGCTTCCGCCAAAGAGCAGAAGGTAACCGAGCAGCTCCGCCAGCGCGGCGGCGAGCAGCCAGCCCGCCGTCAGGCGCGGCGCAAAAAGCAGGCACAGCGCGGCAAGCAGCGCCGTCAGGCACCAGAAGCCGCCCGCGCTGCGGCGGCGCGTCAGGCTCGCGCTCCACACGCCGAGCAGCGCGCCGAGCATACACAGAAGCAGCGCCGCGCCGCGTTCCTCCGCGACGGCGAACAGCTCCGGATTCCCGGCGTGCAGGTGCTTCCATGCGTCAAGCACGCCGTTTGCCAGCGCGGCGACCCCGCTCACAGCCGCCCGCCAGAAAACTGCCGCCGTGACCGCGCAGGCGCCCAGCCACAGAGCCGGCGCCAGCCAGACACGCCTGCGCCAGAAGGCCATAGTAACAGCCGCCGCTGCCGCGATCAGCACGGGAAGCAGGCAGCTCTCCTCCGGCAGGAAGGCCGCCGCCGTCAGCCAGACGAGTGCCGCGGCAAGCAGCGCCGCGGCAAGGCAGGCGCGCAGGCGGGAAAGCAAATCATTACAGTGCAAGGAACACGCCTCCCTCCCGATCGAGCCGTCCGGCGCGCAGCACGGTCACCGCGCCGCCGTCCGCTGCCTGCACATCCTGCTGCTCCTGCCGCAGCGTGAGCAGGACGACATGGGCATAGTTCAAGGGGCCACGCGTTGTAAGCCAGCGCTGCACCGTGGTCGTTTCGTCCGGAACGATCTGCGCAGCCAGCAGCTCGGCCAGCGCCTGCGTCAGCGTGTCGTCGCTCTCAGCCTGCGCCGTGGCAATGCAGTCCTCTTCGCGGTCAAACCATGCGATCTGATGCGCAAAGCCCGCAGAGCACAGCGCGGCAGAAACCGACGCGGTCAGCTCGCCCAGCGCCTCGCAGTCCTCCGGGGCGCAGGGCGCGGACACGCTGTTGTCCATGAGCAGTAAAATGGAATGATTGACCGGCAGACCGAGCTGGCGCACGATCACCTCGCCGGTCTTTTCCGTCAGCTTCCAGTGGATGCTGCGCACGCGGTCGCCGGGGACGTACTCGCGCAGGGCGAAGGTCTCGCTGGGGTCGTCGCCCGGATGGTGCATGGAGTATTCGTCACTGTCCAGCTCCACGCTGGAGCGGTCGGAGAAGGATAGCTGTACCGGGTACAATTCCGGCAGCACAAGGCTGTAGGCGCGTGCGTCACAGGAAATTTTTCTTCCGTACAGGCCAAACAGATCATAGACCCGCAGGTCGCGCAGGGAAAATTCGAGCTTGCCGCAGCGCTGTACGGAGAACGCCGCTGCGGCGCTGCGCTTCTGCTTCCCCGCGACCGAAAAGCGCAGACGGCGCTCGCCCTGCTCGCCCGTCAGGAGGTTGCGGCAGCCGACGCGCAGGCAGACCGCCGCGCAGGTCAGAACGGAGCCGTTCTCCACGGTGAGCAAGGCTTCCACCGTTTCTCCCTTCTGCGCGGAGAGCTGGGCACACAGCGACACACGCAGGTATCTGTCGGCCAGCGCGGTCAGCGCGATCTCAAGCGCCGCAGCGCCGAGGCTTCCGGCCAGAATACAGCCCGGCATCGCGCTTTTGCTCAGCGCCCAGACGAGAAGCCACCCAAGAAGCCACAGCCCATAGGCGATCCGATGTCCGACCATGGCTCAGATGTGATCCGGGCGGCGCACCTGCTCCAGAAGCCCGGTGAGCACGTCGGCCGCGGTCGTGTCGGAGATCTTTGCCTTGGGCGCGAGGAACAGACGGTGCGCGCAGACGTCGATGAACACGCTCTGCACGTCCTCCGGGAGAACATAGTCCCGGCCGTGCATGAAGGCGCGGCTCTTTGCCATGCGGCACACAGCCAGCGCGCCGCGCGGGCTGACGCCCAGCAGCACCAGAGGATGCGCGCGCGTGGCCTCGGTCAGGCGCGTCACATATTCCAGCAGGGGGTCTGCCATATGGACGGACTGCGCCTGCCGCTGCATCTCCAGCAGCGCCTCGGCCGAGGAGACCTCCCGCACCTGCGTCAGCGGGTCGTCCTGCTGACGGTCGCGGAGGATATTGACTTGACTTTCAAAATCGGGATAGCCCATTTCCAGCCGCACCATGAAGCGGTCGAGCTGAGCCTGCGGCAGGAGCTGCGTGCCCGCCGAGCCGACGGGGTTCTGCGTGGCGATGACGGCGAAGGGCACGGGCAGAGGATGCGTCACGCCGTCCACCGTGACCTGCCGCTCCTCCATGACCTCCAGAAGCGCTGCCTGCGTCTTGCTGGAGGTACGGTTGATCTCGTCGGCCAGCAGAAGATTCGTCATGACCGCGCCGGGCTGATAGACGAAGGTCCCGCTTTCCTTGCGGTAAATGGAGAAGCCGACAATATCCGAGGGCAGCACGTCGGGCGTGAACTGGATGCGGCCATAACGCAGGCCGAGCGCGCGGTGGAAGGCCAGCGCAGCCGTCGTTTTGCCGGTGCCGGGGACATCGTCCAGCAGCACATGACCGCGGGAGATCAGCGTCATGAGAATCTTTTCCATCACGTCGTCCTTGCCGACGATGACTTTATGTACTTCGGCGAGGATCTGATTTACGTTGCTGTTCATGCGTTTCTCCTTTACCATTCTTTATAGTAGTTTCCGTTGCTGTTGCCGTAGTTGCCGCCGGTCGCGGGAGAGAAGCCGCCGATGTCCTTGCCGAGGGCAAGCGTGAAGCGCACGCGGATCACCGCGCCGTCCTGCGGCTTGCAGGCATTCATGCCGTAGCCGGGATAGCGGCCGTTGCAGGAGTACATCCAGCCCGACCAGCGGTAATAGTCGAATTCGCCTAGAGAGTCCATGGAGGCCGGCCTCGGGTCGTCGCCCGCGCCGAAGGCGTCCATGCCGTCTCCAATGATGATCTGCTTCAGCTCCGGGTCGATAGAATAGCCGTTGTTGATGCCGGGCTTGCCGATAGAGGCCAGATAATAGCTGCTGGCGGAGCAGGTGTAGCCGTTCTCCTCCAGAAGATCGCGGACGATCGTCAGCACGTCCGTGCCGCCCGGCACCGTGACCTGCGTCGGCGGGATCAGATAGCCCAGCCCGACGGTCGTGGCCTCGACGCTGGCGGTGATGGTCACGTCTCCCTTTTCATAGTAGACCGTCCAGCTGCGCGTGACGCTGTAGCCGTCCTCGTCCGTTGCGGTCACGGTGATGGTGTTCGCGCCCTCTATGCTCAGGTAGGTGTTGTAGCCGAAGCTCGCGCCGGTCTGGCTGCAAGGCGATTCGATCCGTGTGCCGTTGATATAGACCTCGTAATTGTTCAGGTAAAGCTGCTCGTTGTTCCAGCTTCGGGCGTCGATGACCGTGATGATGTCCGGGCTTTTCAGAACCAGTCCGTCCTCCAGACCGATCACCGTATCGCCGACCTCGATGGTCGCGGCAATGCTGGGATATTTGTCCGGCGGGGTCGTACCGGGATTGCGGTGGAAGCGGACCGTCCATTTATAGCTCTGCCGCTCGCCATCGGCGTCCAGATAGCGCAGCAGCAGATATTTCGGCCTGCGCGTATCGACCTGCACGGTGTACCAGCCGTCGGCGCTGGGCTGGAGAAGGTTGTCGTCATAGCGCACCTGCGTGATCTGCTCCTTGCCCGTTTCCTGATTCAGATAGAAGCGGAAGCGGAATTCCTTGGAGTCCAGATACAGCGGCAGCTCCTCGCTGATGTGCTGCGGTTGCTTGGTGTCGTTGTCGATGACGGTGTCCGAGAAGCTCGTGGTGATCTTGAAGCCGTCCTCGCGGTAGTCGATGCGATAGGTTTCCGAGGCGCTGCCGACGCGGTCGCTGGCGCTGACCTTGATCACATTCGTGCCGAATTGCAGCGTGACGTCGAAGGTGTCGGAAGAGGACGTGACGGTCTTGCCGTTCAGCCGCACCGCCGCGCGCAGCGGCAATCCGTCGCGCAGACCGTAGGCCACGAAGCGCAGCCTGCTCTCGGCCGTGCTGTGCAGCTCGCTCAGAGGCGTGCTGTCCTGCGCGCGGTAGGCGACGATCACGGTTTCGCCCGCGGGGCTGTAGCTGACGGTGTAGGCGCGGGAAGCGATGATGTTGTCCGTGCCGTCAAAGTAGGCCACGCGCACGACGATAGTGTTCGTGCCCTCGGCCAGCCGGATCATCACGCTGGTGGACGCGGCGCGGAAGGAGAGCTCCTCCCCGTTGACGATCACCGTCAGCCCGCGCACCTGCAAAAGCGGCTTTAAGTGCCGGATGGTGAAGGTATAGTCGCTGTAATCGACAGTATCGCCGTCAATGATGCTGGTTTCAAAATAGCGGTCGGGGTCGCCCACCTCGGAGCTGCCCGGCTCCTCGGACGGCTCACGCGACGGCGTCTGGCCGCCGGAGCCGCCGCCGCTGCCGCTGATGTCCAGAAGGTCGCCGATGTTCGTGCGGCCCGGCGTGGTGACCGGTTCCTCCGCGGAAACGTCGCCGGGATCGTCCGGCGTGGGAATGGGATCCTCCGGCTGATCCTGCGGCGGCGCGGTCTCTTCGGGCTGCTCCGTCTGTTCCGGCTGCTCCGTCTGCGCCTCGCTCGGTTCGGTGGAGGGTTCCTCCGGTTCCGTCGACGGTTCGGTCTGCTGGTTGTCATTTGCATTGTCGAGCCGCTTCAGACTGTCAGCGTCGTACAAAAGCTCGGCATCCGACAGCAGCATCCGCGAGGCCGGCTCCTGCTCCTGCCGCTGCGGCTCGCCCTTCTGCAAATTCAGAAAGGAAAAGCCCAATGCAAGGCATAAAAGAAGAAGCAGCCCCGCTCGGAGAAACGGCTCAAATCGTTTTTTCACAGATCTCACCTCTGTTTCGGAACATCACGGGAAGGAGAAAGGCAGATTTACCCTTCTCCTTCCTGCGTTACATGACTTTATTTTTCTTTTGCGCGCTTCGCGGCCAAGAACCACTTGACCAGACCGAAGATCAGCGCGGCTGCGCCCAGAGTTCCGGCGATCAGCCAGACGATCGTCCAGTCGAAGCCCCTGTTTTCATCCTCCGGCTTCGGCTCGCCGGGCTCGGTCGGCTCCTCGGAGGGCGTCTGTCCGTCGAGCAGCGCCTGATAGGCTGCGACGGCCGCGTCCAGCGCCGCCTTGTCCTCTGCGGGCAGAAGCGCTTTCTGCGCATCGGTCAGCGCATTGAATGCGTCGAGCGCCGCTTCGATCGCGTCCTTACGTTCGAGCGTCACCTCGCCGATGGCGTGGATCAGGTCGGAAACCGCCTTGACCGCCTCGTCATCCGTTTCGGCAGGCTCTGTCGGCTTGCCGGATTCCGAAGCGCCGGGTTCCGTCGGTTTGGTATCCTCCGGCTTCTGCGGCTGCGAGGGTTCCGTCGGCTTTTCGACCTCGGCGGTGCGGTAGTATTCCTCCGCAGCCTTCAGCTCCTCCAACCGGGTGACATACTGCTTCTGTGCATCGGTCAGCGCGTCATAGCGCTCCCGCGCGCGGCGCAGATTCCGGTTCAGCTCCGCGAGGGATTCCTCCGTCGGTTTCTCCGAAAGCGTGCCGATCTGCTCAATGAGAAGGTCGGCAACCTGCGCGCAGTAGCGGTCCATGACCTTCTGCGTGTCCTCCTGCGAGGTGCAGGCGCCAAGCTCCGCGGCGGCGGCATCTGCCAGCGCGCCGATGCGGTCGCCCAGCGCAGGATATTTTACCTGATCCTTTGCGCGCTGCGCCTTCAGATCGTCCGCCGCCTTGCGGTAATCCGCAAGCAGCTTCTCCGCAGCTTCCAGCGCCGCCGTCTTTTCTTCCGGAACGAGCGCCTTCTGTTCCTCGGTCAGCGCGTCATAGGCGGCGCGCGCCGTCTTGAGCGCATTCTCCTTCACCTCGGCCATGGTCGTTTCGCCGGAGGTAAAAGCAAGATCGTCGATCAGCGCGCCCGCGATGTTCGCGCAGTAGCGGCCCAGCGCCAGAACCGCGCCGTCCTTGTCCGTGCAGGCCAGCAGCTCGGTCTTTGCCGCCTCGGCCAGCGTCTGCACGGCTTCAGCGATCTGCGGGTAGGAGGCAGCGTCCTCCGCCGCCCATGCTTCGACCGTTTCCGCGGCCTTGCGGTAGACGGCAAGGAGTTCCTCCGCCGCCTCTAGCGTCTGTTCACTGTTTTCCTCCAGCAGCGCCTTCTGCGTCTCGGTCAGACCGTTCAGCGCCCTGCGTGTGCGTTCGAGCTTTTCCGCAGCCTGGTCCAGCTCGCCCATGGTGGTCGTCCCGGCGGCGAAGCCGACATCCGCCAGCAGCATCCGGACGACATCCGCGCAGTAGCCGTCGAGAACGGGCGCAAGCTCTTCCTGCCTGGTGCAATTGCCCAGCCTCTCCTGCGCCTGCGCGCTCAGCCCGGCGAGCTTTTCCTCAAGGTCGGGGTAGGCTGCCTTGTCCTCGGAGGCCCACTGCTTGAGCAGATCAAGATCCTTTGCATAGAGCGCGGCCAGCGCCTGAATGTCCGTGAGCTTCGCGTAGTCCTGCACCAGCGCCTGCTGTGCCTCGGTCAGTGCGGCGTAGGCCGCTTCGATCTCCTCCGCCTTGCCCGCAAGCTCCTTCATGGGCGCGCCCTGTGCGGCAGCGACCAGAAGATCGACGACGTGCGCGGCAAAGCCGTCCACGACCGTCTCCGCCTGCGCGGCGTTTGCGCTCTTGGTAATGGCATCGCAGTCGGACGTATAGCGTTCGGTCAGCCCGGCCTCGATCGCGGGATAGGCCGTCTTTGCCGCCTCATAGGCCGCGGTCAGCTTCCGGAGCACGGCAGCGCGCGCCTCGTCCAGCAGCTTCTCCGGGTTCATGGCCTCCAGCGCCGCATGGTAAGCGTCCACGATGCTCTGCGCGTCCGCCGCCGTGCGGATGGTCTCCGCCGTCTGACCGAGCATTGCTTCCAGCGCCGTGCGCTGCGCGGCGGAGATCAGGGATTCTACATTCGTATGGTAATATTCGTTCAGATAGGCGATCACCGCTTCGCGGTTGTTCTCCAGCAGAAGCTGCCACGGGAAGATGGGATAACCGCCGTTGAGATCGGCAATGCTCTCGATCAGGCCGTCGAAGATGTCCGCCGTCAGCATATCCACGGCGTAGATGCGGTCGCCCTGGCTGCTCTTCCAGCCCAGCGCCGCACGCGCCGTCCCGGAGAGGACATAGAGGTTGTCGCAGTATCTGCCGTCAATGGGGAAGCCGGCGAGCGTGCCGATGTGGTCGACCTTCGTGCCGGTGTCCAGAACGCCCGCGTTGTAGCAGTTTTTCACAACGAGCTTCTTGTTGCCGGTGGAGGTGGTCTTGCCGTAGCTGCCGCTCTCGCCGCCGAGGATGCCGCCGGCGATGATGCCGCCGGAGATCACGCCGGTGTTATAGCAGGTGCCGATGAGGAGGCTGCCGCCGCCCATTCCGTCCGCGACGCCCACGATGCCGCCGATGCCGCCGGCAGGCCATTCGCCCGTACCGATGACAAAATTCACGTCGTTGGAGATGTGGCCGGTGTTCAGGCACTCGTGCAGTCTGGTTTCGTCATCACCGCTGGCATAGATGCGGCCCGCGATGCCGCCGACGCCGGAGGCCTTGTTGACCGTGACGTCGCCGGAGTTCACGCAGCGCTCCAGTGTTGTATACTTGACAAGGCCGATAAAGCCGCCGAGTGCGCCGCCGCTGTAGCTGCTGTAGCCACGGCCAAGGTAGCCGCTGCCGGTGTACTGGCAGGTGATGCTTCCCTCAAAGCGGCAGTCGGTGAAGGAGGTCGCACTGGCCACGCCGGTAAAGCCGCCAAGATTGGCGTTGCTGTTGGTCAGGCCGGTGATGGTGATCTTCACGTCGGAAACGCAGTTTTCAAATTCGCCGGCGGAAACTTCCGCGGCCACACCGCCCACGGAAACCTTGCCGACATCCGCGAGCGCGATCTCGCCTCTGACGGTCAGGTTGGAAACCTTCGTGCCACCGTAGGCAAGGCCGATCAGGCCGGCATAGCCGGAGCCTGCCTTGCTGATGTACAGGCCGGAAACGGTGTGGCCCTGTCCGTCGAGGCTGCCGCGATAGGCGCGGCCGCTCGCCTGTCCGATGGGCGTCCACTCGCAGTAGCCGAGGTCGATGTTCGCGGTCAGGACCGCCTTGGCGGAGGCCGAAACGGTGTTGTCGTTGATGCTCTTTGCGAGCCAGGCAAGCTCTGCCGGCGTACCGATCTGATAAACGCCGTCCTTCTGCTCAGGCTGGGTAACCGTTTCGCCGTCCCATGCGTCCGCGTTGCGCGCGGAGGCAAGGAGGTTCGTTAGCTCCCGCTGCGCGGCCTCATAGACGTCCTCCAGCTTCTGCGCGGCGGACTGCCGCAGCGCTTCCAGCTCGGCATAAGAGGTGATCTCATCCAGCGCGGGCGTCGCTGCCGTGTGCAGGTCGGACTTGCTCTCGTCCAGCACCGCCTGAATGGCCTTCTGCCACCGCTCGGCAAGCGCGGTCAGGTCGCCCGCCTGCCCGGTCAGGGCGTCTGCGTACTTCTTTTCCAGTGCGGCCAGCTCGTCGAGGATCTCCTGCCGCGCGAGCTTCAGCGCATCCTGCGCCGCCTGATCCGGATCCGGCGCGGTGTCACCCTCGGCAAAGCCCTTGACCAGCTCGGTCAGCACCTTGCGCGCTTCGGCATAGAGACGCTCGACCTCTTCGACCGTCTTTGCGCCATCCAGCTTCAGCCTCCAGCCCTCGTAGGCGTGCAGGAGCGCCGCCGCATCCTCCTGAGAATACTTCTTTCCGTAGATAAATTCGTTGTAAAGGCCATTCGCCGCCTTGGTGGGGTAGGTCTCGACCTCCTTGAGCTTGCCGTCGATGTTCTCGCTGCCCAGATAGGTCTGGCGGACGTCCGTCACGTCGGAGAGCTTCTTCGCCGCATCCAGCGCGGCGTCGGCTTCGGCCAGAAGCCCGTCGATCGTCTTTTTATTCTCGGCATCGTAGAGATTGCCGTCCACGAAGGCGTGCATCTCCTCGCGCAGCGCGGCCTTGGCGGCCGCCAGCTCCGTGGGAACCTCGGCGAGGGTCTTTTCCGCTTCTTCCAGCGCGGCGTCGATCTCCTCGGCGGTGGTGCACAGCTCGACCTTGCGGACGCACTGCATGACGGTGTCATTGTAGAGATTGGTCTGCGTTCCGTAGATCTTGTAGTTTTCGTCGCGGTCGCTGACGCGGATCAGTTTGCCCAGAAGGGTACGCGTTGCGGTGAGCTTCTCCCACATACCGCCCTTGACATTGACCGTCGGGGTGATCTCGCCCACGCGCATGGTGTCGGTGCCGTTCGTGCCGGTCGCCGCGGCATAGCCCCAGAGGGTGTTGTCCGCACTGCTGCTCTGGGCGTGCTGCACCTCGCCCGCGCGCCAGTTGCCGACAAGCGCACCGGTCATCGGCGCAGTCGCGGAATACTCATAGGCGGCGTTATACTGGTTGCGGTTGGTCTCGCCGTAGATCGTGCCCGCGTTGTAGGCGTATTGCAGGCAGAACGTGGTCTTCTCGTCGGCGTAGCCGACGATGCCGCCGGTGCCGTGGGTATCGGGATTAGACGCCGACGCGCCATACACATCGCCGTAGTTGGTCACATAGTCAAGCTGCGCATTGCTGTCCTGAATGACATAGCCGAGAATACCGCCGACCCTGAGCTCGCCGCGCACCTCCGCGTAGTTGACGCTTTCGCGCACCTTGGCGATGCCGGAGATCAGGCCGACGATGCCGCCCATACTGCTGCCTTTGCCGCCAAGATAACTCAGCTCATAGCCGCGCAGCCGCATATGGTTCTCACAGTAGCGGATCAGGCAGCCATCGCTGGGCTCACTGGCCCCGGCTGCGCCGGCGATGCCGCCGATGGAATTGACCATATTGCCGCTGTATTTGCTGTCATCCGTCGTCAGGAAAAGGCCGTAGGTGCGGCAGTTTTCGATGGAGCCGCCGGTCATGCAGCCCGCAATGCCGCCGATGGCGGAAATGCCCTTCCAGCTGCCGAGGAAAGCAGAAACCTCGCAGTTGTAGATCTCGCCCGCGTTGGAACCCGCGATGAGGCCGGAGCCGGCAGACTGCACGGCGCGGATGCGTCCGGCAGCCTTCACGTTTTTCACCGTGCCATAGTCGCTGCGGTTGGAATAGTTCCGGCCGATATAGCCGAACAGACCTTGAATGGTGTTGCTTTCGTCGGTGCTCCAGATGCCGTGGATGATATGGTTCTGGCCGTCGAAGGTGCCCATGTAGGGCTTATTCTTCGTGCCGATGGAGGTCCACTCCTGACGGTTCAGGTCAATGTCCGCCGTCAGCACGGCGCAGGCCGAAGCGCTGCCGCCGTTGACCTTTTCGGCAAACCATGCCAGCTCCGCGCCCGTGCCGATCCGGTAGGGGTCGGCCTTCGTGCCGCTGCCCGCGGGCTGGGTCTTCGTCGTGCCGTCCCACTTGTCCGCCACGCCGGAGTCGATCTTCGGCACGGTGTACTTCTCGCGCACGGCAAGGAGCTTGGCATTCCACTCCGCCTTGGCCGCGTCCAGCGCTGCCTGCGTGCGAGTGGCTTCCAGCGCGGCAAGGCCGTCTGCCAGCGTCTGCTCCAGTGTCTTTGCCATCGTTTCCAGCTGCTCAGAGGCTTCCCTCGTCCCCGGCAGCTCATGCCAGACGGCCGAGAGCATCCCGCGGTCGGTGTCGAGCGCGTAGAGCTGCTTTGTGTAGGTCGTGTAGATCTCCTGCTGCGCCGTAAGCTTTTTGCCCGCAAATTCCTTCTCGGCTCTGATGGTAAGTACCCCAGCCATGTTCTTTAGCGCGGTGTCGGCGATTCCGGTCAGCAGCGCCGCCTGACGCTCGCCGTCGGCGGTGATCGCCTCCGGTTCCATGCTCTCCCAGCCCTCCGGCTCGACAAAGCCGACTTTCAGCTCCTTCTTGGCGGTATTATAGTACGCCGTCAGAAACTCCCAGTTCTCGTCGCTGTAGTGGTAGTAGCCGTTCTGATAGTCGCTGCCATAGTCACGATTCTGGCGGTAGGTATAGGTGTTGTAGCCGACATATTTCGTGCCGTCGATGGTCTTGCCGTTGTCCAGCGCGTCCAGTGCGGCAGCCCTTGCTTCGTCAAAGGCTTTTTTAGCCGAAACCAGCGCCTTTTCCTGTGGCGTATCCTGGGAAGCCGGCTTTTCCAGTTCCCATGCCAGTACCGGCCAGCCGTCGCCCATTTCGCCAGAGACCGTGTAGTAGGAGTCATCCCCGTTCAGATACGCCACGGCATCCTCGACGCTGTTGGAATAGTCCCACGCGCGGAAGATCTGCTGACCATCGCCGCACTCATTGGGAATCAGACTGTTTTCTCCCTCGATTGCGTCGGAGTAGGTCATGTTGTGCGCCAGATCGCTGCCGATCTCAGAAGCACTGCCGAAGAAATCACCCGCAGCATAGTCGGAGGTAATCGCGGCGGTGCGCTGGGCCCATTGGGGATTCAGGTAATCGTTATCATCCGTGGAGGCAGAAGTATAACAACCGACGATTGTGGGCGTACCATAGCTAAGGCCGATCAGGCCGCCTGCGTAACCGACGCCGTCCCCGGACGCATGAATGGCGGCAGAGTTGTAGCAATATTCCAGCATGATATCCGAGTCTGCCCAGCCAACAATACCGCCGTAGCCGTTTGTATTTTCTTCATAGGTGCCGGTGATCTCGCCGTGGTTGGCGCAGGCAATGATCTCGTTGTCCGTATCGTAGACATAGCCCACAATGCCGCCCACGCCATTGGAGGCACCGCCAATGGAAAACGCCACATTGGAGCTGCAGTTTTCGATCCGGTTCCTTCTGCCAATCGCAGCCGCAATGCCGCCATAGCAGAGGTACAAGTCTCCGCTGTCCTCCTCGGCCGTGACCTTTCCCTCCACACGGACATTTTTGACGGTTGCCCGTTCCAGCGTATCAAAAAGGCCCACATAGCTATGCGTCCAATCGGCATTGACGGTGATGTCCAGCGTCACGGTATATCCGTGACCATCAAAAGTGCCGCTGTACGGCTTATCCTTAAGGCCGCCGATGGCAGCCCAGTCATACCCCGTCAGGTCGATGCTGCTCAGAAGCTCGCCGCAGATGGAGGTGTTCCCCTCGTCAACCAGCGCGCCAAAGGCCATCAGGTCTTCGGCATCTCTGATCTGGTAAGGGATGTCCTTGGTTCCCTCGCCCTCGAGCGTGCCGCCCGTGGCTAAGGCCGTCGCCGGGAGCGTGCCGAGAATCAGCACAAGCGTAAGAAGCAGCGCAATTCCTCTTTTCATGATGATTCACCTCATATTTTATGCTATATAACAAGGGGCAGGCGCCCCGCTGACAAGTAAGACGGCTCCCGATACGAAAAAACTCCGCACGACACCCAGCCGTGCGGAGTTGCTCCGTTTCATAAAATCGCAGCTTCCCGGTATGGGCAGGAACCGACGCGCGACCCGACATATCTGACTTATCCGGTTTTCCCGGCATCACAGTGACCCGCTCGCGGGGCTTCTCACCCCATTCCGTCTCCGGCGAAAGCCGGAAAGCAGCGCGTTTTATATATTTCATCAAATAATCAAACCAATTATACCAGCTTCTGCAAATAAATGCAAGACAGTTTTCCATCTTTTTCCTGTTCTTCTGCAAACTCTTTCAAAACCCGCGCGGGCTTCCTCATCCCAGTTCCTTTAAAAACTCCCGGATCGCCCGGACGAAGGCGTCCGCCCTCAGCACGGTGGATAAATGGCCGCCGGAAATATAGGTGATTTTCGGACTATGCATCAGGCGAACGAGATCCTGCTGCATTTTCCCGGAGAAAAAGTCCTGATCGGGCAGGATGAGCAGGATCCTGCCTTCCAGCGCCGCAAAATCCGCCTCCGTCACCGGCGTCTGGTTCATCACATCCGCCAGCAGACCGGAGATATGCACATCCTTCTCCTGCTTGTAATCCTTGAAGATGGTTTCGAACATATCCCGGGCGTAGGCGATCTCCTCCGCGCTTTCGTTGCGGATATGGCGCATGCTGGCCCGGATGAGCTTCGGCTTCAGCTTCTCGTAGTTGCAGTGCTTCATGTATCACAGCATGAGCGGCGCAAGACGGTACTTTTTCTTCAGGCTCTTCAGCGTGGCCTCGTCCATGCCGCCGGTGGAGATCAGCACCAGTCCTCCGACCTCTCCGGGATAGCTCTGCACATAGATCTGCGCCACCATGCCGCCGTCGCTGGCGCCGATGAAAATCGGGTTTTAGATGCCGAGCGCGCGGAAGAAGGCGTGCATCCCGGCAACCAGCGCCTGATTGGTGCGCAGCTGCTGCGGATAGTCAAACAGCAGCACCCGGTAGTCCTCGGAAAGGCCGTCCACATAGTCCATCCACATCTCCAGCGTGTTCATGCCGCCATTCAGGAACACAAGCGGTCTCCCGTTTTCCCTGCCGCTGAGCACATAGCGGAACTGCGCGCCACCGACCGTCAGATTCGCGCTGGGGTGTGCCGCCGTAAAGCGTTTTAATTTCTCTGAGAACAACATGATTTTTCCTCCAATCCATAACCCCTCCGGTTAGTGTGTGCTAACCGGAACGTTTTGGAAAAGCCGCATTTCTGCGGCCCGGCTTGTCAAAAAGCCTTTTCGGCTTCTGTCAAGCAGAATGGGAGCCGTTCCGGACGGAGCGGCTCCCATATTCCCTATGTATTATAGCACAGGCATTTGTCTGTTTGCAAGGAGAAATGAACCGTCCGCCCCGGCTGCACCTGCGCATCCTTTGGCGCGACGGCACGCAGAAGCGGCGCGTCGGCAGTTCCGGCAGGCCGGAGCAGCAACACGGTGGAATTCAGGTCGGAGATGACCCGAAGCACCCGTGCCTCGTGCGGGCCGATGCCTATGGCGACGGCCTCATCCGGAATGGCGACGGTCACGCGCTGCGCCGGCGCCTCCAGCGGCAGCACGATGTTCCAGCCTTCCAGCTCCATACCGCCGGCGCAGGCGCGCGCGGGCAGAAAATTCCGGCAGCTGGTCAGGCGCGCCGCGCCCTGCATGGTGGGATGGTGCGCCAGCTCCTTCATGTCCAGAACGGCGCCGGACCGCCCGTTTTCCATGACGCAGACGGTCTGGCAGTTGCGGTAGCATTCGCCGAGATCATGGCTGACCCAGAGAATGGGATTCTGAAAATCCGACAATAGATCGGACAGTTCCAGCTCCAGATTCCATTTCAGGAAGCTGTCCAGCGCGGAAAACGGCTCATCGAGCAGAATGGTCCGCGGTTCGGAAACCAGAATTCGTGCCAGCGCGACGCGCTGCTGCTGGCCGCCGGAGAACTGCGCGGGATACTTTTTCTCCAGTCCTTCCAGACGGAAGCGGCGCAGGCTGTCCTGCACCTTCCGGCGGCGTTCGGCCTTCGTACCGGAGCGAACGCCGCAGAGGATATTCTGCATGACGGTCATGTTCGGAAACAGCGCATACTGCTGAAAGAGGTACCCGACCCGCCGCTGCTGCGGGGTCAGGTTGACGCGCGCTTCGCTGTCAAAGAGCGTCTTGCCGTCCAGCACGATGCGGCCGCGGTCCGGTGTCATGATCCCGGTGATGCACTTGAGCGTGACGCTCTTGTCGCTGCCGGAGGCGCCGAGCAGCGCCATGATCCCGCCGGAGGTTTCAAACTGCGCGTGCAGGGTGAAGGCGCCCAGCTTCTTTTCAATATCGACCAGAAGGCTCATGCGGCTCCCCTCCTTCCGCGTCCGGCAGCCAGAAGATTTTTCTTTTCCAGCATATTCACGATCAGCAGGATCACCACGGAAATGGCGATATTGATCAGCACCCATTTCAGCGCAAGTGCGTCGTTGTTGATCTGCCAAATCTGTTACCGTTGTTGATACCATATCAACAACGGTAATTTTTTATTTTTCGCCGTCTGAGGAGTGGTTTTTGCGAAAAGCAGGACTTTACCCGAACATTTCCGTCCATCGGCACGATGTACGCCCGGATTTGCTGCGGCCATGATGAGAAAGATAAGGTACAATAAGTTGCGCAAATTGAAAAGAGCAAAAAAAGGAGACATAGCTTGCAGGCTCTGGTAGAATGAAGTTACCACACAAACATTCGAAAGG
>ERZ839767.1057-NODE-1057-length-44418-cov-5.166513_pt1 | contig 44418 bp, 19 predicted proteins | sample MGYA00519879_ERZ839767 | MGnify/ENA primary metagenome ERZ839767 (study PRJEB31850, sample SAMEA3708852) | human gut metagenome | biome: human gut; feature: human-associated habitat; material: faeces | place: China | collected 2014 ... | reverse complement strand
GGATATTCATACCGTTTGTCGTAGAGGAAAGAGACGTTTCTCTACGACAAATAGGGTGAAACCCGTAGAGAAACGAAGCGTTCCTCTACCATTATCTTTGCCATGGAAAACATAGTTCTTTATGAACGTTAATAAGAATAAATTTCTTAATATTGTCTCGTAAACAAGAAAGCCTCCATATGTCGCGTTAGCTTACTTCCTCTATTAATCTTTTAGATTATTCCTCGTATTAAGCACGACATATTTATTGAACCTAAGCCAGAGAGTATTTCGGGAGTTGGATCCCATTATCATGGTAGTAGCCGTTCAATATCGGAGACCTTCACTAAATAAAAATGTTATGGTACAAATTTATGGAATTGATTTGGGAATGTCAAGCTTTGACGTTAGTTTTTTGAGTGAATCGGGCAGTGTCCGTCATTTATCCGGTGTAAAGAACACGGTTCATGGGATCAGCAAGTTTCTTCTCTCCTTGCCTTCCTCTGCCGTTCTTTGTGCGGAACATACAGGCGTTTATGGGGACCTACTGCTTCGTCTGTGTACTTTAAACCGGACATGCCTGTGTTTTGTTCCGGGTTATCAGATAAAGCATAGTCTGGGGCTTCAGCGTGGTAAATCCGATCCTCTGGATGCCTGTCGTATCCGTGAATATGCCGAACGTTTTTATGACCTTCTCAGACCTTGTTTCTATCCTGGGGAAGAGATGTCTGAACTTCAGGAATTGTATCGTACACGCTCTCTGCTGGTGGAATCTCGTAAGCGCCTGGACACTTTAAACATAGGTGATAATTGTAAATCTTCTGTTTCCCTGGCGGCCGGGCATGCACGGAGAGCTGTTCTTGCGGAGTTAAATACCCAAATATCCGGGCTTGACCATGAGATAGAAGCCCTCATACAAAACTCTTCCGAATTCAGCAGGAATTATCAGATTCTTACCTCCATTGTCGGTGTAGGACCTGTGACCAGTTGTGAGCTGATAATAAAGACAGAGAATTTTAGAAAATTAGACACGGCTAAAAAATGTGCTGCTTACGCAGGTATCGCTCCTTATCCCAAAGAATCGGGAAAGATGAAATGTGGACATAAAATATCGCCAATGGGTGACAAACAATTGAAAACACTGCTTTTCTTATGTGCACGTTCGGCAAAGGAGCATAATAAAGAAATAAGATTATACTTCCTAAAAAAGCATAAAGTGGAAAAGAAGCACTTTTTCGTAGCGATGAATAACATTGCCAATAAGTTATTGCGGCTGATTTACAGTCTGATTCAAAAGCAACAGACCTATGACAGGGATTATATACAAAGAGACCCGAGATGTGTTGTGATTTCAGATACAAATAAATGCTGAAAAAGGAACAAATGGACCGTTTAGGTAGTAAATATTCAAAACAAGTAGACGGTTTTATAATACATTGATAATTAATACATTATATGAGAGATTATTTTCTCGTAGAGAATCGACTCGTTTCTCTACGACAAACGCTTCGATTCTCTACGAGAAACGGGGCATTTATCACCGAGAAATAAATGAAACATCCATAAGATATAACAATTGGTATAGTTACGAAAGTAGAGTCAGTCATTAATTGTAATGAAAAAGAAAATGAAACAAGAAAATAAGATGCTTTTGCGATTAACTTTTATTGATGATGTATTTTGCGAAAAGATTTGGTTTTAATAGAGTATACGGCGAATAGGGAATTTATCGTAGGGAAATAAATATATAGTATATAATTTGTAACAAATGATGTGTGAAACTTAAGATTTTCTTTATTGTAATATGTTGTGAAAACTGAAGGATTTATTATTGGTGGTTATCAAATTGTTCATTTTACTACTGAAATGAAGAATGGCAAACGGTTATCGCTAAAGTGAATGGGAAATATTGAATGTATTAGGGGAAATAGTAGGAGAGATTGTATTAAGTTTATTATCAGAGTAGGTAGCTAATCTTGTGCAAAGATTGAAGCTACCTTGATTTTTTGTAATTATTAGTTTCTGATTGACGAACAAAATTCTTTGGGTAATACTCCAAATTGTTTTTGGAAGCATTTAGCAAAGTAAGACGAAGAGTTGAATCCTACAATGTAACATATTTCATTAATTTTATAATTTCCGGATTGTAGGAGTTGCGCTGCTGTTTTCAAACGTTCCAACTGGATATACTCATTAGGTGTGATTTGGGCGATACTTTTGATTTTCCGATGCAGGCTGGAACGACTCATATTCATTTCGCTAGCTAAAATATCTACATTGAACTCCGGTTCGGAGATGTTCTTTTTGATTGTTTCCGTCAACTTATCAAGGAACTTTTCATCTGCATTGCTCAATGCTATTGTTCTCGCTTCTACAAAAGGTGAGGAGGTGAATGCTTTACGTAGTTTTTCCAGGTTTGTCAACAGAGTCGCTATTTTGACTAAAAGATATTCTGTTGAAAAAGGTTTTTCAATATAAGCGTCTGCTCCAAGTTCGATTCCTTCGATTTTGGATTGCAGGGTAGCTCTTGCCGTGAGTAAGATAATAGGGATATGGCTATAATTGATGTTGTTTTTCAGCCTTTTACACAATTCAAAACCGTCTATTTCGGGCATCATAACATCACTAACGATTAAATTAACAGATTCTGTTTCGAGAATATCCAGTGCTTCTTTTCCGTTAGTGGCGGTTATGATTTTATAGGTATTCTGAAGCTGTTTACTTACGAAAGATAAAATTTCCGGATCGTCATCTATGACTAAGATCGTATTTTGATTTTCGGGTGTGGTTGCTAAATGCCTGTCCGGTATATTCGGAGAATCTTCAATGTAGTGCTTGCTTAGCTGGATTACGTTTTCCTGCGTAATAGGCAATTCTACACAAAAGCATATTTGATCCTCGTTTTTTAGGTATAACTTGCCTTTGTGTAATTCTGCTAACGAACGTGCCAAAGGGAGTCCGATCCCCGTTCCGGCTGTTCGTTGTCCGTTGTCCGTGTTTTTTATCTGAACAAAAGGCTTGAATATATCTTCTTCCATGTCTTTAGGAATCAAGGTACCGTCATTACTGACTGTAATCATAAACATATTAGGATTACTTTCCGGTTGAATATCTAATTGCGCGATAATATTAGACTGTGCATATTTGACGGCATTATTAAACAGATTGCTTAGAATTTTAGTAAGAGCTTCTTTATCCACCGGTGCATAGAAATCCTTTTCCGGAAGTTGTAGATTAAACTCCAGATAATTTTGTTTGGCGGTAGGTAAGAACCTGTTATATGTTTCTTTCAGAATCTCCGAAATATTGTAAGTCATGAAATTCAGGCTGAAACCTTTGGTCTCTGTTTTTCTAAAGTCTAACAATTGATTGGTTAGGTTTAATAGCCGAAGCGTATTCTGCTCCATAATATTGAGATTCTCCTTTACCTCTTTTTCATTTAAATCGTTTTTTTTGAGGATATTCTCCAAGGGACCTTTTATCAACGTTAATGGCGTACGTATTTCGTGAGCGATATTCGTAAAGAAATCAATTTTTGCATGATATAGTTCTTTCTCTTTTTCGGATTCAAGCCTTTCGAATTGAAGTTTTTGTTTATCTATCATCCGTTTTCGGAAACGATAAATTGAATAAATGATTAATCCGCTTGTCACTATAATATAGAGAATGTAAGCCCATGTTGATTTCCAGAATGGCGGATGTATTTGTACTCGGATGGATTTGGTCTCTCCGTTCCATTCTCCTTGGTAGTTGGATGATTTGACTGAAAATGTGTAACTTCCAGGCTTTAAATTTGTATAGGTCGCTACCGGATTATTAGAGTCGGTAGTGTACCACTCTTTATCGAATCCTTCGAGTTTGTACTGTAGTTGGTTGGTACCGGAGGTACTATAACCCAATGCTGCGAATTTAAATGCAAACGAGTTTTGATTATATTTTAAATCAAGTCGTTCGGTAAACGAAATGCTTGTTTTGAGAGGAGAGTCTTTGGCGTTAATATCAGCTTTTTTATTGAACAGATAGAATTCCGTCAGGACTACCGGTGGGTAGTATTTGTTTTCTGTGAACTGTCTGGAATTGAACGATATAAAGCCGTTTATACCACCCAAATAGATATCTCCATTTTGAGTCTTTATGCTGGAACAATAGTTAAACTGATTGTTTAATAAACCGTCCTGCGTAGTAAATATCTTGAATGTTTTATTGGGTAAATCAAAAAGAATGAGCCCCTTGTTGGAAGTTAACCAAAAAGTTTCGTTTTTGTCTTCAATAATTTGATAAATAACATCATTTGCCAATCCTTGTGAGATGTCATAATTAGTAAATATTTCTGATTCAGGATTGAATGAGCAAAAACCTCTTCCTTGCATGGTAAACCATAATCTTCCTTTGGAATCCTCCATAATACTGATTACTTTATTGTAAGGCAGGCAATTGCGAGCGGGTGTAGACTGTGCGGAGTAATTTTTCCATGTTTGATTTCTTGGATTATATTTAAAAACGCCCGAATTGTAGGTTGCGAACCATATGATTCCATTATGATCTTCCAATATGTCAAAAATGAAAATGCCGCCCATCTTTTCGATACGGGTGAAATCATCTTTGGCATGATTATACTTATTGAGTCCTGTAGGGGTCCCTATGTATAAATCTCCGGAGGATGTTTTACACATAGAATATATGTTGTTGTCATTCAACGAATTGGTACTATGCCCCATTGCATAATGTTTGATTTTATTTGAGTTTAGATCTAACGCATGCAATCCTTTGGAATAAGTTCCTATCCAAAGTGTATTATTATCCATACAAAGAGCGTGTATATTATGATAAAGTTCTTTGTTTTCAAATTTTCTAAATTGTTTAGTCGTTGGATTAAATTTGTTTAATCCTCCATCTTCAGTACCTATCCATAAATTCCCATTATTATCTTCGCAGAATTCACGGACAATTTTACCACTGAGACTGTTTTTATTACTGAGCGGATAGTATTTATCAAAATTAGTAAACTGTAAAGGATAATAGTCTATTCCTCCGAAATAGCTTCCGATCCAGATTCCTCCTTCATTGTCTTTGTATATGTCATAAATAGCATTATCGGACAAGGAGTAAACATCATCTCTATTATGTTCGATATGTTGTATTACTTTGTTTGCTGTATCATAAATATATATTCCACTTTCTGTTGCAATCCATAATTTACTGTCGGAGTATCTTAGAATATTTCTAACGAAAATATTTTGAAGGTGGTCAGGTGTGTTGGGAAGTATGTTTGTAACTGTTTTTGTAAGAACATTAATTCGTTTTAATCCTCCTTTGGAAGATCCTATATATAAATGATTATGATTGTCTGTCATTATTTTAAAAACATAGTCATCGGCAAATATATTTATATTGTTGCTGTCTGTAAATAGGTTGAATGTTTTGAAATTGTCGTTTGTGTAATACAGTCCTTCGCCTTTATATCCTACCCATATTGTATTTGTGTAGTCAATTTCAAGATAACTAACGTTATTAGGTTTTTTAATAGGATAATGTATTAGTTTATTGCCTTTGTTTTTAAAACAGAATATACCTTGCGATTCGACCACTATCCAAACATTTCCTTTACTATCTGAAGTTATTTTATAAACGGGTTGAGTGATTTTCGTTCCATCTTGACTGCTGGTACTAAAATAGCTGAAACATTCAGATTTTGGATTATAGATGTAAATACCGGCATCTGTACCTATCCATATTTCACCATTTTTCATTTCAAAAAGAGAATTGATAACATTGTTACCGAGTGATGTCGGATCATCATATTTATACTGGAATATTTTGAAAGAGTTTCCGTCGTATCGATTTAACCCATCTTTGGTGCCAAACCACATAAAACCTGTATGATCTTGCATAATACATAAGACAGAACTTTGAGATAACCCTTGTTCCAATCCTAAATGCTTGAAATAATATTTTTCTGTATTTCCGTAAAAATAAGAAATATCAAAGATGAAAAATAGTAGAAAGAACCGTAGATTATACATGGATGTTTATTGTTTAATATTGCTTTGGTAAGCAAAAATAGAGATAAGTTTTATATGTGCAATGCTTTGATAATATATTGTTTTCTTTTGACAGAATATTGCTGTATTTTACGTGTTACCCTCCCTACATTTGCAATATAAACAATCTGATTGGATGTTATGGGTAGTCATTTAAGTCGGGTGATTTTGTTTTAATTCCTCTATTTTGAGGCCCAAAGTGTCTTAAATCGATCTGCTGAAAAGAGAGTTGGCAATGTGTTTATGGATATAATATTGTAGAATGTTCAGAATATAGAATTTGATCGTTTTTCGATAAGAAATTTTTTATTGATTTATTTTTTTTGAGTAATAGTGTAAGAAATAGTATAATAATAACTTGAAGGAATTAGCAAAGAAACTTTTGTTTTTAGGAAGAAAATTATCCTAACGTTTTATTTTTTGCGCGTAACTTTGTAACAGATAATAAATCTATAAATAATTAAATCTTTTATTATGATAAATTATTCTATAATTAAAAAATGTCTATCGGTCCGACTATTCTGTCTGTTGCTTTTGATGTTTTCTGCAACAATCGTTTTTAGTCAGAAACGCACAATTAGTGGAAATGTTGTTGATGAAATCAAAGAACCTTTAATTGGGGTTACGGTTCAGGTTAAAGGAACAACGCAAGGAACGGTAACCGACCTTGATGGTAATTATTCCATTCTGGTGGATAATCCTAATGTTACATTAATCTTTTCTTATGTGGGGTATAAAAAGGAAATTATACCTCTAAAAAATCGTACTGTCGTTAATGTGACTATGCAAATGGACAGTGAAGTACTTGACGACGTGGTAGTGGTTGGTTATGGAACGCAAAAAAGATTATCTGTTACGGGTTCGGTCAGTAGCGTTAAAGCAACGGATTTGGCTCGGACATCAGCAACTACTACGGCAGCTGCACTTGCAGGCAAAGTACCTGGAATCACAAATCGACAAACAAGCGGTGAACCAGGAGTTGCTATGAGAATGGAGATTCGTAATTTAGGTACACCGTTGTATGTTATTGATGGTGTGATGAAAGATGAGGGGCAATTCAACAATTTGGATGTTAATGATATTGAAAGTATCTCTATCTTGAAAGACGGATCTGCAGCTATTTATGGAGTTAAGGCAGCTAATGGGGTTGTTTTGGTTACAACAAAAAGGGGAACGGTGAATGAGAAACCTACGGTTACCATTAATGGATACTATGGATTACAAAAATGGACTCGTTTTCCGGAATTATCAAATGCTTATCAGTATAAACGGGCTGTTGCTGAAGCTGATGTTATAAAGAATGGCGTGACTCCTAATTTGATATCCCGGGAGGATTTAGAAAAATATAGAACAGAGTATTATAATCCTGAAACAGGAGAAGATTACCGGAGTTTTGATTGGTATGATTTTGCCGTGAGAGACAACACTCCTCAAAAATATTTGAGTGTAAGTTCTCAGGGTGGGGGAGAAAAGACAAATTATTATTTGTCTATTAGCCGTATAGATCAGGATGCAGCATTTAAGGATTTTAATTTTAACAGAACAAATATTCAATTAAATTTAGATACTAAAATTGGTAAATATCTGAAAGTAAGTGCGTCAATGAATGGACGTATCGAGACACGGGAAAGCCCCGCAATTACTATGGATGAAAATAATTGTTATAAGAATGATTTCTGGTATCTGAGATGGGGAATTAGTCGTAATCTCCCGACAGAACGTCCTTACGCAAATGATAATCCTAACTACATAAATAAGATTATGAATGTGCAAAACAATCATGCATATGCTGATCGTGATATTGTAGGTTATGGAGATGATGTTTGGCGTGTATTTCAAGGAAACTGGGATATAGAATGGAATACTCCGATAAAAGGACTAAAAGCTCAATTCTTGTATTCATATTATATAGCTAATAATCAAGAAGAACGCTCTCGTAAATCTGTTCCTGTCTATACATATAATAGAAATATGGACAGCTATGAACAAGATGGTACATTGGCTGATGGTTCTGGTTGGTTAGAAAGATATTTACGTAAGAGACAACGTACGATTGAAGAAAACATGTATCGTTTTACCGTAAATTATGATAATAAGTTTGGAGAACATGCTGTTAGCGCTGTATTGGTTGGTGAAGCTACAGAGCGTTTTGATCGTAGTATGTTGATGGTAAATAATGCAATTGCTAGTAATGATCAAACATTGTTTTTTGACAAGGATGAAAATAATGTGATTCGGAATGAAGGATATTCGGTACGTCCTTCTGCGGGTTTTATAGGTAGGATTAACTATAATTATGCAGATCGTTATTTGCTGGAATTGTCTGGTCGATATGATGGGTCTTTTATTTTTCCCAGGAATAAGCGTTGGGGGTTCTTTCCTTCAGTTTCTGCTGGATGGCGTGTTTCTTCCGAACAGTTTTTTGCTAATTCAGTGTTGAGTAATTATATCAGTAATTTAAAATTCAGAGTTTCCTATGGTGAAATGGGAAATGATGATAATTATAGCAGTAATAAAGTTCTTGGTATTGGTGATTGGGATTATATGTATGGTTATAATATGAATGCCGGTACAGGTGTAATTGCTTCTGATCCTTTTATTTCTTCAAGTGGTAGTACTATTGGTTCTGTGTCTCAGCGCGGCATGCCTGTAACGAATCTTTCGTGGGTAAAATCTTCCATGCTGAATATCGGAGTTGATCTGGGCTTTCTTAATAATAGATTGACTCTGGAAGTGGATGGGTTTATGCGTAAAAGAAGCGGTTTGACTGATAGACGTGGTGATGTATATATTCCTTATGAAACCGGATATAGTGAAATGCCATTGGAAAATTTGAATACGGATAAGCATATAGGTATTGACGGTTTGATTAAATGGCAGGATAATGTAGGTAGAGAGTTTTATTATAGCGTCGGTTTTAACGCAACGCTTGCACGAAAGAAAAATGGAAATGTTTATGGCGAAAGGTTTGGGAATTCTTGGGAACAATATCGGAAATCAGGTCAGAATCGTTGGTCTTACGTAAATTGGGGATATGAAGTGATTGGTCGTTTTCAGACTCAGGAAGAAATTGATGCATATCCTGTAATTATGAATATAAGTAATGGGTCAGACCGTAATAAATTGGTTCTTCCGGGTGATCTGATTTATAAAGATCAAAATGGGGATGGAGTTATTAACGATTATGATAGTCGTCCCATCGGATATGCGGAAGGAGGTTTACCATATATGACGTATGGATTGAATTTAGCTTGTAGTTACAAAGGATTCGATATTGCGATTGACTTTGCTGGTGCCGCTTTACAGTCCTTCCAAAGAAATTGGGAAACTAAATGGCCTTTTCAGGCTGGTAATACTTTCAATTATATGGTGGAAGATCGTTGGCATCATGAAGATCCGTTGGATCCGAGCACTCCGTGGGTTTCAGGAAACTATCCTGCTTTACGCCCACAATCGGTAAATGCTTGGCATGTTTACTGTAATAATTCCACTTATTGGTTGACTAATGCTGCATATTTTAGAATGAAAAATCTGGAGATTGGATATACCATACCTCAGAAGATTACACAAAAAATTGCAATGCAAAAATTCAGGGTATTTTTTAACGGAACGAATTTATTTAGTATTGATAATACTTCAAAGTTTGGTTTAGATCCTGAAAACTCTGATACAAATGGGTTGGGGTATCCTATGGTAAGAGTTTTGACATTTGGTGCTACTATAACTTTTTAAAAACGATAAAATATGAAAAGAATGATTTTATATACTTTGTTAGTTTTCGTCGCGATAGGTTTTTCTGCTTGTGATGATTGGTTGGATAGAGAACCTAAAACTTTTATAGATGACGAAAAGGCATATTCCGGGAAAGAAAATATAACTGCTATCATTACTAATTTATATAATCGTTTGCCGGATACGGGTGCAATGTATCAGGGAACCGGTTACTTTACAGAACTTGATGAGGCCATGTCAGGTGTCGGGCAGAATGATTTGAAAGGATATGCAAATGGTTATTTGGAATATTATGACTATACGCTTATGCGTGATATAAATACTCATTTGTCTAAGCTGAAGAATGTTACAGTTTTGTCAGAGGATGAAAAGAGTTATTATATAGCCGAAGCGCGCTTTATACGAGCTTATGTTTATTTTGAGATGGTCAAACGTATGGGAGGGGTTCCATTAATTACTGATGTTATGGTTTATGATCCGAGTAAAGACATTACTACTTATGAGGTGCCTCGTAGCAAAGAATATGAGATTTATGATTTTATAGCTTCAGAATTAGATGAAATTTTGGATGACTTGAATTTACCTGCTATAATTCAATATAATAGAGCTTCTAAAGGTGCTGCTTTAGCGTTAAAATGTCGCGCGATGTTATATGCAGGGTCTTTAGCTAAATATAATTCTTTAATGGAAGAACCTGTTTCATTACCGGGACAAGAAGTTGGAATTCCTGTAAGTATGTCTGTGAAATATTATCAGGCCTCATTACAGGCGGCAAAAGATCTAATGGATATGGGAATTTATGGCCTGTATGATAAGGATGCTGATAAAAAGACGAATTTTTATAAATTATTCACAACATTGCCAAATGCAGGTAATAATGAATCGATTTTTATAAAAGAATATTTAGCACCTACAATTCTTCATTCATGGACTGCTTCAAATCTGCCTCGCAGTTTTACAGGAGGCGGAACATCGGGTACAGCAGTAAATCCTTCTTTAAATTTAGTAGATGCTTTTAAAAACTTGGATGGTACGGATGGAAAACTACAAGCATATGTTGATCCTGATCATGCGGATGAAACTTCCACAACCACTAATAAATTTGATAACAATCCGGAATCTTATTTATATTATGATAATATAGAAGATATTTTTCGGAACAAGGATAATCGTCTGTTTGCGACGGTTATGCTTCCTGGATCTACTTTTATGAATAAAGCTTTGGATATTCGTGCGGGAATAGCTTATTATAATGAAAAAAGCAAAAAACTGGTTTTTTATGAGCAGGGTAATAAATTGGATAATCCGAATGATTTGACAATTGACGGTGTTTTGATAACCGAAGCAAAGACTGGTTATGATGGACCTTCCGAGGCCGATTATATAACAAGAACCGGTTTTTATGTTCGTAAATATATGGATGAGAAAACTGAATCGGATGGTGGAAGCGCAGTTTCATTTATACGATATAGATATGGCGAAGTTTTGTTAAATGCCGCTGAAGCAGCATACGAATTAGGAGGTGCCGAAAACGAAAGTTTTGCATTGGATTGTATTAATCAACTTCGCGAACGAGCAGGTTTTACGAAATTATTGGAATCTCTGACGATTGATGATATACGTGCCGAACGGCAAGTTGAGTTGGCTTTTGAGGGACATCGGTTCTACGATTTGCGTCGTTGGAGAATTGCGGAAGATATTTGGAATGGAAATAATCAGTCAAAAACAGCCATGCTTTATGGTTTGTGGCCCTATAAGGTATATCGACCCGGACATGAAACTCATAATAAATGGATTTTTATAAGACGTTTGCCTGCCAAATTTCCAACTCCACGGAAATTTAATCGTGTGAACTATTATTCAGCTTTTAATGCTGATGTTTTAACTAAAAACTCAAAATTAGTAAAAAATCCTGGACATTAACTTTCATCTAAAAAAAGAAAAATATGAAAACGAAAATATCTATATCACTTTTAGTTCTAACAGTCATTTTGTTGTGTGCATCTTGTGAGTTTGATAATTATGATGAGCCTAATGTGATGTTTACCGGTCGTTTAGTTGATGGAGACCAAGTGTTGAATACAAAACGCGGAATAGTGTTTAAACTATTTCAATATAGAGAAGATGGATTTATTTCCGCGGGTAGCACATGGATTAGTGTATATATGGATCAAGAAGGGAACTTCTCGTCTTTATTATTCCCGGGACGTTATAAAATGGTGGTAAATACTAATAATGGTGATATCGAGGATGCTGACATATATTCGGCTTATACGTGGAAAGATTTTGCTCCTGTAAGTAAAGAAACAGGATTATTGGATACTATTTATGTCATGTTGGATAAGAACAGGACTATGGAGTTCCAGGTATCTCCTTATTATAGATTTGAAAATGCCAAAGCCTTTTTTCGTAATGATTCTATAATAACCAATTTTTCAATTAGAAAGTTAGTTGATGATGAAGCTTCAACCCTTGATCTTAGCATGCGTAATGTTTCACTTTTTGTAAGCCCTACTATGCATATCAACTGGAATACAGAATCGTTTGTAAATATGTCTAAAAAAGTAATAATAGCATATAAGGATTTAAAAACAGGAGAAGCGACAGATGCATTGGAGTTAGGTTATCCACTTTCTAAATATTATTCGAATGATTCTTATGTCAATAACTATCGTAATTATGCTTATCTGCGTTTAGGTATTTCTACCAATGCTTTTGGTGGTGTTTATAATTATTCTTCGATATTGAAAGTAGAAGGAATACCAGAAGATGTAATTAAAAAATACAAATGATATTGTTGTTTTACTTATTAATAATTTAATATTATGATTATGAAAAAAAGTGCATTACTTTTAACTTTAGCCTTATCGGCTTCATCATTGTTGGCTCAGCAACCTGTTAGTGGTGCTATCAGTGATATTTTGGAATTGCAGCCGGCTTTTAGTTTTGATTTAACTTTTGTAGGTGAATCTGGAGTAAGAGGATGTGTTGGAGATTTTAACAATGATGGGATAGACGATTTCATTGTAACGGGTTTGCATAATGTGGGTACTGATACGGAAAGGGTGATGAAAAGTTTCTTCCGCGTTTATTTAGGACAGCGGGAAGACATACCTTTGTTGGCCTATCAGGACGATGATTTTGGTTTGGGAGGAAACGGCTCTGTTGATTGCGAGAAATTTCCTGATGGTTCGTGGATGGTTGCTGTTCAAGGAGGTACCGATGGTAACTGGACTAATCCTTTTAAAGCTTATATTTATCAGCTGACAGCGGATGAAACTACGGCTACATTGAAAGATCTGGCTTATCTGGATCGTGGAACAGGAAGAGGAAGCATCCGTATATTGGATGTCAACAATGATGGGCGATTGGATGTTTTCCAGCATAGTTGGATTGCCAATGCTTCTTGGGATGCCTTTGCAATTATAAATGAAAATCTGGATGACACCAATGAGTTTTTCGAGATGGATGTAGATAAACATGGGATCAGACCGGCAACTAATACATTTGCAGTGAAAGGTGATATTGATGGGGATGGGAAAATTGATATTTTGTTACCTATTCAAGGAGTAGGACTCTTTGCTTATATAAATAATGGTAATGGAACATTTACTGAAATTTTGGTGACTCCGTTTGCTGTAGCCGATCGTGAGGATGGCATTAATATAAGGAAAGAAGAGGATGGAACTCAAGCAGATTTAATGGATGTGGACAATGATGGCAAGCCGGAAATTGTAATGGCGGGAACAGTTGATAATACAGGTGGTGATTGGAAATATATTGTGAAAATCTATAAATACAGCGATGGCGCTTTTACGGAAATTCCTGCAAAGAATAAAAATGGTGAAGCTATTGAATGGTTAGGTGGACAGCGTGGCGATTTTGCAATTGCTGACTTTGATGGTGACGGTAATCAAGATTTTATTTTAGGAGTTGAGAATCAAAATTCTGATAAGGCATGGGGTTGCCGTACTTATTATTTTAGTGGTAATGGCGATGGAGGCTTTAATGAAATAGAGTGTACTATGTCTGAAGATAATACGAGTGAAGGGATTGCACCGATGTGCAGAAGAGCTCAATTTGGGCAATTCTTGGTTGGTGATTTTAATGGTGATGGAAAACCTGATTTAATTCAGGCCGGAACAACTTATTATGCAAAATTAGGGGATGTTAGATTCTATGCAAATGTTTCGAAAGGTGGAGGAAGCTCAATTAAAAAAGAAAGTTTATCTTCTGTTTCTATCAGTGTACAAAACAAAAACCTTTATGTTAATGGTGCTTCTGGCACTATGATAACTGTATTTGATTTATCAGGTATAGTTTATAAAACCTTGAAGGTTGTTGACGATAGTACAATTATTCCATTGGGGTTGAGTACAGGAATTTATTTTGTAAAAGTAGTTGTGGAGAATAATACTGTAACTGAGAAAATAGCTATTAAATAGTTTGTGACAAAAAAGGTGGGTATCTCGATTGCAAAAAAGGTACCTGCCTTTTTTTAATCCATTCGTTGTACTTTAAAGTTTGTTGGACAGACCTAATTTGAGAATAAAATGAAAAGAATTAGCGGCATACTTATATTTGTGGTCGTTTGTGTTATGCAGATGGATGCACAAAACCCGGGTGATGGTCTTTTGTTTAGCCAGTTCCAACGAGGAACGATCAAGTATCGAAATAACACTCAGCAGGAGGCTATCCTGAATTATAATACAATAGAACAAGAATTTTTATTCCTGTCTAATGATAATACTATAATGGCGATAGGTGAACCGCAAAATGTAGATATGATTATTATTGGCCATCGTTCATTTGTGCCTGCTCAAAAAGATATGTTTTATGAGATGTTGAAAGCAGGAGATACAAATTTTTTTGTTCAATGGAAATCTAAGTTTATTTCTCAAGGTAAACGCAGTGCTTATGGTGGGTATTCGGGGGCTTCTGCTATCTCCAATGTCACTTTATCACAAGGGGGAAGCGTAGGGACAGGAAGTGTAGGGTTGCATGGACGCTTAATTTCCGATGAAAAATTTAAGGCTAATACCGATTGTATTTATTATGTGATAGTAGGAGATAGGTATCGCAGTTTTAATTCACTCAAAGGATTAGTGAAGATATTTAAGCAATATAAATATCAGATAAAAGAATTTTCGGGACAACATTCGATCGATTTCGATAATCCGGATGATGTAAGTAAGCTTTTAGGTTATATTTATAGTTTGTAATAAGTTAGTTATGCTTTTAATTGAATAATATGAGAAAAATTATATACATTTTTACATTGCTGTTTTGTAACATATCTTTTGCTCAGGATAAATACGATGCTATTTTTTATCAATTTCCTAATTCGGGAGTTTCTTTTGAAGGATTATATTCAAATCCGACCAATGGAACTGCGTGTATTGGTGATTTTAATGAAGACGGTTATCCTGATATGATTGTAATGGGACCCAACTATGATGATTTTGAGACTTCTTATGTCAACTTATTGCAAAACAATGGCGACGGGACTTTTAAAAGAATCGATTTGGGTATTAGTGCTATGAATAATGGGAGTATTGCCTATACCAAGGTAGCTCCTAAACAATTTATATTGGCTTTGCAAGGTGGAACTGCCAGTCCGGCTGCAACCAATAATGCAAAAGGTTATATAGCAGAATTGAAATATGTAGGAGATGCTGTCAGTTGCCGGAAAAAACAAGATTTAGATTACGGGTTGATTGATGGAGACCTGTTTTTTATTGATGTAGATGGAAATGGACATGTTGATCTGGTGCAACTTGGAGGGGTGAGAAAGGCTTACGTTTATCTGAATGATGGAGCAAACTTATATTCTTTGACAGCAGATGTTACAGGATTGGTTGGTACTTATAGAGGAAAGTCCCTTGTCAGTGATGTAAATAATGATGGGCATTTGGATATTGTTTCAATTTCTCAAAGTGGAGGACTGCAAGTAAGTCTTTATCAGAGTAACAACACATTTATTACTGATGCTATTTCTTCTACTTATAATTTTAAGATTTATCCTCGATTGGGGTTGGGTGATTTTAATGAGGATGGCAATATCGATATTGTGGCATTTGATTATGCTTCTTCAAAGAAAGAGCACTCTGTTGTGTTTTTCTATGGTAATGGAAAGGGACAATTTACACAGGCGGCAGAAAACTCTTTTATGGGAGTTGATGCAGCAGCTGTGGCTGTGGCAGATTTTGATGGCGATGGGCATTTGGATATTTTATATTCCGGAACCAATTATAAAACACTGAAAACGGATGAAGAAGAAGGTGCTTTTACGAAAAAGGCATACATGTTATTAGGAGATGGAAGAGGAAATTTTACGCAGCATGTAAAAGCGACACCTGCCGGTCAGAGTCCGGATATTTTTTGTTTGGCTCCTGTCGGAAATGGGAAATATTATGTTGCGGACTTTGATAAAGACAGTAAACCGGATATTTTTGCTTTAGGTGAGTTGGCGGAATTAAAAGGAGGTAAATTGATGCGTTACGCCGATTTGTTTTTATCTTCTTTGAAGTATGGTTTTGGAGAACCTGTAGGAAAAACTGCTATTAAGCAAGTCTGGGAAGGCTTTCCTTACAGGCAAGTAAGGTTGGGTGAAGGACGTTTAAAGCAGGCAATGGATAAGAATATTACATATTTGAAATCATTTGATGTCAATCGTCTGTTGGCTCAGACATTTAAGTATAATTTAGGTATTGATGACTATAAACTTTATGGTGGAGCTAATGATGCTACCTTTGCTCATTACCTGTCGGCCATTTCAATGGGGTATGCTGCTACCGGAGATGAAGATTTGTTACAACGGGTAAATCATATGGTCGATGTGATGATCCAAGCACAAGATGTAATGGGAGACGGTTTGTATTCAAATAATGATGCTCCTACATGGGGATTCTATAAGATGGCCAAAGAGAAGGTAATTACCCCTTATGGATGGGATGAAAACGGGCATCCTTGGGGGAATAATAATATCGGTTTTCCTTTTTATGCACATCATAAGGCGTTTGCCGCATTCCGGGACGCTTATATTTATGCAGGCAATGAAAATGCCAGAGTGGCTTTTGTGAAATTTTGTGAGTGGTTAGTTATGTGGATGCAAAATTTTACAGATGATAATCTTCAAAAGATGTTGGAGTCCGAGCACGGTGGAATGGTCGAAGTATTGTCTGATGCATATGCGTTAAGTGGTAAAATTAAGTTTCTGGATGCTGCCAGAAGGTTTACACGCGATAATTTTGCAGCAGCTATGAGTGGAAATAGAGATGATTTATCTGGCAGGCATTCTAATTTTCATGTGCCGATGGCGGTAGGTGCAGCCATTCACTATTTGTATAGCGGAGATGAACGAAGCGGGAAAACGGCTCATAACTTTTTTCATATTGTACATGATCATCATACGTTGTGTAATGGCGGTAATGGTAATAATGAACGTTTCGGAACGCCGGATTTGCTTACGTACCGCTTAGGACAGCGAGGTCCGGAGACTTGCAGTAGCTATAATATGTTGAAGTTGGCTAAAGATTTATTTTGTCAGGAAGGTGATACGGAGTATTTAGATTACTATGAGAATACGATGTGGAATCATATTTTGGCTATCCTTTCTCCACGGAGTGATGCAGGTGTTTGCTATCATGTCAATTTGAAACCGGGAACATTTAAGATGTATAGTGACCTGTATAGCAATCTTTGGTGTTGTGTGGGTACTGGTATGGAAAGCCATGCGAAATATGTAGATGCTATTTATTTTAAGGGTGATATAGGGATCTTGGTAAATTTATTTACGCCTTCGACTTTGAATTGGGAAGAAACCGGTTTAAAGTTAACAATGGAAACGGATTTTCCGGTTACGAATAATGTGAAACTGATTATTAATGAAAGCGGTTCATTTAATAAAGATATCTGTATCCGTTATCCGTCTTGGGTGGAAGAAGGTGGTATTGCAATTACTATTAACGGTGCGAAGCAGAAGATATCTGCAAAGCCGGGAGAAATCATAAAACTTTCTTCGTCTTGGGCTGCTGGAGATGAAATATTAATAACAATTCCCTGTAAACTTCGTTTGGTAGATTTGCCCGATGATATAAATGTTTCTGCCATTTTTTATGGACCGGTATTATTGGCAGCGAATATGGGAGAAGTCGGACAATCGGATATTGGTTTTTCCTGGCCTCAGGAAGAAATTAAAGATCCGGCTCCGGATGCATATTTCCCTTCATTAATGGGAAGCCGTAAAGCGTTGGAATCTTGGATTATAAAAAAAGAGGGTACATTGAATTTTACAACCACCGGATTAGGCAAGAACTATGAAATGCAACCATTTTACGATACCCATCATTGCCGTTATAATGTATATTGGAAAATTGGAGATGGCATAGATTTGCAAAAAGAACGTGAGCTGATTCCCGACAGAGTTTTGACCGGGGTACAGGAAAGTGAGAAAGCTCATAACGTTCTTTCCTCTGGCTCTAATACCGGTGCTGCTTCATTTAATTTTTGGGGACCGACTTACAATCGCTTTAGAGATGCATCTATGGTAGGATATGTTCAATATACATTAGAACTTTTACCGGAGGAATTGCCTGCCGATAAACAGTATTATCTACAGTTAACGTATTTTGGTGACGAACCTAACGGTTATGGCGATTTTTGGATCTCTATCGATGGTCAGAATTTGGCTTATCAAAGTAGTATTAGTCGTTTGGCACGTTTGGACTTTGCACAACGTTACTATGCAATACCTCGTATTATGACGGATGGCAAGCAGAAAATTAATGTAAGATTTAGTAAAGGCAGAGTCTCTTTATATGGAGTGAAGCTGACAACAACAGATAATTTAGTTGAAGCTAAAAAAAAGTTGGATGGAGAGATTACCTCCATTCATCAAAACATTCTGCCAGGTAATGCAAATACAAATATATTTGTTGTTGATAATTGTCTACATGTCATTAATCGTAGTGGTGCAAGGATTCAAATCTTTGGCGTGAATGGGGAGCTATTAATGAATAAGGTAGTTGAAAGTGACAATGAATCGATAAAGTTGTCATTATTGAGCGGAATATATATTGTAGAGTGTACTTCATCTGCAAAAATGGAGAATCGGAAAATCTTTCTTTACTAAGAATAGCTTTTGATTTGTTGACATCCATTCTTTCTATTGTAAATTGGTCAGTTTAAGTAGACGGTGAATTGTAGTCATGAGTTGTTTTCATGTAAAGTAACTATTCGTTTCAATTTGCTGGAACGAATAGTTACTCTCTAATGAAACTGTTGGTTTCTCTTATAGGAATGGAATGGTTCCAATCGGTTGAAACTATATGAGTATTATTTCTCCGGAAAGCTTGGATTCTTTTCATTTTTAGTAGAATATTATTCATGTTTGTACTGACTCTTCTTTTTTTTTGCAATATTATTACTTAAATATATTATTATGAGAAAAGAATTATTCTTTCGGTTCATGTTTATTGTTCCTTCATTTATGGTTATTCGGAAGAAATTAAGCTTTTTTGTTTTAGCATTTTTGTGTATGACTGTGCTTGTTGCACAACCCACATTAAAAATTGATTATTCTCGGCCTGGGCCGGAAATTCCTAAGAGCATGTATGGAATCTTTTTTGAAGAGATCAACCATTCCGGCGATGGTGCTTTGTATGCAGAACTTATCCGGAATCGAGGATTTGAAGAACATGTTTTTATTTCCGGTTGTGAATATAAGGCAGGGTTTGTTTATGCACCTCAATCTCCCAATTATATAACTAATAAACTATCTAATTGGAGACACCCCTGGGATATTGAAAAACTGAAGTACACAGCTTGGAAGCTGAATAAAAATGCAGGAGAGGCTTCTTATGCTGTGGTAGATGAAAACCGGCTTCATCCGGCAACACCGCATTCCATGAGAATTGATATAGAGAAAACAGGAAAGGAGGGTACGGTCGATTTAGTCAATGAAGGATATTGGGGCGTTCCCGTAGAAAAAGGTGAAAAATATGATTTACGTTTTTATGTTCGAAAGAGTGAAAAGTATAAAGGAGGAGTGACAGCCCGGATAGTATCGTCTGATGATAAGATTTTAGCAGAGAAAAAATTTCAGATAGAGAAAGAAGGGTGGCAAGAATTCACTTCTGTCCTGAAGACATCCGGTACGGATTCAAAAGCAAGTCTCCAATTGTGTTTTGATGCTCCGGGAACAGTGTGGGTGGATTATGTTTCTCTATTTCCCAAGAAGACTTTTAGAAACAGAGAAAACGGTCTTCGCCGGGATGTTGCCCAGAAGTTGGCTGATTTGAAACCGGCTTTCATCCGTTGGCCCGGGGGATGTATTGTGGAAGGAGCTACTATTGAGAACCGTGTGAAATGGAAAGAGACTTTGGGTGATCCGATGACTCGCCGAGGCGAATGGGACTTGTGGAATTATAGAACTACCATGGGATTTGGTTATCATGAGTTTTTGCAATTTTGTGAAGATATTGAAGCCGAGGCCATGTTCGTTGCGAATGTAGGATTGTCATGCCGGTTCAGGAATGGAGATTATGTGGATGAATCTCAATTACCCGTTTATATTCAGGATATATGCGATGCGATCGATTATGCGATAGGGGATGGCACGACAGAATGGGGGGCTAAAAGAATGAAAGCCGGTCATTCAAAGCCTTTCCCTCTAAAATATGTCGAATTGGGAAATGAGAATTGGGGAGTACGCTATACGGAGATCTATACGAAATTTTATAATGTGCTGAAGCCTAAATATCCTCAAATTGAATTTATTTCGTCGATTGGTTTCGGTGATGATGAAACCCGGTTGGGCGAAGTGGATATGATAGATCCTCATTGGTATGTAAAATCGGATTTCTTTTGGAAAAACACCCACCTGTTTGATAATAAGGAACGGGGAAAATATAAAGTGTATGTAGGTGAATATGCATGCAACCAAGAGGTAGGAAGTGGAAATATGGAAGCTGCGTTGAGCGAAGCGGCTTTTATGACGGGAATGGAAAGAAACTCCGATTTGGTGACTATGTCCTCTTATGCACCTTTGATTGAGAATTCAAATCGTAGGGACTGGTGTACGAATATGATTTGGGTAAATAACGAACAGGTCATTGGACGTTCGTCCTATTATGTGCAGCAGTTGTTTAGCCAGAACAGGCCGGATACAAATTTGAAAGTTTTATCCGTGGGTGAGCCTGTACAGGGAAAAGTGGAGGTCATTGCCGGATATGATTATCAAAAAGGTGAAACGGTGATAAAGGTAGTGAATGGAGAAAGTGAAAAACTGGATTTGATTTTTGAGTTGCTTGCTACTTCTATCAGAGCAAAAGGCCGGATTATTACTTTATCTGCAGCATCCGGAAAGGATGAAAATTCTTTTGAAATTCCTCTGTTAATATCGCCTCAGGAGATCTCGTATGATAAATTTGCCAGAGAATTTACATATAATTTCAAGCCCTATTCGCTAACTGTATTGAGAATAAAAACGAGTTTATAAAGTGGGTATAAAAAGTAGGAATTTATTTTAAGAATTCTCCGATAGGTCGGTACGGGCAATTTATAGAGAAGCGGAAAGAATTTCTTGTTACTTTTCTTTTACTTTGTATCTGAATGATAAAGCAAATCTAAATTATGAAGAATAGGCAATGTGTAGGTATCTTGGTAAGTTTTCTACTGTTTTTTACATCACAGATACAATCTCAATCGGTTCGTCTGGTTGTAACCAAAAAATTTCGCTCATTCGGATTGGATGAGGTTAGATTGAAAGACAGAGAGTTTAAGTTAAGACAAAATCACGATTTTGATTATATCCGGACGCTGGAACCGGATAGATATCTGTCTCCATTCCGAAGGAATGCGGGGATAGAAGTTGATAGTAAGGGCATTCCGGTCGATAACACAAAACATTATGATGGTTGGGAATTCTTGGGTAGCAGTACTTTCGGACACTATTTGTCGGCCATTTCCATGATGTACAAAGTGACGGGGGATACAACACTTTTGCACAAAATAAATTATATAATAGATGAGCTGAATTTTATTCAAAGAAATCCGTCGTATGAAAATGAGAATTTGCGGCATGGCGCCTTGGTTGCTTTTGACCGCGATCGTCATAAGCATGTGAGGGAACCTAATTTCTTGCGGACATATGATGAGCTCAGACAAGGCCAGGTGAATCTGACCTCTGCACCGGATAATCGGGGAGCTACTGTGGAAAATGTTTATTTTAAGACTTTTTATTGGCTGAGCGGAGGGTTGTCCTGGTATACAAATCATAAGATTTATGCAGGTATAAGGGATGCATATCTGTATACGGGCAATCCTAAAGCGAAGAAGGTGTTTCTGTCTTTTTGCGATTGGGCATGTTGGGTGACAGAAAAACTGACTGACCATGCTTTTGCCCGGATGCTTTATTCGGAGCACGGGGCTATGAATGAAATGCTGACAGATGCCTATGCTTTCAGTGGGGAGAGAAAATACTTGGATTGTGCTTTTCGTTTCAACGAACAGGAAACGATGGTGCCTTGTATAGACGGGGATATAAAGAAAATAGCAGAAACGATTTCGCATACACATGCCAATGCCCAGATTCCTCAGTTTTATGGACTTATAAAAGAATTTGAATACACAGGAGACAGCTTATTTAAAGTAGCTGCTGAGAACTTTTTTAAATATGTAACGAACTATCAATCTTTTGTCACAGGGGGAAATAGCGAATGGGAGCAATTTCGTGCTCCGGGTAATATCATGGCCCAGGTAACACGCCGTTCCGGTGAAACGTGTAATACATATAATATGCTGAAAATAGCAAAAGGTTTGTTTGAACTTACCGGAGATACGCTTTACCTGAATTATATGGAGCGTGCATTGTATAACCATATATTGCCATCTATACACACTTCCCAACCGGGAGCTTTCACCTATTTCCTCTCATTGGAGCCGGGATATTTTAAGACTTTTTCCCGGCCGTATGATTCACATTGGTGTTGTGTGGGCACCGGCATGGAGAACCATGCCAAATATGGTGAATTTATCTATTTTCATCATGAGAAGGAGGTCTACGTGAATTTATTTGTTGCTTCCGCTCTGTGTTGGGAGAAGGAAGGTTTTCAGATGGAGACAATAACAGATTTTCCCTATGAGTCTGATGTCCGGTTCAGGATTTTGCAGAACAAAGGGAGGATTGCTACTTTGAAGATCCGCATTCCTCGATGGGCAAAAGAAGTTGGAGTGAAGGTAAATGGTAAAATGATAAAATACAAGAACCGGGACGGATATTTGAAATTGGAGAAACTTTGGAAGATTGGAGATCTTGTAGAATTGACGCTTCCTATGTATCTTAGAAAAGAATATGTGCCGAATTGTTCCGATAAGTTTGCTTTCTTCTACGGGCCTGTTTTGTTAGCCGGAAGATTGGGAAATGAGGGCATGCCGGATCAGGTTTTTGCCCGGGGAGAGAATGATTTTACACGTACGGACCAGTACGATTACAAAGGAAATATTCCTTTCTTCCCAAAAGGTGTTTCTGCGGATGCATGTTTGGAAATTATGGATAAGAGTGAGTTACGGTTTATATCGGGAGAAGGCACGGAGTTCATTCCTTTTTATAAGATTTTAGAGGAACGCTATTCTGTATATTGGAAAGAAGAATAATTTTAAGATAATTATCGATGAAAAAAGTAATTAGTTTATTAGGGATGATACTCCTGTGCTGCGGGATATCATACGCGACAAAAGTATCTATAACGGACAACTGGAAATTTACCCCCTCGGATAGCGAGAATTTTGCTTCATCCGGCTTGGATGATTCAAAATGGCGGACGGTAAGTATACCACATACGTGGAATGATAAAGATATCATTGATGAGCAGCGGGGATATCGACGGGCAGCTTCATGGTATCGGAAGCATCTGAATATTCCTTTGGAAATGAAAGGCCGGAAAATTGTATTATTGTTTGAAGGTGTGGGAAGTAAGGCGGATGTTTATTTGAACGGAGAACATCTGAAGACTCATATGGGGGCATACACTGCATTTACTGTGGACATAACTGGGCATTGTAAATTTGGTGAAAAAAATATTCTTGCAGTAAGAGCTGACAACAGTAGCTCTTTGGGTGAGGTGTTACCACCGGTTTCGGGAGACTTCTCTATGTTGGGAGGAATTTATCGCCGGGTTTTTCTTCAAACATATCATCCGGTTCACTTTGATTTCGAGCCTTATGCGTCGACTCCTGTATTGGTGCAGACACCTGTTGTTTCAGAGGAAAGCGCACAAGTGAAACTTTCCTGTAGAATAAAGAACGATGCGGATAAGAATAGTAAGCTGTCATTGGTTTTTGCATTGCTGGATAAAGAGGGAAAAGTTGTATCCCGGAAGAAAATGAAAGTGAAAGTCGATGTTGGGCAAAGTCTGCCGGTGGATTTAGAAATGGCTTCTGTAAATAACCCGCATTTGTGGTCGCCGGATTCACCTTATCTGTATACGCTGAAAGCCACGATTGTGGATGATAAAGAGGGTACCCTACTTCAAGAAGTGGATTCTCCCTTGGGATTCCGTTGGTTCTCGGTAGATAAAACCGGCTTCTATTTGAATGGTGAATACCTGAAGCTTAGGGGGGCGGCCCGGCATCAGGACTATTGGGGGCTGGGTGCAGCTATTCCTTCTGAAATAAATTATCAGGATATGAAATTGTTGAAAGAGATGGGAGCTAATTTTATACGTATCAGTCATTATCCCCAAGACCCGGAAATATACAGGGCGTGTGATGAGTTGGGATTAGTCGCTTGGTCGGAAATATGCATTGTCAATGAAGTAAAGAAGAATGAAACCTTTGCCTTGAATTCTGCAGAAATGCTGAAAGAGATGATTTATCAGAATTATAATCACCCGTCTGTCGTTATGTGGGGAGCTATGAATGAGTTATGGGACTATCACGATGAGGCTATTCGCTTGGCGAAAGAATTGGAACGAATAAAAAAAGAGCTTGACCCTTATAGGCTATCGTGTGTCGCTTTCCATGCATTTACGTGGGAGAAACCCTACAAACAGAATTCAAAAGAGATGTTTAACATTTCTGATATAAATGCGGTAAATGTATATGAATCCTGGTATCATGGCAATTTCTCCACTATTGCTCCTATGTTCGATAAGTTCAGGAACTATTCTGAAAACAAACCGCGTTTTCTTTCGGAGTTCGGTGCCGGTAGCGATGAACGGGTACATACATATTCTCCACGGACTTTCGACTTTTCTCCGGAGTTCCAGTTGGCTTTTAATCGTGAGTATATCAATCAGATGGAATCCAGACCGGATTATGTAGGCTATTCAATATGGAATCTGATTGATTTTCAGGTGGATGGGAGAGGTGATAGTAAGCCGAACCTGAATCAAAAAGGAATGCTTACCAGCGACCGGAAGAAGAAAGAAATATACTATTATTATCAAGCCCGCTGGAGCAAAGAGCCGATGATACATATTTTCGGAGCCGATTGGACGGAACGGGTTATGGTTTGTGACGGAGAGGTGTCTCGTCTGCCTGTGACTGTTTTCTCGAATCAAAAAGAAGTCGAGCTTTTCCATAATGGGAAATCATTGGGGAGCCATCCAGTGGTGAATGGAGAAGCGGAGTTCGATGTCTTTTTTGTTGATGGAGACAACCGGTTGAAAGCCAGATGCGGGGAGTTAGAGGATATTTTGAATATCAGCATGGTCTTACTTCCTTCCAAATTGGCAGATAATAAGCGGTTGTCCGAAGGGCTCTATATTAATATGGGGCAGGATCATTGTTACTTTACAGATCCTCTGATCCGGAAAACCTGGTTACCCGACCAACCTTATCGTCCCAGAAGTTGGGGCTATGTAGATGGAAAACCTTTTAATTCCTGGCCGGGAAGTTCTCATGACGGTGTACGGAATGGCATCGGAACCGATATAAAAGGAACTGGTCTGGAACCGCTTTATCAGACTTTTCATATGGGAGCAACGGCCTATCGGTTAGATGTTCCGGATGGACATTATGAAGTGACATTTTGCTTTGCCGAGCCGTTTAATGATCGTGAAAGGAAAGATGGGAAACATACCGGGGTATCAGAGAATGGCGAACGGATTTTTGATGTGGAGGTGAATGGCGAAATGGTTGCCCAGAGATTGAATATGGCAGAAGAGTATGGAGTACAAACTGCTTTTACTAAAACGATCTTGATTACAGTATCCGGAGGAGAAGGGTTGGACATCCGATTCCATTCTTATGAAGGCCAGAGTGTGGTGAATGGCTTGAAAGTGTTGAAATTGCGCTGATTGTTTCCTTTATATCCCTTATAAATAGCTGCTTTGATTGTTTTGTAGCCTTTTATGACAGAATAATTTTCTGAAAAAACATGGAGGTGCCCTATTTTTGTATTCGTGAAATAGTTTAAAATACAATATAGTTTTATATGGCGCGAAGATTAAGAAAAATGAGCCGAATGATGGTTTTGGGAACCTTATTATGTTCCGTTATGATATCTTGTGAGAAGGAGAATACAGACTTCTCTGTAAAGGTAATGGAACGTCCGGTGACAACAGAAGTAAGTGTTAATTATACGGGTAACAGGGCACCGTTGAAACCTTTGAATTTCATTAAGCTTCCAGTGGGTGATATTCAGCCCAAAGGATGGCTGAAAAAATATTTATTATTACAAAAGGAAGGGTTGACCGGAAGATTAGGGGAGATCAGTGCCTGGTTGGAAAAGGAAAATAATGCCTGGCTGATGTCGGGGGGCAATCATGGATGGGAGGAAGTTCCGTATTGGTTGAAAGGATATGGAAATCTGGCCTATATATTAAAAGATTCCGCCATGATTGCCGAAACGAGAGTCTGGATTGAAGCCGCTATTGCCAGCCAGCGTGAAGATGGATACTTTGGGCCGGTAAACGAACGGAATGGCAGAAAGGAATTGTGGGCGAATATGGTTATGCTGTGGTGCATGCAGTCCTACTATGAATATTCTCAGGATTCAAGAGTGCTGGATTTGATGACTGCCTATTTTAAGTGGCAATTGACGGTTCCGGACAAGGACTTCTTAAAAGATTATTGGGAAAACAGCCGGGGAGGAGACAATCTGTATAGTGTCTATTGGCTTTATAATATTACGGGTGATAAGTATTTGCTTGATTTGGCAGAAAAGATACATCGTAACACCGCCGACTGGACAAATGAGGCGCATTTGCCGAATTGGCATAATGTGAATATTGCACAATGTTTTCGCGAACCGGCTACTTATTATATGCTTTCGGGAGACTCTGCAGATTTGCAGGCATCGTATAATGTGCATAATCTCGTTCGTCGTATTTATGGGCAGGTGCCCGGTGGAATGTTCGGAGCGGATGAGAATGCACGGCTTGCTTACATCGATCCGAGGCAGGGTACGGAGACTTGTGGCTTTGTAGAGCAGATGGCTTCCGATGAATTATTATTGCGTATGACGGGAGATCCGTTCTGGGCCGAACACTGTGAAGAAGTGGCTTTCAATTCTTATCCGGCGGCCGTTATGCCGGATTTCCGTTCGTTACGCTACATAACATGCCCGAATCATGTGGTAAGTGATTCAAAAGATCATAAGCCGGGTATTGACAACGGAGGTCCTTTCTTGGCAATGAATCCTTTTAGCAGCCGTTGCTGTCAGCATAATCATGCACAAGGCTGGCCTTATTATATTGAGAATCTTGTTTTAGCTTCGGCCGATAATGGATTGGCGGCTATTATTTACGGAGCATGTACTGCAACGGCGAAAGTCGGGACAAACAGTGTACTTGTTACATTGACTGAAGAGACGAATTATCCGTTTGAAGAAGAAATCAGATTTAAATTCGATATGAACGGGAAAGCGGAATTTCCTTTTTATCTGCGTATCCCTTCTTGGTGTCCGAATGCCCGTATAGCAATCAATGGCAATGAGGTCACGTCGGAGCTAATTGCAGGCCAGTATGTGCAAATCCACCGCGAATGGAAGAATGGAGACATCGTGACTTTGCAAATGCCCATGTCTTTGAATGTAAAGAGATGGCAAACCAATAAAAACAGTGCCAGTATTAATTACGGGCCTTTGACTTACTCTTTATTGATAAAGGAGAACTATCAAAAGGTAAACAGTGAAGAGAATGCTATTTGGGATTCCAAATGGCAGAAGGGCGCTGATGTGAACGCATGGCCTACTTATGAAATATATCCGGATAGTCCTTGGAATTATGCTTTGAAGTTGGATGACGCAGCTCCGGAAGAAAATCTGATTGTGGAAAAAAGGGAATGGCCTTCGGATGATTTTCCATTTACAATACAGAATGTCCCGTTTCTTATAAAGGCCAAAGGGCGGAAAGTTCCTTCCTGGAAAATAGATAAATACGGCTTGTGCGGCATGCTTCCGGAAGAGAATTGTAGTAAAAGCGATACTTTGGAGGATATCACCCTTATCCCGATGGGAGCGGCACGTCTACGTATTTCTTCGTTTCCCGTTGCTCAAGATTGAAATTTATAAATAAGATTGTTTATGAAAAAGAGATTATTATCAGCTATCCTTTTTTTGAGTTTTTGTTTAGTCGGCCTTTGGGCAAAGGAGGATATTCGTATTATTAATCCGGTTTTGCCCGGAGACCGACCCGATCCTTCTATTATAAAAATAGACGGTGTGTACTGGGCTGCGGCTACCTCTAATGAGTGGAGTCCTCTATTCCCTATTTTTAAATCGAAAGACATGCAGAATTGGGAATTGGTGAACTATGTTTTTCCCGGGGGAGCTCCTGAATGGGCATTGAACAATTTTTGGGCGCCGGAGTTGTCTTATGATGAAAAACAGAAGAAAGTGTACTTATACTATACGGCAAGAGTAAAGTCATCGAACAGGCTCGCATGTGCGGTAGCAGTTGCAGATAGTCCGATGGGAGAGTTTACGGATTTAGGACCTTTAGTAGCTCAGGAACCCGGTTCTATCGATGCATTCGAGATGAGGGATGAGAATGGAAAACTCTATCTTTTGTGGAAAGAAGACGGAAACAGTATGGGGCTGCCTACTCATATGTGGGCACAGCAGATGACGGAAGACCGTACTCGTCTGACCGGGGAAATGCATTCTCTCTTTTATAATGATACTCCTTGGGAAGAGGGTTTGGTCGAGGGAATCTGTGTCACTAAAAAGAATGGGTATTTTTATGCGCTTTATTCAGCGGCAAGTTGTTGTGATAAGCGATGTAATTATAAAACGGGAGTGGCCCGATCTAAAACACTGTTGGGCAAATGGGAGAAATATGAAAAGAATCCGATATTGGTTGATAATGCCGATTGGCGATGCCCGGGACACGGAACTTTAGTGGAGAAAGACGGAAAACAGTATTATCTTTATCATGCATACAACCGCACGGGATCTGTTTATGTGGGGCGCCAGGGTGTTTTAGAAGAACTCTTCTGGGGAGAGGATGGCTGGCCTTATTTTAAAAATGACGTTAAATACGACCGTCTGAATACATCGTTGGATTTTGAAGACAATTTTAAGGGAAAGACATTGAATGCCCTTTGGCAATGGAGAGTAACACAAACCATTCATTATACGACCGGCAAGAAAGGCTTGGAGTTGGGAGCTTCGACAGATAATCGCGATCTGGGAACTTTGTTGGTTCAACCTATCAAATCATTGAATTTTACATTGGAAGCAACGATCGACACTCGGAGGAGTACTTCGTATGCCGGTATCGGTATCATTGGAGGCGCGCATAACGGCTTCGGGGCTCCTTTGGCTGGGATCGGAGTATCTGTGAAAGGAGGAAGAGTGGAAGTCTGGAAAACGGTAGACGGCAACTCCGCAACGTTAGCTGAAAGCCCGATGGATATTTCGGAGATTGCCCGGATACGTATGATCGTACGCGATGGTTATAAACTTGATTTTGAATATTTGAACGACGGTGGATGGATTTCCTTGGCAAAAAGGGTGGATGCTTCTTCCTATGTGCCCTGGGGCATGGGATTTCGTATAGGATTGTGTGCAAAAGGGGAGGATGGTACTTATGCAAACTTCCGCAAAATAAGTTTGATTCATTGATTGGATAAAAGAGGATAAAAAATGAAATTCAATAGGTGGTTATTTATTATATTAAGTTTGAGCGTAAGCAAGATGTTTGCCTCAGAGTGTGAGCAGGTGAGTAAGGTGCCTTGTACTCATACTCCGGTATGGCAGTCTTTTTCGTTGTCGGATGTGAAACTGACGAGCGGTATCTTTAAGGGGGCGATGGATTTGCACAAAGGTTATCTTTTGTCTCTGGATGTAGATCGCTTGATTCCTCATGTAAGGAGGAATGTGGGGCTTACGGGGAAAAACGAGAATTACGGGGGATGGGAAACACATGGCGGTTGTACTTATGGGCATTATATGTCGGCATGTGCTATGATGTATGCTTCGACGGGTGAAAAAATATTCCGGGATCGGTTGGAATATATGATGGACGAGTTGAAAGAATGCCAGCAGCAGACACAGGACGGTTGGTTTATCAGTGGTGAAAGGGCGAAAGAAGGATATCGGAAGCTGCTGCATGGAGAGGTCTTTTTGAATCGGCCGGATGAGACAAAGCAACCTTGGAATTATAATCAGAATGGTAATTCCTGGTACTGTATTCATAAAGTGTTGGCTGGTTTAAGGGATGTATATCTGTATGCCGGCATACAGAAAGCTAAGGAGATATTGATGCCTTTGGCCGATTTCATTGCCGATATTGCTTTGAATAGCAATAAGGATTTATTTCAGAGTACATTGAGTGTGGAACAAGGAGGAATGAATGAGGTCTTTACGGATATTTATGCTTTTACAGGCGATTATAAGTATCTGGAAACTGCCTGTCGTTTCAATCACATCAATGTGATTTATCCGGTGGCCAATGGCGAAGATGTGTTATTCGGTAGGCATGCCAACGATCAGATTCCGAAGTTTATCGGTGTGGCCAAAGAGTATGCTTATGATACTAAAGAGATTTACCGGAAGGCGGCGGAAAACTTTTGGGACATGGTGGTAAATAACCATACGCTGGCGATTGGCGGAAACAGTTGTTATGAGCGTTTCGGAATGCCGGGAGAAGAGAGCAAACGGTTGGATTATAGTTCGGCAGAGACTTGTAATACCTACAATATGTTGAAATTGTCCCGCCTTTTATTCATGATGAACGGCGATTATAAATATCTGAATTATTACGAGCATGCTTTGTATAATCATATTTTGGCTTCTCAGGATCCGGATATGGCAGGATGTGTCACTTATTATACCTCTTTACTGCCGGGTTCGTTCAAGCAATACAGCACTCCGTACGATTCTTTTTGGTGCTGTGTTGGCACAGGTATGGAAAATCATGCCAAGTATGCCGAATCCATATACTTTAAAAATGGTAATTCTCTATTGATAAACCTGTATATTCCTTCGGAATTGAACTGGAAAGAACAAGGGTTCCGGTTGAGGTTAGATACCGATTTTCCGGAGTCGGATACAATTTCGGTGTGTGTGGTGGATAAAGGTCGGTTTTCCGGTTCTGTCATGTTGAGGTATCCCGAATGGGTAGAGGGAAATCCAGAAATGATGTTGAATGGCAGGCCGGTGAAACTTGAATACGGCAAGAAGGAATATATCCGTCTGCCGGATTCTATAAAGTCGGGCGATACGATAAAAATCGTTTTACCGCGGAAACTGTCTGTCAGATATGCAAAGGATGAACCCCATTTCGGTTCCATCATGTATGGGCCGATACTGTTGGCAGGAGAATTAGGAACAGTCGTTCCCGGTAGTGATCGCGTTTCCGATAATCGCGGGCTTCGTAAAGAACTTCCTGCACAGAACATACCGGCTTTGGTTGGTTCTTTGGCTGATTTGGACGAGTGGATTATTAAAGACTCTGCTTCTCCGTTGCATTTCACTGTGAAAAATGAAGGTAAACAGAAAGATGTCAGTCTGATTCCTTATTTCCGGATGCATCATCAATACCACACGGTTTATTGGAAAATATATTCTCCCGATGAATATGCGTATCGCAGAAAGGTACTGACCGATGTGGTGAAGATAGGTGATGAAGCGAGTGAGAAAGAGCATCAATTACAAGGCCGGAACGATTCTGTATATTGGCATGATTTCTTCTGGGCGCGGAATGCCCGTTACCGGATGGCGGGAGATGGCGGATGGTTTTCTTATTCTCTGGCGATCGACAAGAAAGAACGGAATCCGTATTATCTGATTTGCCGGTATTGGGGTGACGAACCAGATACCCATGTTTTCGATATCTATGTGGATGATAAATATCTGGAAACGGTTCATTTGAATCGTAAGTTATATTTGACCTATGTCGACGATGTCTATAAGATACCGGAAGCATGGACTCACAATAAGAGTCATGTGAATGTTTCCTTCAGAGCAAAAGAGGGAAAACGGGCTGGCGGCTTATATGAATTGAAAATAACAGCCGACCCCGATTACAGATAGATTGGCAGTGTATAAACTATAAAAACATATTCATTAATACTTATGAAAAAGATCTTTTTGGCGATATGGGCGATCGGTTCGCTATGCGCATGTGAAACAATAGAAGAGAAGGTAGATTATACGTATAAGGAAGTACCTTTTACCGATGTTCACTTTACCGACAATTTTTGGCTTCCCCGTATTGAAACGATACGGAATGTGACGGTTCCGTTTGCTTTTCGCAAGTGCGAGGAGACGCATCGCATCGATAATTTTGCAGTGGCTGCCGGTATAAAAGAAGGAAAATTCAACTCTCCTTATCCGTTTGATGATTCGGATGTTTATAAAATAATGGAGGGGGCATCTTATCTTTTAGCGGTGAAAGAAGATAACGGGCTGGATGCGTATATGGACAGTCTTATCTCTCTGATCGGGGCAGCCCAGGAACCGGACGGTTATTTGTATACGACCCGCACGATCGGGGGAAGCTCTATTCACCCTTGGGCCGGTAAGAAAAGGTGGGAAAATGAGCGAGACAACAGCCATGAGTTATATAATGTAGGACATATGTACGAGGCTGCTGTGGCCCATTATCAAGCCACGGGAAAGCGCGATTTCCTTGATATTGCCATTAAAAGTGCGGATCTGTTGTGCAATACTTTTGGGCCGGAAGAGGGAAAACTGACGGTTGCCCCAGGGCATCAGGAGGTTGAGATCGGATTGGTGAAGCTATACCGTGCTACCGGAGACCGGCGCTATCTGGATCTGTCTAAATTCTTTCTGGACGCAAGGGGTAAATATGACAAGTATGACCGTAACAGCAAGGATCAGTTCAGAAGCGGCGCTTACTGGCAGGATCATAAAGCGGTAATCGACCAGGATGAGGCAGTGGGGCATGCTGTTCGTGCTGCTTATATGTATTCCGCGATGACGGATGTGGCTGCATTGAGGAACGAACAAACCTATCGGGTTGCAGTTGATAATTTGTGGGACAATGTAACAGGTAAAAAGATGTATATAACTGGTGGTATAGGTTCCACCCGTCACGGAGAAGCTTTCGGGAAAAACTATGAATTGCCCAACAGTACAGCCTACTGCGAAACTTGTGCTTCCATTGCCAATTGTATGTGGAATCTGAGGATGTTCATGCTACACGGTGATGCCAAGTATATCGATGTGTTGGAGCGTTCTTTGTATAATGCCGTATTGAGTGGCATCAGCCTGGATGGTAAGGAGTTCTTTTATCCGAATGTACTTTCTTGTGATGAAAATGGGGCGGAACGCAGCGAGTGGTTCAATTGTTCCTGCTGTCCTTCCAATCTGTCCCGTTTCGTGCCTTCTATTCCCGGCTACGTTTATGCTACTTCGGATGCAGGAGTATACGTCAATCTGTATGGAGCTAATCAGGCTGGCATCACTTTGGGGAATGGAAAGCGCATCGATATGAGTCAGAAAACATCCTATCCTTGGGAAGGGAATATCGAGTTGACAGTTACGCCGGAAAGCAAACAGGAGTTCAGTATCATGCTTCGTATTCCGGGATGGGTTGACAACCGGCCTGTTCCGTCCGATTTGTACACCTATATGAATGCCGATGAGAAGAAAATCGTAATAAAGATTAATGGTGAAGTGCAGAATGCACCGATAGAAAAAGGGTATGCTGTGCTGGCAAGAAAATGGGAACCGGGTGATGTGATTCAATTGACTCTGCCGATGGAGGTTCACAAGAACAAGGCTAATGATAAAGTGGAAGCTGACATTAATCACCTCTCCGTAGAGCGTGGCCCGATTGTTTACTGTGCGGAATTTGCCGATAATAACGGTGCGGTTCTGAATTATGTACTTAAATCCGGTGATGAATTTGCAGTATCGCCTGCACCTGCCCTGTTCGATGGAGTGAATCTGTTGAAAGGACATGTAGACCGGGTAGTGGCAGATAAAAATTATGAAGTGATAAAATCAGTGAAAGATTCCCTGACTTTGATTCCGTATTATGCCCGTTCGCATAGAGGGAATGGTGAAATGACGGTGTGGTTTCCATCCGATGACAACATTCTGAAGAAGCAACTGGTTGAACGGGGCCGTATAACGGATAAAGTGATTATCGGAAAGAAGAGTTCGGAGGATGAACACCAGATGAAAGGAGTAAGTACAAATACAGGTGGCCCGAATACTTGGCGTGATGCTTCAAACGGTGGCTGGTTCTCTTATACAGTTGCAGTAAATCCGGACAAGCAGATGGAGTTAGTTTTGACCTACAGCAGTACGGACGGTGGAAACCGGGAATTTGAGATACTGGTGGACAATAAGAAGATTGCGGAACAGAAACTGCGTGCCGAAACGTTTAGTGCATGGATAGATAAGGTATATCCCATACCTTTTGAATTGACCAAAGGGAAAAAAACAGTGACGGTTAAAGTACAAGCTTTACCGGGCAAAATTGCCGGTGGTGTATTCGGATTAAGAACTCAAAAGCAAAAGGATTGATGCATATGAAGAGTTATGTAATAAGCATCTTGGTCTGTTTTTATTCTGCTTTTTCGCTGGCTCAGACAATGATGTTCGGCGATACGAGTAGATTGGGCCGTCCGTTTTCAAAAGATCCGCACGTCATTACTTTCAAGGGTAAGTATCTGATGTACTATTCCATTCCTCCGAAGGAGAACTCCACAGAAGTGGCGGGTTGGGGAATAGGGGTAGCCGAAAGCAGGAATCTGAATAAATGGGAGAGGGTTGGAGAAATAACTCCGGCCGCCCCTTACGAGGCAAAAGGATTATGCGCTCCTTGTGCTCTCGTGCGAGAGGATACTGTGCATCTCTTTTATCAGACGTACGGCAATGGTAAAAAAGATGCTGTCTGTCATGCCTGGTCGGTAGATGGGATAAACTTTGTCCGTAATGCGACGAATCCCGTTTATGTTCCTACGGCTACATGGAATTGTGGCCGTGCAATCGATGCCGAGGTTGTGTTCTGCCGGGACAAATACTACTTGTATTATGCAACCCGTACTCCCGATTATAGCACTCAGGTCATTGGTGTGGCTGTGGCCGGCAAAGGAACTTCATTCAACCGGGAAACGTGGAAGGACGCTTGTGACCGAGCCATACTCGTTCCTCAATACCCGTGGGAAGGTAAATGTGTGGAAGGACCTTCCGTTATACCGATGGGTGACTGGATGTTTATGTTCTATGCCGGAGCTTATAATAATGATCCCCAACAGATAGGGGTAGCTCGTAGCAAGGATGGTATCCATTGGGAGAAGATGAGCAACAAGCCTTTTCTTGCTAACGGAGATGCAGGTAGCTGGAATTATTGCGAATCGGGGCATCCCCATATTTTTAAATCACCCCAGGGGAAAACTTATCTGTTTTATCAGGGAAACGATGATTTTGGAAAAACATGGTTTTTATCGAATATCCGGATTTTTTGGAAGTACAATTGAAGTCATTCAAAGACTTTTTACAACTGGATACCCCACCCGAAAAGCGTAAGAACGAGGGACTGTATAAAGTATTTGCTGAAAACTTCCCCATTGCCGATACAAGAAATAATTTTGTTCTTGAGTTTTTGGACTACTATATTGATCCGCCGCGCTATACCATTGATGAATGTATAGAGCGAGGGCTTACATATAGCGTGCCTTTGAAGGCAAAATTGAAATTATATTGTACCGACCCCGACCACGAAGATTTTGACACGGTCATTCAGGACGTGTTCCTCGGTCCTATTCCTTACATGACGGATAAGGCAACATTCGTCATCAACGGTGCGGAACGTGTGGTTGTATCCCAGCTTCACCGTTCACCGGGCGTATTCTTCGGACAGAGCGTACATGCCAACGGTACCAAGTTGTACTCAGCCCGTATCATCCCGTTCAAGGGTTCGTGGATTGAGTTTGCCACCGACATCAACAACGTCATGTATGCGTACATTGACCGTAAGAAGAAATTGCCGGTTACCACTTTGCTGAGAGCCATCGGATTTGAGAATGACAAGGACATTCTCGAGATTTTTAATTTGGCGGAAGACGTGAAGGTGAACAAGACGAACCTCAAGAAGATGGTGGGACGTAAGTTGGCCGCACGTGTGTTGAAAACATGGATTGAGGATTTTGTAGACGAAGATACCGGTGAAGTTGTTTCCATCGAGCGTAACGAAGTCGTTATTGACCGTGAAACTGTAATCGAGCCGGAACATGTTGACATTATATTAGAGTCGGGCGTTCAGAATATCCTCGTACACAAGGAAGAACCGAACCAGTCTGACTATTCTATCATATATAATACTCTGCAGAAGGATCCGAGTAACTCGGAAAAAGAAGCTGTACTCTACATCTACCGCCAGTTGCGTAATGCAGACCCTGCCGATGATGCCAGTGCACGCGAGGTTATCAATAACCTGTTCTTCTCAGAGAAGAGATATGACCTGGGTGATGTAGGCCGTTATCGTATCAACAGAAAGTTGAACTTGACGACCGATATGGACGTGCGTGTCCTTACCAAGGAAGATATTATCGAAATTATCAAATATCTCATCGAGTTGATTAACTCGAAAGCGGATGTGGACGATATCGACCACTTGAGCAACCGTCGTGTGCGTACAGTGGGCGAACAGTTGTCCAATCAGTTTGCCATCGGTCTGGCACGTATGTCGCGTACTATCCGCGAGCGTATGAACGTCCGTGACAATGAAGTCTTTACTCCGATTGACCTGATTAACGCCAAGACAATCTCTTCCGTTATCAATTCATTCTTTGGAACGAATGCTTTGTCACAGTTCATGGACCAGACCAACCCGCTGGCCGAGATTACTCACAAACGCCGTATGTCTGCCCTGGGTCCCGGCGGTCTGTCACGCGAGCGTGCAGGCTTCGAGGTTCGTGACGTACACTATACTCACTACGGACGTCTTTGTCCTATCGAGACTCCTGAAGGTCCGAACATCGGTTTGATTTCTTCACTCTGTGTGTTCGCGAAAATCAACGAGCTTGGCTTCATTGAAACTCCGTACCGCAAGGTGGCAGAGGGTAAGGTTGATCTTTCTGACGAAGGTTTGGTTTACCTCACCGCAGAAGAAGAGGAAGCCAAGATTATTGCTCAGGGTAATGCTCCTTTGAACGATGACGGTACTTTTGTACGTGATAAAGTAAAATCCCGTCAGGATGCCGACTATCCGGTGGTTCCTCCTTCCGAGGTGGAATTGATGGACGTATCTCCCCAGCAGATTGCTTCTATTGCGGCTTCTTTGATTCCGTTCTTGGAGCATGATGACGCCAACCGTGCATTGATGGGATCAAACATGATGCGCCAGGCTGTTCCTTTATTGAAGAGCGAAGCTCCGATTGTAGGTACCGGTATCGAACGCCAGCTGGCACGCGATTCTCGTACGCAGATTACTGCCGAGGGTGACGGTGTGGTTGAATTCGTGGATGCAACGACTATCCGTATTCTGTACGACCGTACGGAGGAGGAAGAGTTCGTAAGCTTCGAGCCTGCATTGAAAGAATATAATATCCCGAAGTGGCGCCGTACCAACCAGAATATGACGATTGACCTCCGTCCGATTTGCGAGAAGGGTCAGCGCGTGACTGCAGGTCAAATCCTGACGGAAGGTTATTCAACCGAAGACGGAGAACTTGCACTGGGTAAGAACCTGCTGGTTGCTTACATGCCGTGGAAGGGCTATAACTATGAGGATGCTATCGTACTGAATGAACGTGTGGTTCGTGAGGACCTTTTGACCTCTGTACACGTAGAAGAATATTCTTTGGAAGTTCGCGAAACGAAGCGTGGTATGGAAGAGTTGACCTCTGACATTCCTAACGTAAGTGAGGAAGCGACTAAAGACCTTGACGAAAACGGTATTGTTCGTGTGGGTGCCCGCATCGAACCGGGTGATATCCTTATCGGTAAGATTACTCCGAAGGGTGAATCGGATCCTTCTCCGGAAGAGAAACTGCTCCGTGCCATCTTCGGTGACAAGGCCGGTGATGTGAAGGATGCTTCTTTGAAAGCCTCTCCTTCTTTGAAGGGTGTTGTTATCGGTAAGCGTCTGTTCTCCCGTGTTGTCAAGACCCGCAGCTCCAAGCTGGCCGACAAGGCTCTGTTACCGAAGATTGACGATGAGTTCGACGCTAAGATTGGTGACCTCAAGAAAGTGTTGATAAACAAGCTGTTGAAGCTTACAGAAAATTATACATCGGAAGGTGTGAAGGATTACATGGGTGCCGACATTATTTCCAAAGGCGCCAGATTCTCTGCTTCCGACTTCAGCGATTTGGACTTCACCGCTGTTCAGTTGAGCAACTGGACGAAGGATGAACATACCAACGGACTGATTCGTGCATTGGTGATGAACTTCATCAAGAAGTACAAGGAACTCGATGCCGAGCTGAAACGCAAGAAGTTCGCCATCACTATCGGTGACGAGTTGCCCGCAGGTATCATTCAGATGGCCAAGGTATACATTGCCAAGAAACGTAAGATTGGTGTCGGTGACAAGATGGCCGGTCGTCACGGTAACAAGGGTATTGTTTCCCGTGTGGTACGCCAGGAAGACATGCCGTTCCTTGCTGACGGTACTCCGGTAGACATCGTGCTGAATCCGTTGGGTGTGCCTTCACGTATGAACATCGGTCAGATATTCGAGGCCGTTCTCGGGCGTGCCGGAAAAAACCTGGGCGTGAAGTTTGCCACTCCTATCTTTGACGGTGCATCTTTGGACGATTTGAACGAATGGACCGATAAGGCCGGCTTGCCTCGCTACGGCAAGACAACGCTGTATGATGGTGGTACCGGTGAAGCATTCGAGCAGCAGGCTACGGTAGGTGTGACTTACATGCTGAAGCTCGGTCACATGGTTGAAGACAAGATGCACGCACGTTCCATCGGTCCGTACTCACTCATTACGCAACAGCCGTTGGGTGGTAAGGCACAGTTCGGTGGTCAGCGTTTTGGAGAAATGGAAGTTTGGGCACTCGAAGCGTTCGGTGCCGCACACATTCTGCAGGAAATCCTGACTATCAAGTCTGATGACGTTGTAGGACGTTCCAAGGCTTATGAAGCAATCGTGAAGGGTGAACCGATGCCTGCTCCGGGTATCCCCGAGTCACTGAACGTATTGCTGCACGAGTTGAGAGGTTTGGGCTTGAGCATCAACTTAGAATAATGGATAATTGATAATTGAGAGTGGATAATGCAAGTTACCATTCTCAATTATCGGTTTTCAGTTTTTCAATTTCAATTTTCCATTGTCAATTATCAATTAAATAAATTTATGGCTTTTAGAAAAGATAACAAGATAAAGAGTAATTTCTCGAAAATCTCTATCGGTTTGGCTTCTCCTGAGGAAATCCTTGAGAATTCGAGTGGTGAAGTTTTAAAGCCTGAAACCATCAACTATCGTACGTATAAGCCCGAACGCGACGGATTGTTCTGCGAGCGCATCTTTGGTCCTATCAAGGATTACGAGTGCCATTGCGGTAAGTACAAGCGTATCCGTTACAAAGGCATCGTCTGCGACCGTTGTGGTGTGGAAGTGACTGAAAAGAAAGTGCGCCGTGAGCGTATGGGACACATCCAGCTCGTTGTGCCCGTGGCTCACATCTGGTACTTCCGTTCACTTCCCAACAAAATCGGTTACTTGTTGGGCTTGCCCACCAAGAAGCTGGATGCCATTATCTATTACGAGCGTTATGTTGTCATTCAGCCGGGTGTACTGTCCGATGAAGTGGCACAGTATGACTTGCTTGAAGAAGGAGAATACCTGGACTTGCTGGAAAAGTTGCCGAAAGACAACCAGTTCCTCGAAGATTCAGATCCCAATAAGTTCATTGCCAAGATGGGCGCGGAAGCTATCTACGATTTGCTGTCACGCCTCGACCTTGACTCTTTGTCTTACGAACTGCGTAACCGTGCCGGAAGCGATGCTTCACAGCAACGCAAGACCGAAGCTCTGAAACGTCTTCAGGTAGTTGAGTCGTTCCGTGCATCACGCGGACGCAACAAGCCCGAGTGGATGATTGTACGCATTGTACCGGTTATTCCACCCGAACTTCGTCCGTTGGTCCCATTGGATGGCGGCCGTTTCGCAACTTCTGACTTGAATGACCTTTACCGTCGTGTCATCATCCGTAACAACCGTCTGAAGAGATTGATTGAAATCAAAGCTCCTGAAGTGATTTTGCGTAATGAAAAACGTATGTTGCAGGAAGCTGTCGACTCTCTGTTTGATAACTCCCGTAAATCGAGTGCAGTGAAGACCGACGCTAACCGTCCGTTGAAGTCACTTTCCGACAGTTTGAAGGGTAAGCAAGGACGTTTCCGTCAGAACTTGTTGGGTAAGCGTGTCGACTATTCCGCACGTTCTGTAATCGTTGTAGGTCCGGAGCTGAAGATGGGCGAATGCGGTATCCCTAAACTGATGGCAGCCGAGCTTTACAAGCCGTTCATCATTCGTAAGCTCATTGAGCGTGGTATCGTGAAGACGGTAAAGAGCGCCAAGAAGATTGTAGACCGCAAGGAACCCGTTATCTGGGACATTTTGGAACACGTGATGAAGGGGCATCCGGTGCTGTTGAACCGTGCCCCGACACTTCACCGTCTGGGTATCCAGGCATTCCAGCCTAAAATGATTGAAGGTAAGGCAATCCAGCTGCACCCGTTGGCATGTACGGCGTTCAATGCCGACTTCGACGGTGACCAGATGGCCGTGCACTTGCCGTTGAGCAACGAAGCGATTCTGGAAGCACAGATGCTAATGCTCCAGTCACACAATATATTGAACCCTGCCAACGGTGCTCCTATCACTGTGCCTGCTCAGGATATGGTACTTGGTCTGTACTATATTACGAAGCTGCGCAAGGGTGCCAAGGGTGAAGGCCTGACATTCTACGGTCCTGAGGAAGCGCTGATTGCCTACAATGAAGGTAAGTGCGACATCCATGCTCCGGTAAGCGTAATAGTGAAAGACGTTGACGAGAATGGTAACATTGTGGACAAGATGATGCACGATACCTCCGTGGGCCGTGTCATTGTCAACGAAATTGTTCCGGCAGAAGCAGGATATATCAATACGATTATCTCCAAGAAGTCACTCCGAGACATCATCAGTCACGTAATCAAGGTGTGTGGTGTTGCCAAGGCAGCCGACTTCCTCGACGGAATCAAGAACCTCGGTTATTACATGGCCTTCAAGGGTGGTTTGTCGTTCAACTTGGGCGATATCATTATCCCGGAAGAGAAGGAAGCATTAGTACAGAAAGGTTATGATGAAGTAGAGCAGGTAATCAATAACTATAACATGGGTTTCATCACGAACAACGAGCGTTACAACCAGGTAATCGATATCTGGACGCACGTGAACTCTGAGTTGTCCAACATCCTGATGAAAACCATTTCAAGCGACGACCAGGGTTTCAACTCTGTATACATGATGCTGGATTCCGGTGCCCGTGGTTCTAAGGAACAGATTCGTCAGCTCTCCGGTATGCGTGGTTTGATGGCGAAGCCCCAGAAAGCAGGTGCCGAAGGCGGTCAGATTATCGAAAACCCGATTCTTTCTAACTTTAAGGAAGGTCTGTCCGTGTTGGAGTACTTTATCTCTACCCACGGTGCCCGTAAGGGTCTTGCCGATACCGCTTTGAAGACGGCCGATGCCGGATACCTGACCCGTCGTCTGGTTGACGTATCGCATGATGTGATTATTAATGAAGAAGACTGCGGCACGCTCCGCGGATTGGTTTGTACGGCACTGAAGAACAATGATGAAACCATTGCCACTCTGTATGAACGTATCCTGGGTCGTGTATCCGTACATGATATTGTTCATCCTACAACTGGCGAACTGATTGTGGCCGGCGGTGAGGAAATTACCGAGGACATTGCACAACGCATTGAAGACTCTCCAATCGAGAGCGTTGAAATCCGTTCTGTATTGACCTGCGAATCCAAGAAAGGTGTTTGTGCCAAGTGTTACGGACGTAACCTGGCTTCCAGCCGTATGGTTCAGAAGGGCGAGGCAGTCGGCGTAATCGCTGCACAGTCTATCGGTGAGCCGGGTACACAGTTGACACTGCGTACATTCCATGCCGGTGGTACGGCAGCCAATATTGCTGCCAACGCAAGCATCGTGGCCAAGAATCCTGCCCGTCTGGAATTCGAAGAACTCCGTACGGTAGACGTTATCGACGAAGCAGGCGAACCGGCAAAGGTAGTGGTAGGCCGTTTGGCCGAAGTGCGTTTCGTGGATGTCAACACAGGTATTGTGCTTTCCACTCATAATGTACCCTACGGTTCTACGCTCTATGCAGCCGATGGTGAAATGGTAGAGAAAGGCAAGATGATTGCCCGTTGGGACCCGTTCAACGCGGTTATCATTACCGAAGCTACCGGTAAGATTGAATTTGAAGGCGTTATTGAAAACGTGACTTATAAGGTAGAGTCTGATGAATCTACCGGTTTGCGCGAAATCATCATCATTGAGTCTAAGGATAAGACGAAGGTGCCTACCGCACACATCATGACAGAAGACGGCGAACTGATCCGTACATACAACTTGCCAGTAGGTGGCCACGTAGTGGTTGAAGACGGTCAGAAGGTAAAGGCCGGTGAAGTTATCGTGAAGATTCCGCGTGCCGTAGGTAAAGCGGGTGATATCACGGGTGGTCTTCCCCGTGTCACTGAGTTGTTCGAGGCACGTAACCCGTCTAATCCCGCTGTGGTTTCAGAAATCGACGGTGAGGTTACCATGGGTAAGGTGAAACGCGGTAATCGCGAAATCATCGTTACTTCCAAGACCGGTGAAGTGAAGAAGTACCTCGTACCGTTGTCCAAGCAGATTCTGGTTCAGGAGAACGACTATGTACGTGCCGGTACTCCGTTGTCTGACGGTGCTATCACACCTGCGGACATCCTGGCTATCAAAGGTCCTACGGCCGTGCAGGAATATATTGTGAACGAGGTTCAGGACGTTTACCGTCTGCAGGGTGTGAAGATTAATGATAAGCACTTTGAAATCATCGTTCGTCAGATGATGCGCAAGGTGGAAATCGACGAGCCAGGTGATACCCGCTTCCTGGAACAGCAAGTTGTTGACAAGATGGAATTCATGGAAGAGAACGACCGTATCTGGGGAAAGAAGGTGGTAGTGGATGCTGGAGATTCCCAGAGTCTGCAGGCTGGCCAGATTGTGACGGCCCGCAAGCTGCGTGACGAGAACTCCATGTTGAAACGCCGCGACTTGAAACCCGTGGAAGTGCGCGACGCTGTACCTGCGACTTCTACTCAGATTCTTCAAGGTATCACCCGTGCTGCATTGCAGACTTCAAGCTTCATGTCGGCTGCTTCCTTCCAGGAAACGACGAAGGTACTGAACGAGGCTGCCATCAACGGAAAGGTGGACCGTCTGGAAGGTATGAAGGAGAACGTAATTTGCGGTCACCTGATTCCTGCCGGTACCGGACAACGCGAGTTCGAGAAGATTATCGTTGGCTCCAAAGAAGAGTACGACCGTATGCTTGCCAACAAGAAGACGGTACTTGATTATGCTGTAGACGAGAAAGTAGAGGGATAGCCTTACAACGTCAATATAATTCTATTAAATAGAGAGGGAATATCCTATAAGAAGGAGTATTCCCTCTCTGTTTTATCTTTGCCTCTTCCTTCTGTACTGCAATGCTTCTGTATGTTTGTTACAGTGCTACTGCAAAACGGTTGCAGTGGCTTGCTCCTTTTTCAGAACGGATTATTATGTGTCTTTTTGAACTTAAATGTATATCATCCGAAAAAAAAGAGTACTTTTGGTCTATCTTTTAAGAACATTTTAAAAACAATTGTGCAACATGGAAAATCAAGAAAACAACAACGGTCAACTCCAGATAGAATTGAAGGAAGAAGTGGCGCAAGGTACATATGCCAATTTGGCTATTATAACTCATTCCAGTTCGGAATTTATTCTCGACTTTATCCGCGTGATGCCTGGAATGCCAAAGGCTGGCGTGCAATCGCGCATAGTTTTGGCACCCGAACATGCCAAGCGTTTGCTGCGTGCACTCGAAGAGAATATTGGGAAATATGAACGCGCTTTCGGACTGATTCGCATGCCGGACGAACAAACATTTCCGCCTCTTCCCAACATCAAGGGTGAAGCGTAAAATCAAAAAAAAACTTGTAGTGCATTGATTATTCAAAACTTATTAGTATCTT
>ERZ839767.1030-NODE-1030-length-45166-cov-23.278580_pt1 | contig 45166 bp, 37 predicted proteins | sample MGYA00519879_ERZ839767 | MGnify/ENA primary metagenome ERZ839767 (study PRJEB31850, sample SAMEA3708852) | human gut metagenome | biome: human gut; feature: human-associated habitat; material: faeces | place: China | collected 2014 ... | reverse complement strand
GGCTTTCGCGAGGGTCAGCTGACCCTCGTGAACTATAGCCGAAGTTAGCGGCTAGTTCAAAGTTGCCCTGCCCACGTCCTCCGCCCCTGGAGACTCCCTTTCTTCCGGCGTCCGCATTACAACTCTCTTCCCCCATAAAAAGGAGGGTGCCAGCTACCTCCTTCCAAAGGTACCTGGCACAATTATGAAAAAGTGTTATCAAAAGTAATTCGCTTGTATCTTTCTTTTGATTTGTTATAATGTATTATATGCAACAGAAATGAAAAAATAATGATGCAAAAGTGAATGTATTTTGAAAGAAAAATGAACAAATTGTGAATAAAGGAGAAAAAACAACGATGAATGTACGAACATATCTGGAACAACAGCAAGTTCATCCCCAATTGATCCGCGCAGTAGAAGAATTCAGAAATCAGTACCCGGTAGAAGAAAAAGTAAAATACCGGGTAAGCGATCCTATGATGCCTTTCTACGGAACCGAGATTCTGGAGATGGGAATTGCCGCATTGCTGCAGAAAGAAAACCTGTTACTTTCCGGTTCCAAAGCCACCGGAAAAAATGTTCTGGCGGAAAATCTGGCATGGATCTTCCAAAGACCCACTTATAACATTTCCTTCCATGTCAACACAGGAAGCGGTGATCTGATAGGAACGGATACCTTTGAAGATAATCAGGTCAAACTGCGAAAAGGAAGCATCTATCAATGTGCGGAATACGGTGGATTTGGCATACTGGATGAAATCAATATGGCAAAAAACGATGCGGTATCTGTGCTGCATGCAACTCTGGACTATCGAAGAAGTATCGATGTGCCGGGATATGACAAGATTGAGCTGCATCCCGCGGCACGTTTTATCGGAACGATGAACTACGGCTACGCGGGGACCAAGGAACTGAACGAAGCGCTTGTATCCCGTTTTCTGGTGATTCAGATGCCGGACCAGAACGAAGAAACCCTGGAAAAAATATTTACCACTTCATTCCCGGAGGGAAAACCGGAAGCCATCGAACAGTTTATCGGACTTTTTCTGGATCTGCAAAAAAAGGCGGAGAACGGAGAAATATCCACAAAAGCTCTGGATCTTCGAGGAATCCTTGCTTCGTTGCGGGCGATCCGCCAGGGACTGAAACCGTCTCTGGCTGTGAGGATGGGTGTGATCAATAAGTGTTTTGACGGATTTGAAAAAGAGATTGTAGAAGATGTGGTCATGACCAGAATTCCGGAAGAATGGACCGCAGCGCAGGTGTTTTAGATGAACAGAGAGGAACTGGAAGAAAGACAGTTAGAGATTGCAAACAGGATGAAAAACATCATCTGGACCGTGTGCGGCGATTACACGCTTGAGGCGAAGCCGGATGTGGAAGCCTTTTTGAAATCAAAATATATTGCCCTGTATGACGGGATCAAACAGGGAGCCTTTGCAAAATATTTTGAAAAAGAAAAGCTCAGTATGTATCTGGTAAAAAAAGTCTATCTGGGTGCACGTGAGGATGCGCTGGTGGCAATCGCGCAGCTGTGTATGGAAAAAGCGGTGGGAGACCGGATCGCCCGGGAGCGAAAAGGTGTGTCTTCGATTCAGAAAAAAGCATATGAATATGTGCTGGATCACGAGATGGATACGATGGTGAAATCAGAGTTCGGGCGGCTGCAGCTGGCGATGATGCGGCAGGTACTGACCGGGGAAAGGCGGTGTGAAGAGAAGATCCGGAAACAGCTGGACCGGATCGAACCGCTGGAGAAGGCAGCTGATACGATGGAAGTGATCCGCACGATCGACGACTGCTATAATGCCTGGGTAGATCCTGGATTCGAACAGATACACGGTGATCTGTCCAAAGTGCTTGCTGTCACAGTGGAGGAACTGATGGAATACAGCTGGCAGGATTTTTTGACAGAAGATATGTATGAAGAAAACTTTGAAGCCTACCTGGAACAGATGAGCCAGCAGATGACTGCCACAGGGCAGAATCACGCAGAAGAAAAAAAAGACGAGAAAGAAAGTTCCAAGAAGAGAAAGATCGTCCGGGTATCAGAAGAAGATCTGAAAAAAGTATATACGTATATTGAACTGAATTTCGGGAAAACCTATCTGTCGCCGCTGGAAGAAAAAAGGATTAATTTTCAGTTATGCCGCGGTATCCATGCAGACTGTGGACTGTATTTTACGGATGGAATTCTGGCCAATCCGGTGAAGAAAAATTATCAGCTGGAGTATGCAAAAAAACAACAGGGGAAAAATAAATACGCTTATTATGACAATCACCGGACGGTAAAACAGAATATTGTGATTCTTTCCGGAATCCTGAAAAAAGCTATGGCCATGCGGCAGGAAGAGATAACAATCCTTTCCGACAGGGGAAAGATCTGCCCGGAAAGACTCTGGAAGATTGGGAGGAGCCGGGATGCAAAACTGTTTTCCCAGATCTGTCCGGCAGACGGAAGCACCTTTGTGGTGGATGTTTTGATCGATGCCAGCGGTTCCCAGAGGGTGCGGCAGGAACAGGTGGCACTGCAGGCATATATCATCATGCAGGCTTTGAGCAGCGTGCATATCCCGCATCGTGTGATGAGCTTTTGTACCTTCTGGGATCATACGATCCTGCAGCGATACCGGGAATATGATGAAGATGCATCGGCAAATGAAAAGATTTTTAATTTTACCACATCTTCCAATAACCGGGATGGACTGGCCATCCGGGCAGCTTCTCTGGGGCTCCTTGAACGGGAAGAGGAGCGTAAGATTATGATCATTCTCAGTGACGGAAGACCTTACGATGTGATTTTAAACCGCCCGAATGGGAGAAATCCCCAGCCGTATCAGGGAAAATATGCGGTGCGGGATACCGGAACAGAGGTACGACGGTTAAGAAATCTCGGAGTGTCTGTACTGGGCGTGTTCGCGGGAGAAGAGAAGGATCTGGAGGCAGAAAAAAAGATCTTTGGCCGGGACTTTGCCTATATTCGTGATATTTCCAGATTTTCCCGCATCGTTGGTAGCTATTTGAACAAACAAATAGAAGAAAATTGTTAATATTTCTCATTGAATCCGACAGGGAATTTTGTTATAGTAAGGTAGTATGACTCTAGGCTGTTGGAGTTTTAGTAGCAGTTTGGAGACTGAATATGAATCCTCTTCGTTCGGAGGATGAGACAAGGGAGAAAAGAAAATGGATAAGAAGAACGAAAGCTTTAAGCCTTATATCAGTGCGGACAAAGTTCTTCCGGAATTTACCGTGACATCGATTCTGATGGGTATTATTCTGGCAGTGGTATTCGGCGCAGCAAACGCATACCTGGGATTAAAAGTCGGTATGACTGTATCTGCTTCCATTCCGGCAGCAGTTATTTCTCTGGGTGTGATTCGTGTGATCATGAAAAAGAACTCCATTCTGGAGAGTAACATGGTCCAGACCATCGGTTCCGCCGGTGAGTCATTAGCGGCAGGTGCAATCTTCACCATGCCGGCTTTATTCCTGTGGGCAGAGGAAGGAAAAATTGATATGCCCGGTTACCTGGAGATTACCCTGATCGCCCTGTTTGGTGGTATCCTGGGTGTTCTGTTCATGATCCCGCTGAGAAAAGCACTGATCGTAGAAGAACACGGAATCCTGCCGTATCCGGAAGGAATGGCATGTGCAGAAGTTCTGCTGGCAGGTGAAGAGGGAGGTTCTAACGCTTCTACTGTATTTGCAGGTATGGGACTTGGTGCTGCTTTCAAATTTATCGTAGACGGACTGAAAATTGTTCCGTCCGATATTACAACCCCGAATATTAAAGGATATGCAGGCCAGATCGGTGTGGAGATCTATCCGGCACTGATCGGTGTTGGTTACATCTGTGGACCATCCATTTCCTCCTATATGTTTGCCGGCGGTATCATTGCATGGCTGGTTCTGATTCCGGCAGTTGTTTTCTTCGGCGGAAGCATTGATTTTGCCACACTTGGTAACACCGGTCTGGCAGGTCAGACTATCGCAGAAGTTTACGAAGCAAACGGAGCAAGTGCTATCTGGTCTAACGTTATCAAATACGTGGGTGCCGGTGCGATCGCTACCGGTGGTGTGATCAGCCTTCTGAAATCTCTGCCACTGATCATAAAAACATTTGCCGGAGCAATGAAGAGTCTGAAAAATACATCCGGCGGAACAAATGTCCGTACTGACCGTGACATGAAGATGCCGGTTGTTCTCGGAATTATTCTGATCGTGATCATCCTGATCTGGCTGGTACCATCTGTACCGGTAAGCCTTCTGGGTGCATTCCTGATCGCAATCTTTGGCTTCTTCTTCGCAACCGTATCTTCCAGAATGGTTGGTCTGATCGGAAGTTCCAACAACCCGGTTTCCGGTATGGCAATCGCAACTCTGCTGATTTCCACATTTGTACTGAAAGCTACCGGTAACACCGGTATGGCAGGTATGACCGGTGCAATCGCAATCGGTTCTATCATCTGTGTCATCGCAGCGATCGCAGGTGATACTTCTCAGGACTTAAAGACCGGATTTATCGTGGGTGCTACTCCTGCAAAACAGCAGGTAGGTGAGCTGATCGGTGTTGTTGCTTCCGGTTTCGCGATCGCAGGTGTTATGTCTCTGTTAAACAAAGCATGGGGCTTTGGTTCCGCAGAGATCCCTGCACCACAGGCTACTCTGATGAAAATGATCGTGGAAGGTATCATGGATGCAAAACTTCCGTGGGTACTGGTATTCATGGGTGTATTCCTGGCTCTTGCTCTGGAAGTACTTCGTGTACCGGTTATGCCGTTTGCCATCGGTCTGTATCTGCCGATCTACCTGTCCTGCGGTATTATGGTAGGTGGTGTAGTTCGTCTGTTCCTGGATAAGAAGAAAGAAGCAGAAGCAAAGAAGAAAGAAATGATCAGCAACGGTACGCTGTACTGTGCCGGTATGATCGCCGGCGAAGGTCTGGTTGGTATCCTGATGGCAGTTCTTGCTATCATTAAAGTGGGTGACAACAGTATCGCTGCTATTATCGGTGGTCTGTTTAATTTGTCCGGTGCTGCAGGAAACATCGTCGGACTGATCGTGCTGGCGCTGATGATCCTGAGTCTGCTGAAATTCTCTGTATGGAGTAAGACAAAAAGTAAATAATGCGAGATAAAAGAAATTATCTGGATTTTGTTCCTGTAAAGAATCCACAGCTTCCCTGGCAGGAGGATGAAGGAGGCATCGTCACGGTGGAGGTCACTCACCGTGGCATCGCCGCCAAAGTGGCTCAAATCGCTTTCAACCGCCCGAAGGTAAGCCAGATTCACATGGATGCATTCGGAAGTTTTATCTGGAAAGAAATTGACGGAGAACAGAACATCTATGAGATCGGACAGAAAGTGAAAGAACATTTCGGCAAAGAGGCAGAACCTCTTTATGAACGGCTGACAACGTTTTTCCGCATTCTGGCAGAGAACAAATATATCACTTATAAAAAATAACTGAAATTGGTTCACTGAATCATTACTATGCAAAATAATGAAAACCTGTATTTCGGGTAGAATAACCGGGAGGACAGAGCTTTCAGACAGCGGGCATAATGTGGTTTAGTGGACCAATTTTGGTTTTCAGGATACTTTTTTGAGGTAAAGAAAAGGCGTGGTGAAGAAATGAAGAGTATGATCAAACAAAAACCATGGATCAGAGATTATCTGCTGATTTTTATCGGTACGGCACTGATGTCGATCGCACTGAAGTCCGCATTTGATACGAATGGGATCGTAGACGGTGGTTTCAGCGGTATCGCAATTATTGTAAAATCGGTGACGGAACCGCTGCTTCCGGGTGGTATTCCGCTGGGAGTGACCAACCTGTTGCTGAATATCCCCGTGTTTTTCCTTGGTATCAAAATTATGGGCTTTGGCTTTATGGCAAAAACCATCTGGGGCACGGTCAGTCTGTCTTTCTGGCTGACTGTGATCCCGGTGATTCCACTGGTGGAGGGGGATATGGTGCTTGCGGTATTGATCGGTGGTGTTATGCAGGGAACCGGTATCGGTCTGGTATTTTTAGGGCGTGGAACCACCGGTGGAACGGATCTGGTGGCATCTCTGATCCAACGGTATGTAAAACACATCTCGATTGCACGGATCATGCAGGTGATTGACGGGATGATAGTGGTGATCGGAGCTTTTGTTTTCGGACCGACCAAAGCAATGTATGCCATTGTGGCAATTTATATCGTGGGAAAAGTAACCGACGGTCTTCAGGAAGGTCTGAATTATGCGAAAGCAGTATATATTATTACGGATCATCAGGAAGAGGTATCGAGAAGAATTCTCGAAGATCTGGACCGTGGGGTGACCGGTGTTCATGCACAGGGTATGTATGCCGGCACAGAACGGCTGATGCTTTTTTCCGTTGTAGGTAAAAAGCAGATCGTGCAGCTGAAAGAGGCGGTCGTGGAGGTGGATCCGAAAGCGTTCATGATCGTTACAGATGCCAGGGAGGTTCTGGGAGAAGGATTTCAGGAATATAAGGTGTGAACAAAATGTGAAAATCTGCTCTGATTGTTACTTTTTCATGTTTTTCTCTTTATTTTTTGTGTATTTTATATTAGAATATGATTTAAGAGACTTTGCTTATCAGGGGTGGATAGCAGATTCTAAATAAACTATGTACTGAAAGAGGGTATGATTATGATTTCAAATCAGATACTGCAAAACACACTGGATGGTTTGAAAAATATTTCCAGAAGTGATTTCTGTGTGGCCGATACAGAGGGGAAAATCCTGGCATTCACAGCACAGAATCCGGAAATAAGCAGCAGTGATATTTTAGGATTTGCCGCGTCTCCTGCGGACAGTCAGGTAGTACAGGGAAACCAGTTTTTCAAAGTATATGATGAAAATCGGCTGGAATATGTACTGGTTGTCAGCGGGGGTAGTGAAGATACGTATATGATCGGTCAGATGGCAGCATTTCAGATCCAGAATCTGTTGGTGGCCTACAAAGAGCGCTTTGATAAAGACAATTTTATCAAAAATCTGTTACTGGATAACCTGCTTCTGGTGGATATTTATAACAGAGCAAAAAAACTGCACATTGATGTGGAAACAAAACGTGTGGTGTTTATCCTGGAAACCGGTCAGGGAAAAGATTATACGGCTCTTGAAAATGTAAAAAATATTTTTCAGGGGAAAAAGGGCGATTTTATCACCGCTGTGGATGAGAAGAGTATTATCGTGGTGAAGGAAGTAAATCCCGGCGACGGTTATGCAGAGATGCAAAAGATCGCAGAATCGATTCTGCAGGCGGTACGCGAGAAGGATGAACTTGTGCATATTGCATATGGAACCATTGTAAAAGAACTTAAGGAGGTCTCACGTTCTTACAAAGAAGCAAGGATGGCCCTGGATGTCGGAAAGATTTTCTTTGATGAAAAAGAAATTATTGCCTACAGTTCACTGGGAATCGGCCGGCTGATCTATCAGCTTCCTATTCCGCTGTGCAAGATGTTTATAAAGGAGATCTTCGAGAATAAATCGCCGGATGATTTCGACGAGGAAACCATCACGACCATCAACAAATTCTTTGAGAACAGTCTGAATGTATCTGAGACATCACGTCAGCTGTACATTCACAGAAACACATTGGTATATCGGCTGGATAAGCTCCAGAAGAGCACCGGTCTTGATCTGAGAGTGTTTGAAGATGCAATCACCTTCAAGATTGCTCTTATGGTTGTACGATATATGAAGTATATGGAAACCTTAGACTATTAAAGAATAGAAACAGGAGGAGTATATGATTACGTTGGAAAATGTAAGCAAATCTTACGCCAAAGGCCAGCCGGCTTTAAACGACGTATCACTGCACATTGATAAAGGGGAATTTGTATTTATAGTAGGAAACAGCGGTTCCGGGAAATCTACGCTGATTAAATTACTGTTGAAGGAACTGGAACCGACTTCCGGAACAATCATTGTTAACGATCAGAATCTCGGCAAGATGAAACGCAGAAAGGTTCCGAAATACCGTCGTGGGGTAGGCGTTGTATTTCAGGATTTCCGGTTGTTGAAAGATAGAAATGTATATGAGAATGTAGCATTTGCACAGCGCGTGATCGAGAGGCCGAACCGGGTGATCAAAAAGCGTGTGCCGGAGATTCTCACACTGGTAGGACTGGCAGAAAAGTACAAATCATTTCCGAGAGAATTATCCGGTGGTGAACAGCAGCGTGTGGCACTGGCCCGTGCACTGGTCAACCGTCCGAATATTCTTCTGGCAGATGAACCTACCGGTAATCTGGATCCGAAGAATTCACTGGAGATTATGAAACTGCTCGAAGAGATCAACGAGAGAGGAACTACCGTTCTGGTAGTAACCCATAACAGAGAAATCGTCAATTCATTCAGAAAGCGCGTAATTACCATGAGGAAAGGCGTAATTGTCAGCGACGAAGAGGAAGGTGGATATCTTGAGGATTAGTACAATCGGCTACAGTGCCAAACAGGGAATCAAAAATATATGGAGAAATATCATGTTCTCCGCGGCTTCCATAGCCACCATGACAGCATGTATCTTCTTATTTGGTCTGTTCTTTTCACTGCTGATCAACTTCCGGTATATCGTAAAGAATGCAGAGGAGGGTGTGGCAGTTACGGTACTTTTTGATGATGGGGTGGATCAGGCGACGATCAACAGCATCGGGGAACAGATCAAGTCCTATAAAGGCGTAACGAAAGTAGAGTATGTGTCGGCGGAAGAAGCCTGGGACGAATGGTCCAAACAGTATTTTGGTAATACAGAACTGGCATCTGAGATGGCAGAAGGGTTCAAGAACGATAACCCGCTGGCAAACTCATCCAGTTATTCTGTCTATGTGGACAAGATCGAGCATCAGGATGCCCTGGTAAAATATATTGAGGGACTTGATGGTGTCCGGGAAGTCAACCAGTTAAAGGGAGCGACACAGACCTTATCTTCCTTTAATACCTTACTGACTTACATATCCGTGGCGATCATTCTGATCCTGCTTTGTGTGGCGGTCTTCCTGATCAGCAACACGGTAGCAATCGGTATTTCGATCCGTAAAGAGGAGATCGGAATCATGAAACTGATCGGTGCGACGAACTTCTTTGTAAGAGCACCGTTTCTGATCGAAGGTATGATCATCGGTCTGATCGGAGCGATCATTCCGCTGGTATTACTTTTTGTCATGTACAAGAAAGTGATCGAATATGTTCTTACCAAGTTCAGTATGTTGAGCAGTGTGGTACAGTTTATGAGTGTCACACAGGTATTTGAAGTACTGACACCGGTGGCGCTGATCCTTGGTATGGGTATCGGACTGTTCGGTAGTGTGATCACGATCCGTAAACATCTGAGAGTCTGATGAAAAGGGAACAGTAAGGAAACAGAGATTTATAAAAGAAAAATACAAAGGGGGATGCAGCAGGAAAGCGGCAGCCCCCTTTGTATATGAATGAGTTTCTGCAAAAACTGAGAAATTGCAGGAGAAGACAGTAACAGACAGGAGACAACAGAGATGACAGAAAGAATGAAAACCTGGATCAAAGGATTTGCCGGGGGTGTGGCAGTAACCGTGATTGTGGGTGGTATCGGATACTTTATCTGCTTTGGATCCGTTCCAATGATCGGAGAACAGGGTCTGAGCCTCAGTGATCTTGGTAAAGCATCCAAAATAGCAAAATTAGTGGATACATATTATCTGGATTACAAAGAAGGTGATGAAGACAGCCAGTATACGATGGAAGAAGGTATGTACAGTGGACTGGTAGCCAGTTTGCAGGATCCTTATTCCGGCTACTATTCCGAAGATGCCTACAAGCTGCTGCAGGAGTCCACACAGGGGGCGTATACAGGTGTGGGACTTACGATGTCCAAGGATCCGGACAGCGGAGTTGTCAGTGTGGTGGATCTGGCAGAAGGCGGTCCGGCAGAGCAGGCAGGGATTCAGAAAGGAGATATCCTGACGGCAGTGGATGGAAAGGATATTACTGAAAAAGAACTGTCAGAGATCTCCAAAATCATCCGGGAAGATAACAAAAAGCAGGTGGTTTTGACTGTGGAACGGGATGGAACGACTACCGATATCACAGTATCTCTGGAAAAGGTGGAAGTAAAGGTAGTAAAGAGTCGGATGCTTGACGATTCCCTTGGATATATTCAGATTACAGAATTTACCGATGGCACTTCGGAACAGTTTAAGAAAGCCTACAGTGAACTGAATGAACAGGGAATGAAGGGACTTCTGGTTGATCTGCGGGAAAATCCGGGGGGACTTCTGACAGCGGTATGCGATACGCTGGAACAGATTCTCCCGAAAGGTATGATCGTGTATACCGAAGATAAGAGCGGACACCGGACGGAGCATACCTGTAAAGGAAAAACACCGATCGATATTCCGCTGGTGGTTCTGGTCAATGAAAACAGTGCCAGTGCAGCAGAGATCTTTTCCGGGGCTGTCAAAGATCATGAGGTTGGAACCCTGGTGGGAACCACGACGTTCGGAAAAGGAATCGTACAGCAGACCTTTGCCCTGGGAGATGGCAGCGCGGTCAAACTGACCACTTCGAAATATTACACACCGAACGGAGTAAACATCCAGGGAACCGGTATCACTCCGGATGTGGAGGTTGACTGGCCGGAGGAAGCGGAAGAATTTACCAGTCCGTCGCAGTTTAACGAACTTTCCCAGGAAGAATGGGAGAGTAAGGATGCACAGATGAAAAAAGCAAGAGAGGTTCTTTCGGAAAAGGTTGCGCAGGCAGAACAGTGATGGTAAAATGGAAAAAAATGTATCTCGGAAGTTTTCCGGTAAAATCATTTCGCAAAACAGGTACGGAAAGATTCCGGGAACACGTAAAAGTGCGGGGAGGACAGAGTATGGAAAAATATGTAATTACGACAGATAATACAGCAGATCTGCCTTATTCTTACTATAAAGAACATCAGGTAGAATATATGTATCTGACATACCAGCTGGATGGAATCACTTATAACAAAGAAAATGAGCTGGATTTCAAAGATTTTTACAGTCGGATGCGATCGGGATCCATGCCGACCACATCTCAGGTCAACAGTGAGGAAGCGAAAGATGTACTTCGTCCGATTCTGGAAGCGGGAAATAATGTGCTGCATCTGGCATTTTCTTCCGGACTGAGCGGAAGCTATAACAGTGTGCGGCTGGCAGCAGAAGAACTGAAAGAGGAATATCCGGACAGAAAGATCATCGTAGTGGATTCGCTGTGTGCATCTCTCGGGGAAGGTCTGTTTGTCTACAAGGCAGTACAGATGAAAGAAGCGGGAGCGTCCATGGAGGAAGTGACTGCATGGCTGGAAGAACACAAACAGAACTTCTGCCATGTATTTACCGTAGATGATCTGTTCCATCTGTACAGAGGTGGCAGAGTATCAAAAGCCGCAGCTATCGTGGGAACAATGATCAATCTGAAACCGCTGCTTCACGTGGATGACGAGGGACATCTGATTCCATTAAGTAAGGTACGGGGAAGAAAGAAATCTCTGGCGACGCTGGTCTCCATGATGGAAGAGCGCATCGGAAGCTGGAAAGATAAAAATGATATTATCTTTATCAGTCATGGTGACTGTGAGGAGGATGCACAGTATGTGGCAAAACTGGTCAGAGAAAAGTTCGGATATGAAAGTTTTCTGATCAATACGATCGGGGCTACGATCGGAACCCATTCCGGACCGGGAACAGTAGCGCTGTTCTTTATGGGAGAATATCGGTAGGAAAAAGGTTACAAAAGCAAAATATAAAAAGCAGGAAAAGAATGTGAGATAAATCTACATTTTTTTCTTGCTTTTTTTCATATAATATGATACTGTCAGATTACAAGGAATGGAAACGTTACCGATAACGTTTCCGAAAGTACTGGAAATCTAAAGGAGGATAAAAAATGAGAGCAAGTGGTATCTTACTTCCTGTAACATCCCTGCCGTCTCCGTATGGTATCGGCTGTTTTTCAAAGGAAGCTTATGAGTTTGTGGACCAGCTGGAAAAAGGCGGTGAAAAGTACTGGCAGATTCTGCCGTTGGGACCGACCGGATATGGAGATTCCCCGTATCAGTCCTTTTCCACCTATGCGGGTAATCCGTATTTTATTGATCTGGAAACACTGATCGAGGAAGGGCTGCTGACAAAAGAAGAGTGTGACAGTGTGGATTTTGGAAGTAATCCGGCATATGTGGATTACGAAAAAATTTATTTGGGCAGATTTGACCTTCTGGAGAAAGCGTTCCACAGATTTGTACCGGATCAGGCATATGAAACCTTTGTGGAAAAAAATAAAAAATGGCTGGAAGATTACAGTCTGTATATGGCGATCAAAAACAGCCTGGGCGGAATTGCCTGGAGCGAGTGGGAGGCACCACTGAAGACAAGACAGGAAGCTGCCCTGGAAGAAAAACGAGTGGAATTAAAAGAACAGATGGATTTTATCTGTTTTCAACAGTATGAATTTGCAAAACAGTGGGAGAAACTGAAACAGTATGCCAATGAAAAAGGTATCCAGATCATCGGTGATATTCCGATCTACGTTGCATTTGACAGTGCAGATGCATGGGCGAATCCGGAACTGTTCCAGTTTGACGAGAACAGTACACCGCTGGCAGTGGCAGGATGCCCGCCGGATGCTTTTGCAGCTACCGGACAGCTCTGGGGCAATCCGCTGTATCGCTGGGATTACCACGCACAGACAGGATATGTCTGGTGGATCAGCCGTCTGAGACATTGCTTTACACTGTATGATGTGGTTCGTGTGGATCATTTCCGCGGATTTGATGAGTATTATGCGATCCCGTACGGTGACAAGACAGCAGAAAACGGTGTCTGGAAAAAGGGTCCGGGAATTGATCTGTTCCATACAGTGAAAAAAGAACTGGGCGATGTAAATATCATTGCAGAAGACCTGGGATATCTGACGGAAAGTGTTATGAAACTGGTGGAAGATACAGGATATCCGGGAATGAAAGTATTACAGTTTGCATTTGATTCGAGAGAGGAAAGTAACTATCTGCCACATAATTATCCGCATAACTGTGTGGTTTACACCGGAACTCACGATAATAATACGGTTCGGGGATGGCTGGACGATATGTGTGAGGAAGACAACGCACTGGCAGAAGATTACATGAACAATGCGGATACACCGAAAGACGAACGTCCGTGGGAGTTCATCCGTCTGGCACTCGGTTCCGTGGCTGACCTTGCGGTGATTCCGCTGCAGGATTATCTGTGCCTGGGAACAGAGGCAAGAATCAATCTGCCGTCCACTCTTGGCAACAACTGGAAGTGGCGTCTTGTGCCGGGACAGGTAACGGACGAAATGCTTGCAAAGATGTGTCATCTGAACAAGCTGTTCGGAAGATTGTAAAAAGAGAGAGGAAGTGGTCTTGTGGCAGGCATGACAATCAAAGATATTGCAAAAAAATGCCATGTTGGCGTCAGTACCGTGTCCAGGGCTATGAATAATCATCCGGATATCAATCCGGAAACCAAGGAAAAAATATTAAAAGTCATTGAGGAAGCCAACTATGTGCCGAATAACAGCGCCAGGAATCTGAAACGGAATGATGCAAAGGCTATCGCGGTGCTTGTCAAAGGTATCGGTAATACCTTTTTCAGTGAACTGGTAGGAATTCTGGAACGGGAGTGCGAAAAGAAGGGTTACAGCTGTATCCTGCAATATGTGGACGAACAGGAAGATGAGTGGGATGTGGCGATTCGTGTGGGAAAAGAAAAAAGACTGCGGGGGCTGGTGTTTCTGGGAGGTAGTTTTTCTCAGAGTCAGGAAAAGATCAGTCAGATGGAGATTCCCTGCGTACTCAGTACCATCTGTACGGTGGGGATGCCGGGTGCATCCCTGGCTTCCGTATCGGTGGATGATTTCAAGGAAAGCTATAAGATGACGGAGTATCTGATCGGGCTGGGGCATAAAAAAATTGCTTTTATTACAGCCCCGAAAAATGATGCCAGTATCGGAAAGCTGCGTCTGATGGGATACCGGACAGCACTGGAGCAGTATCAGATCCCTTACCGGAAAGAACTGGTGTGTTACATGGATGAAAAAAGGGACACATATTCTTATCAGTCCGGTTACCGGCTGATGCAGGAGCTTTTGAAAAGAGAAACATTTACCGCCGTCTATGCGACGGCAGATACACTGGCGATCGGAGCCTGCAGGGCATTGAAGGAGGCGGGAATATCTGTTCCCGAGGAGTGTTCTGTGGCGGGATTTGACGGTATGGATGCCGGAAGATTTTATATTCCGAGTCTTACAACGATCCGTCAGCCGGTGGAAGAGATCGGGAAGGCAACGGCAGGACTTTTATTTGATCTGATCAAAGGAAAAGAAAAGCCACGGCAGCTGATCTATGAAGGGGAGTTAATACAAAGGGAGTCAACTGCCCGATGTAAACAGTAAATTGAGGAGATTATTTAGAGGAGAAAATTATTATGGAAAAAAGATTGCAGGAAGTACTGGAAAAAAGATTTCATAAGACACTGGATACATGTACAAAAGAAGAACTGTTTCATGCACTGATGGAGATCACGAAAGAAGCGACCGGTAACCTGAAGAGAAACGAGGGATCGAAGAAACTGTATTATATCTCTGCAGAATTCCTGATCGGTAAATTGTTATCTAACAATCTGATCAACCTGGGTCTGTATGAGGAGACAGAAAAAGTCCTGAAATCTCATGGATATGAACTGTGTGAGATTGAGGAACTGGAAATGGAGCCTTCTCTTGGAAATGGCGGACTGGGACGTCTGGCTGCCTGCTTCCTGGATTCTATTGCTACGCTTGGTCTTCCGGGAGACGGTATCGGACTGAATTATCATTTTGGTCTGTTTCAGCAGAAATTCACCAATCACAAACAGCAGGAATTGAAAAATCCGTGGATCACAAAAGAAAGCTGGTTAAACAGACAGTCTTTTACCTGTAAAGTACCATTTAAAGATTTTACACTGGACGGTGTTCTGTACGATATCGATGTGCCGGGATATGATTCCGGATGTAACCGCCTGCATCTGTTCGATGTGGATACTATTGATGAAAGTATCGTACCGGAAAACAGTATCGATTTTGATAAGAAAAAAGTACAGGAAAATCTGACGCTCTTTCTGTATCCGGATGATTCTGATGATGCCGGACGCAAACTCCGTATTTATCAGCAGTACTTTATGGTAAGCTGCGGCGCACAGCTGATCTTAAAAGAGATGGAGGATGCAGGATATGATCTGCATGAATTAAATAATCATGCAGTGATCCAGATCAATGATACCCATCCTTCCATGGTGATTCCGGAACTGATCCGTCTGCTGACCGAAGAAAAAGGATTTACTATGGATGAGGCAGTGGAAGTGGTAAGTAAGACCTGTGCATATACCAATCATACCATTCTTGCGGAAGCACTGGAAAAATGGCCGATGGAATACCTGGAAGAAGTGGTTCCGAATCTTGTTCCGATCATCAAGGAACTGGATGAAAGAGTGCGAAAAACAGTAAAAGATGAGTCCACTTACATCATCGATGCGCAGGACAGAGTGCACATGGCACACATGGATATTCATTACGGATTTTCTGTCAATGGCGTGGCAGCACTCCACACAGAGATTCTGAAAAACTCAGAACTGAAAAATTTCTATGACCTCTATCCGGAACGTTTTAACAACAAAACAAACGGAATCACGTTCCGTCGCTGGCTGATGCATTGTAATCCGATGCTGACCAGATATATTGAATCTCTGATCGGAAACGGATTCAAGAAAGATGCCACAGAACTGGAAAAACTGCTGGCTTTTGAAAATGATGAAACAGTGCTGAACAAGCTGGAAGAAATCAAGATGGAAAAGAAACTGGAATTCAAAGAATACATGGAAGAAACCCAGGGACTGACTATTGATGAACATTCCATCATTGATGTACAGGTAAAACGTCTTCATGAGTATAAACGTCAGCAGATGAATGCACTTTATGCAATCTACAAATATCTGGACATCAAAGCGGGCAACAAACCGTCCACACCGATCACAATGATCTTTGGAGCAAAGGCAGCACCGGCGTATGTGATTGCAAAAGATATTATTCATCTGATCCTGTGTCTGCAGGAACTGATTGAGAAAGATCCGGAGGTAAGACCGTATTTCCGCGTACTGATGATTGAAAACTATAATGTTTCCAAAGCAGCAAAGGTTATTCCGGCAGCCAATATTTCCGAACAGATTTCGCTGGCATCCAAAGAAGCATCCGGAACCGGTAATATGAAGTTCATGTTAAATGGTGCGCTGACGCTGGGAACCGAAGATGGAGCAAATGTGGAGATCCGGGATCTGGTTGGCGAAGAGAATATTTATATTTTCGGCAGAAAACCACAGGATGTCATCGATCTGTACGAGGCAGGTACTTACAGTTCCAAAGAAATCTATGAAGAGGATGCGCTTATCCACAAACTGGTAGATTTTATCACAGGAGAAGAACTGCTTGCAATCGGTGATGAAGAAAGTCTGACCCGTCTGCACAGAGAACTGATCGGAAAAGACTGGTTTATGACACTGCTGGATACAAAAGAATATATCACAACAAAAGAAAAGGTCTATGCAGATTATGAAGATCGTAAGACCTGGAACAAAAAAGCACTGATCAACATTGCTAAAGCGGGATTCTTCTCATCTGACAGAACGATCGCGCAGTACAATGAGGACATCTGGAAATTAAAATAATGCGATTCCTGTAATCATAAAAGTAAGAAATCCGTCCATACTATAGTAAAAAACAGATCTATGGTATGGAGGGATTTTTTATGATTGGAATATGGATTGCAATTCTTTCAGGAACACTGATGAGTATCCAGGGAGTGTGGAATACACAGGTGACAAAACAGTCCAGTCTGTGGGTATCGACAGGTTGGGTGCAGCTGACGGCGTTTCTGGTCTGTGTGGCAGCATGGTTTTTTACAGGAAGAGATTCGGTTGGAACACTGTGGCAGGTTGAAAACAAATATACACTGCTTGGAGGAATTCTGGGAACATTTATCACTGTGACCGTGATCAGGAGTATAGGAAAACTGGGACCGGCACAGGCAACGATGCTGATTGTGATCGCACAACTGGTGGTTTCCTATCTGATCGAGCTGTTCGGACTTTTCGGTGTGGAAAAACAGCCTTTTGAATGGAAAAAACTGGCAGGTACGGCAATTGTTGTTGCAGGAATTGTTCTTTTTAAGTGGGAGTGAATTATTTCGGGTTTACAGTCTTGTAATTCAGATGAAAATTGGGTAAAATAAATTGTGTATGCATGGAGGGAGCCTTAGAGCGAAAGCGATAAGGAGCGTGCAGATGAAACAGAAAAAGAAAATTCTATGGATGCTTTTGCCGGTGCTGATATTTGTCGGTTGTGGTACGCAGGACAGCATATTGAAACGAGGCCAACCGGAAACCGGTTCGCTGGAAGAACAGCAGGATACGGAAACGGTATACAACGTGGAGTCAGAGGCGCAGAATGAAAAGCCGGAACAGGAAGAGAAACCTCTGCAGAAATGGATCTATGTGGATGTATGCGGTGCAGTCAGGAATCCGGGGGTCTATCGGATCGAGGCCGGAAGCCGGGTGTTTCAGGTGTTGGAACAGGCGGGCGGTTGTACAGAGGAGGCTTCATTGGAGACGGTGAATCAGGCAGATCTTCTGACAGATGGTCAGAAAATCCGAATCTACACCATGGAGGAAGCCGGGCAGATGGAAAAGAAACTGCAGGAAGAAGATCCAATTTTGGATGACCGGGTAGATATCAACCGGGCAGGAAAGGAAGAGCTGATGACACTGACCGGAGTTGGAGAGACAAGGGCACAGGCGATTCTTGCATATCGTGAGACACATGGCAGCTTTTCCAGTGTGGAGGAGCTGATGCAGGTGGAAGGCATCAAAGAAAAAACATATGAAAAGCTGAAAGATCAGATCAGGATCAATTGAGGAGTAAAGAATGGCGAAGAAAGTATTGGTTGTAGACGATGAAAAATTAATCGTAAAAGGAATCCGGTTCAGTCTGGAGCAGGACGGTATGGAAGTAGATTGTGCCTACGACGGGGAGAAAGCCCTGGAATGTGCAAAGAATAAAGAATATGACATGATTCTGCTGGATCTGATGCTTCCGAAGATGAATGGACTTGAGGTATGCCAGCAGATTCGTGAATTTTCAGATGTTCCGATTATTATGCTGACAGCAAAGGGCGAGGATATGGATAAGATCCTTGGTCTGGAGTATGGAGCGGATGACTATATTACCAAGCCTTTTAATATTCTGGAAGTAAAAGCAAGAATTAAAGCCATTATGCGCCGTGCCGGTAAGAATGCCACACAGGAGACAAAAGCAAAAGTGGTAGAGGTCGGAGAATTACGACTGGACTGTGAAAGCCGCAGAGTCTTTATCGGTACCAGAGAGATCAATCTGACTGCGAAAGAATTCGATGTACTGGAACTTCTGGTATTTAATCCCAATAAAGTATACAGCCGTGAAAATCTGTTGAATATCGTATGGGGATATGAATATCCCGGAGATGTGCGGACGGTGGATGTACATATCCGTCGATTGCGTGAAAAGATTGAAAGCAATCCCAGCGAACCAAAATACGTACATACCAAATGGGGTGTAGGATATTATTTTCAGGCGTAAGATCCAGAATGCAGGTCAAACACAGCCGGTATGTCAGGCGTGTAAACCTGCATTCTTTGTTTACGCGGGCAACGAGTCAAAGTCCGTATAAAAAAACAGCAGTGAGGAACAGTATGAAAGTCAATTGGAAAGTCAGATTTAAGTTTGTAAAAAGTCTGCGATTTCGAATTTTAGTGATTCTGATCATTATTGGTATTGTGCCAAGTATCATTGTGGAAAAGGGAATCGTAAACAGTTACGAGGATCGGGCGGTATCAAACCGACAGCTGAATGTAAAGAATCAGTGTGATATCCTGGTGAATCAGCTGGCAAAAGAGAATTATCTCCAGGATCCGTCCTCAGAGGGAATCAACAGTGAGCTGACAATGCTCTCTAATGTATATAGTGGCCGTATTCTGATTGTGAATCAGGATTTTCAGGTAATCAAGGATACATATGATCTTGACAAAGGGAAATATATGATTTCCAAGGAAGTGGTCAAGTGCTTTCAGAAATTGAAAGAGAGCAGTTATTATGACAGGAAAAACAGTTATATCGAGATGACTATGCCGATTCCCGGTGCAGATGGAGAACAGGCACAGGGAGTTCTGCTGATCAGTATTTCAACGGAAGAAATTGTCTCAAGTATTGATATTCTTGAGCAGAAAGGACTGCGGATTCTTGTGATCAGCGGTGTCCTGGTGCTGATCTTCGGATATATTCTGGCCGGAATCCTGATAAAGCCGTTTGCAAAAATCACAAAGGCTATTGAGGATATCACAGATGGATTCCAGGATGAGAAAATTTCAGTTCCGGATTATACGGAAACAGAGCTGATCACAGATGCGTTTAACAAGATGCTTGGAAGAGTACAATCCCTGGATACTTCCCGTCAGGAGTTTGTATCGAATGTGTCTCATGAGCTGAAAACACCGTTGACATCCATGAAAGTGCTGGCAGATTCACTGGTTGGGCAGGAAAATGTACCGGTGGAACTGTATCAGGAATTTATGCAGGATATCGCAGCGGAGATTGACCGGGAAAGTAAGATCATCACAGATTTGCTGACGCTTGTAAAACTGGATAAGAAAGCTTCCAACATGAACATTGAACTGGTCAATATCAATGAACTCCTGGATATGATCCTAAAACGTCTGCATCCGATCGCTGCGAAACGAAATATTGAGCTGATTCTGGAAGGCTTCCGTCCGGTGGACGCGGAGATTGATGAGACAAAACTGTCACTTGCCATCAGCAATCTGGTGGAAAATGCGATCAAATATAATAAGGATGAAGGCTGGGTAAGAGTATCACTGAATGCAGATCATAAGTATTTTTATGTGACGGTAACTGATTCCGGCCTGGGAATTCCGGAGGAATCCATTGATCATATCTTTGAACGATTTTACCGGGTAGACAAATCGCATTCCACAGAGATCGAAGGAACCGGTCTTGGACTGGCGATTACAAGAAGTGCCATCATGATGCATCACGGGGCGATCCGTGTGAAGAGTCAGGTGGGTGAAGGAACTACATTTTCAGTGCGGATCCCGCTGACGTTTATTGACTGATCGAGGATGGTGAGAATATGAAAAAAAGAAAAATAACAGCATTGGTGATGGCACTGGTGCTTGGGGCTGTTGCTTTTTCCGGCTGTGGAAAGAAAGAGACAGAGAGTAAATACAAAATTTATTATATCAATGAAGAACAGGGAGAAGTCCTTGCGGAAAGTTTTGTACCGTCCGAGGAGACCACGCAGACCATGCTGGAAGAGATGACAGAAAAATTGAATAAGAAAAATGCAGAAGGGCATACACTGCTCCCGGAGAATATTGAGATACAGAGCTGTGTGGATGACGACGGGATGATTCGGGTAGATTTTAATCAGGAATATCATGATTTGAATCCGGTAGATGAGGTGCTTTTGCGAGCTTCCATCGTAAAAGATTATGTACAGATTCCAAATATTTATCTGGTTACGATTACTGCGCAAGGAACACCTATTGTTGATTCCCAGGGGCAGGAGATAGGAGCCATGAGTCTGGACAGCTTTCTGGAAAACACAGGAAAAGAAATTATGGCATATCAGTATAAGGAACTCAACCTTTATTTTACCAATGAAGAAGGCAATCAACTGGTACCGGAGGCACGTCAGGTATATTATAATGGTAACACGCCGATTGAAAAGGTTATCGTAGAACAATTGCTTCGTGGTCCGGGAGAGAGTGGACATTATGCCACCCTTCCGTCCGATACACGAATCGTCGGGGTATCTGTGGCAGATGGAATCGCTTATGTGAATCTTGGAAAACAGTTTGTTGATGAGGCACTGCCGGTAGATGCACAGATTCCGATATACTCGATTGTCAATTCGCTGATCGATGCAGGCAATGTAAGTCAGGTACAGATTTCCATTAACGGAGATACTTCTCTACTATTTAAAGATAAAGTGGATATGAATCAACTGTTCCAGGTCAATCATGAATTGGAGAAAGGAGGAGAGGACTGACGGGAAAACGTCCTCTCTGCCTGCTGTTTGCAGGACTGATACTGATTATTCTGGTGACGGACTGGTGTGGAGGTTCCTGGATATGGAAATCTCCCGCCGGGAAGGAACCATGGCAGTGGGCAGAACAAGAGCAGAAGGTACAGGCGGAAGGAGTGGTGTACCGTATTGAAAAAACCACCCGCACAGTTATATATCTGAAAAAAACAATTCTGATCCGTTCCGGATCAACAAAGAATTATCCCATTCGAAATATCAAATGTACAGGAAAAGAAGAAAAAATAAACAGTCTTCGGGAAGGAATGCATGTCCGACTGGAGGGGATGCTTGTATTGTCGGAGCTTCCGCGCAACCCAGGACAATTTAACCGAAGAATCTACGAAAGCGGGAAGAAAATTGATTTTTATCTGGAGAATCCGACTGTTTTGGAAGTAAAAGAACAGAGATCCGGTGTCAGGGAAGTTGTAGAAATATGGAAGACAGAAATGATGAACCGATGTGAGAAAATCTATCCAGATGCGGAGGCAGGCATACTCGAGGCTATGTTGTTTGGCGAAAAGAGGGAACTGTCCGGGGATATCAAAGAAATTTATCAGGCAGCGGGAATCAGCCATGTGCTTGTCATCTCCGGTTTGCATATCAGCCTTCTTGCCCTGGCAGTCGCCGGGATTCTCCGACGGCTGGGTTTTCCCATGCCGGTTTGGGTGATACTTTCTGTTGGTGTGCTGGCGGGGTACGGTATCCTGATCGGACAGCCCACCACAGCGGTACGGGCTTTACTGATGTTTTTTGTACTTCAGGGTGCAAGACTTCTCGGGCGTTCCTACGATCTGCTGTCTGCGCTGGCGTTTGCCGGGATTCTGATGCTCCTGGATAACCCGGATCTGATATTGGATGGTGGGTGCAGACTGTCTTTTTGTGCTGTGATCGGTGTGGGGTGGTATGTCAGTGAAAAGAACAAAATCTTTCGGAGCATCGGGGAGAAAGAAAAAAGAAAGAACAGAGGGAAAGGAGGAAAAGGGAGCAGTGCCGGAGCAATACTGGAAAACATACGGGCTGGCTGGTATCTGTGGCTTTTTACTCTTCCGGTAATGCTGGATACTTTTTATCAGGTGTCAGTGGTGGGGATATTGTGGAACCTTGTGGCGATTCCTTTACTTCCGGTAATCATTGCTTCCGGGGGATTGGGAGTGGTTCTGGCAGGATGGAATATATTTCTGGGAAGTCTTGCGGGAAGTCCGGCCTATGGAATGTTGCAGCTATATCAGGAAATCGGGAACATATCCGAGAAGCTGCCGGTTGGTATGTGGACTCCGGGTCAACCGTCAAAACCGGTGATTGCAGGGTATTATCTGGTGATTTTTCTGCTGGTTTTAGTGGAAAAACAGCTGATAAAAAGAGAAAAATGGTGGAAAATATTTCCGGGAATGGAACTATGCAGTATGTTACTGCTGCTTTTGCTGATGGCACATCCCTGGCAGCAGAGAGAAAAGATTACATTTCTGGATGTGGGACAGGGAGATGCCAGCCTGTTACAGAGTGGCGGGCAGACACTTTTGCTTGACGGGGGAAGTACCAGTCAGAAAAATGTGGGAACTTATGTGATTCTTCCATACATAAAGCAGCAGGGAATCTCCTGTCTGGAAGCAGTAGTTCTCACTCATACAGATCAGGATCATATCAATGGCGTAACAGAAGTACTGGAGGAAGGAAAAAAAGGCTGGCTGACAGTAAAAAATCTTATGTATCCATACTGGATGGAAGGGACGGAACAGGGAAAACAACTGAAAAAGCTGGCAGAAGAAGCGGGAGCCTCCTGTAAGAAGATCCGGGCAGGAGACCGGTTGACAATCGGAAAGGCAGAAGCCGTGGTTCTTTACCCGAAAGAACAGGAAAAGATTGAAGAACCCAATGCGGGTTCGCTGGTACTTTTCTGGAAATGGGAGGGAGTCCGGGCGATGTTTACCGGAGATCTGCCGGAGGAGAAAGAGAGGGAATTGCTGCAGAATTTGCCTGCCTGCGAGATCCTGCAGGTAGGACATCACGGTTCAGCTACATCCACCTGCCGGGAGTTTCTGGAACAGGTACAACCGTCGTTAGCGGTAATTTCCTGTGCAATGAAAAACAGGTATGGACATCCGTCACCGGATACGGTAGATCGGTTAAAAAAAACCGGATGTGAGATCCAGTATACGATGAAGAGTGGTGCGATTACGATAAGGAAGAGGAGGAGGGAGGTTCTGGTAACAGAATATCTAGAGCATGTTGCAGGGCACGGAGTGAACAGTAACTGAGCAGTAACCATTCCGGAGTTTTGCTGATGATGCCGGTTGCCGAAACAGGAAAAAAACAGTATAATAAATCCAGATGAGGAAAATTGGGTGAAAGGTTAGAAGATTTGATGAAAAGTGTATTGGAAGATATAAAAAATCAGGAGTATAAGCAGGCATATCTCTTTTTCGGGGAAGAAGGTTATCTGAAAAAACAGTATCGCAACAAGTTGCTTCAGGCATGGAATCCGGATGGAGATACGATGAATGAATCCAGATTCGAAGGAAAGGGAATTGATGTGAAAGAAGTAATCTCACTTGGAGAAACCATGCCGTTTTTTTCTGATCGACGGATCATTTTGCTGGAGAATACCGGATTTTTCAAAAATCAGTGCCCGGAATTGGCAGAATATCTGAACAATCTTCCAGATTATCTGTATCTTCTGTTTGTTGAAGAAGAGGTGGATAAGCGAAGCAAAATGTTTAAAACAGTCAAGCAGATCGGCAGGGTGGTGGATTTTGCGGTGCAGGATGAGAAAACACTGATGCGCTGGGTGCTTGGTATCATGAAACGGGAGGGAAAACAGATCACTCAGAGAGATATGGAGCATTTTCTGTCGAAAACCGGTACGGATATGAGTAATATCGAAAAAGAACTGGAAAAACTGTTATGTTATACCATGGATCGATCTGTGATCACAGGGGAAGATATCGATGCGGTATGTACTACGCAGATCAATAACCGGATCTTTGCGATGGTACAGGCGGTGGCAGAGCAGAACCAGAAGAAAGCGCTGGATCTGTATTATGATCTTCTGGCGCTGAAGGAGCCGCCGATGAGGATTCTTTTTTTGCTGGCAAGACAGTTTAATCTTCTGTTACAGGTGAAAGAACTGCAGCGGCTTGGATGCGATCAGAAAACGATTGCATCAAGGACGGGACTGCAGAGTTTCGTGGTTCGAAATTATACCGGCTGTACCGGAAGATACACAACAGCTCAGCTTCGTCAGGCGGTGGAAGATTTTACACAGACAGAGGAAGAGGTGAAAACCGGAAGGCTGAGCGATGTGCTGAGTGTGGAACTTTTAATTGTAAAATATGCGCGGAAGAATCCGGCGTGATCAAAAATCCCGGGAACTGTCTGAAATGGACAGTTTCCGGGATTTTCGAATACCTGCAGAAGTTACCACTGGCAGTTTCCTTCGGATACAGAGCAACAAAAAAGAACAGTCACTGACGGGATGACTGTTCTTTTTAAATTCCTTATTTATTCTATCAATTAGAATTAAGCAATAGAGTTAACTGCTTTGGATACGCGGGAAACTTTTCTTGCTGCGTTGTTTTTGTGGTATACACCTTTAGAGCAAGCACTTTCGATTGTAGCGGTAGCTACTTTCAGAGCTGCCTGAGCTGCTGCCAGATCTTTTGCTGCAACTGCTGCTTCTACTTTTTTGATAGATGTTTTAACTTCAGAACGGATAGCTTTATTTCTTTCAGCTTTTGTTCTGTTTACGATAACTCTTTTTTTAGCGGATTTAATGTTTGCCATTTTCCATAACCTCCAATAAATTATTCAATCATTTATCATATTCATCAGCCCAGACACGGACAGGCTAATCTCAAAATACCCATACAGTTTATGCCATTTATCGAGGTTTGTCAATGGTTTTTCCGAAAAAAAGGCATTTTGGAATGTATTTTGGACCAGTTATTGTGAACGGAGCGAACCGTAATGATTTTCAGGGATAAATCGAAAGGAAAAGGGAAATCTAAAAGGAGAAAAGAACGCAGGCAGGAAAAGGTGTTCAGAAAGGAAAGGTGACAACGATGTCCGGGAATTTTGGGATACGAACGGATCTTGCAGTGGAGAGTAAGGAGAAGTATGAGAAGGACAATGTGGAGATTAAGGGTGTGGCGATTCAGGAGAAATATGAGGAGGCTCTGGACCTGAATACAACGGTGGTGCGGATTCAGACGGAGCAGGGAGCGAAAGCGATGGAAAAGCCGAAAGGTACGTATATTACCATGGAAGCCCCGAATCTGATCGTGCCGGATGAGGATTATCACCGGGAGATTTCTCAGGCACTTGCCCACCATCTGAAAGAACTTCTTCATCTGGAAAAAGAGAGATCCATTCTGGTGGTAGGACTTGGCAACCGGGAGATCACACCGGATGCCCTGGGACCACAGGTGGTTCAGAATCTGAAGATCACCAGACACATTATTAAAGAATACGGAAAGGCAGGTATGGGAAAGAAAAAAGTACATCAGATCAGCAGTCTGGTTCCTGGTGTTATGGCACAGACCGGGATGGAAACAATGGAGATCATCCGGGGAGTGATCCGGGAGACGGATCCGGATGCAGTGATCGCCATCGATGCACTGGCGGCACGCAGTGTACGGAGATTAAACTGTACGATTCAGATAACGGATACGGGAATCAATCCGGGATCCGGTGTCTGTAATCACAGATGCGGATTGAACGAAGAGACACTGGGGATCCCGGTGATCGGTATCGGTGTGCCGACTGTAGTAGACGGTGCCACGATTGTTCATGATGCCATCGCCCATCTGCTGGAAAATCTGGAAGAGGCGGAGATGGAAGAATTTTTGCAAGAACTGATCACGCCACGGCTGCACAGAATGTTTGTTACGCCCAAAGATGTGGATGAGACGGTCAAAAGGCTCAGTTATACAATCTCAGAGGGCATCAATATCGCGATGGAAGCATAAGAGGCAGGAGAATTCATATAATACAAGTATGTACTCCCGGAAAATCAGAAGTAAAAGTAAGAACAGGAACGAGGACAGGTCGTGAAGAAACGCCTGTCCTTTCTTGATTGTGTGAATATAATATATATTTATCCGGAAAAAAATATGTATGGTGAGAGTCAGGAAAGATCGTAGAGGGAAAGATGAGAAGATCAGAACGGATTGTAAAAGCAATGGTGTGGGGATTGTGTGTCTGCCTTGGCGGATATCTCGCGGCACGGGGATATCTGCATCTGAGGCAGTCTCCGGGAGCACGCGCACAGCAGATACTCGGGGATCTCTGTATGGAGACAGAGCGGGAAGCGTATCTGTGGTATATGCCGGGGATATTTTATGAGGAGGGGACGACTACTCCGCTGATAACAAAATTGTGGACAAAGATCGAAAACTGGTATCCGCTGGGCATGTATCTGAAAGAGCATCAGGAAGAAGAACAACATCCGGTGATTGAGGATGAAAGTACCTGTTATGAGATGATCCATGCCAATGGCAATACGATCGCTGACCGGCTGTTGGGAGAAAATCAGAGTCAGGCAGTGACCCGGGAGAACGAGACGGCCAGGGAAAATGAAGAGAATGATATGAGTAGCCAAAAGGAGGGAGAACAGGAAAATGACGGGAAGGAAGAAGAGCAACAAGAGAAAAAAACAGATGAGAATGAGACACAGACAACAGAGAATGCAGGCACAGCAACCGCACAGCTTCCGGCATGGACTACAGCAGTAGAGTCGACACCAAAGATAGACCTTTCCATGGAGCGGCTCAGTGATTTTCACTATCTGCTGAACAATTTCTTTGTGGTAGATCCGAACACAACAGTGGACGGGTCACAGATCAATGCCAGTACATTTTTGGGAGATTCGCTGACACTGGAAGAAGACAGCAGCGTTCCGCAGATCCTTATTTACCATACTCATTCGCAGGAAGGATTTGCCGATTCTATTGAAGGAGATGAGGCAACAAGCGTGGTCGGTGTGGGAAATTATCTTGAGAGTATTCTGCGGGACATTTATGGATATCAGGTGATCCACAGAAAGGATACTTTCGATCTGATGGAAGGTCAGCTGGACCGGAGCAAGGCATATAACTATGCACTTCCGGTGATCGGGCAGGTGTTGGAGGAAAATCCTACGATTCAGGTGGTGATCGATCTGCACAGGGATGGAGTACCGGAAGGAAAGCATCTGGTGACGGAAATCAACGGAAAACCGACAGCGCAAATCATGTATTTTAACGGACTCAGCAGAACGGTAAAAAACGGGAATCTGGATACACTTCCCAATCCTTATATCGAAGATAATCTCTCATTTTCGTTTCAGCTGTCTTATCAGGCGGCGCGGTACTATCCACAGTTGACACGGTGTATTTATCTCAAAGGATATCGGTATAATCTTCATGTGCGGCCGCGCTCGATTCTCCTGGAAGTGGGCGCACAGACCAATACGGTGGAAGAGGCGATGAATGCGATGGAACCCTTCAGTGTGATTCTGGATAAAGTATTGAAGGGACAGTAAAAACTATGCTATAATAAAAGGCAATGTAAAATTACAGAGTGTCCGGATACCCGATGCAATCAGAGAATCAGGTAGATGGCACCAAAAGAAGAAAAAGTTCAACAGTGACAAACACCTGAGTATAAAGAAAGAAATCGGAGGTACTAAAGTGGCAGATTTTGATCAAAGTAAAATTCGTAATTTCTGTATTATAGCCCATATTGATCACGGAAAATCTACCCTGGCAGACCGGATCATTGAGATGACCGGTCTGCTGACAGAAAGAGAGATGCAGTCCCAGGTACTGGATAATATGGATCTGGAACGTGAGAGAGGAATTACTATCAAGGCACAGACCGTGAGAACCGTATATAAGGCAAAAGACGGGGAAGAATATATTTTCAACCTGATCGACACTCCCGGGCATGTAGACTTTAACTATGAGGTTTCCAGAAGCCTCGCAGCCTGTGATGGCGCGATTCTTGTGGTGGATGCGGCACAGGGAATTGAAGCCCAGACACTGGCAAATGTATATCTGGCACTGGATCATGACCTGGATGTTATGCCGGTGATCAATAAGATCGATCTGCCAAGTGCAGAGCCGGAGCGTGTGATCAACGAGATCGAAGATGTGATCGGTATCGAGGCACAGGATGCCCCACAGATTTCCGCAAAGACCGGACTGAACGTAGAAGAGGTTCTTGAACAGATTGTAGAAAAAGTTCCGGCACCGACCGGAGATCCGCAAGCACCACTGCAGGCACTGATTTTTGATTCCGTGTACGATTCCTATAAAGGTGTTATCGTATTCTGCAGGATCAAAGAAGGAAAGATCCAAAAAGGAACAACTGTTCGCATGATGGCGACCGGTGCTGTGGAAGATGTGGTGGAAGTCGGTTATTTTGGAGCCGGACAGTTTATTCCGTGTGAGGAGTTATCCGCCGGTATGGTAGGATATTTTACCGCAAGTATCAAAAATGTAAAAGATACCCGTGTCGGTGATACCGTAACTGATAACAGCAGACCGTGCAGCGAACCGCTGCCGGGCTACAAAAAGGTTAACCCGATGGTATACTGCGGTGTCTATCCGGCAGACGGAGCAAAGTACGGAGATCTTCGTGATGCACTGGAAAAACTGCAGTTAAATGATGCCTCGCTGCAGTATGAACCGGAGACATCTATAGCCCTCGGATTTGGTTTCCGCTGTGGATTCCTCGGACTGCTGCATCTGGAGATCATCCAGGAACGTCTGGAGAGAGAATATAATCTGGATCTGGTGACAACAGCACCGGGTGTTATCTATAAAGTACACAAGACCAACGGTGAAGTAATGGATCTGACGAACCCGTCCAATCTGCCGGATCCGTCAACTATTGAATATATGGAAGAGCCGATGGTAAAAGCAGAGATCATGGTAACGACAGAATTCATCGGACCGATCATGGATCTTTGTCAGGAGCGGCGTGGACAGTATCAGGGAATGGAATATATGGAGACAACCAGAGCACTGCTGACGTATCATATGCCGTTGAATGAGATTATCTATGATTTCTTTGATGCATTAAAATCCCGTTCCAGAGGATATGCGTCTTTTGATTATGAGATGATCGGCTATGAGAGAAGCGAACTGGTAAAACTGGATATTCTGGTCAATAAAGAAGAAGTGGATGCACTTTCCTTTATTGTATTTGAGGGATCAGCTTATGAGCGCGGCAGAAAAATGTGCGAGAAACTGAAAGAAGAAATTCCGAGACAGTTGTTTGAGATTCCGATTCAGGCAGCGGTAGGCGGAAAAATCATTGCCAGAGAGACTGTTCGCGCAATGCGAAAAGATGTACTGGCAAAATGTTATGGTGGTGATATTTCCCGTAAGAAGAAACTTCTGGAAAAACAGAAGGAAGGAAAGAAACGAATGCGTCAGGTGGGAAATGTAGAAATCCCACAGAAAGCATTTATGAGTGTACTGAAGCTGGATGAGGATTAAAAACTATGAAACCTGCAGTAAGTATTATCGTTCCGGTTTATAATGGAGAAAAGACACTGGAACGATGCGTGGACAGTGTGTTGAAACAGGAATATAAAGATTTTGAACTGTTTCTGATCAATGACGGCAGCAGCGATAAAACCAGGGAAATCTGTGAACGGTACGCTGCTGCGGATGACAGGGTCCTGGTGATCCACAAGGAGAATTCCGGTGTGTCTGAGAGCAGAAATATGGCGATTGCTCAGGCACACGGGAAGTATCTGCAGTTTCTGGACTGTGATGACTGGATCACACCGGATGCGACGAAACTTCTGGTGAGGGCGGCAAAAGAGGAACAGGCGGATCTTGTGATTGCTGATTTTTACCGGGTGATCGGGGAGAGGCTGTCTCATAAAGGAGATATCGAAATCGATGGAGTGATGGATCAGGAAGCGTTTGTGGGCTGCATGATGGAAAAACCGGCAGATTTTTATTACGGTGTACTGTGGAACAAGCTGTACCGGCGGGATATTATCATGAAACATCACCTGCAGATGAATCCGGAGATCAGCTGGTGTGAGGATTTTATGTTTAATCTGGAGTATATCCGACATGCCAGAAGATTCTATGCATTGCATACACCGATTTATTATTATGTGAAGACGAAAGGTTCTCTGGCAAGCCAGGGAATGAATCTGTCGAAAACGATCAAGATGAAGCTGACGGTATTTACCTACTATAAGGATTTTTACAAAAATGTTCTGGATGAAGAGGAATACGAGAAAAACCGTCTGCAGGTATATCGTTTTCTGATCGATGCGGCGGGAGACGGTATGGTTGCACCGACGATTCTGCCAGGTTCTCAGAAGCTTGGGGAAGAGCGAAGCAGTCTGTACCTGGAAGCCGTAGAAGGAGAAGGAGTGTTGATGGATGAATACCGGAGCCGGAAACTTTTTGACAGGTATCTTGAACCGGTGGCAAGCCAGTTTGATCTTACTTTTCCGGAGATCCGTCTGCTTCTTTATCTCAGCCATCTGAAACAGCCGGTCAGCAGAAGAGAGTTAAGTGATTATACTAATATGACCAGAAGAAGTCTGTCGCTGCATCTGCAGAAGCTGATGGCAAAAGGGTATATCCGTATACAGGAAAGCAGAGAGAAAAAAACTCAGGATCGCAGAATCACCGTCTGGATGCTGCCGGAAGCCGCGCAGGTGGAAGAAGCACTTGTTAATGTACAGCGGGAGTACGATGAGACCCGCTACCAGAGTTTCAGTGAGGATGAACTGCTGCAATATGCATATCTGACGGAAAAAATCAAAAAGAATATGCAGAAGGTACTACAATAAATATGCAAAAAAAACTGCGGCAGGATCATCGTTCTGCCTGCAGTTTTTTACGTTACAGGGGAAATTAACGAGCCAAAGTTGAGGAAGAGTAAGATGAAAAAAGAATTGGAATTATATTTACATATTCCGTTTTGTATCCGAAAATGTGAATACTGTGATTTCTTATCCGGACCTGCCGATGAGAAGAGCCGGCGGGTATATTTGGATGCCATGCTGCGGGAACTTGCAGCGGTGGGACCTCAGGCAAAAGAATATGAAGTTATATCTGTTTATATTGGCGGTGGTACGCCCTCTCTTCTTCCGGGGGACTGGATGGAGGAACTGATGGAGGTGGTAAGGGACACATATTGTCTGAAAAAAGATGCTGAGATCTCGATGGAAGCCAATCCGGGAACGCTGACAGCAATTAATCTTGCAGGATATCACAGAGCGGGAATCAACCGGCTGAGTCTTGGCTGTCAGTCTACAGACGATACGGAACTGAAACTGTTGGGACGGATTCATACCTGGGCACAGTTTCAGGAAAGTTTTCAAATGGCGAGAGAAGCGGGATTTGCCAATCTGAATGTGGATCTGATGTCCGGTCTGCCCAGACAGAATCTGACTTCCTGGGAAAAGAGTCTGGAGGTGATCGCAGGAATGGAACCGGAGCATATCTCGGCCTACAGCCTGATTATCGAAGAGGGAACCCCTTTTGCAGAGAAAAAACCGGAACTTCCTGACGAGGAGGAAGAACGGCGGATGTATGAGCGGACATGGGAGATTTTACAGTCATATGGATATCATCAGTATGAAATCTCTAATTATGCCAAAAAAGGAAAAGAATGCCGGCACAACCTGGGATACTGGACACGAAAAGAATATCTGGGATTTGGTGTGGGAAGTGCATCTCTGTTTCAAAATCAGCGTTTTACCAATCTGAGAGACCTGAGTGTGTATGGGGAATTCAACGGAAATCCGGAATCGATCCGACGGGACCGGGAAACACTGACAGTAGGGGATCAGATGGAAGAAACCATGATTCTGGGCCTGAGGCTGCTTTGTGGTGTATCACGGAACGAATTCAGGAAAAATTTCGGAAGATCCGTAGAAGAAGTATACGGACCGGTGCTGGAAAAATACAGCAGGATGGGATTGTTGAAAATAGAAGGAGACAGGATCGCTCTGACAAGAGCCGGAATCAGTGTCAGCAATCCGATCATGGCAGATTTTCTGCTGGATGAATAAAGAGGCGGAAAATAAAAACGGCAGATTGACAGTGAATAAAAAATATCGTACAATTAAAAGAACATCTGTTCTAATACATATGGAGAAACCATAGAAAATGTGCGGAGCAGGTTAAAGGGAACAGGATGTAAAGGAGCCAGATCGCTCCCGGAATCTACAGGTGTATGATTATGCGGAGCACATGGAAAACAGAAGGAGAAAAATACAATGGCAGTGCGTAAGACCGGAAAACAATATATAAAGATTCGTGGAGCCAATGAAAATAATCTGAAAAATCTGGATGTGGATATTCCGAGAGATGAATTTGTTGTTCTGACAGGATTGTCCGGATCAGGAAAAAGTTCACTGGCTTTTGATACCATCTATGCAGAAGGACAACGGCGATATATGGAAAGTCTTTCTTCCTATGCCCGTCAGTTTCTGGGGCAGATGGAAAAACCGAACGTGGAGAGTATCGAGGGACTTTCACCGGCAATTTCTATTGATCAGAAGTCTACAAACAGAAACCCTCGTTCTACGGTGGGAACGGTGACGGAGATCTACGATTACTTTCGTTTGTTGTATGCGAGAATCGGTGTCCCGCACTGCCCGAAGTGTGGGAAGGTTATCGCAAAACAGTCGGTGGATCAGATGGTGGATCAGATCATGGAATTGCCGGAACGTACCAGGATCCAGCTGCTGGCACCGGTTGTGCGAGGAAGAAAAGGACGCCATGAAAAGGTACTGGATCAGGCAAAGCGAAGCGGTTATGTACGGGTGCAGATCGATGGCAATATGTACGAACTGTCTGAAGAGATAAAACTGGATAAAAATATCAAACATACGATTGCTGTCGTGGTGGACCGGCTTGCGGTAAAACCAGGGATAGAAAAGCGTCTGACGGATTCTGTTGAGAGTGTGCTGGCACTGGCGGACGGACTGCTGATGGTGGATACGATGGATGGAAACTATCTGAACTTCAGCCAGAGCTTTTCCTGTCCGGACTGCGGGATCAGCATTGATGAGATTGAGCCGCGAAGTTTTTCTTTTAACAATCCGTTCGGAGCCTGTCCAGATTGTCTGGGGCTCGGATATAAGATGGAATTTGATGAGCGACTGATGATCCCGGATCCGTCGTTGTCCATCGAGGAAGGTGCGATTGCAGTACTCGGCTGGCAGTCCTGTGCAACAAAGGGAAGCTTTACCAGAGCGATTCTGGATGCGTTGTGTAAAGAATATCATTTTGATCTGTCCACGCCGTTTCAGGATTATCCGAAGGAGATCCACGATATTCTGATTCATGGAACCAATGGTCATGAAGTAAAAGTATACTACAAGGGCCAGCGTGGAGAAGGTGTGTACGATGTGGCCTTTGAAGGACTGATAAAAAATGTGGAGCGCAGATACCGGGAGACCGGTTCGGAAAGTTCTAAACAGGAATACGAGACTTTTATGCAGATCACGCCGTGCCGTGCCTGCAAAGGCCAGCGTCTGAAACCAGAAGCACTGGCAGTGACAGTTGGAGAAAAAAATATTTCTCAGATCACAGAGATGTCTGTCGAGAATCTGAATCGGTTTATGAGTGAACTGGAACTTTCGAAGTCCCAGAAACTGATCGGAGAACAGGTATTAAAGGAAATCCGTGCCCGGCTTGGCTTCCTGGTAGATGTAGGACTGGATTATCTGACACTGGCTCGTGCGACAGGAACACTTTCGGGTGGGGAAGCACAGAGAATCCGTCTTGCCACACAGATCGGCTCCGGACTGGTGGGCGTAGCCTATATTCTGGATGAGCCGAGTATCGGACTGCATCAGAGAGATAACGATAAACTGTTAAAGACACTGTGCCATCTGCGCGATCTCGGTAATACATTGATTGTGGTGGAACATGACGAAGATACCATGCGTGCGGCAGACTGTATCGTGGATATCGGACCGGGAGCTGGGGAACACGGTGGACAACTGGTAGGAATCGGCACGGCAGAAGAACTGATGAAGAATGACAATTCTATTACAGGCGCTTATCTGAGTGGAAAGATTAAGATTCCGGTACCGGCCGAACGGAAAAAACCAACCGGATGGCTGACGGTAAAAGGGGCAAAACAGAATAATCTGAAAAACATCGATGTGAAGTTTCCACTTGGTGTTTTTACCTGCGTGACCGGAGTATCCGGATCAGGAAAAAGTTCTCTGGTCAATGAGATACTGTATAAGAGCCTGGCAAAGAAACTGAACCGTGCAAGGACGATTCCGGGAGAACATAAAGAGATTCTCGGTATGGAACAGCTGGATAAAGTTATTAATATTGACCAGTCACCGATCGGAAGAACGCCGCGATCCAATCCGGCTACGTATACCGGTGTTTTTGACCAGATCAGAGATCTGTTTGCGGCAACCGCAGATGCGAAAGCCAGAGGGTATAAAAAGGGAAGATTCAGTTTTAATGTAAAAGGAGGACGGTGTGAGGCATGCAGCGGTGACGGTATCATCAAGATCGAGATGCACTTTTTGCCGGATGTTTATGTTCCTTGTGAAGTTTGCCAGGGAAAACGTTATAACCGGGAGACACTGGAAGTGAAATATAAAGGAAAAAGCATCTATGATGTGCTGAATATGACGGTGGAAGAAGCTGTGAAGTTCTTTGAAAATGTCCCGTCTATCCGAAGAAAGATCGAGACGCTTTATGATGTCGGACTCTCTTATATTCGTCTTGGACAGCCATCCACGACACTTTCCGGCGGAGAAGCGCAGCGGGTGAAGCTGGCCACGGAGTTATCGAGACGAAGTACCGGAAAGACAATCTATATTCTGGATGAGCCGACTACCGGGCTGCATTTTGCAGATGTGCACAAGCTGATAGAGATTCTGCAGCGTCTGTCAGAAGGAGGCAATACGGTTGTGGTTATCGAACATAACCTGGATGTGATCAAAACAGCGGATTATATTATTGATATCGGACCGGAAGGCGGAGACCGGGGAGGTACGGTGATTGCGAAGGGAACACCGGAAGAAATAGCAAAAAGTCCGATCTCATATACCGGAAAGTATGTCGAAAAATACCTCTAAAAAAAACTTTTCATTTCAACAGGAATTGATTATAATAAACTGAAAGCCTGTTACAGGGAACGAAAAGGGCAGCCATGCAGGATTCGTCGTGGGAGAACAGGCAGTGTACAGGAAAGGGGATTATTATGGCAGCAGCAGATATTGGAATTGATCTGGGTACTTCAAGTATTCTGGTTTATACAAAAGGAAAAGGAATCGTCTTAAAAGAGCCTTCCGTAGTAGCGTATGATAAGGATGCAGACAAGGTCAAAGCCATCGGGGAGGAAGCACGTCAGATGATCGGAAGAACACCGGGAAATATCATGGCAATCCGTCCGCTGCGGCAGGGTGTGATTTCCGATTATACGATCACAGAGAAGATGCTGAAACATTTTATACAAAAAGCAATGGGAAGAAAGGCGTTTCGCAAGCCAAGGATCAGCATCTGTGTGCCAAGCGGCGTGACAGAAGTGGAACGTAAAGCTGTGGAAGAAGCTACTTACCAGGCGGGAGCGAGAGAAGTATATATCATTGAGGAACCCATTGCAGCAGCAATCGGTTCCGGTATTGATATTACCAAGCCGTTTGGCAATATGGTTGTCGATATCGGGGGAGGAACCACAGATATCGCGGTAATTTCCCTTGGGGGTGTGGTGGTTTCCGCATCTATCAAGGTAGCGGGCAATGATTTTGATGAAGCAATCATCCGCCATGTCCGAAAAGCACACAATCTGTTTATCGGAGAGCAGACTGCAGAAGCCATAAAGATGAAGATCGGAACAGTGTGTAAGCGGCCGCAGGCAGAGACGATGGAAGTGAAGGGAAGAAATGTGATCACCGGTCTTCCGAAGACTGTCACCGTTACATCAGAGGAGGTACGGGAGGCATTGCAGGAGTGCACCACAAAAATTGTGGAAGCAGTGCACAGTGTACTGGAGAAGACGCCACCGGAATTGGCTGCGGATATTGTGGATCGGGGAATTGTCCTGACCGGAGGCGGAGCACTTCTGGATGGATTTGAAGAGGTGATCAGCCAGAGAACGGGAATCAACACCATGACAGCAGAGAATCCGGCGTGTGTGGTAGCCGAAGGAACCGGACGGTATGCAGAAGTAATGGAAGAGTTAGGAAAATAAAGCATGTCACAGGATACAATCGAAGGGTATGTGGATCATATCATATTTCGAAATGAAGATAATGGATATACAGTGTTGAATCTGATTGTGAAAGGATCGGAAGTGACCTGTGTGGGGACATTTGAATATGTAGGCGAGGGGGAACTTCTTGAACTTCATGGTTTCTATGTGGAACATGCCACATATGGACAGCAGTTTAAAATGGAGTCTTATGAAACGAAACTTCCGGAAGATTCCATCGCTATGGAACGATATCTCGGCTCCGGCGCTATCAAAGGCGTGGGAGCCGCTTTAGCTGCAAGAATTGTGCGAAAGTTTAAAGACGATACTTTGCGGATCATTGATGAGGAACCGGAACGTCTTGCAGAAGTAAAGGGAATCAGTGAAAAAAAAGCCAGAGAGATCGCAGAGCAGGTGGCAGAAAAATCAGAGATGCGAAGTGCAATGATGTTTCTGCAACAATATGGTATTTCCGTCAGTCTCGGTGTGAAGATCTATGGAAAATATGGTTCCCGTGTCTATACGGTATTGAAGGAGAATCCATATCAGCTGGCAGAAGATATCCAGGGAATCGGTTTCCGGATTGCAGATGAGATTGCCGGAAGAATCGGGATCCATACCGATTCCGATTATCGGATCAGAAGTGGTCTGTTTTATACGCTGACGCTGGCAGCTCAGGACGGGCATGTTTATCTGCCGGAACGAATACTTCTGGCAAAGGCTTCGGAGCTTCTTGGAGTGGAGCCACAGCATATGGAAAAACATATTATGGATCTTGCCATTGAGCGGAAAGTGGTAATAAAAGAAATTCCGGTGGAAGGCGCAGTTAATGAAAATGGAGAACCGGAGACGGAACGTATCGTTTATGGCAGCCAGTACTATTATCTGGAACTGGATACGGCGCGACGGTTGTGTGAATTGAATATTCAATCGGAAGAAAATGAAGAAACGATTCGGAAACGGCTGGCAAACATTGAAAAGAAAAATGAGCTGGAACTGGATGAACTGCAGAGAGATGCAGTGGTTGAGGCAGTGAAAAATGGTCTTCTGATTATCACCGGAGGTCCTGGTACCGGAAAAACCACGACGATCAATGCCATTATTCAGTATTTTGAGATGGAAGGCATGGATATTTTTCTTGCGGCACCTACGGGAAGAGCGGCAAAACGAATGACGGAGACAACCGGCTATCAGGCATCTACGATTCACCGACTTCTGGAACTGTCGGGAATGATGGACGATTCATCTGCAGCAGTACATTTTGAACGAAACGAGGAGAATCCGCTGGAGGCAGATGTGATTATTATCGATGAGATGTCGATGGTGGATATTTCCCTGATGCATGCACTGCTTCGTGCCGTACAGGTGGGAACCAGACTGATTCTTGTGGGTGATGTCAATCAGCTGCCGAGTGTGGGACCGGGAAGGGTTTTAAAAGATGTGATCGATTCCCGGTGCTTCAGGGTAGTGAAACTGAATAAAATTTTCCGACAGGCAACGGAGAGTGATATTGTCATGAATGCTCATAAGATCAACCGTGGAGAAACCGTAAAAATCGATAACAAAAGCAAAGACTTTTTCTTTCTGAAGAGGTATGATGCAGATGTGATTGTAGCCGGTATCGTATATCTGGTACAGAAAAAACTGCCACCATATGTGAAAGCAAAACCTCTGGATATTCAGGTTCTCACACCGATGCGGAAGGGACTTCTCGGAGTGGAAAGATTAAACGAGGTTCTGCAAAAATATCTGAATCCGCAGGATGCGAAAAAGAAAGAAAAAGAAACCGGAAAAGGACTGTTTCGAGAGGGCGATAAAGTTATGCAGATCCGGAATAACTACCAGCTGGAGTGGGAAATCCGTGGGAAGTACGGTATCGCTGTGGATAAAGGAGTCGGTGTTTTCAATGGTGATATGGGTATCATAGAAGAAATCAATACCTTTGCAGAGACATTGACGGTTGTTTTTGAAGAAAACCGGTATGTGGAGTATTCTTTTAAACAGCTGGATGAACTGGAACTTGCTTATGCAGTCACAATACATAAATCTCAGGGAAGTGAATATCCGGCAGTGATTCTGCCACTTCTCGGGGGTCCAAGGATGCTGATGAGCAGAAATCTTCTGTATACGGCCGTTACAAGGGCACGTACCTGTGTGACGATCCTGGGGAGTGAAGTGACTTTTGAAGAGATGATCCGAAACAAACAGGAAAAGGAACGGTATACCAGCCTGCGTCAGCGGATCGAGGAAATGAATGAACAGTAAAAAATTATTGGACTGGCTGTATCCGAGGCGGTGTGCATTCTGTGATGAGGTGCTTGGAAGCATGGAAAAATACCTGTGTCACAGCTGCCGGCGCAGGATGCCGAAACCGATCGGGGAGCCAAATTGTAAAAAATGCGGGAAACCGCTGCTTCGGGAAGAACAGGAATACTGTTATGACTGCAACCGGCAGGAGCCATCCTTTACCCGGGCAAAAGGGTTGTTCCTTTATGAAGATCCACTGAAAGAATCTCTGATGGGACTGAAATTCAGAGAACGGAAAGAATACGGCATTTTTCTCGGGAGACTGATGGGATTATACGGAGCGGATTTTATCCGACAGGTACATCCACAGGTGATCTTTCCGGTTCCCATTCACAGAAAAAAGAAAAGTGTGCGAGGCTATAATCAGGCAGAAGTCCTTGCACGGGAAATCAGCAGAGGGTTTTCCATACCCCTTCGTACCGATCTGGTACTGCGGAAAAAATCCACAAAAGCACAGAAAGAGCTGAGTAGAAAAGAGAGAAAAAAGAATATGGAACGGGCGTTTGTTGTAAAAAAAGAGGCAGGAATGTATCGGGATATTCTTCTTGTAGATGATATTTACACCACAGGAAGTACAGCGAACGCAATTGCCGGAAAATTGAAGGCAGTTGGGGTGAAAAATGTTTATGTTCTGACATTGTGTATCGGTAAAGGAATTTAAAAAGTCCCTTTTAATGCACGGAAAGATATGGTAAAATAAATCATGTATGATTTTGCCCAAAAGGCATAGAAAAGAATCAGAGATAACGAAAAACAGTTGAAACGGTCAGGTGAGTACACATGCTGAAGGAAGAAAAGATTCGTCTGATGACGAAGCTGGCAAGATATGAAAGCGGAGAAGGGAAAGAAGAACTGCGGATTGCCCGGTATTATCGCAGTGATTATATCGGTCTGGCACTGTTTCGCAATTTTTTCCTGGCAAGTATCGGATATCTGGTGATTTTGTTACTTGTGGGAGCTTATTTTGCAGAATTTCTTGCTGAGCATCTACATACTCTGAATGTAACCTGGATCGGTATGATGATCGTTGGCGGATATCTGGTGACGATTGGTGTGTATTCGGTGGTTACTTACACGCTGCATACGATCCAGTACGGAAGAGCCCAAAAAGGAGCAGCCGCTTATGAACGGAGGCTCAGGGAACTGGAAGCACTGTACGAAGAGGAAGAAGAATAAACAGGAGGACAGCAGGATGGAAAATGCTTTGCTGGAATTGAAGGGAAAACTGAAAATGTTATATGCCAGTTATGGAAGCTATCTGCTGGTACTGTTTAAGTTTCTCCTGGCATTTCTTGTATTTGAAGAAATCAACAGGCTGCTGCCGTATGTGGAAGGGCTCGATCAGATTTTTGTGGTGTTACTTGCTTCACTGATCTGTTCTATCATGCCGTGGAATCTGATGGTGTTTTTGGGAATGGGACTGATCGTTGGTCAGTGTTATGATATTGGCATAGAGATTGCAGGATTTGCACTGGCGCTGATCGTGATTATGGTGATTCTGTATCTGCGCTTTACACCCCAGGATGCGTTGGTATTACTTTTGACACCGGTAGCATTTTCTTTTGGTGTGCCGTGTCTGATCCCTATCGGTTACGGCCTGACCAGAACACCTTCGTCTGCAATAAGTGCAGGCTTTGGTGTGATTTTATATTATTTTATGGAACTTGTTTCTGACAATGCTTCGGTTCTGACCGGGGCAGACAAAGAAGAAAAGATACAGAATCTCCAGTTTCTTTCGGACGGACTGATGAAAAATCAGGAGATGATGGTTACGATTATTGCATTTGTTACTGTTCTGGTGATCGTCTATGTGGTACGCAGACTGGAAGTGGAATATGCCTGGCATATTGCGATTTTTGGCGGCGGTATTGCATATATGATCATTATGGCTGCCGGAGGAATTTTTCTTGAGGCAACGATTCCGGTGGTACCACTGGTGGCAGGAACAATGGTCAGTGTGTTTGTCGGGGAGATTCTGGAATTCTTTTTCTTTCATGTGGATTATAAGCGGACAGAACGTCTGCAATTTGAAGATGATGAATATTACTATTATGTAAAAGCAGTACCAAAGATAAAAGATATGAAAAAAAGCAGTGGACGGAAACCGGAAGAAGTACCGGTGGATACTACTGTTATAAGAGACCGGGAAAGGGAGTGAATCAGTGGGAAATGTTATAGAATTTATCAAATATCATCTGCGTATGACAAAGTTTTCACTGCCGTCTTCTATCAGAATTATTGATATCATACAGATTCTGCTGATTGCGATTTTTGTATATTATCTGATGGTATGGATCAAGAATACCAGAGCGTATACACTGTTAAAGGGTGTTCTGATTGTCAGTATTTTTCTGATTATTGCAGCTGTTTTACGGATGGATACAATTTTATGGATCTGTCAACAGCTGAGTGTGGTTGCGATCACCGGCGTGCTGATTATTTTTCAGCCTGAGCTTCGCCGTGCATTGGAGCAGCTGGGAGAAAAAAAGATGTTGTCAAATCTGATTCCTTTTGACAGCAGCAAGCAGATGGATGAGCGTATCACGGACCGGACAATCGGTGAACTGATCCATGCAGCATATGCAATGGGGGAAGTAAAGACCGGTGCGCTGATCGTTGTGGAACAGAACATTATTCTTCAGGAGTATGAGAAGACCGGAATCGCCATGGATTCGCTGATCAGCAGCCAGCTGTTGATTAATATTTTCGAACACAATACACCGCTTCATGACGGAGCTGTGATTGTGAGAAATAACCGGATCGTATCGGCAACCTGCTATCTGCCACTGTCAGATAATCTGGAACTGAATAAAAGTCTGGGAACCCGTCACCGTGCCGGTGTGGGAATCAGTGAAGTCAGTGATGCACTGACAATTATTGTTTCTGAAGAGACCGGAAAGGTTTCTTATACGTACGGCGGTAAGATTGTCATCGGTGTGACACCGGGAGCACTCAGAGAACGCCTGAACAGTATGAAGACACGCAAAGACCATAAAGAAACAACAGGTCTTGCCAGAATATGGAAAGGACGGGCAAAACATGAAGAAAAAACTGGCAAATAATCTCAGCCTGAAGATCATTTCCGTTTTGATTGCCTGCGTGATCTGGATCCTCGTTTCAGGAACAATCGATCCGGTAAGAACCAACGTACGGTATTCCGGAATAAAGGTAGAAGTGAAAAATGACGGATATATCTATGATGCCGGAAAATCCTATCAGATCGCAGATGAATATCAGACGGTAACGGTCTATGTAACCGGAAAAAAATCAGTGGTTGAGGGAAGAACGGATATTGCGGTGGAGGCGGATCTGACACAGATCGTGAATATGGATACCAAGCCGGCGTATGTACCGGTTACACTGAAGTCTGTCAGCGGAATCTCCGAAGAAGATGTGACCATTATTCCGAAGACGATACCGGTAACCATCGAGGATACCGCCACGAAGGAATTCCTGATCATCGGTATGGCTACAGGAACACCGGCAAACGGTTATGTAGTAGGAGAATGCAGTACAGATCCGGAGAAGATCCAGATTCAGGGTCCGGAATCAGTGGTAAATAAAATTAAGAGTGTGGTAGCTACAGTGGAGGCAGACGGGTTGTCATCAGATGCTACGAAAAAAGCGAAAATCACACTGATCGATCAGAATGGCGAACCGATGTCGGAAGAATATCTGCAGTTTTTTAATATCAGTGATGATCATTATGTAAATGTGTCTATGAAATTATGGCGGGTAAAAGATAACGTAAAGATCAAGGCGAATTACAGCGGTACTCCGGCAAAAGGATACCAGGTGGATAAGATTACTACAACGCCGGAGACGATTTCAATCGCCGGAAGTGAAGAAGCACTAAAAAAACTGGAGGACAATGGAAATACTCTGGAGATTCCTGGTGAACTGATCAATGTGGATGGTATCAATTCCGATCTGGAAGCAAATGTAAAACTCAGCGCATTGCTCACAGAGGAAGAGGAACTGAAGATTCCGGAAGAAGTAGGACAGTCTGTAGCTGTGAAAGTCAGTATCCTTCCATATGGCAGCCGGGAATACGACCTGAAAGCAGATGCAATTCAGGTACAGGGACTGAGTTCCGATCTGAGAGTAAGTTATAATAAAGAAAAGATTTCTATCCGTGTCAAAGGAACGGAAGCAAATCTGAATGCGCTGAAGGTGGAAGATATCAAAGCGGTTATTGATCTGACGGGAAAAACAGCAGGGGAATATACACTTCCGGTTACCATAACATTGCCGGAGGGTTATGAACAGGTAGAAGAGGTACAGGCTACCGTACAGCTGAATCAGGCAGAAAAAACAAGTGAGTAGAGGAATTTTGAGATGGTAAGTAAGAAAGTTACAATAAAGAATCCTACCGGACTGCATCTGCGTCCGGCAGGAGAATTATGTAAGACAGCGATGCAGTTTAAAGCAAAGATCACATTCTCTTTTGAAGGAGGCACTTCTAATGCAAAAAGTGTATTGAGTGTACTTGGAGCCTGTGTCAAAAGCGGAGATGAGATTGAACTGATCTGCGAGGGTGAGGACGAAGAAGAAGCACTGAAAAAAATGGTGGAAGCCATAGAAGCAGGACTGGGCGAATAAAGATGAAAACAGAAGAAAAAGTAAAATGTCCCTATGAGAAAAAATGTGGCGGTTGTAAATACCAGGGAATCCCATATGAAAAACAGTTGAAAGAAAAAGAGAAGAAAGTACGAAAACTGTTAAAGGACTATGGAAAACCGGAGCCGATCCTTGGTATGGAAGATCCCTATTATTACCGGAACAAAGTCCATGCTACTTATAAGCATATGAGAAACGGTGATATTGCAGTGGGAAGATACGAAGAAAGCAGTCACCGACTGGTTCCCATCGAATCCTGCCAGATCGAAGATCAGAAAGCCGATGAAGTGATCCAGACCATCCGTAAACTGGCAAAATCTTTTAAGATCAAGATTTTTAACGAGGACAGTGGTTACGGTCTTCTTCGCCATGTACTGATCCGTACAGGAAGAAAGACAGGGGAGATGCTGGTAGTTCTGGTAGTTGCTTCTCCGGTATTTCCTTCCAAGAATAACTTTGTGAAGGCTCTCAGAAAAGAGCATCCGGAGATCACATCCATCGTGCTCAATATCAATGACAAGAAGACCAGTATGATCCTGGGAGAACGAAATATCGTCTTATATGGAAAAGGATATATTCAGGATGAACTTTGTGGCTATACCTTTCGGATTTCACCACATTCCTTCTATCAGGTCAATCCGGTGCAGACAGAACGGTTATACAAGAAAGCGATCCGACTGGCAGACCTGAAGGGAAAAGAGAAAGTTCTGGATGCCTACTGCGGTATCGGAACCATCGGCATGATCGCTTCCAAACAGGCAAAAGAAGTGATCGGTGTGGAGTTAAACCGTGATGCGGTCAGAGATGCCATCGGCAATGCTAAGGGGAATGGTGTGAAAAACATTCGTTTTTATCAGGCAGATGCGGGAGCCTTCATGGTCTCCATGGCAGAACAGGGTGAAAAAATGGATGTAGTCTTCATGGATCCTCCGAGAGCCGGAAGCGACGAAGCATTTCTTCAGTCTGTTGTAAAACTGGCACCAAAGAAAGTCGTTTATATTTCCTGCAATCCGGAAACTCTGGCAAGAGACCTTGGATATCTTACAAAGAAAAAATACAAAGTAACTAAGATCTGCCCGGTGGACATGTTCCCGTTCACAGATCACTGCGAGGTGATTACCTGTCTGCAGCGGGTGGAATCATAAAAAACACGTAACGGTTCAGTACCTTCACAGTTACGTGCAAAAATACATTTAAGAGGCTTGCTTTCAAATGCTCTGAAAGCAAGCTTCTTATCATTAATACAGGAATCCAGTCACCAATTCATAAACATTTAAATTGCTAGGTTATAGAATTTTGGATAATACATATCCGCGTGTTAAGTTTGTACAAAGAATTGTTTCTGACGCATCAAAAAAGGGATGGATATTATACTAGTAGGGGCTAAAAATCATCCACAAACTAATGAAATAATAGGATGTATTAAAACGAGAGTAATATTGATACAGAATATAGAAAGCGCAATGAGCATAATTCCGAGATTGTTACTGAATAGAAATACTCTCCCGGCCATCATGGTCGAGAGGGTTTCGTGCATCTATGGGATTATCCTTCAATATCAGTTTTCAGTCCGGACTTAAGTTCCACAGTGAAGTGGTCATCCGGACTGATAGATGCTTTCTGAATTGCTATTTCTGTTTTTAAATCTATTTTTTGAATAGTTCTGAGTGAGTACCAAGCCTGTAAAGCATGAGTACTAAAACGTTGTTCTGAATCTCATAAATGAGCAACCAGTCTGGTTCAATGTGACACTCACGCGTACCCTTATAGTTGCCTGTAAGATCATGGTCTCTGTATTTTGCTTCCAGCGTACCGCCATTCGCCAGAATATCGATTACCTCAAACAGCTTATCAA
>ERZ839767.1024-NODE-1024-length-45265-cov-4.593453_pt1 | contig 45265 bp, 41 predicted proteins | sample MGYA00519879_ERZ839767 | MGnify/ENA primary metagenome ERZ839767 (study PRJEB31850, sample SAMEA3708852) | human gut metagenome | biome: human gut; feature: human-associated habitat; material: faeces | place: China | collected 2014 ... | reverse complement strand
TCTTCTAAAGGATATTGTTCCATTGAAAATTAATAATAATGAATATAATTTATAATCAAAATCTTTATATTTGTAGAAAATTGAAATATCATGAAAATAATTTTTCTATGTGCTATCAACAATATAAATGTAGATAATAAGTAAAGATGAAAGAATTTGTGGAATTTACAAGAAGGAAGAGTTATAAGTTAATAAAAGCTCTTACTCCAGGAGCTATAGGTGAGATTGTTTTGTTGCATGACGAAGAAATTGACAAAAACTTTGTTTGCAAAAAATACTCACCATCACCTCTCATTGAAAACAAATTGGAATATTATACTCACTTTAAAGATGAGATAAAAATACTACATCAATTACACCATACAAATATTGTGCAGATATTTACTTATTACTTGTATCCAGAATTTAATACTGGATATATTTTGATGGAGTATATTGAAGGAGAAGAACTACTTACTTTTTTATCCAACAATCCAAATGAAATTGTTAATATTTTCAATCAAATAATTGATGCATTTGCCTATATTCATCAATATAAAATTTTACATCGCGATATTAAAAGTAATAATATTTTAGTAGATAAATTCGGCCAAGCAAAAATAATCGATTTTGGGTTTGGCAAAAAGATACAATTTGACGATTTTGATAAAAGCATAAGTCTTGCAACAACCTGTCCTCCACCAGAGGAATTTAAAAGTAAGAAATATGATTATTCAACTGAAATATATTTTGTCGGGCAACTATTCAAGCAATTTCTTGAATCAAACTCTAATCACACTTTTCCCTATTCCGAAATACTTTCTAAAATGTGTTCCATATCTCCTAGTAAAAGATTCAACTCTTTTTTTGATATCCAAAGGGCTATTTTAGACTATGGAAAGTCCGAATTTAATTTTACAGATAGCCAAATTGATATTTATAGAATATTTGCTAATATCATAACAAGTATAACATCCGAAATTTATATAAATGCCACATATGTGAATGACATTAATTTGATTATTAACAAATTAGAAAAATGCTATCAAAACTCAATTTTAGAAGAACACATACAAGCGTATGAAAAAATCATAAGTTGTTTTATAAGTGGAGTTTTTAAATATAAAATTAAACGAGAAATTGCTACTAAAGATTTGAAAAACTTTATTGAAATGATGAAACTATTACCTATTGAAAAGAGAAAAATCGTCATCAACAATCTTTGGCAACGTTTTGATTGTATACAAAGATATACTATAGACGATGATTTGCCTTTTTAACCAAGTAAATTCACTTTCAAGATTTGTGAATATCACCTTACAAAAAAGCGATGGAAAACACCATCGCTTAGAATCATTCACTTCTCCTTGAAAACTGCACTATTATTACAAAGGTAAATTCCGCAAGGGATGGATTTCGATAAGCAACTGTTTCAGGGGCACATGGGTGGTCGGAACGCCAGGCAGATGATAAAGGATGTGTAGAACAAGCGCGACACCAAATGATTAGTAGGACTATTTCTTGTCAAATGCAAAGATATGCATACAATCTAAAATAATGCAATAATAGTAGTGATATATAGATATTTATTTGTATTATTGCAGAATAATAGCAATATATTACTATATGGATAATGATGCTTACATCACCAATCAGGATATCATCTCTCTTCTCTGCCAACGTCTTAAAGAGTATCGCCTTGCTGCGCGGATAAGCCAGAAGGAAATGGCGGAGAAGTCCGGGGTGAGCTTGACCACCATCAGCCACCTTGAACAGGGTGTGAACCAAAACATCACACTCAACAATTTCATCTCGCTTCTGCGTGTGGTCGGTATGGAACAGCGTTTGCACGAACTGCTACCCGAACTGCCCATGCCGCCTATCGCCTTGAAGCAGATAAACAAGTACATACCCAAAAGAGTAAGGAGGAATAGCCATGATACAGAATCTTGATGTTTTTCTGTGGGGTCGGCAAGTCGGCTCCTTGGTGACCTATAAGGAAAAGTATGCGGAAAAGATATGTTTCTATTTTGACCGTGAATTTCCTGGCAGTGGATATGACATTGCCCCTTTACGTGCCTCCATACACAGTGTTTCCGTGAAGAACGGTCTACCCGTATATGCCGAAGATGAAAAACTTTTTGGCGGACTGCCATCATTCATTGCTGATTCATTGCCCGACTATTGGGGAAACCGGGTATTCAACGAGTGGGCAAAAGTCCATAATATCAGCACACGGAAACTTTCGGCACTTGACCGTCTTGCCTACATCGGCAGGAGAGGTATGGGAGCGTTGGAGTTTCTACCTCCGGCGGCTGAAAATATGGAACAGCCCTTTAAGGTGGAGATTGACGACCTGTACAGGTTGGCTCAATCGGCATTGAACGAGGCGAAGAACTTTAAAGCAGAAATGCAAGCCGACTTTATGATAGAGAGCCTTTTCAAAGTGGGAACATCAGCCGGAGGACGCAGACCGAAAGCCATCATCAACCTCAATCCGGAAACCAAAGAGTGCTACTCCGGTCAGGTGGAAACTCCTCTGCCCGGATATGTCCCCATGATAATCAAGTTCGACGAACATTCGGACATTCCCATCACACGCATTGAATACAGCTATTATCTCATGGCTAAAGATGCCGGTCTGAAGATGATGCCGTCCCGTCTTGAAGAGAGTGAAAAAAACGCTCATTTCCTGACCGAACGGTTTGATCGCCAAGGAGGAAAAAAGGTACACATCCAAACATTGGCAGCCATGCAACCCTCGTCAGACAGTTACGAAAGCCTGTTTGACACCGCTTGCCGTATCGGTATTTTACCGGCGGAACTCAAGCAACTGTTTCTACTGACAGTGATGAATGTGTTGGGTGGGAACGTAGATGACCATAACAAGAACTTCAGTTTTCTGATGAACGATGACGGCGTATGGCATATCGCACCGGCGTACGATTTCACGTTCTCGGTAGATCCGTCCGCACCAGGTTATATGAACCGTCACAGCATGACCATAGGCAACAAAAACTCCGACATCGAGCGTGGCGACTTACTCGGACTTGCCAAACGGTACAACATCAAGGGAGCAGATGCTATTATAGAACAAGCCATCGATGTGGTTTCCAACTACGACCGTTATGCGGAACAGGCAGGTGTTGGCGGACATTGGTGCCGGCAGATAAAAGAGGAAATAGACTATCGGATAGAAAACCTGTCTGATACCGCACGGCACAGAAGTTTAGGAAAATAGGGAAAAACTGCATCATTATTGTTGTTTACATGTGAAAAGCTAACGTCTAATAATTTCTATCTCCCAACTTTCCAGATAATAACCGTATAGACGCACACAACGAGCAGAATCGCCAATATCAGGAGAGGCATAATCACTTTGAACCAAGGCACCGAAAGGCCCAACTGAGGCATGGCCATTGTACAGAGTATAACAAGTATCAGCAAACCCGATACCAAAGAGAGGGTACGCATCATACGACCCATCCACATATGCTGTACTACCAGCCGTTTAGGATTCAGGCGAATGGGCAGGTTGACCATTTTAGGATAGTAGGCAGCCATATTACAAAGTCCCATCACAAGCGCACCCACTATGGAAGTGACTATGTAATAGCCTCTTCCACCCCATCCGTCCGCATTGCCTTCCAGATTGAAGTGGATGGGGATTCGTTCCGGCGCGCTTTGATAAAAAAGAATTGTTGCTACAACGATTATTACGAACAAGAATAGAGCCAGAAGCTCTAATATCCGGTCGCCCCGGGTGACGGGAACTGACGGTTGAGGTTTGGAGAAATGTAAAAACTGCATCATTTGTCTGTATCGGATTCGTTTGTTTTCTTTTTCTTTAATCGGCCGTTTTTGCGCAAGGCTTCGGCAATAATCCACTGAAGCTGACCGTTAGTGGAGCGGAACTCGTCCGCCGCCCACTTTTCGATCGCTTCCATGGTTTCCGTATCTACACGGAGTACAAAACTTTTTATAGTATCTTTTTTTGCCATTTTATCGGTTTACAAATCAATGATTCAAGGTTCCGGAATTGATAACGGGTTGAGCCGGTTCTTCTGCACAAAGAACGACTAACAGATTACTAACCATCGCCGCTTTCTTTTCTTCGTCCAACTCTACTATCTCTTCCTCCGAAAGCTTATCCAAAGCCATTTTTACCATCGAAACCGCTCCCTCCACAATCTTCTCGCGGGCAGAAATGATGGCGCTTGCCTGCTGACGGCGAAGCATGACGGCTGCAATCTCGGGCGCATAAGCCAGATAATTGATACGGGCTTCCACTACCTCCATTCCGGCCATAGCCAAACGTTCGTTCAACTTCTGAACCAGTTGTTCGTTCACCTCGTCGCCACCGCCGCGCAAGGTCAATTCAGTGCTGTTTATTTCCGTATCGTCGTACGCATACAGTCCGGCAACCTGACGAAGGGCGGCATCGCTCTGTACCCTTACAAAGTTTTCAAAGGCATTCATCCGGTTGCCTGCGGTATCGGCAGCCATCGTCTGCGAATCGATTTCGAATAAAGCTTTATAAGTATCTTTCAGTTTCCAAACCAGCACCAGACCGATAAGAATCGGATTACCCACTTTATCGTTCACTTTGATAGGGTCTACATTCAGGTTGCGGGCACGAAGAGAAAGTTTCTTCTTCTCCAAAAACGGATTCACCCAATAGAATCCGGTCCGCTTGAACGTACCCTTGTATTGGCCGAAAAAGACCATTGCCCGAGCTTCATTCGGCTCCAGTTTAACCATTCCCACCCAAAGGAAACCAAATGCACACAGTCCGATTATCCCTAAAATAATGGCTACGATTCCAAATTCTTTCTCATAGAAGAACAATGAGAAACTAAAAAATCCCAATACTAGATTAACGAATAGCATGGTAAACCCATCCATCGTAAAGCCTTTAAATTCCACTTCTTGTTTGCTCATAATTGATTTGTTTTTGATATTATTTTGATATCACAAAGATAAAGCATAAAAAGAATATAAGACAAAGAAAAACAGATGTTTTGCAACATCATTTAAAACTGTACGGAAATGTATTATTTGAATAAACTATGAAAAAAGCCCTCAGCTAAAGGACTGAGAGCTTTAAAAACCTATCTTGATATTAAACTTATATCTCTATTCCTTTGCGAAATAGCTATCTTCTATTTAAATTGTTGCCAAAAATTGGGATAAACTATCCATATCAGAGAATTCTTTTGTATCAGAGCTTTGCTGAATATTTTTAGGAGTGTTTCTATTTTCTTGAACAATAGACAACGTTATATCGATATTCTCAGATTTATTTATAAGCTCTACCTTTCTAGAAAGATTTACCTGTTCTAGAATTTCACAAAATTCATCTGCAAAAGATCGGGATATAAATGTTACATCGGAAAAATTAATTACAATCTTTCCTTTCTTAACTAAATTGATGCAATCTTGTACTTTTTTCGCCTCTGTTCTGGATCTGAGTTCAGTACTAATCAATTCAGACATTTTAATTTCATTATCCATAATTTATACCTCCAAAAAATTAGTATATTTAAATTCTTTATTTTCACTATATGGTATCCGCAACAAGACAACAGTACCATCCCACTTTATGTTTTTAGGTAACCCAACAACAATGTCATTCTCTTTATCCTTTCTGTAAAAAGCTCCTCCACTAAATACGAAAAAATTTCCACCTAATCCTTCTGTTAGCATCTTTTTAGAAGTAACAATACCATATCCTCTATTCTCAGCTTCCGGTAAATTCTTTGTAGAAACACCTATACTAGCTGACTTCATTGCCTCTACATCATTTTTAATGTCTTTTCGCCCTATTTTGGCATAACTACCTAGAATAGTAATGCCATTATCTATAATACAAATATCTACATACTTCTCTTTGGGATAATATTGGGCAAAAATGTAACCATATTCACTGTCAGAATGCTCTGTTATATTATCAATTAATTCGGTTAGCATATAATCTAATGCCGAGTAAATTTCTCCTTTTATATTTAGTTGAATTTTTAAGATATTACCAATAGCACTAAGAATATTATTCTTAACTGTATCTTTACATTTTGATGCAGGGAATTTAATCATCGGTATATAACGTTTCTCCGCATATTTCTTAATGTATTCCGGGAATTGTTTTTCCTTTTCCGCATCAATGAAATCTAAAAAATGTATAGCATCCAAATAAGATCTAACATACGATGATAAATGCGTACATTTTATATTTTTCCCACATTTATTCTTATAGACGACTAAAGGTAGAAGAAAAAAAGGATTTAATAATTCAGTTTCTGAAAAATCCCATTCAACATCTTCCTCTTCAGAGGAATCCATTATGCTCATAATATTAAATAAATGATTAAAAGAACTACCTATCCTATTATCATCTATTTTATTGGGCATTTTTATTATCAAGCTCATCGTACTATATACTTTGATTACAAAAGTAATAATTTAATTAATGTGACATACATTTAATGACTAAAATTAATATTATATCATGAATGATATAATATGTCCAATACATGAACAAGTCATTTTATATCACCACAGCCTTACTCGAAACGGATAGACTTAGCCGGATGAATGCGCGAAATAAGATAAGACGGGCCTATAAGAATAAGGACGGAAACAAGTAAAGTCGACAGGTTCAATATCAGCCAAATCCAGCCATTGAAGTAGATGGGTACGGAATCGATGTAGTAATTAACCGGGTCGAGTTTTACCACATGCCATTGGTACTGGATATAACATACTGCCAAACCGATGAGATTGCCCCAGAGCATGCCCTTACCGATGATGAAAGCCGAAAAATAGAGGAATATCGTACGGATGGAACGGTTCGTATCGCCCAATGCTTTCAGAATACCAATCATATTGGTACGTTCGAGAATAATGATGAGCAAACCGGATATCATGGAAAAACCGGCTACCCCTAACATTAAGATTAAGATAACCCACACATTTAAGTCCAATACGCCCAGCCAGGCAAATAACTGAGGATTCAGGTCTTCGATGGTTTGGGTATAGTAAGTGTTTCCATACCGGTCGACAAAAGCATCCGTATGGGAGGATACCTGATAAGCCATGTTCTCCAAATCGTCATAGTTGGCTATTTGCACCTCTATGCCGCTGGCCTGGTCTTTTTCCCACTTGTTTAAGCGGGTGACCGTATAGATATCGCCAATGACAAACAGGTTGTCGTAATCGGAAAAGTTCGTTTCATAGATGCCGGCAATCTTTAATTTCCGGGCACGAATATTCTCCTGTATATAATAGGTATAAAGCGCGTCGCCCAATTTGACATGCAGTTTCTTGGACAACGCGCTGGAAATGAGTATTTGGTTCGAAGCTATAGAGTCGGTAAAAGCAGGAATTTCCCCTTCAATCAGATGGTTGCGCAGGAAAGTCAGGTCGTACTCCTGTCCTACCCCTTTCAGAACCATTCCCTGAAAATTATCTTCCGTTTTAATCATTCCCGGTTTGGTAGCGTACCGTTGGGCATGACTGACGCCTTCAATCTGTTCCAAAGCCGATAACAAGCTGTCGCCGGCTGCTATCGGCAACGTTTCGTATGATTGGCTGCTCCGGAAATTACTTATCTGGATATGAGAACCGAAACCGATTACTTTTGAACGCACTTCACGCTTGAATCCCATCACCACGCACAAGGAAATAATCATAATAACCAGTCCCAATGCCATGCCAATGGTAGCGATACGTATGGCAGGTTTGGCTACTTGCTTTTTCCGGTCGCTGTTGAAATAGATTCTTTTCGCTATGAAGAATTCAAAGTTCATCCGTTACTCGGTTCTTCCGGGATAAACCTCCAATGCCTTACGTAAAACGAAAAGAGCACGGGTTAAATCCTCTTTTTTCAATACATAAGCAATACGTACCTCATTGCGTCCCGCACCGGGAGTGGTATAGAATCCGGCAGCCGGGGCCATCATCACGGTTTCGTTTTCGTAGTTGAAATCGGAAAGACACCAGGCACAGAACTTCTCACTATCGTCTACCGGCAACTTGGCTACGGTATAGAAAGCGCCCATCGGTATAGGCGAATAGACTCCCGGAATACGGTTCAATCCGTCTATCAGGCATTTACGCCGTTCTACATATTCATCATACGTGTCGCGCGTGTACTCCTCCGGTTCATCTAAAGACGCTTCCGCCGCAATTTGTCCGATTAAAGGAGGGCTCAACCGAGCTTGGCAGAATTTCATGACGGCACTGCGCACCTCTTTATTTTTGGTAATTAACGCCCCGATACGGATGCCGCACTCCGAATATCTTTTGGAGACGGAATCAATCAGCACTACATTGTTTTCGATGCCTTCCAAATGGCAGGCAGATATATAAGGTGAACCGGTATAGATAAATTCACGATACACTTCATCCGAGAAAAGGAACAAATCGTATTTCTTCACCAAATCGCGAATCTGGTTCATCTCCCGACGGGTGTACAAATAGCCCGTAGGATTGTTCGGATTACAGATTAAAATTCCTTTGGTACGTTCGTTTATCAGTTCCTCGAACTTTTCCACTTTCGGAAGCGAAAAGCCCTCCTCAATGGTGGTAGCGATGGTACGGATAACCGCTCCGGCAGAAATGGCAAAAGCCATATAATTGGCATAAGCCGGCTCCGGCACAATAATTTCATCACCCGGATTCAGACAGGACAAGAAAGCGAACAACACAGCTTCCGAGCCTCCGGTGGTGATAATGATATCATCCGCCGTTAAATTAATGTCGAACTTTTTATAATATCCGGTCAACTTTTCACGATAGCTTCTGTATCCCTGACTCGGGCTATATTCCAGAACCGTCCGGTCAATGTTGCGGATGGCTTCTATCGCCGCTCGGGGTGTGGGCAGGTCGGGCTGACCTATATTCAGGTGATATACGTGGGTTCCTCTTTGTTTGGCAGCTTCAGCCAAAGGAGCTAATTTACGAATGGGTGATGCGGGCATTTCTGTTCCGCGAATTGAAATTTGTGGCATAATAATGCTGAGTCTATATATATTTTTTAATGTCCCGCAAAGACAGTGCAAACAAGGGCGAACTGTCGAATTTATTCGGATTGTACGCCTTGTGTAGCCTATTTTCGCTTTTCGTGCAAAGATAGTTCATCGGGCCAAACCACGCAAACAAAAAGAAGATTAATTGAGGTAAAGTATATCTTCGATGTCTTTTTTTGCCGTATTCAAAAATAATTATGTAAGTTTGCTGACCAAATAAAAACAAAGAGATTATGAGTTTCATCGATAAGGCTTTATCTAAAGGAAAGGATGCGTCTAAAATTATATTGACTGCTACCACCGAGACTTCAATACTGGTAAAAGATGGAAAACGCCAGATTATCAAGCGTCCTATAAAGGGGTTCATCAGTTTGAATTCATACAAAGAAGCCTTTAAAAGGGAATTTGAAATAGGAGTCCGTTTGAAACATCCGAATGTGTTGCCTTACGAAGAATTCGGAAAGGAGGAAAACAACGACCCGTACATTCGCATGGCAAGCATCAATTGCGTTCCGTTCGATTACTACCTGAAAGAAAATCCGTCATTCATAGCTCAGACCAAAGAGATTAACCGGATTATCGGTGAAATAATAGACGCTGTCTCTTACATGCACCGCGAAGGTGTCTGCCACTTAGACCTGAAACCTTCTAATCTATTGATTTCAAGAGCTCAAAAAAGTATCATGGTTATCAATCCGCTCTCTATGTACCTGAATTGCAAGCCTTCCATAACGATTGGAAACGAGGATTTTACAGCCCCTGAAATGATGGAGGAGAATGGAGTTCCGGATGAAAGAAGTGACATCTATTCCATCGGAAAAATAATCGATTATATTTTCACCTACTCTACCGTACCATTCGAGTATAGAAAGGTGGTAAAGAAGGCCACTCAAACTGACCCAGCCAAAAGATACCGTTCGGTAGAGGAAATGAAGAGAGCCATCAAACAGGCCACAACTTGGGTAGGCATAGGAAAAAGAGCGATATATATGGGCGCCTTTCTTGTGCTTTTCGCCATTGTTTGGTTCGGATTAGCGCCGGACAACAGCGATACGGAATTCATCACTCCTGTTGTACAAACTCCAAAGGAGGAACAGTTGCCGGAAGGTACCATGCTGAATGAAGAAGGTTTTGTGGTTCCGGACACTTCTCTGATTCATATTCTTGAAATGACTCCGGAACAGATAGAACAGCAGAAAATTTATCAGGAAAAAGCGGAGCAGATATTTAAAAAGGAATTTGCGAAGAAGGCGGATGCCGTGCTCTCCAAGGTATATAGTGCCAGCAATATGAACGGAGATATAGCACGTTTCAAGGATATAAGCATGGAGAGTATGTCGACCCTGGACGAATATCAGAAAGAGCTTTGCGAAAAGTATGAGATGGACCCTATTACCGGAGCCAAACTTGCCGCAGAAGCCATCTCCACCATCACACAAAAAAAGATGAAGGAACTGGAACAAAAGAAAAAAGAAGAAGAAAAATAAATAGTTAAATAATTAATTTTTAATTTGATATGATGCACAATTGGTTTGAATGCAAAATCCGTTACGAGAAAACGATGGAGAACGGGATGAATAAGAAAGTAACGGAGCCCTATTTGGTAGATGCTTTGAGTTTTACGGAAGCAGAGAAACGTATTATTGAAGAAATGACACCTTATATAAGTGGAGAGTTTACGGTATCCGATATCAAACGCGCTAATTACAGCGAACTGTTTGGCAGCGAGGAAGAAGCAGCCGACCGCTGGTTTAAGTGCAAACTTTACTTTATTACACTTGACGAAAAGAGCGGTGCGGAGAAGAAAACGGCCACTCAGATTTTAGTTCAGGCAGCCGATTTGCGCGACGCTGTGAAGAAACTGGATGAGGGTATGAAAGGAACCATGGCCGATTATTCGATTGCTTCGGTGAACGAAACCGCTATTATGGATGTTTATCCGTATGACGGGGAAATTGAAGTAAAACCGGAATTCCCTGATGCCGGTAAAACGGAATAATCCCGGAAATACTGAAACAAATAAAGAATAGAGATATATGGATATTGAAACGAACCTAAAAGAAGTGCTTGCGGAATTACCGCAGAATGTCCGTTTGGTAGCTGTTTCAAAATTTCACCCTAACGAAGCGATAGAAGAAGCATACACTGCAGGCCAACGCATTTTTGGCGAAAGCAAGGTGCAGGAAATGACTCAGAAATATGAAACTCTACCCAAAGACATTGAATGGCATTTTATCGGACATCTCCAGACGAACAAGATAAAGTATATGGCTCCCTATGTTTCGCTTATCCATGGGGTGGACAGCTACAAGTTACTGTCGGAGATTAATAAGCAAGGTGCGAAATGTGGCAGAGTGATTCCTTGCCTGTTGCAAATGCACGTAGCACAGGAGGAAACCAAATTCGGATTCAGTTTCGAGAAATGTACGGAAATGCTGAAACAGGGGGAATGGAAGGAGCTAAAGAACATTTCTCTTCATGGGTTAATGGGAATGGCCAGCAACACCGACAACATGCAACAGGTACGCAAAGAATTCCGTATGCTCCACTCCTATTTCGAGGAAGTAAAAAATAGTTTTTTTACTAATGAAACAACTTTTAAAGAGCTTTCTATGGGGATGAGTCACGACTATTCCATTGCGGTGGAAGAAGGAGCGACACTGGTACGGATAGGAAGCCGGATTTTCGGAGAAAGAGTGTATGGATAAGAAAACACACTTTCCACTTTAACGCTTAAATAGGAAACAATTAAACTGTTATGAGTTGATAAATAGACAGAAAGAGCCTTAAATAAGGTTTTTTCTGTCTTTATTATTTAGCCAGAGGAAAAAAAGAAAAGACATATTTGAAAGGATTTTCTTCTATTTCTCTAATTATCAAGCCTAAAGAAGCGATAAGGACTTCACAACTTTTATCCTTTTTAATCTAGCCTGTATAAATTCTTTGTGTTTTATTTGTTGGCTTCGTTTATTGTTCTATCTTTGCACAAAACAAGAATAAATGTGCAATTAATATGGAACAAAGCTTTATTGCTTTCATTGAGAATGGAATAAAAGAGCACTGGAATCTGGATGCCTTGACCGACTACAATGGAGCAACTCTACAATATAGAGATGTAGCGCGAAAAATAGAGAAGCTACATATCATGTTTGAAGCCAGCGGTGTGATAAAAGGTGATAAAATAGCTATATGCGGACGTAACAGTTCGTATTGGGGAGCGGCTTTTCTGGCCATCCTGACTTACGGGGCTGTGGCTGTTCCCATTCTTCACGAATTTAAAGCGGAGAACATACACCACCTGGTGAACCATTCCGATGCTAAAATTTTGCTTGTGGGAGATATGGTATGGCCGGAGTTAGACGAAAAAGAGATGCCGAATCTGGAAGGAGTTATCCTAATCAATGATTACTCGCTTTTAGTTTCCCGTACACAAAAGCTAACCTATGCCCGTGAACATTTAAATGAAATGTTCGGAAAGAAATATCCGAAGAATTTCCGCGTAGAGCATATTCATTACCACAAAGACCAGCCGGATGAACTGGCTTTAATTAACTACACATCAGGAACTACGAGTTTATCGAAAGGAGTGATGATACCCTACCGGGCATTGTATTCCAACACCTTATTTGCATACGAAGCGTTAAAGTTGCACCCCGGCGATAAACTGGTGTCCATGCTTCCCATGGCACACATGTACGGACTAGCCTTCGAGTTTATTTATGAATTTAGCGTAGGTTGCCACATCTATTTCCTGACACGTGTACCCAGTCCTAAAATTATATTTCAGGCTTTTGCGGAAGTGAAACCCAATATTGTGATAGCGGTACCTCTGATTATCGAAAAGATTATCAAGAAGAGTGTATTGCCTAAGTTGCAGACTCCGACCATGAAAATCCTGCTGAAAGTTCCTATCATTAACGATAAAATCAAGGCCGCTGTACGGGAGCAGGTAATCAGTGCTTTCGGAGGTAATTTCTATGAAGTGATTATCGGCGGAGCTGCTTTTAATCCGGATGTGGAGAATTTCTTGAAGATGATAGACTTCCCTTATACCGTTGGATATGGCATGACGGAATGCGCGCCGATTATCTGTTATGAGGACTGGCAGAAATTTGCTCCGGGCTCATGCGGTAAGGGAGTGCCCAGAATGGAAGTAAAAGTATTGAGTCCTGGCCCGGAAAATGAAGTGGGTGAAATTGTCTGCAAGGGTATGAATGTCATGTTGGGCTACTATAAGAATCCCGAAGCAACGCGCGAAGTGTTGGACGAAGAGGGATGGTTGCGCACCGGTGATTTAGGTATTAAAGACGCTGAAGGAAACATCTACATTAAAGGACGCAGCAAGAATATGTTATTAGGTCCATCCGGACAAAACATTTATCCGGAGGAGATTGAAGAAAAACTGAACAGTCTTCCTTATGTATCCGAATCCATTGTCATTCAGAAAGATGACAAGTTAGTGGCGCTGATATATCCCGATTATGAGGAAGCCACTGCACAGGGTTTCAACGAAGAAGCAATAGAACGCATTATGGAGGAAAACAGAATAACACTGAACACGTACCTTCCTGCTTATTCTCAGATAACACGCACAAAAATATATAAAGAAGAGTTTGAGAAGACTCCTAAAAAGAGTATCAAACGCTTCCTCTACAAGGACGCTTGAATGAGTTGAGAGTGGAGAATTGAGAGTGGAGAGTTACCATCCGGTAGGTTCATTCTCAATTCTCCACTCTCAACTCTCCATTCAGTTAAAGTTGCCCGGAGCGCACACGACTCAACGTTTCGGGAGTCATTTGCAAAAACGAAGCGATATGCACCAAAGGAGCCCGTTGCAATATTTGCGGAAAGCTCTCCAGTAAGCGGTTATAGCGGACATGGGCAGGTTCAAAACGCAACATATCGGCTTTGCGCTGCGATAGAATCAAACCATATTCCAATATAGAACGATATAGCATATTTATTTCTTTCGACTCATCTGTCAGTCGCATCCAGTCTTGATGGGAAATTCCCCATGAAGCCGTATTCTCTAGCGTTTCAATCAGTAATTGAGAAGGTTGTTTCAATAAGAAGCTCTCTAGACAGGTCAACATATCACCTTCATAAGAAAAATTTTCCGTTAAATCCTTGTTGTACTTAAAGTAAAACTGACGAACCATTCCTTTCTCAATAAAAAATATATAGTTGCACACTTCTCCCCGATTCACTAACGTCTCTCCTTTTTTTAACTTAAAAGGAACCAAAGCCACTGCTAGTTTGTCGATGCCAATACGTGATAGTTTGTAATAGCGTTCAGAAATCAATTGTGCGATTTCTTTTTTCTTTTCCATAAATCTCTTTTGTATTTTATTTTGCTGGATTTCTCGGTAAAACTTTCTGTAATACGAGGAAACCTAATATACCCGATGTTACCGTACCAAGCAAAACCCCTAACTTCGCCTGGTTCAATAAGTCCGGATATTCGCCAAACGATAAGTTGGCGATAAACAGTGAAACGGTAAAACCAATTCCACCTAATAGAGAAACACCTGCCAAACGGGTATATGAAAAATCCTTTGGCATAGGTATCCATTTGCATACCATAGGCACCGCCGTAAATATAAAAATTCCAACTAACTTACCTATTATCAATCCTAAAGCAACCGCATAAGTAACCATACCTATGGTAGGTGCTCCTTCTGTTGCCGTAATAGCTATTCCGGCATTTGCAAATGCAAAGATAGGCATAATAAGATAGTTTACCAAATGTTGGAGTTTGTCTTCGAATGATTGAAGAGGTGATATCACCTTATCGGAAGCGGATTCCACGCTTTTTAAAATTTCTATTTCGTACTTACTCCAATGTAAATTCTTATCATTTCTTTCCGGTAATAATTCAATATTTTCATGTATACGTGAAATGTATTTACCTAGTTTTAATTGAGGGGTAGCCGGCACTGTGAAGGCCGCAATAACGCCTGCAATGGTTGCATGCACCCCACTTTGCATGAAGAAATACCAAAGGAACAGGAAACCTGCAAAATAGAAGTACTTCTTTCTTATTCCCAACGTATTGCCACCTATCAAAAAGAGCAGGACGACAGCCGAAGCGATTAAGTAACCAAAACTTATATGGGAAGAGTAAAACAGGGCTATGACTAAAATGCCTCCGATATCATCGACCACAGCAAAAGCGGTGAGAAAGACTTTAAGGCCTAGCGGGACCCGTTTGCCGAACAGATTCAGTACTCCTAAAGAAAAAGCAATATCGGTAGCCATCGGGATAGCCAATCCTTGACTTGCTTCGCTCCCCATTGTAAAAAGATAGTATATGCCCATGGGAAGTATCATTCCTCCTACAGCGGCAATGATAGGGAGCATTGCCTTTTTCACCTCGGAAAGTTCGCCTACCAGAAGCTCCCTTTTTATCTCCAAGCCGACAAAGAAAAAGAAGACGGCCATCAGGGCATCGTTGATGAACCCCATCAAAGTCAGGGGCTCTCCGCCATGATTTAAAAAGTTATAGTCTCCTATTTGCAAACGTATAGGATGTTCCCAAAAACGAAAGTATACATGACTCCACGGAGAATTGGCTATAATCATTGCCAATATAGCCATGATTAACAGGACGGTACCTCCATTTACATGGTGTCTCAACACACTAATAAAAGAGTAATTCAAGTCTGTTCGTTTCGTTTTCTCCATCTAGTTATTATTTAATCATCCATATTATAGGTAGAGACCAAACATTATTCGCATCCATCTATCTCTTTAAAGCTACTTACCTCACTGCAACCTAATTTGATAAAGGACTCGCCAAAAGCTTATTTTATACCACTTGTACTTTATGACTCATCTAACCTATGCGATGCCAAATGTTCAATATAGTCAAACAAAAAAAACAACATAACATCTAATTTTAGCTACTTCATAATACAAGAGCTAAACTAAAGCTCTTCGCTTAAAACTTTTGGCTTTTTAACCAATACCCTGATAACAAGAACCGACCAAAAGCCTAATCTATATCACTACGGCTCAACCTTCTCATCTTTACCCTGATGCTTGAAGCAAGAGTTAAACTAAAGCTCTTAGCACAAAACTTTTGGCTTTGATAGTTTTCTGCTTTTCAGTCAAGGCCTCTTGACAACAAGAACTGACAAAAAACATCCTACTATCTCTATTTTAATCCAGCTTAAGCACTGCAAGGAAAGCCTTTTGAGGAACTTCCACGTTTCCGATTTGCTTCATACGTTTCTTTCCTTTTTTCTGCTTTTCCAACAGCTTCCGCTTTCTGCTGATGTCACCACCATAACATTTGGCCGTTACATCTTTTCGGACAGCTTTAATGGTTTCACGAGAAATTATCTTCGCACCGATTGCCGCCTGTATCGCTATTTCGAATTGCTGGCGGGGAATCAACTCTTTCAGTTTCTCGCACATACGACGTCCTAATTCGTACGCATTGTCCACATGGGTAAGCGTCGACAGGGCATCCACCGGTTCGCCGTTCAAGAGAATATCCAGTTTGATAAGCTTGGAAGGACGAAAACCTGCCGGATGATAATCGAAAGAGGCGTATCCCTTAGAAATGCTTTTCAATTTATCGTAGAAATCGATGACAATTTCTCCCAAAGGCATCTTATAATGGAGCTCCACCCGATTGCCCGATATATACTCCTGCTTTACCAGTTCTCCCCGCTTGCCCAAACATAAGGTCATGATAGGACCGATATAGTCTGTTGTAGTAATAACAGACGCACTGATATAAGGTTCGTCGATATGGTCGATTAATGTCGGGTCGGGCATTCCACCCGGATTATGCACTTCCGTCATGTGTCCCTGCTTATCGTATATTTGATACGAAACATTTGGCACGGTAGTAATAACGTTCATGTCAAACTCCCTGTCCAGACGTTCTTGTACAATTTCCATGTGCAACAGGCCTAAAAATCCGCAGCGGAAACCGAATCCCAATGCCAGAGAGGACTCCGGCTGGAAAGTAAGGGAGGCATCATTCAACTGAAGCTTCTCCAAAGACGAACGCAAATCTTCAAAATCTTCTGCTTCAATAGGATATACACCTGCAAAGACCATTGGTTTTACCTCCTCGAATCCGGAAATCGCTTCGGCGCACGGACGGGCTATATGGGTGATGGTATCACCTACTTTTACTTCCTTGGAGGTCTTAATACCAGATATAATATAGCCTACATCACCTGTACGGAGCTCGTTCCGAGGTATCATATCCATTTTCAACACACCGATTTCATCTGCTACGTATTCCTTTCCGGTATTAAAGAATTTCACTTTATCACCTGTACGGATAACTCCATTTTCTATTTTAAAATATGCGATAATGCCTCTAAAAGAGTTGAATACGGAATCGAAAATCAAAGCTTGCAACGGAGCATCATCATCGCCTTTTGGATGAGGAATCCTCTCGACAACAGCTTGCAGGATTTCTTCCACTCCCATACCGGTTTTGCCCGAAGCACGGATGATTTCACTGCGCTTGCATCCGAGCAGCTCTATAATTTCATCTTCCACTTCATCGGGCATGGCACTGGCCATATCACACTTGTTGATAACAGGAATGATTTCCAAATCGTGTTCGATAGCCATATATAGATTGGAAATGGTTTGCGCCTGCACACCCTGGGAAGCATCTACAATCAGCAGCGCACCTTCGCACGCAGCGATAGAGCGGGAAACCTCGTACGAAAAGTCCACGTGTCCCGGAGTATCAATTAAGTTCAATATGTATTTCTCATTGTTGTAGGCATATTCCATCTGGATGGCATGGCTCTTAATGGTGATACCACGTTCTTTTTCCAAATCCATATTATCGAGCATCTGCCCTTCTGTTACCTGAATTGTATGAGTGTATTCCAATAAACGGTCGGCCAAAGTCGACTTTCCATGATCGATATGTGCTATAATGCAAAAATTTCGTATTTTTTCCATGAAATGCTTTACTAATCAAATTTTTCTGCGCAAAGATAATGCAAACCGAGAGCAGAATAAAAGAACTTGTTCATTTTTTATGCTGAGAAGCAGCTTATCTTTGCTTTTACTGCAAAGATACGAAAATAGTTCCCTATTTTTGAGGTTACGCCACAGATTTTTCGAGGAAGCTGAAAAGAGTAGCCTCTGAACAGATGGTCTATTCAGGGACTTTTCTTGCTGAGACGAAGATTCCAAAAAGTATTAAATCTACACATTTACAATTACCGGAGACGAATGGGTTTTGTTTGCCGGTTCATTTTTGAACAAACGAACGTTCATTATCGGGGAAGCGAACGTTCGTTTCCTCCAAAATGAACGTTCGTTTATAAAAGGAGTCTTAAAGCAGGTTATTCAACCGTTTAATCCTCAAATAAAAATAGGCAACAAAAAAAAGCGTTCGTAACATTTTCATGTACCAACGCCTTTCTTATTGCATCTACTTCTTTCCTAACTTTTCAAAGTTATTTCAACTTCACAAAAAGTTCTTCTGCTACTTCAGAAACTTCAACCTTATCTTCTCTCAGCAACCATCCCATTCCAAGGAAAAAATCCTTATCAACAATTTTTGCTGCTTTCTTGATTTGTTTCTGAGTTAAACCTTCTGCATTTTCATTCAGTGCGTTCCAAATTTGACCTGCAACAACACCAGCTTTTTCTTTTAACATGACTCTATACTTTAAATTAAACGTTAATCCACATTCTATATTATGAATGCTTGTGTTTTTTTATCGTGTGCAAATATACACATTTAACATGTTATACAACATATTATATAAAGTTTTTTTTGCTCTTTAGTTCTGAATAAAGCACTATTTAAATAAATATTAGACTTTTTTATCTTCCAAAGAGTTACTATTTATATATTCAGTCCAGATACGAGCGGCCTCTTCCACCATTTTTGCACAAGGTCTTTTCTTATAATAAGCCTCTGTTCGTGCTTCCGGAGTAGATACAACAGGCTCTTTTTTAGAGAGTCCCAGCAAATCGGCGCATTTCAAAGCTCCGTTTCGGTTCTTAAATTCAGCTGCCAGTTGTTGTACTAAAGCATAATTTGCCGCTTTACCCTCTTTATCGGCTCCATCGGTAGCGCCTGTTTCCAGTCCGGCCAGCATAAACATGCCGCATGCCGCTCCGCATGTTTCGCGCATGCGCCCTATTCCACCGCCAAACGAAGCGGACATCTTTAAGGCCTGTTCTTCCGTAAACCCATACATATCGGCAAAGGCCGCCACAACAGATTGCGAACAATTATAGCCTTGTTTGAATAATCCGACGGCTTTCTCAATACGTTCTTCCAAGTTATTTGTGATGGGAGATTTCACTTCCATATTCTCCTCTAAGCGTTCTTCCATAACCACTTTATGTCTATCTGTTTCTTTTATTTATAAATACCATTATTCCTCTCCACGTTCTTTCATCATACCCGATTTCATCTTTAGTAGTATGAGATGTCCCTTCTCTTTTTCAATACAGCTCCTTTTTTATAATCACTTTTTCTATCGTTCAGAACTTGCAAGGTTCTTTCCCTACATGCTATTTCCACAAGCAAAAAGACCTCCGGTACAATTGCATCGTTCAATCCTCCATGCACTCCCGCCGGAAAAACGATTGAAATTAAATACTAAAAAGCAGCATGAGATTTAATATCGTCACAATGATGGCAATGCCATACAATACGCCCGCACTCCATTTGGTATTGGCGTATTTCCCCATCACCTTTTCCGACGAAGTTAGATAAACCTGAAGGAATACGGTGAAAGGTAACTGTATGCTCAAAATCATCTGTGAAATGATAAGTCCCTGAAACGGATTATCGATAAAGAATATAATCAGCAATGCCACCAGTAACGAAACCAGTACACCTGTTTTAGAGTGTATATCTTTTATATTGTAAGATTCGTTGAATATGCCCGAAAAGATAGAACCGGCAGCCATACCGCTTGTTACCGTGGACGAGATTCCGGCCAGAAGCAATGCAAACGCAAACACGATGCCAGCTGCATGTCCTAATAAAGGGTCTAATAAGGATTTAGCCTGTTGCAATTCTTCCACAGGTGTACCTTGTTGGAAGAAGGTAGCCGCCGCCAATATAATCATGGCACTATTGATGGCCCAACCAATCAGCATAGCCAATAAAGTATCGTAAAACTCAAATTTCAATAGTTTCTTAATTCCTTTTTCATCGTTCTTATTCAACTCCCGGCTCTGTATCACTTCCGAATGCAGAAACAGGTTATGCGGCATCACAACGGCTCCCAACACACTCATAATGATAAGCATGCTCCCTTTGGGAAAGCTCGGGGTGACCCACGAACGAGCCGCTTCGGGCCAGTCGACATCAACCAAAAACAACTCAAATAAAAAAGAGAAACCGATAAGGGATACAAAGGCAATAATCCAACGTTCCACTTTCTTATACGAGTGCGTAAACAACATGATGAGTACAAATAAAGTAGTCAGGATTGCCCCTATCATAATGGGTATATGAAACAGCATCTCCAAAGCGATGGCTCCACCTAAGATTTCGGCCAATGAAGTAGAGATGGAAGCCAGCATAGCGCTTCCCAATATGGGACGCGAAACCCATCCCGGCGTATATTTCGTTGCAGCCTCTGACAGACACAGACCGGTAACAATACCTAAATGGGCCACATTATGTTGCAACACAATCAACATAACCGTTGAAAGGCTTACCACCCATAATAAAGTATAACCAAATTCGGAGCCCGCCGCAAAGTTCGAGGCCCAATTACCCGGGTCAATAAATCCAACCGTCACCAACAGGCCCGGACCAATATATTTAAAAATATCGAAAGCTTCTAAATATCGTTTGTGGTCTTTTCGCTTAAATTCTTTAAGAATGTTCATTGTTCGTCGTTTATTTTTGTACAAAAGTATAAATTTAAACAAAGATGCCTATATAAATGTTTCAGAATTTATTTTATCTTCGCAAAAAATACCCATTAATAATGAAACGGATTCTATTCCTCATCACTGTGCTCAGCGGTTTCTTGGCAGCCTGTCAGGGAACACGGGAAGAAAGGTTTGCGCGGGAAGCGCAGAAGTTAACCAAACAATGTCCCATGTTTGTGGATGACAATACTGACTTGGACAGCCTTATTTATGACCAAACGAATAGTTTATACCAATACTATTATTCGTTGCATGGATTCAACGACGAAGCTCTCACCACTCTGATAGCTCACCCCTCCTTTATTGAACGTATTAAAGAGAACGTTGTGAACTCAGTAGAAATGAAACCTTACAAAGACGCCGGTCTAACCTTTGTATACCGTTACTATTCAAAAAGTTCCAAAGCATTATTAGGAAGTATCGAAGTCACTCCGGAAGAATATAATCGGTAAAATAGTTGCTAAACACGATATATCCAGCCGTTCACCTTTTTCTGCATGATGTTTAAAATACGAATTTGAAAACTAGACACAACTCCCTCCGCTAGCTGCTATTTTTCCGGAGGGATGTTTTTAGAGACTAATTTGAAAGCTAGACACAACGCGACCATTGCTCTTCAAATTGGGGGTAAATTATTTCCGATGATTCAAAGATAGGAATTTGGAAACTATTATAAGTAACTTTATCAGAAAGGATTTACCCGTTATATAAATAAAAATGCATAAACCAACCCGGTTCTAGCCCTATTATCCGATTTATAATATTTTCTTCACTATATATAAGAGAAATCATATAACACAACTAAAGTATTCATTAAGGTGATAATACACTTTCAACTAGAATCAAAAAAGGGTCCCAAGCCCAAGAATAATTAAAGTCCGAAATCCCCAAAAATAACTCTTAATGTGAGAGATGCTCACATAGTTAGTTATTTGAATAACTCTTAATGTGGAAGTCGCTCACATAGTTAGTTATTTACGGAGGATTATTTCCCTAAAAAGAAATAGAGTCTGATGAATTTATGCTATATTTGTTTTCTAATAAACACTATTTTATGAATATGGATTTATCATTAAAACGTTGTGGTTGGTGTGGAACAGACCCTTTATACATGGAGTACCACGATAAAGAATGGGGCAAAGAGGTTACCGACGACAAAAAAATGTTTGAGTTTTTGGTGTTGGAGAGTTCACAGGCGGGATTAAGTTGGATTACGATATTGCGTAAACGTGAGAATTACAGAAAAGCGTTTGCCGATTTTGATGTTCATAAAGTAGCAGCCTTTACAGAAGAAGATGTAAACAGGTTAATGCTGGATTCGGGAATAGTCCGAAATAGAAGAAAGATTGAAGCAACAATAACCAATGCCAAACTCTATATTGAAGTTCAGAAGGAGTTTGGTTCTTTTTGCAACTATCTGAAATCTTTTCTTCCCGATAGCAAGCCTGTGATAAATTACTGGAAAACTTTGAGTGAGATTCCTGTATCTACGCCATTGTCCGATGCGATAAGCAAGGATATGAAAAAACGTGGTTTCAAATTTTTTGGCACAACCATTTGCTATGCTCATTTACAAGCTATAGGATATGTGAATGACCATCTGATAGATTGTCATTGTAGAAATTTGTAGTTTTAAGGATTGATAATTTGTACTGTCCGAAAGATTATCCTATTTGTCTAGCTTTCAAATTCGTTCTTTGAACTATTGAAACATCGAGCGCTTGCACGAAAGCCTTTCAGGAAGGTGTTTGGTTTGTTGTATTTAAAACATCATGGATGGGTTGTGTCTAGCTTTCAAATTAGTATCTTTGAACCATTGAAAACAGCAACCTGCCATAAATGGAAGATTTGAGTATGGTTGGGATTAGCTCTCAAATTAGTATCTTAAACATCCGACCATTAATTCTGAACGTGTCATTCTTCGTTGTGTCTAGCTCTCAAATTAGTATCTTAAACATCAATACGAAGAGAGTTTTATTTGGCAAGCAGGTTGTGTCTAGCTCTCAAATTAGTATCTTAAACATCTTATATTTATCAAACAAATACTTGTCAAAGGTTGTGTCTAGCTCTCAAATTAGTATCTTAAACATCAGGAACAATGATAAAGCCTGTTAGAATAACGAAACTAGCTTCCTAACGACCCGAAAATCTAAGGAATAAAGTCGACTGACTCACAATAATTGAATAGATTTTATATTTACCTTTTCGGAAAAAGCTCAAACGATGTAGAAAGATAAAAATAGAGCCGTCTCATTATTATAAAATGAAACGGCTCTATTTATATTATAGTATGTTCTCACATTCTGAGAAAAGTCATTGTATGGCTCTTTATCCCGGCTAAAAGATAGCTTACACCTTTTAAGGCAAACAAGATAATAAGAACTATACAGTTACCTCTTTTTCAATCTCTGAAGTAACAGTTCTCAAAGCTTGGCACAACTGGTCCGGACAGGATGTAGAACGACGACCGCATCGGATACCTTCCAATTTACTTATGATATCCTCCACTTTCATGTCTCTTACCAAACTGCAGATGCCCTTCTGGTTCCCATTGCATCCGCCCCAAAAACCAACATCTTTTAGAATCCCGTCTTCCACATCCACCTCAATGTGAGAGCAACAAGTTCCCTGTGTCTTATAAGTAATCTTCATGTTACTCCTCTTCTTCCGGCTTCATATTGGTATAGACGGTTTGCACATCGTCAAACTCTTCCAGACGCTCAACCATTTTATCAAGAGTTTCACGCTGTTCCGGAGTTACCTCTTTCAAATCATTCGGAATATAAGTAAAGTCACCACCTACTTCTTCAAATCCATGCTCTTCGAGGTATTTCTGAATCTGCGCATAGCTTTTCGGGTCTCCGTATATGGTAATAACGCCTTGCTCTTCATCTTCGTCAAATTCATCGTCTACTCCATAATCAATCAAATCAAGAATTAGCTCTTCCATATCCACATCCTCTTTCTTTTTAAAAGAGAATATACACTTATGGTCGAAAAGATAAGCCAACGAACCCATTGTACCGAGAGTTCCGGCAAACTTATTAAATACGGAACGCACGTCGGCTACAGTACGGGTAGCATTGTCTGTCAAAGTATCTACAAATACGGCAATTCCATGAGGACCATATCCTTCGTAAGTCATGCTCTTGTATTCGCTTTGGTCTTTACCCATCGCATTCTTAATAGCACGTTCGATGTTGTCCTTCGGCATATTCTCACGCTTACAAGTAGCAATTACCGAACGCAAAGTCGGATTGTTTTCCGGTTCAGGACCACCGGCTTTCACCGCAATAGCAATTTGTTTACCCAATCTTGTAAATGTCTTGGCCATGTGACCCCATCTCTTCAATTTTGCAGCTTTTCTATATTCAAACGCTCTTCCCATCGGATTAAAATTTTATGTTATCTTTTATTATACGATTATTCTTATCTCAATTTAGCATCTAATTTGGTCTGTAAATTAGCAATCAGTTTTTGCATGATTTTATCAATCTGCTTATCGTTCAATGTTTGATTTTCATCCTGCAACAAGAAACTTACCGCATAGCTCTTTTTACCAGCCTCCAGATTCTTTCCTTCATATACGTCAAACAGTTCTACCTCTTTCAGAAGCTTCTTTTCTGTTTCGTAGGCAATCTTTTCTATTTCCGCAAACTGAATCTTCTTATCAAGCAGCAAAGCGAGGTCACGACGTACAGCCGGGAATTTCGAAATCTCCTTATAGCTGATTTTTACAGACTTTATTGCCTTCATTAGTTGTTGCCAGTTCAAATCGGCATAAAATACGTCATTATCAATATCGAAAGCCTTCAATATCTTTTTCGTAACAATGCCTATAGTAGCCAGCAATTTACCGCCTTTTGTATGAACGGTTAAAGCTGCCGCAAATAAATCATTCGTCAGATTACCTATCACCAAATCATGCATGCTTAAACCTAAACGTGCAAAGATATTCTCTACATAAGCTTTCAGTTCATATACAGAGGATGATTCTTCCGGATGCGCCCAAGAATTGGTCACTCGTTTTCCGGTAACCCAAAGTCCTAAATGATAATCCTCTTTGTATGCAGCCAATGTCTTTTCCGGATTACGGTTCTCTTCGTGGAAATAATAACAATTTCCGTACTCAAAGAATTTCAAATCCGCATTCTTACGGTTCGCATTGTGGGCAATACTTTCCAAACCTCCGAATAACAAAGTCTGACGCATGCAATTCAAATCGGCACTTAGCGGATTCATCAGCATCACCAGATTCTGTGCGGGGAAAGATTCCAGTCCTTCATAATAAGCAGCCTTTGTCAGCGAATTGTTCAATATTTCATTGAAACCGCATCCAACCAACTGTTCACCAATCAGATTCTGCAACTTCTGTGATTTATCCACCTCCCCTTTCGTGGTAAGACTTGACTTCAATGTAGTTGGAATTTCCACATTGTTATATCCGTATATACGAAGAATATCTTCAATCACATCACAAGCACGTTGCACATCCACACGATATGGAGGCACTTGCAAAGTCAATCCCTCCGGAGATTCTTTCACCATCTTCATCTCCAGACTCTTTACAATGCTCTTTATCGTTTCTTCCGGAATATATTTTCCAATTAAAGAATGTACATTCTCATAAGTAATGTCCACGTTAAAGTCCGCTATCGGAGCCGGATATATATCTTTGATATTCATAGAAACCGTGCCACCGGCCAATTCTTTTACTAAGATAGCAGCCTGTTTCAAACAATAAATCACACTGTTCGGGTCAATACCTCTTTCAAAACGGAAAGAAGCATCCGTATTCAATCCATGGCGGCGTGCTGTTTTACGAATCCATGTAGGATGAAAATAGGCGCTCTCCAAGAATACATCTGTCGTTGTTTCGGTTGTTCCGGATTCCAATCCTCCGAACACACCACCAATACACATCGGCACTTCCGTATTACAAATCATTAAATCACGTTCATCCAGCTTGCGTTCCACTCCGTCGAGTGTTACAAAAGGAGTTCCGGCCGGCATTGTTTTTACCACTACTTTGTTGCCTTTAATTTTATTAGCATCAAAACAGTGCAAAGGCTGTCCGTACGCGTGAAGTATATAATTAGTAATGTCGACAATATTATTGATAGGACGTAACCCGATAATACGAAGTTTATTTTGCAACCACTCAGGACTTTCCTTTACGGTAACTCCTTTTACGGTAACTCCTGCATAACGAGGGCATGCTTCCGTATTCTCAACGACAATATCAATGTCTAAATCATTATTATCTACCTGAAACAGTTCATCGGAAGGACGTTGCAAAGAGGTTTGTTTCCCGTTTTGTACCAAATAAGCATACAAGTCGCGGGCTACTCCATAATGCGAACAAGCATCCGCACGGTTCGGAGTAATGTCTACCTCAATCACATAATCGCTCTTTATATTATAGTAATCCTTGGCCAAAGTGCCGGGCACCGCATCGTCCGGTAATACAATGATTCCAGCATGGTCTGTTCCCAAACCTATTTCATCTTCGGCGCAAATCATGCCGTTGGATTCTATACCGCGTAATTTTGATTTCTTAATTGTAAAGCATTCTTCTCCATCGTATAGCTTTGTTCCCAATGTAGCCACTACCACTTTTTGTCCGGCAGCTACATTCGAAGCTCCACACACAATTTGCACAGGTTCGCCACTGCCTACATTTACGGTTGTTACATGCATGTGGTCTGAATTAGGGTGCGGTTCACAAGTCAGCACTTCACCTATAACGATGCCTTCCAGGCCTCCCTTTATGGTTTGAACTTCTTCAACTGCTCCGACTTCAAGTCCGATAGAAGTTAACGCTGCGGCTACTTCATCCGGAGTTAAATCAAAACTAACGTACTCTTTCAGCCAATTATAAGAGATATTCATATAATTAAGTTTTATGTAATTTCTAAAAAGATGCGCAAAGTTACAAAGTTTTTTTCGCACAAGCGCAACAATAGACTATTTTTTCTATAGGTAATATAGCTTCTTACTGATTCTTACTTCAAGGGTTTGAGTGCTTTATTTTAATGATGAGATTTTATAACTTTGCATCGACTAGTTAACAAAAGAATCGTAATATTGCATTTTAGTGATTTCCGTTTCGTCGAATCATTCTTTTTTAGTGATAAAATGATTATGGAATGAGAGACAGTAATAAAGAAAAGTTCTGAGAAAAAGCCTAAAGGGATGGAGTAAAATAAAGGAAGTAAAGAAGTTAGAAAAATGAATAGCGAAGATAAAAACGATTGAACATTAGCCCTTAAGCTCACAAAAAGAACTGATAACTCCTTATAGTTCTCCTAGCTTTAAGCAAGGTGTAACTTTCCTAATATATAAAAATGTAACAGGAAAAGTAAAAAAGTCTAAGATTTATTACTGTATCTAAAGAGAAATCACTACATTTGCACTCAGTATTTGTACAATCAATTTTATTGATTGATAAATACATAATTAATACGAAGAGCGTTTTTAGTTATATTATTCTTGTTTCGAAAATCGCCAATTTTCAAAACCATTCAAGAGTAGTAGACACAAAACGCTCACCTCTTTTGTTATACATGTACACACCTATTTATACGTGTACCTCTATACAATTAAGAGCGTGGGCTGTCTATTATTATTTGAATGGTGGGTGTTTGGCGATACCTCGAAACAAATAAAGGATTAAACAGTTTCCACGCTTTCTTCACGATTCAAAACCAATAAAAAAGGTTAGGGAAACAGCCGCTACAATAGATAGAAAAGAGATATGGCACTGATAAAATGTCCGGAATGCGGACACAAACTCTCTAAAAAAGCAAATGTATGTCCGGAATGCGGATGTCCGGTTGAAAATATAGAAATAGAAAATAAAGAAACACCATTTGATGCTCAGATATTTGTAAAAGGGACGATTCCTTACGAATACAATAATGTGATTTTAACGACTAAAAAGAGTTATCTGCGTAAATATTTAATAGCTGCCATAGGATATATTTCAATAACCTTGGGATGTGTACTGTTTCATTCTACCCTCTCATACGAACTATATATCATGCTTCAAACCATTATTCTAGCCTATTCCAGCATTTTATTCATATTCTTTGCTATGTGGGAATACAATATCTGTAACAATCTATTTGCAGTCAATACATTTTTCCCTTATTATTCATCTGAGATATGCTTGGCATGGCTGCTTCCGGTGGTGCACCTTTATAAGCCTTATACTATTTTTAAAGCCGCATGGAAAGAAACGGATAAAGATTCTAAAGAGTACTCCCAAACGTTTCTCGTTCTTTGGTGGTCTTTAGAATCTTTCAGTATCTTAGCCTTATATGTTTGTATCGTATCCGGTCTGATTGGACTGAAAACGTTCACTTCACACAGCCTTTTTGTCTTTAACGTATCCAGTGTATTAGCCTTATTTTTCCGGGTTTACATTTTATATAGCTTCCGGAAAAAAGAAAGAAATTGGATTAAAAGACATCAGGATATACCCTATCTGACTTTCATCTAATGGTCAGAACGGAAGGGGACCCGAAGTTGGAGGTATATCAAAAGGAGTACCTTCCGGAGGCATAGATGTATCAGGAGGAGGGGATGGAAGTACATCGGAATTCAAACGTGAACCTTTCAACTCTTCTCCCGGCATAGGTATAATCATATCATCATCCGGATTTTGGAACCGTGCATACTCTCCTTTAAAGCGCAATAGTACATCTCCTACTGCACCATTACGATGCTTGGCTATAATAATCTCGGCCATACCATGTAAATCATTTCCATTTGCATCCTGATATATCTTATAATATTCCGGTCTGTGAATGAAACATACCATATCGGCATCCTGCTCAATGGCACCGGATTCACGGAGGTCGCTCAACTGAGGTCGTTTTCCTTCATTTCCTTCTCGATTTTCTACACCACGGTTCAACTGACTCAATGCTATAATCGGAATATTCAACTCTTTAGCCAATCCTTTCAACGAACGGGATATGGTGCTGACTTCTTCCTGACGGCTACCGAATGACATACCGCTTGCATTCATCAACTGCAAATAGTCAATAATAATAATCCTCACATTGTGTTCGCGTACCAATCGGCGTGCTTTGGTTCGTAATTCGAAGACGGACAAAGAAGGAGTATCGTCCACATAAAGAGGGGCATCATACAAATCTTTTATTTTATAGTCTAATTGTCCCCATTCGTACGGAGCAAGCTGACCGCTCTTTATTTTCTCACCTGTAATTTCACAGACGTTCACTATCAAACGGTTTACCAACTGCACGTTGCTCATTTCAAGTGAGAACAAGGCTACAGGGACTTTAGAATTTACCGCTATGTTTTTAGCCATTGAAAGCACAAAAGCCGTTTTTCCCATGGCCGGACGTGCAGCAATAATAATCAAATCCGAATTCTGCCATCCTGAAGTCATCTTATCCAATGCATGGAATCCACTGGCCAATCCACTTAAACCGTCTGTTCGTGCCGCAGCTTTTTGCAATAAATCATACGCTTCTTTAATAACCGGATTAATTTGCGTATAATCCTTTTTCATGTTCTGCTGGGAGATTTCAAACAGTTTACCTTCGGCTTCCTGCATCAAATCATCCACGTCGAGACTTTCATCAAAAGCTTTTGTTTGGATATTACTTGTAAAAGTGATGAGTTCCCGGGCTAAAAATTTCTGTGCAATAATACGTGCATGAAATTCTATATGGGCAGACGAAGCAACCATACCGCTCAATTGAGTTACGTAGAATGGACCACCAACTTCTTCCAAATCACCGGTTTTCTTTAACTGTTCTGTTACAGTAAGTATATCCACAGGCTGCTGCTGGATAGCCAAAGCACTAATTGCCTGATAGATGAGTTGATGGCGATGTTCGTAAAAAGATTCGGGACGCAGTATTTCACTAACTAATGAATAAGCATCACTTTCTACCATCAGAGCTCCCAACACTACTTTCTCCAACTCCGGAGCTTGAGGTTGGATATGTTCTAAATCGCCTATTATTTGTGGCTTATTGGATGTTCTGGATTGTCGTTTTTTCGGTTCAGCCATATATTCTTTATTTTTTAGAGCCTACAAAGATAATGCTTACAAATCAGAATTGCCTAATTCAGCCAAACAAATTTGCCCATTATATGGATATACTATCATCGCAGGTTCATACATATAGGAACGCACCTCTACACTTATAGGAACGTTGGCTCACACATATAGGAATGTAAAATCACATACACGCACAGCCACTCAGCAACGGGCTATTCGTAATAGAACATTTCTTACTTTAAGACCTGATGAATGCATGCAATTAAAAGACTTCATGCGAATAAAATACTAAAATCAGAGAAAGAAAAGAGAATCTGTTTTCTATAACTGAAAAGTTTGCCTTATATTTGAAGCTGTTTATAAAATAAAGAAAACGATGATTGTATTTCCAAATGCCAAAATCAATTTAGGATTAAATATTACAGAAAAGCGTCCGGACGGCTACCATAATTTAGAAACGGTCTTCTACCCTATTCCTTTAGAAGATGCTCTGGAAGTGGTGCCTGCACCATCAGCTGAAAAAGAGTTTGAATTATCTTGTTCCGGTATTCAAGTGGATAGTTTGCCTGAAGACAATTTGGTAGTAAAAGCATTCCGCTTACTGAAAAAGGAATTCGCTCTTCCCCCTATCCATATATTTATGCATAAGCATATTCCATCCGGTGCAGGGATGGGAGGAGGTTCTTCCGACGCTGCATTTATGCTTAAATTATTAAATGAACAATTCGAGCTACAACTGACTGTTGAACAATTAGAAACATTTGCCGCCTCCTTAGGAGCCGACTGTGCATTCTTTATACAGAATCAACCTGTTTTCGCCGAGGGAATCGGAAATATCTTCTCTCCCATCACGCTCTCTTTAAAAGGATACACATTAGTCATTATCAAACCGGATATATTTGTCTCTACCAAAGAAGCCTTTTCGCATATACATCCTAAGAAACCAACTCTCTCTATCAAAGAGATTATCCATACTCCCATTGAAGAATGGAAAGAAACATTAATCAATGATTTTGAGTATAGCGTATTTCAAGCGCATCCGGAAATCGCTCACATAAAGCAGAAACTATATGATAAAGGTGCTCTCTATGCATCCATGTCTGGTTCGGGTTCTTCCGTATATGGCATTTTTAAAACAGATGCCCAGGGAATAGAAACCTATTTCACAGACTGCTATTGTCAGGTTCTAAGTCTTTAGTTTTTAAAAGAATCAGTTACAAAATCTGGAAGATGAATTCGTAAAACTTGTCCTCCAAAATATATCCGGAGTTCTACATCATGGGGGTATATAGAAACTATCCTCCGACTCACGTCGAAGGATAGTTACAACACAAACACAAAATAAAACACGACAAAACTACTATGCAATTTGTTAGCCTGCTCTATGTCTTTATAAACATAATTCCTTGCAAAGGTATTCACATATCCAAGCCCGGTTTCAGGTTATTTGCATATATAAAACACTTAAATAAAGCGTTTGTTTTGAGGTTGTTATTAAATTATGTTAATAGGTTATTGAATTCCTTTTTCTCGAAGTCTCTGTTGCCACTTCCAAGCAGAACGAAGAGTATCTTCAATATTCGTTTCCGCTTTCCATCCCAACTCTTTATTTGCTTTTTCAGGGTCGGCCCAAACTTGTTCTATATCTCCTGCACGGCGACCAACTATTTGGTAGTTTAATTTCACTCCTGTAGCCTTTTCAAAAGCATGAATCAGTTCTAGAACTGAAAGTCCTTTTCCTGTTCCGATATTAAAGACCTCCACTTTCTCCTTCTGCTTATTATGCAACATCCGGTCAATGGCTATCACATGGGCTTTAGCCAAATCAACAACATCGATATAATCGCGGATACATGAACCGTCCGGGGTGTTATAATCATCTCCAAAGACACTTAGCTTCTCACGAATACCCATAGCTGTCTGAGTTAAGAAAGGTATCAGATTCATAGGAACACCATTAGGTAATTCCCCAATTAAAGCAGTTGGGTGTGCTCCAATCGGATTGAAATAACGTAATAAAATAGCTTGGATAGGAGAACCCGACTTTACCGTATCCTGTATAATCTCTTCATTAATTTGTTTGGTATTACCGTATGGACTTTCGGCCTTTTTAATTGGCGCAACTTCCGTTACAGGCAATACATCCGGTTGACCATAAACAGTACAAGATGAAGAAAAAACAAGACCATCTACATGGTATTTGGGCATTAACTCTAACAGATTAATTAAGGAAACAAGATTGTTCCGATAATATAATAAAGGCTTCTGAACAGATTCGCCCACAGCTTTACTGGCAGCAAAGTGAATAATAGCTTTGATGTCTTTGTATTTGGCAAATACCGCTTCCAATCCGACAGCATCCAAACAATCCAATTGTTCAAAAGCCGGACGTATTCCGGTTATCTCTGCAATGGAATCTATTACCTCGGCTTTGGAATTCGATAAATTATCAATAACGATTACTTCATAACCGCTATTTTGGAGTTCCACTACAGTATGCGAACCAATAAAACCAGTTCCGCCCGTCACTAAAATTTTTTCTTTCATAATTGCTATGTATTTATGTCACCTCTCTAAAACAACTTAGAAGGATATATTCCCTTACGAATCAAATCATTAATACGTAAAACTGCTTGAATTTTATCATCGGCCGAAACCAAGGCCATCCATACGGACGCTGTGGGTAGTACCTTTACTTTCATTCCTTGTTGTATTATGCCGTTAATAAAATCAGGAATAATAAATGTCTTTTTCACATCTTGCCCATACTCTTTTATAAATTGGTCGAAGGCTTCTCTTAACGGAGTAAAAATATCCGGAGTAAATCCCCACATATTCATTGAAACACAATCATCTTCATTCAAATTAACCCCTTTATTGTATTCATTTAAATACATAGGATGTCCACCGATACGTTCTACTCCCGGACGGTCTGTTACGCTTTGCAAATATCCCTCTCTATCTACTTCGCAAATTCCCCGATTAGCCCCTCCGGCTTCCGGTATAACATTTCCTAATTTATAACCAACCATAAAACATTGGTATGGAGATTCCGATAAGGTCTGCAAAGTATTATACAATAGCTCAAAACTTTCCCTCTGATAGAAATTAACCGCATTGATAACACCAAAAGGACCATCAATCACACCCTTTCCACTGAGAACAGCATGGGCAGAACCCCATAATAAGGCTCTCTTTGGATGACGCAATATTTCCGGTACATCTTCAACTTCTTGATAGACATATTCTACAGTAACTATATTTTCATATTTACCCGATACCTTTTGTTTAAATTCTTTTTCGAAGTACTTGCTAATCACAAATACAACTTTATTAAATCCAACCTTTACGGCATCGTATATAGAATAATCAAGTATGGTTTCTCCATTAGGACCAATTCCCTCCAAATACTTCAATCCTCCGTATTTATTGCCCATGGTCGCTGCAAGAACTATTAATGTTGTAGTCATTTCCTTTTACCTTTTGGAAGCAAATATAGCTAAATAGGACGAACCTGATGCATAAAAAGCACAAAAAAAAGTTGTAATGAATATAAAAATTCATCACAACTTTTTCACAAAGAATATGATTAGTTTATGCTTGTATTCCAAATAACAGAGCTAAACCTTTGTCTACACCGGAGAATCCCATAAAAGCCATAGCCAACAAACCGGCTACAACCAAAGCAATAGACATACCTTGCATGCCTTTGGGAATTTTTACCATACTCAATTGCTCACGAATGCCGGCAAACACAATGAGAGCCAAAGCAAAACCAATTGCAGTAGAGAAAGCATAAACTACTCCGGTCAGTAAATCATAGTCCTTTTGAATAACCAAAATAGCCACACCTAGAATACAACAGTTGGTTGTAATCAATGGAAGGAATACACCAAGTGCCTGATATAAAGCCGGAGAGACTTTTTTCAAAATGATTTCAACCATCTGTACAAGTGCTGCTATGACCAAAATAAAAGCAATCGTTTGCAGATATTCAAGTCCAAAAGCATCCAATACAAACTTTTGAATCAAATAAGTTACAATGGTTGCAATGGTCAATACAAAAGCAACAGCTGCTCCCATACCCGTAGCTGTTTCCACCTTTTTAGAAACGCCCAAGAACGGACAAATGCCAAGAAATTGTGACAATACGATATTGTTCACAAATATGGCAGTGATAAATATTAATATATATTCCATATTACTTCTTCTTTAACGGGTTAAGCTTTATTTAATTTATTCACAATGGCTATCAGATAACCCAATGCAAGGAATGCACCCGGAGCTAACACAAAAATCAACATTCCATAATCTTCAGAATAGAGAGATATATCGAATATCTTTCCTGTACCAAGCAACTCACGAACGGCTCCCAAAAGAGTCAGAGCTATAGTAAAGCCAAGTCCCATACCTAAACCATCGAAGAAGGAAGGAACCGGACCATTCTTCGCTGCAAAAGCTTCCGCACGTCCTAATAGAATACAGTTAACAACAATCAACGGAATGAATAATCCCAATGTTGCATACAAAGCCGGAACATAGGCTTGCATCACCATTTGAAGTAAGGTTACGAATGAAGCAATTACCACAATGAATGAAGGAATACGCACCATATCCGGAATCAAATTCTTAATAGAAGAAATAACCACATTGGAACAGATAAGCACAAACATAGTGGCCAATCCCATACCCATACCGTTTATAGCAGAAGAGGTAGTTCCTAATGTAGGACACATTCCTAAAAGGAGAACGAATGTAGGGTTTTCCTTTACAATACCGTTCATCATAATTTTAAAGTTATTCATAATTCGCTCCTTTCTTTAATTTTGTTCAACATTAGCATCCGCTTTCGGACTAGCTCCACTTTGAGTATCCACTTGCTGACCATTTTGTGCAGCATAAGCAGCATAGGCATTATTTACAGCTCTCAAAAAAGCCCGTGACGTAATGGTTGAAGCCGTAATAGCATCTACCTGTCCACCGTCATTCTTTACAGCTAAAGCTTTTTCTCCCGGATTCAATCCGATAATATTGCTATTACTTCTTACATCCGTTCTAAACCAATCTGCCGCTTTAGAGCCCAATCCCGGAGTTTCCGAATGGCTTAATAAAGAGTAGTCTTTAATTTTACCCTCTTTATCAAATCCGACCAATACTCTTAATGCTCCACCGAAACCATTAGATGTGGATTCTACTGCAGCACCCAAAAATTCACCGCCTTTGGTTGCTTTGTATACTGTATATGAAACACCATCCACATCAATTGTTTCAGGAGCTTCCGCCGGATTATTATCGTATCCTTCCGGCATTACCACAGCAATTGCATCACTCAACGCTTTTGCATTGGCCTGCGCAATAGGTTCTGTGGTGATATCGTTTACAAAACCGAGCAAAACACCCGCAATCACAGTTACCGCAGTCAACACGATAACCATATTCTTAAATGAAGATTCTAACTTTTTCATTTCTTTACTACCTCCCCAAATCTTTTCGGTTTACAATAGTTATTGATTAACGGCGTAAATGCATTCATAATGAAGATGGCAAAAGACATACCTTCCGGGTAAGCTCCGAACAAACGGATAACCACCGTAAGGAAACCAATAGCTACACCATAAATAAGCATTCCTTTATGGGTCATCGGTGAGGTAACATAATCGGTTGCCATAAAGATGGCTCCTAACATCAAACCTCCACTCAATAGATGATATACAGGACCTGCATACATTTCAGGATTCACCCAATGCATCAATCCCGAGAACACAAACACGGTAGCAATAATGGATACCGGAATATGCCAGGTAATGATTTTTTTCCACAACATATAAAGTAATCCAAGAATTAATGCCGCAGCACTCACTTCACCAATACATCCTCCGTTTGCTCCAATGAACAAATCGAAAGAGGAAGGTAACTGACTCAATGCCGAAGCATTACCATGAATAGCTTGTTTCATCAACGCCAACGGAGTAGCCGCTGTTTCAGCATCTACATAACTAGCCCATTGTCCAATTTTAGGCCAGCTCGTCATCTGAACCGGGAATGAGATTAAAAGAAAGATACGACCTACCAATGCAGGGTTGAATGGATTACATCCCAATCCTCCAAATGTCATCTTTCCAATGCCAATAGCTACCAACGCACCTATAATAATAATCCATAACGGAAGATTAGAAGGCAAGTTAAAAGCAAGCAACACACCGGTAATGATGGCAGAGCCGTCACAAATAGTTGTTTTTTCTCTTTTTAAAATGAACTTCGTGATAGCCCATTCAAAAAACACACAAGCTGCAACAGAGGTCAACGTTACAACTGCAGCACCCAGACCGAAATAGATAAGTGAAACAATAAGAGCAGGAATCAGGGCAATCAACACGCCGTACATATTCTTCTGCACACTGTCACCGCTATGAACGTGCGGGGATAATGATATGATTAATTTATTAGCCATAATTTTGTCGAATTATTTTTTAGCGTTACGTGCACGGATGATTCCACCAACAGTTCCTTTACCTAAACGGATATAATCCAACATCGGACGATGTGAAGGACAAGTAAACTGACATGAGCCACATTCGATACATGACATGATATCTTCTTTTTCTACTCTCTCCCATTCTTTATAAGAAGAAAGGGTTGCCAACAAGAATGGTTCCAGTCCCATAGGACATACACCTACGCACTTTGCACAACGGATACAAGGTTGAGCTTCCGCACGGGACGCTTCTTTATCATTCATTAGCAATACGCCCGAACTACCTTTACAAATAGGCACTTCCGTATTGGATAATGCTTTACCCATCATCGGACCACCACCAATTACCTTACCGGTATCCTCAGGCATTCCGCCGGCCATTTCAATTAATTGACTCATTGGAGTTCCCATACGGGTCAAGAAGTTGGATGGATTCTTTACAGACTTTCCGGTTACAGTTACGATACGTTCAAACAAAGGCTTATTTTTTTGAACAGCTTCATATACCGCATAGGCTGTACCCACATTCTGCACTACAGCACCTACATTGATAGGTATAGCAGGGGGCGCAGGTACTTGACGACGAATTACAGCATCAATCAATTGTTTTTCACCACCTTGTGGATATTTAACTTTCAACGGAACGATTTCAATACCTTGGTAAGCTGTTGCCTTCTCTTGCATCAACTTGATAGCATCCGGCTTATTGTTTTCTATACCGATGTATGCTTTGGTAACCTTTGCCGCTTTCATCAACAAGGAAACACCGACCAAAATCTGGTCCGGTTTCTCAAGCATCAACCGATGGTCGGCCGTTAAGTAAGGTTCACACTCTACGGCATTAATAATGACGCATTCAGCTTTGCATCCCGGAGGAGGACAAAGTTTCACATGAGTAGGGAAACAAGCTCCACCCATACCTACTACACCAGCCTCTTTTATTTTTGCAACAATTTCTTCGGGAGTAAACGAACAGTCTTTCACCAGCTCAGTGCTGCGGTCTATTGTTTCTTCCCATTCGTCGCCTTCCACATCTATAAAAATAGCAGGTTTGCGGTAACCGCTGGCATCTATTACCGTATCAACTTTATTGACCTTACCTGATACGGAAGAGAAAATCGGCGCCGATACAAAACCTCCGGCTTCGGCAATCTTGGTACCCACCTTTACTACATCGCCTTTTTTCACGATAGCAGTAGCTGGAGCACCAATATGCTGTGACAAGGGAAACACAGCCTGTTTTGGAAGAGCAAGTGTTTCAATGGCCTTGCCGGCGGACAATTTATTTTCAGATGGATGTACACCACCAATTCTAAATGTCTTCACTTTGTTATCTTTTAATTTTTAATATTCAAGTTAATTAAGCTTCTGCCTTTGGTGTCTCATTTTGAGAGACTTCCACTTTAGGCTCTTCCACTTCCGGAGTTTCCACTTTCGGAGTTTCCACTTTCGCTACTTCCGGTTTAACCACGTCAGCTTTTGGAGCTGCAGGTTTAGAAGTTTCCGTTTTCGGAGCATCTACCGTAGGAGCTACCGTCTTCGGAGTTTCCACTTTTGTAGCTTCCGGTTTTACTACATCGGCCTTAGGAGTTGCTGGTTTTGCAGCTTCAGGCTTAGTAGTAGCTCCGGCGTTTGGAGCAGCTTCCGCTTTCGGTTTTCTCGGAGGGAAGTTTTTAGCAATGATGGTGCCCTGCGGACATTCCGGTTCGCACTTACGACACGATTTACATTTTGTCGGGTCAATATAAGCTAAATTATTTTCTAAGGTAATAGCCTCGAACGGACAAACTTTCACGCACTTACCACAACCTATACATGCTACCTCACAAGCCTTACGAGCAATAGCACCCTTATCTTTATTCACACAAGAAACATAGATGCGACGGTTGTTCTTACCTTTCGGACGGATTTCAATAATGTTACGGGGACAAGCTTTACTACAAGCACCGCAAGCCGTACATTTTTCGTCATCCACTTCGGGAAGCCCTGTTTCCGGATTCATGCGAATGGCATCAAATTGGCAAGCAGTCACACAGTCACCACATCCCAAACAACCAAACGAACAGCCCGTTTCACCACCATAGGTAGCGTGAGCTATCATACACGAAACAGCTCCGTCATACTTTGTAGTATGAGGACGATGTTCACAACTTCCGTTACAGCGTACTACCGCAACCATCGGTTCTGCCGTACCAGCTTCCAATCCCAAAATAGTAGCCACTTCCGCCATTACAGCCTGGCCACCAACCGGACAAAGTTTTCCTTCTAATGAACCGGCCTTTACACAAGCGTCAGCAAAACCGGCACATCCAGGATAACCACATCCTCCACAATTGGCCTGGGGCAACACTGCTGCTACCTGGGCAATTCGCGGATCTTCATACACAGCGAATTTCTTAGAAGCCACAAACAAAATCACCGCAGAGATTAAGCCGATGGCACCTAATGAAATTACAGCTATCAGAATCAAATTCATAAGTTAGTTATTTATTGTTTTTAATGTAAATAAAAAATTCTTTTTTAATTTGTCCTTACACAAATAGAGCACTATATAATAAGGTGTAATAGATAATAATGCAATGATGCCCGAAAGTATTTCATTACCTCCCGTACACGAATAAGCTATAAACAAAGCTATAATTAAAATGAGAAAAGGTACACCGAAAGCTAACACTACCGCACGCATACCCATAGAAGTGGTGCCGTATATCATTACTTCATCTCCAGTTTTGAGACCGGAAGTATCTGTATCATAGATATCTATCAGTTTTTCTTTACTTTCAGAAGAGCGACAGTATGCTTTTGCGGTACACGAGGAGCACGCAGACGTTTGCACAATACGGACTTGTACATGAGTTCCGTCGATATGTTCTACAGTACCTAGATGTTTTATAGTATCAGTCATTTTTGTAAACTACACATTGCAATTTGCGTGCAAATGTAATATAAATAATTGAGATGAAAACAGTATTTTTATAAGAAAACATTGTTTGAGGCAACATTTTTTCATACTTTTGGTGCTTTAAAGGAAAGTACATAAAATATATTTAAGCTTTACCCGCTCTGCACAAACCAAAGCAGGCTAAACTTAATCGGAATACAGCAGAGGGATAACAAGATGAAAGGAATCGTTCAAATTGCAAAACATACTAAGTAAAACATAAACATAAAGTACTGTAAATCATGAAAGAAGAAGAAAAACTAACGGGGCTGCCCGAAAATGCGTTTCGTCCTTTGAAACCTGGTGAAACGTATGAACCTATTATGTCTCCGAAAAAAAAGTATCCGGAAGTAAATCTTTGGTCCGTCCTTTGGGGTATAGGCATGGCTATCTTATTTTCTGCCGCCGCTGCCTATTTGGGATTAAAAGTAGGACAAGTTTTTGAAGCTGCTATCCCCATTGCCATTCTGGCCGTAGGTATATCCGGAGCTGCCAAAAGAAAAAACGCATTAGGCGAGAACGTCATTATCCAATCTATCGGAGCTTGTTCGGGAGTAATTGTTGCCGGCGCTATCTTCACTCTTCCCGCCTTATATATTCTTCAGGCAAAATATCCCGAAATGACGGTCAACTTCTTCCAAGTATTTATCAGTTCTCTATTAGGAGGTGTTTTAGGAATTCTCTTTTTGATTCCTTTCCGTAAATATTTTGTAAAAGATATGCACGGAGAATATCCTTTCCCTGAAGCAACTGCTACCACTCAAGTTTTGGTATCCGGCGAAAAAAGCGGAAGCCAGGCTAAACCTTTATTGTTTGCCGGTTTAATAGGTGGTTTATACGATTTCATTGTAGCTACTTTTGGTTGGTGGAACGAGAACTTCACTACCCGCGTATGTGGCTGGGGCGAAATGGTAGCAGAGAAAGCCAAATTCGTATTTAAAGTCAATACAGGTGCGGCCGTATTAGGTTTAGGCTATATTGTCGGACTTAAATATGCTGCCATTATTTGCTTTGGTTCGCTTACCGTATGGTGGGTTATTATTCCGGGAATCTCTCTCATTTGGGGTGATTCCGTATTGAATATGTGGAACCCGGCTATTACTATGACTGTATCGGAGATGAGTCCGGAGATGATATTTACCTCCTACGCAAAAAGCATCGGTATCGGAGGTATCGCTATGGCCGGTGTCATTGGTATCATCCGTTCCTGGAGCATTATTAAAAGTGCGGTGGGACTGGCAGCCAAAGAGATGAAAGGCAAAACCAACGTAGAAGAGAAAGTGGAACGTACGCAGAGAGACTTGTCTATGAAGATTATAGCATTCGGCTCTATTTTTACTCTTTTGCTTGTTTTATTGTTCTTCTACTTTGATGTGATGCATGGCAATATTCTCCATACTGTGGTCGCCATTTTATTGGTAGCAGGCATTGCTTTCTTATTTACTACCGTAGCAGCCAATGCCATTGCTATTGTCGGTACCAATCCGGTATCCGGCATGACATTGATGACACTTATTCTCGCCTCCGTCATCATGGTTGCAGTGGGATTGAAAGGTACTGCCGGAATGGTAGCCGCCCTGGTTATGGGTGGTGTTGTTTGTACCGCTCTCTCTATGGCCGGAGGATTCATTACCGACTTAAAAATAGGTTACTGGCTGGGAAGTACTCCTAAGAAACAGGAAAGCTGGAAGTTCCTGGGTACGCTGGTTTCAGCGGCTACCGTTGGAGGTGTTATCATGATATTGAATCAAACTTACGGTTTTACCAGCGGACAGTTAGCGGCTCCACAAGCCAATGCTATGGCAGCAGTCATAGAGCCGTTAATGAGCGGAGTGGGCGCACCTTGGTTGCTCTATGGAATCGGTGCATTAATAGCCATCGTACTGACCTACTTTAAAGTTCCGGCTCTGGCTTTCGCATTGGGAATGTTCATTCCGTTGGAACTAAATATTCCGTTGGTAGTAGGTGGAGCCATCAACTGGTATGTAACGACCCGAAGCAAGGATGAATCTGTCAATTCCGCACGAGGAGAAAAGGGTACACTGTTGGCATCCGGATTCATTGCCGGAGGTGCTTTAATGGGTGTTGCCAGTGCCGCAATGCGTTTTGGCGGAATCAATCTTGTTAACGAAGAATGGCTGGCTAATCCATGGAGTCAAGCCTTGTCTTTAGCCATTTACATCGTACTGATTATTTATATGATTAAGGCTAGTATGAAAATAACCAAATAATAAAAACCTATGAGAACATTTATCTATATTGCTTTTTTATGTTCTACTTTATGGGGATACGCACAAAAGCCTATCGAACTGAAGGTTTGGCCGAACGGTGCCCCCAACAGTAATGGCATTACTGCTCCCGAAGAAATGAATTCTCCCGGTCGTCCGGGAAAAGTTAGCGAACCAACCTTAGCTGTCTATCCGGCAGCTCATCCTAACGGAATGGCTATTATCGCTTGTCCGGGAGGAGGTTATCAGCACTTGGCCATGAATCACGAAGGACATGATATGGCTGCTTGGTTCAATGCACAAGGCATTACGTATGCAGTTTTAAAATACCGTATGCCGAATGGTCATAACGAAGTGCCTCTTAGTGACGCACAAGAGGCGATTCGAATCATGAAGTCGCATGCCGGCGAATGGAAAATTAATCCTGCTCAAATAGGCATTATGGGTGCGTCAGCAGGCGGACATTTAGCTTCTACGGCTGCCACTCATTTCGATAAGGAGACCAGACCTGCGTTTCAAATTTTACTCTATCCGGTTATCAGCATGAATCCCTCTGTTTCACACGGGGGTTCCCGAAAGAATCTTTTAGGAGAATCTCCAACAGCACAACTCATAGAGAAATATTCCAACGAACTGCAAGTCACACCCGAAACGCCTCCGGCTTTTATCGTGCTTTCCAGTGATGACAAAACGGTGCCTCCTATCAATAGTACCCGCTACTATGAGGCATTGATAGCTCATCAGGTTCCTGCTACCATGCACATCTACCCCATAGGTGGACATGGTTTCGGATTCAGAGATTCTTTTACCTATAAACGTCAATGGACAGAGGAATTAGAAAAATGGCTCAGAGAATTAAACAAATAAACAAATGGACAGGCAGTATATTAATATGTACTGCCTTCCTCCTTATTATAGGTGCCTGCAACAATCAATCGGAGTTATCCGAAAGTATGTTGGAGAAAGGGGTATCGAAAGAACTTGCGGATTGGCGTAAAGAAAACCTGTCCCATTTGTATTATCAACTGTTTTTCTCTATTCCCGAGAATCGGAAAGAGGCTGTTACCGGCTCTGTAACCATTCAAGTGGACAAAGCAGAAGATGTTCCTCTAGTGATTGATTTCCGCGCTGATAAAAAGCAAATACTATCCATATCGGTCAACGGAAAGAAGAAACCCGAATATCAATTTATCAATGAGCACATCATTCTTCCCTCTCAAATTCTCAAAGATGGGAAGAATGAGATTCACATTGATTTTATAGCAGGGAATCAATCTCTTAATCGGAATGATGAATTCCTATATACCCTACTAGTCCCCGATAGGGCCCGTACTTTGTTTCCTTGTTTCGACCAACCTAATCTAAAAGCAGAATATACGTTGGCTTTGGAAATCCCCCAATCATGGACAGCGGTTTCCAACACATTAGTATATAGCGACCTGCCGAAGAACGATAAGCGAGTGATTCAATTTATGCCTACCGAACCGTTAAGTACTTACCTATTCTCTTTTGTTGCGGGCCAATTTCAGAAAGAAACCCGCACCAACAACGGACGCACCATCTCTGCGTATCATCGGGAAACAGACCTAAAGAAACTAAATCAACTGAGCACCATCTTTCATCAGGTGTTTTCTGCATTAGACTGGCTCGAAGAATATACGGACATCCCCTATCCTTTCGCTAAATATGATTTTGTTATCCTTCCAGGATTTCAATATGGAGGCATGGAACATACGGGGGCTACCTTGTACAACGACCGCCAAATGTTTCTTAATGAACATCCCACACCGGATGAAGAACTGCGTCGTGCACAACTTATAGCCCATGAAACCTCCCACATGTGGTTTGGCGACTTGGTTACCATGGATTGGTTCAATGATGTATGGACTAAAGAAGTCTTTGCAAACTATTTTGCCGCACTCATTACAGAACCCCTCTTTCCACATATCAACCATGACTTAAATAGGCTGCGCACCTTCTACAACGCCGCATTAAGCGAAGACCGCACGAGCGGAACGACAGCCATCCAGCAACCCTTGTCCAATTTGCAGGATGCCGGATTGATATATGGACAAATTATATACAACAAAGCACCGGTAATGATGCTAAAAATGGCGGATATCCTCGGTTCGGAATCATTCCGCACGGGTATACGTATTTACCTTCAAAAGTATGCATATTATAATGCTACATGGGACGACTTAATCCAGATTTTAGGACAACAGACGGACTTCGACTTAGAAAAATTCAGTCAAGTATGGGTAAAAGAAAAAGGAATGCCTACCATTACAGTTATGCCTTCTGAATCTGGTTTTTCCGTTATGCAAGAAAACCCTTTGAAAAGAAAACTTCTCTGGCCACAAGAATTCACGGTCGTTGCAATGCATGAGGGTCAAAGTGAAACGGTCAAAGTCAATCTTACTTCCGAAAAGCAAAGCTACCCTCTCCCATTCCGTCCGGATGTACTTATCCCCAATGCAGACGGTAAGGGATATGGTTTCTTTGCTCCCGATGAAGGAAGTCTCGAATACCTGACCGCACATTGGTCCGGATTTCAAGAAGACATTACCCGTCAGGCCACAGTGATGATGCTTTATGAGAACTATCTGAATCATCGCTTCAGTTCGGAAGCAAGTCTGGTTCATTCATTCCTGAACGGATTAAGAACGGAGAAAAATCCTCTTATCGTCTCTTCACTCATCAATTACCTGGGTTACATCTGTAGTCAATTATCCGGTGACTTACGTAAGCAAACAGAAGAGGCACTTGCCCAGATAGGACGTTCTCACCCTGATGCGTCAAGCCGATTGCTGATTCAACGTAAGCTTTGCCGTATCATGACCACCCCACGCCTCATTAATGAATATTATCAGATATGGAGTGCGCAAAGCAACGCGTTATGGGGAGAAAATGATTATACTACAGCAGCTTACGAACTGGCTATCCGTATGCCTAAAAAAGAGAAAGAGATTCTGGCTACTCAACGTTCACGCATCAGCAATCCGGACAGACTTAAACAATTTGATTTTATCAGCAGAGCATGCACTCCGGATTCCATACAGCAGGATTCTCTGTTCCTCAGTTTGCTACAAGCAGAAAATAGACAAATAGAGCCCTATGCGGAAAGTTTACTCTATTACCTGAACCACCCATTACGAGATATGTATTCTGTAAAATACATTACTCCGGGATTAAAAGTATTACAGGAAATACAACGAACCGGTGATATCTTTTTCCCGTCGAATTGGGTGAATGCCTTATTGGGAGCCCACCGGAGCGAAGCGGCCTATCGGGAAGTGAAAAGTTTTCTGAACACTCATCCTGATTATCCGCCCCTGTTGAAAAATAAAATCCTCCAAGCCACGTATCCTTTGGAGTGGGCACAGCAGAAAGTAAAGAAAGCAAAGTAAGATTTTAGAGAACGAGAAGTAAAAGAGATGAAAAAAGGGCATTTGATAATACAAAGAGCTAAGCAACTGTACAAAAAAGACTTTAAATATTTTGCCGCCTCCATTAAAAGCCCTATCTTTGCAGCCGCTAATACGGGATATTAGCATTATTCAAATCATTTATAATAAAAAACAAATTAAAAGAAAATGGCAACAAAAATCAGATTGCAAAGACACGGACGTAAAAGTTACGCGTTCTATTCAATTGTAATTGCAGACAGCAGAG
>ERZ839767.1011-NODE-1011-length-45904-cov-4.432441_pt1 | contig 45904 bp, 50 predicted proteins | sample MGYA00519879_ERZ839767 | MGnify/ENA primary metagenome ERZ839767 (study PRJEB31850, sample SAMEA3708852) | human gut metagenome | biome: human gut; feature: human-associated habitat; material: faeces | place: China | collected 2014 ... | reverse complement strand
CTTTATATATAATTGCGGATTTACAGGAGAGAAAAATGGGAAAACCGGCAGTTGTAGTAGACAATGTAAGTATGAAATTTAATCTCAGTAAAGAAAAGGTCGATAACCTGAAAGACTATCTGATTAAATTCATAAAAAAACGATGTGTTCGACAGGTAAAATTCAGGCAATTTACACTTCCAGTCATTAGCAATGGAAAGCCTCGTTATTTTTGTTACAAGCATCAACACGCCCCGATATGGTCCGTAAAATCGCTCTCAAAAAATGAGAACCGTTCCTTTTCAAAATCTCGAAATCTCACAATGTCTTTCCTATCGGAATTCAGAGAGTGCCTCTTTTCAAAAATGAAATTCCACAAAGATGAATTGTTTATCAGAACGATTCATTGTGGGCATTAAAAGTGCGTAACAGCCCTTTTTCAGAAGCAGGATTAGTATAAGACGCGCTCGGAACAAACATTCTTAGAAAGCTATACTTCCCCTGAATCCAAGCCGTTTTAAAACATTCCCCTTCAAAATGAAACTCTTACCTTCCGAACAACACCCTCTGTTTTTTCGTTACTAAATATATCGCAATTATTTGTACCCTATAGCGTGTAGATTTTGTCGAAATATTTGGTCATTGCGATAGAATGAAGTATCTTTGTGTCAGATATAAAAACATATAGTTTATGAAAAAATGGATTTTAATGCTGATGGTCTTTTCATCGGTTTCCTGTTTAAAAGCCCAGGAAGTATTTAATACAATTCTGGAAAAAGCGACTTCCGTAGTCAACTCAGAGGATAGAAATGATTACAATACAAAAATCAGTTATTTCTATTATACGGAGCTCAACTATATGAAAAACAAGTCGAAAGCATCCAACCAAGCCGGATTTAAAATATTAGACGAACAGGCTTATGCCATGCAGGAGTTTGTGACGGATTTCTTTAAGCAAATGGCTATGGCCAGTGATGACAAACGTAAAAACGTGATAACTGTCTTTATAAATGCCAGTCTCGAAAATCCTCTTTTCGATGACAAAGATACGGAAACTACTCAGTCGTTTATTTCCGACCCGGAATACATTACCCCTTTCAGTCTGGATACCGATTGGGTGGCAGCGCATAAAGCAGCAAAGAAGACGCTCAAAAAGATGTAAAACGCTTGGGATGTACGGGCTTCCTTCCAAGAAAATTGGAAGTGTTCTCTTAAGGAAACCAGAAGTATCCTTTCAGGAAAATCAGGAGCATTCTTCAAAAGAGAATCGGGAAAATTCTTCAAGCAAATTGAATGTGTTCTTCAAGAGAAATCAGGAACATTTATCGCTTCTGTGCAGGAAATGAGAACCACTTTAGCTTCTCAAATTCAGGAGCTAACCTGCATTATTCATAGTAGCGGAATGAAAGAAGTTATTACTTCGTTAGGAGTGAAGAGTGAGAGCCTACACTACTGCTTTATCAGAGGAAAACCAACTGCTTCTGCTACTAAGACTATTTAGGGGCTGATAATGTCTTTTACTCCTATTAACCCCTGAGTACGAATTCTTCAGGATAAAACGACCCGCATCAGGACAATGCAACAAGTGTATTGCTATAAACAAAAGCCTTTATCTTCCCGGGGTGAGCCTTTGCTTCACCCTTGCCATTGCCCCGATGATTAGTAATCTTAGAGGCGCAAGATTACTAATCTTTACCGCCTAAGATTAGTGTTCTTTATTCCATCTCCTCTTCTACTTTACTTTGCATGGTAGCGGAGATTTCCTTTTTAGGCGTCAGACCTAGCTGCTTCATTTTACCTAAACTATTGATGATATTTCCGTTACCTCGCGCCAAAGTACCCAGAGCCGAATCGTATTGCTTACGGGCATCTTCCAGACGGTCGCCTATTTTTTCGAAGGTGTTGACAAAGGTTACAAACTTCTCGTACAACAGATTTCCCCTCTTTATAATCTCTTCTACATTGCGTGATTGTTTTTCGCTTTGCCATAAGTTATAAGCCAGCTGAAGCGCCATCATCAGATTGGAGGGACTGATAACGATGATACGACGTTTGTAGGCATAACTAAGCAAATCTTTATCCCGTTCTATGGCGGAAATATAGGAGCCTTCGTTCGGAATAAACATAAGTACGTAACCGATGGAATCTTCCACTACCTTGGAATAATCTTTGGCAGCCAATTCGTTTACATGGTCGCGTACGGAGGTCAGATGGGCAGACAAAGCCGCTTCCTTGTCCGAATCGTTTTCCGCAGAGGTGTAGTTGACGTAAGCGGTTAACGATACTTTGGAATCGATAACGACACTACGTTTCTCAGGAAAACGGATAATCACATCGGGCCTTACATTTTTGCCTTCTTCCGTTACATGGTTTTCCTGAATAAAATACTCCTCTCCTTTTCTCAGTCCGGATTCTTCGAGCATGCGTTCCAATATCATTTCTCCCCAATCACCCTGCACCTTAGGATTTGCTTTTAAGGCTTTGGTCAGGTTCACGGCATCATTACCTATTTTCTCAGTTTTCTCCATCAAGCCTTTAATGGCGTGCTCGATGGATTCTTTGTACTGGGTGCTTGTTATCCGGTTGTCCAGCACCGATTTACCTAATTTATCGATATTCTCTTTCAACGGAGTGAGCACAGCGTCCAGCTGTTCTTTATTGGTGGTTTTAAGAGAGCTCGACTTATCTTCCAATATTTGGTTGGCCAAGTTCTGGAATTCCTTTTTCAAGAGTTCCGTCTTCACCCGCATATCCTCCTCCGAACGTTTATACTGCTCATTCATCTCTTTGAACGCCTTCCGTTCCGTTTCAAAACCGCTCAGCATTGTTTCCATCTGCTTGGCTGTTTTTTCCTGTTCGGCATTCATCAGCAAAGCATGATTCCGGCTTTGCATTTCCAGTTCTTTCTCGTGTTGTGTTTTCTGCACGTCCAACAACGTTTGCTGGCGCGTTACTTCCAACTGAGCTTCGGATAAAGCTTTCTGCATTGCTTTCTGCCCGTTCCGCCCATAAGCCAGTCCGACAAGAATACCTGCGGCGAGCGCACATAAAATAGATAAGGTAAGGAGCATATTTTTATTTGGTTTTAATTTTTAATTCATATAAATCATTGCATCGGTCACGCAGGTTCCGAACACATCCATAGATATGCAGTTCACTGAGTGAATGTTATGCATCCAAGAGGCATCTTTATCTGTGCGAACACGTGTAAATGGCTGGATTCGCTGTGCGTAATCTTCTACTTGCAGACTGCGTACAGCTACCTTATTAATATGGTGTATTGGTTCCATTGTCCGTTTTGCCCTCAATAAATAGCCGTTTGCAAAAGTAGGAAAAATACCGATTAAGTGAATCGGCAACGGCGCAGAGTTTTTTCTTTTATTATGCTTGCAATATTAAATAATAATAATATATTTGCAGAGAGGTACATACAAAGAGAGAATATTTACCGAGTTCAATATAAAGCTTATGAATACAGAACCTCTATTTGACCGATTCTCGCAGCAAGCTCTTCAGACCTTGCACCGTTTCCGGGCTGTTATGTTTAGCCCTACCTCCATTATGTCATAAATTGTAGAGAGTTACCTTTTTTAATACCTTCACAAGAAAACATCAATTACATAATGGATAATAAGAAACCAACCATAGCCGAGGTACACGAATGGGTATTGAAGCTATATAACACGTGTGAGCAAACCATTACCACCGACGAACGGCGCGAGCAGCATAAATATGCCGTCATGGTGCAACGTCCCGAAGACAAGAAGTTCCTTGTAAAAATGCTCGATGAATCATCTCAAATACGCGACCGGAAAAAACTGGCGAAACGTATAAAGAATCTGATAGATGAATACGGTGTTCCCGAGTTTTTAAATAAAAGAGATGCTTTTCTGTTTAAGATGTACCAAGCCTTCGGACATCATTTTGATTTCATAGCGATACCTATTATAAAGAAGCGGCTTCGAATGGACACTTCTAAAGTGATTATCAACGAAGAGCGCCCGAAACTGACTAAACACTTGGCCACCCGTTTCCAACAGAAAATCGGACAGAATGTAAACTTGCTCGGAGAAGTGGTGCTGGGTAATAAAGAAGCGGACCACCGGTATTTTCATTATCTCGAAGCATTGGAATCGCCGGATATTAACTACATCTCTGTAAAGATATCGGGAATTTATGCGCAAACACATGCCTTGAATTACAACGAGAGTTTTCCGGAATTAGTACGCAGAATGTCGAAGCTTTATCAAAAAGCCATCGATTATCCGTATGTAGATGAAGAAGGCGTAAAACGTCCTAAATTCATCAATCTGGATATGGAAGAGTATAAAGACGCGCACTTCACCATGCGTTTGTTCAAAGAAGTACTCAGCAAACCGGAGTTTAAAGATTACTCGGCCGGCATTGTGGTGCAAGCTTACTTGCCCGATGCCAAAGGCTTCCAGGAAGAGTTGCTGGAATTTGCCAAGGCACGTGTAGAAGCCGGCGGAGCTCCTATAAAAATGCGTCTGGTAAAGGGATGTAATCTGGAAATGGAATCGGTTATCTCTTCTTTAAGAGGTTGGCCCAATCCGGTACGTACCTCTAAAACAGAAGTGGATGCCAACTACCTGCATCTGTTGGAAATAGGTTTAAGGCCGGAAAATGCAAAAGTATTGCATTTGGGTGTTGCTTCACATAACCTGTACTCCATCGCTTACGCTTACCTGCTGGCTCATCAATATGGCACAGTAGAATACATGAGTTTCGAGATGCTCGAAGGAATGGCTAACCATCTTTGGAGAGCACAGTCTCTTTTGGGGAATCGCGTTATCCTGTACACTCCCGTCGTAAAGGATGAACATTTCTTGAATGCTGTCTCTTATTTGGTACGTCGTATGGACGAGAACACGGCTCCGGATAATTTCCTTACCCACTCGTTTAACTTAAAACCCGGAACAAAGACTTGGGATTTTCTGGCAAAGCAATTTGAAGAAGCGTATGCCATGAAAGATTCCATCACCCATACTCCTACCCGTACTCAAAACCGCAACAAACCTTATACTCCGGTGCCGCCTGCCGACAAAATGGAAAACGAGCCGGATACTGATTTCGATTTGTTTGCCAATCAGAAATGGATAGAAAGTGTAGTAGCCAAGTGGAAGAAATCGGAAACTGACGAACCCGAAATAATTCCTTTGCAGATTGGTGCAACGACCGTGGTTTGCGAAGAACGCCAAAAATATATGGACCGTTGCCAAGATGATGCGGTCTGCGTTTGTGAAATGTCGAAAGCCAATACCGAACAGGTAAAACAAATTATCGATATTGCGGAAAAAGACCCGGCAGGCTGGAGAAACACCACAATTGAGGAACGGCATAAAATCATGTATGAAGCAGCAAATAAACTGGCCGAAATGCGTGGCGATTTGATTGGCTGCATGTGCGCCGTAACCGGAAAGACCGTAACCGAAGGAGATGTGGAAGTATCCGAAGGTGTGGATTATGCCCGCTTCTATACCACTGCAATGAAAAAGTTCCTTTCGCTCGACGATGTGGATATCGCTCCTAAAGGAACCATTCTGGTTATATCTCCGTGGAACTTCCCATGCGCCATCCCGGTAGGCGGTATTGTTGCCGGACTGGCAGGAGGCAACACCGTGATTCTAAAACCGGCTACCGTAGCTGCCCCTGTTGCATGGCTATTTGCTCAGGCTTTCTGGGATGCAGGAGTTCCTAAAGAGGCCTTACAGGTAATTATTACCGACCGCGAAGCACTACAGGTACTGACTACACATCCGGCTATCAAACACATTATCTTAACAGGAGGTACAGATACGGCACGTGCCATTTTGAAAGCCAACCCGACAACGCCTTTATCGGCGGAAACAGGTGGAAAGAATGCCATTATCTTAACCGCTTCGGGCGACCGAGACCATGCGATAATGAACATTGTAGCTTCAGCCTTTGGCAATGCCGGTCAGAAATGTTCTGCCTGCTCCTTATTATTGGTAGAACGCTCTGTATACGAGGATGCCAATTTCAAGGAAAAACTTATTGATGCCGCTACAAGTATGAAGGTAGGTAGCGTATGGGATTTAGGCAATGTGGTAGGCCCGATGATTACCAATCAAAACGATAAGTTATTAAGGGGGCTTACTTTAGACCCGGGAGAATCCTGGTTGGTTCCTCCCCGATTTATCGATAAGAAACATTATATTCTTGCACCTACGGTAAAATGGAATGTCCGTCCGGGAAGTTTCTCTTTCCGTGAAGAGATGTTCGGTCCGTTGTTAAGCGTTTCTCCTTTTGATACATTACAGGAAGCCATCGATTTGGTCAACGGTTTGGATTACGGTTTGACATCAGGCATCCAGACGCTGGATGAAAAAGAACGTGCAATATGGAAAAACTCTATTATGGCCGGCAACTTATATATCAACCGTGGTATTACGGGAGCTATCGTTAACCGCCAACCGTTCGGAGGTATGAAACTTTCAGCCTTTGGAGGCGGTATCAAAGCCGGAGGTCCGAACTATTGCTCTTGCTTTACCTATATAAAGGATAAAGAAAACGCTACAACCAATTATGTAGAGAGCTATATCAATGCCTATAAGCAGGAATTCTCCAAAGCACGTGATGTGAACAATTTATTTGGAGAACAAAACGTATTCCGTTACCTGCCGTTGAAAAACATGGTTCTTCGTATATTCCCTACCGATGCGGATGAATCTATACGCATGATAGCCGAAGCGGCACACACATGCGGCATTCCTTTAACTATCAGTTATGATACAACGGATAACCGGGATGCATTGGTTGGGTCAACAGGATGCAAGACCAAAAAAGAATCACTTCAGGAATTCCTCCGCAGTGTAGGTGAATATGAACGGGTACGTACCTGTTCGCCCAATATTCCACAGGAAATGTACGAAGCGGTCAACAAGCTGGACAAATACATTGCTACAGCTCCTCCTGTAAAAGACGGTCGCGTAGAGCTTATTCACTATTTCAAAGAACAGAGTATTGCATTCGAATATCATCGTTATGGCAGTATTGCTGAAGTCTCTGAAAAAGAATTAGCTTTGTAAATATTGTTATGCGTCAAGCAGAAGGCCCGCATGGAAAAGAGGTTTAGTCATACCCCGTTCCGTGCGGCCTTTTTTACTTTGTTTTCTCTAAAAATACTTTCGCCGAAGCCCGTATATACAAAAAGTTATATGTATCTTCACTGAGAAAATGAATATAGACGATGCAACAACCACAGGTTATATTGATAACAGGCGTCTCTTCCGGTTTTGGTAAAATCAGTGCGCAAATGCTGGCTGAGAAGGGACATATTGTATATGGAACAAGTAGAAAGGCTGAAACGGCAGACAGTAAAATTACGATTTTACAGATGGACGTTACCGATTCGGCATCCATACACCGTGCCGTGGAACGCATTCTTTCAGAACAAGGGAAAATAGATGTATTAATCAATAATGCCGGAATCGGAATCTGTGGAGCTTTGGAACTCTCTACCCCGGAAGAAATCAATATACAGATGAACACGAACTTCCTGGGAGTGGTCAACATGTGTCATGCCGTATTGCCATCCATGCGGAAATCCCGGCACGGAAAGATTATCAATATCAGTTCTATCGGAGGAAGAATGGGAATACCTTATCAAGGGCTTTATTCCGCCTCAAAATTTGCAGTGGAAGGATATTCCGAAGCGCTGGCATTGGAAGTCTATCCATTCCAGATACATGTATGCCTGGTCGAACCGGGCGATTTTAATACGGGGTTTACTGCCAACCGGAATATATCGGAGAGGACGCTGCAAGACCCGGATTACGGTCAGTCATTTGCCAATACTTTAAAGATAATAGAACATGAAGAGATGAATGGAAGCAATCCTCAAGAACTGGCCAAAGCGCTTTATCGGCTAGTTGTTTGTAAGCATCCTCCCTTCCGTACCCAGGTTGGGAATTGGGGACAAGTCGGCTTTCTGCGTTGCAAGAAGTGGCTACCGGCAAAATGGGTACAAGCCGCTCTCCGCTCCTTCTATCGCATCAATAAAACTCCTAAATAAAATTCCTGTTATAATACTAAGGTGTAGCTAAGTACTTGAAGCTAGCTATAACGTCTTCTATACAAGCAGAGGCAAGATTTTCACTATGAGCCTTCATTAATAAGTAAATCAACTATTGCCGTGAGAATTTAATTTAAACTGTGTCAGCCAAGCAAAAAAGTATTCAGAGAATATGAAGCTTGGACACAGTTTATTTTACGCTCCCATTGCTGTCCGATAAAAATTGATTGAAAATACTATCGGACAACAATAAAAATAAATAGGTTCTTCTTAATTTAATTGCAAGTCCTTTATTGCTTTATAAATATCTATTAGTCCTATAGACCTTCATAAATAAACGGACGAGTCCGAAAAGATTACTTTTCGGACTTATTTTCAATGCACACATTAACGGCATTCATTCCTTTAGGACCCCGTTCAAGGTCAAAGGTAACAATATCGTTTTCTGAAATGCTGGATTTTACATTATTAATATGGAAAAAGTATTTATCTGTTCCCGACAGGTCTTTGATAAAGCCATATCCCTTCGATGTATTAAAAAACTCCACTCTTCCCTTCAAGATAACGGGAGGTTCTTCGCTCTTTTTAGGAGTGGATATCATGATTTCTTCCTGTTTGATTTCTTCTTTCTTCACGTTAGCCTCCGGAGGAGTTGAAGTTATCATCCCGTTTTCGTCAACGTAAGCAATCATGTCGTCAAAGCTACTTGCCTTGCCGGTTAATTTCTTATGCTCTTTTTTCTTTAATTTCTCTGCTCTACGAGCCTGTTTCTTTTTTTCATTTTCACGTTTGTCACTTGTTATGGATTTTGCCATATAACTTATATTTTTTATTTAATTAGTTAGAAGTATGTTAGTTATAATAATGAGACTCTTCACGGAGTCTATATAAAAGCATTAAACTGTAGAGAATTTTAATAGATTCATTCAGAGATTAGAAGATAAACTGAATAGATACTCTGAATACGGAATAGAGTAATCAAACAAAATTCTACGGAAAAACACCCTAATATAAGAGTTGATAAAGTAAAACGGAAGACAAGTCCTCCGTTTTATTTACTGTAAATTAATACCTTCTGGGGTTATTATAGTTTCTTTCGCGTCCTCCTCGGTCTGTTCTTTCAGCTCTTGGGCGTGCAACGCTTACCGAAATTACTTTTTTATCATATTCGACGCCATTCAATTCGTCGATAGCTTTCTGTCCTTCTGCATCGTTCGTCATTTCAACAAAGCCAAAACCTCTAGACCGTCCTGTTTCTCTATCTAAAATAACTTTAGCTGAAGAAATTTCTCCATACTCAGCGAATAAAGTATTTAAGTCTGCATCATTTGTGCCATAACTTAAACCTGAAATGTAAATGTTCATTTGAAATCTTAATTAAAATATAAATACTAAATCTGGAATGAGAATGGATGATTAAAGGAGAGACCTACTTAACGGTTTATTATTAAGAAGAACTATACGATAATAATTCGTAACTCAAACTTTATCAACAAAAGTAAGATATTATTTCGATGAGAGTCCTCGCAATCCCTGCAATTTATAGATAAAAAGCAATGATTGGTATATTTTAACCTGAACAATTCGCACACAGAAGTTAATAGGAGCTAAAGAAGTCATCAGCCAACTTGTTAACTCAGGAGTAAAAGCCAATAGTTCTCCTCAAACAATACAGTTGTTTCAGCCTTCACTCCTAATAAAGTGATGACTCCTTATAACTCCCGCTATGAATAATGTAGGCAAAAATTCGTAGTTCTTCTTCAATTTAGTTGAGTGTTCGTTCTCTCCTTATTATTTCCTATTTGTACCGTATTCTATATACGCTCTTGCACGTGCGTGACAAAGAAATATCGTCAAATTGAATTTAGTTGAAGCTACATTGAAAAAGAGTCCAAACCCGTTATAGGTTTGCCGGTAACGTTTACTTTACCTGAGAGCCCTTTGAACCGACAGACCATTCCTTATGTAAAAATTAGCGGAAATCATCCTTTTCTGTTTTTGTAAAGGCAAAAGTGGATGTATTTCCTATTTAAATAAACCTTTTTATCAGAAAAATGTAGAGAATCGTATTTTTTTTCTACTTTTGCACTGCATTATATAATTAATTATAGATAAATTATGGGTACTACAGCGAGATTGTTACTTCACTGTCCTGATAAACAAGGAATCTTGGCCGAAGTGACGAATTTTATAACAATCAATAAAGGAAATATTGTTTACTTAGACCAATATGTAGATAGAGTTGAAAATGTGTTCTTTATGCGCATTGAATGGGAACTTGAAAGCTTTCTTATTCCAAAAGAAAAGATTCATGACTATTTCGCTACGCTTTTCGCTCAGAAATATGATATGAGTTTCCGGTTATATTTTTCGGATGTAAAGCCACGTATGGCCATTTTCGTATCCAAGATGTCTCATTGTTTATTCGACATGTTGGCCCGTTACACAGCCGGTGAATGGAATGTAGAAATACCATTGATTATTAGCAATCACCCGGATTTAAAGCCTGTGGCAGAACGGTTCGGCATTCCTTTCTATGTGTTCCCTATTACCAAAGAGAATAAAATGGAACAGGAACAGGCAGAAATAGAACTTTTGCGTGAGAACAAAATTAATTTCATAGTGTTGGCACGTTATATGCAAGTTGTTTCCGAGAAATTAATAGAAGAATATCCCAATCGGATTATCAATATACACCACTCCTTCTTGCCTGCGTTTGTGGGAGCGAAACCATACCACGCAGCGTTTGTACGGGGAGTAAAGATTATCGGAGCAACCAGCCATTATGTAACAACCGAATTAGACGCAGGACCTATTATAGAACAAGATGTTGTACGGATTACACATAAAGATACTCCGGATGATTTGGTAAATAAAGGAAAGGACTTGGAAAAAATAGTCCTCTCGCGTGCAGTACAAAAACATATTGAAAGAAAGATTTTGGCTTATCATAACAAAACGGTGATATTCAATTAAAACTATATGAATGTAGCGATTATCAAATACAATGCCGGTAATATTTATTCAGTAGATTATGCGCTTCGCAGATTAGGTGTAGAAGCGAAAATCACAGCTGATACGGAAGAACTCCGCAAAGCTGATAAAATAATATTTCCCGGAGTTGGAGAAGCAGCCAACACTATGAACTATCTAAAAGAAAACAAATTAGATACGTTTATTAAATCTTTAAAGCAACCGGTTCTGGGTATTTGCTTAGGCATGCAGCTGCTTTGTGCTCATTCGGAAGAGGGTGATGTAGATTGTTTAGGAATATTCGATGCGGAGGTAAAAAAATTCATACCCTCCTATCACGAAGATAAAGTGCCACACATGGGATGGAATACCATAGAACATACAAGCAGTCCGTTATTCGACGGATTTACCAAAGAAGAATTCGTCTATTTTGTACATAGCTATTATGTTCCTTTATGTGCTTATACGGCTGCCGAAACAAATTATATATTGCCTTACAGTTCGGCATTACATAAAGATAACTTTTATGCCACCCAGTTTCATCCGGAAAAAAGCGGAAGTGTAGGAGAACGTATATTGAAAAACTTTTTAAGTATTTGAAGATATGATTGAAATTATTCCTGCTATAGATATCATCGAAGGCAAATGTGTTCGTTTGTCTCAAGGAGATTATCAAAGTAAAATCGTTTATAACGAAAGCCCTTTGGAAGTTGCCAAAGAGTTTGAAGCATACGGAATACATCGCTTACATGTGGTCGATTTGGATGGAGCCAAATCCAAGCATATTGTTAATTACCGAATCTTGGAGCAGATTGCAAACCGTACCTCTTTAGTCATTGATTTCGGGGGAGGCATAAAAAGCGATGAAGATTTAGTGATTGCTTTCGAAAATGGAGCACAAATGGTTACTGTGGGCAGTGTAGCTGCCAAAGAACCTCAACTGTTTCTCTCCTGGCTTGAGAAATTCGGGCACGATAAAATGATTCTCGGAGCAGATGTAAAAGACGGCCTGATTTCTGTAAACGGATGGCTTGAAGAGAGTAATCAGGAGTTACTTCCTTATTTGGATGATTATATAAAAAAAGGAGTTACCAAGGTATTATGTACCGATATTAATCGCGACGGCATGTTACAAGGACCTGCCATCGAACTGTACCAAAGCATATTGGAGCCATTCCCCGCTCTTCATTTAATTGCAAGTGGAGGAGTCAGTTCCATCGAAGATATACGTCAGCTTGATAAAGCCGGTATTCCCGCCGTTGTGTTCGGAAAAGCTTTATATGAAGGACGTTTCACATTAAAAGAGTTAAATGAATTCATTGAAAGTTTAGACGAAGATAGTACGGAATAAACATGTTAGCAAAAAGAATCATCCCCTGCCTGGATATTAAAGACGGGCAAACGGTAAAAGGAACCAACTTCGTTAATTTGCGCCAAGCCGGTGACCCAGTAGAGTTAGGACGCATTTATAGCGAACAGGGAGCCGACGAACTGGTTTTCTTGGATATTACTGCCAGTCACGAAGGACGTAAAACATTTACGGACCTGGTGAAACGTGTGGCGGCAAATATCAATATTCCCTTTACCGTAGGTGGCGGAATTAACGAACTAAGCGACGTCGACCGCTTATTGGGAGCAGGCGCCGATAAAGTTTCCATTAACTCTTCGGCCATCCGTAACCCACAATTAATAGAGGAGATAGCTTCCCATTTCGGTTCGCAGGTATGTGTGGTAGCCATTGACGCCCGCCAAACGGAGCTGGGATGGAAATGTTATTTGAATGGCGGACGAATAGAAACAGATAAATACTTATTCGACTGGGCGAAAGAGTGTAACGACAGAGGCGCAGGTGAAATACTTTTCACCAGTATGAATCACGATGGAGTGAAAACCGGGTATGCGAATGAGGCGCTAGCGGTACTCGCCGAATCATTGACGATTCCCGTTATTGCCTCGGGTGGCGCAGGCAAACCGGAGCACTTCAGAGACGCTTTTAAGATAGGAAAAGCAGATGCTGCATTGGCTGCTAGTGTTTTTCACTTCGGAGAAATCAAAATTCCCGAATTAAAACAGTATCTTTGCAGCTGTAATATTGATATAAGATTATAAGAACAAGAGCAATATAGTAAGAAAATGGAATTAGATTTTGAAAAAATGGGCGGATTGGTTCCTGCAATCATTCAGGATAACCGTACACAGAAAGTATTAATGCTCGGTTTCATGAACAAGGAAGCTTATGAAAAAACCGTGGAAACAGGCAAAGTAACCTTCTATAGCCGTACTAAAAAACGTCTGTGGACAAAAGGTGAAGAAAGTGGAAACTTTTTAAATGTGATATCTATCCATGAAGATTGTGACCATGACACATTACTGATAAAAGCCCATCCACTCGGTCCGGTATGCCATACAGGCGCAGATACTTGCTGGAACGAAAAAAATGAAGCGGACATCTTGTTCCTTAGCTATTTGCAAGATTTCATTTCGAAACGATATGAAGAAATGCCCGAAAAATCGTATACCACTTCCCTATTTAAAGAAGGGGTAAACAGAATGGCACAGAAAGTGGGAGAAGAAGCGGTAGAAACTGTTATTGAAGCCACGAACGGAACCGATGACCGTTTAATCTATGAAGCTTCCGACTTAATATACCATCTTATTGTATTGCTGACTTCAAAAGGTTTACGTATTGAAGATTTGGCTCGTGAGTTAGAAAAACGCCATAAATAAGAAAGAAAACAAAGGAATGCTGATTAATTACCAAAATGTAGAAATCTGCCAGCAAGAACATGCTGTGCTTTCGGAGGTGAATTTTCAAGTAAATGAAAGTGAGTTCATTTACCTTATAGGGAAAGTCGGTTCCGGAAAGACCAGTTTGCTGAAGACTTTTTACGGAGAACTATGTATTGAATCAGGAGATACCGCAGAGGTGCTCGGATACAATATGCAGGCGATAAAGCGGAAATACATCCCGGCTTTACGTCGAAAGTTAGGTATCGTGTTCCAGGATTTTCAGCTATTGACAGACCGTACGGTTTCTGCAAATCTTGAATTTGTATTGAGAGCTACCGGATGGAAGAAGAAATCAGAGATAAAGAATCGTATCGATGAAGTGCTCGATTTGGTAGGTATGGGTACGAAAGGATACAAACTTCCTCACGAATTATCAGGAGGAGAACAGCAGCGCATCGTTATTGCACGCGCTATTCTCAACTCTCCGGACATTGTTCTGGCGGATGAGCCTACCGGAAATTTGGATGAAGAGACCGGACATCAGATTGTTGAATTACTGAGGCACATCAGTGCCAAAGGCTCGGCAGTGGTCATGACAACCCATAATTTACAACTGGTTCGGGATTTCCCGGGCATTGTTTACCGTTGCGATTGTCATCAGATAAAGGATGTCACACAAGAGTTTTATCGATAAACATTAATCATTAAAATAAAAAACGAAATGAAAGTTTTAAAGTTTGGAGGAACATCTGTCGGTTCAGCGCAGAGAATGAAAGATGTTGCCAAATTAATAACCGACGGAGAAAAGAATATTGTAGTGCTATCGGCTATGTCGGGCACCACCAATACGCTGGTGGAAATCTCGGATTATCTGTACAAGAAGAATCCGGAAGGAGCCAATGAGATAATCAATAACTTGGAAGCTAAATACAAAAAACATGTAGACGAGCTTTTCTCTACGGAAGAATATAAAAAGAAAACATTAGACTTCATTAGAGAAGAATTTGATTTCATCCGTTCCTATACAAAAGACCTTTTCACGCTTTTCGAAGAAAAAGTAATATTGGCACAAGGCGAAATCATTTCTACCAATATGGTGACCAATTATTTGTTGGAACAGGGAATCAATGCCACATTAATCTCTGCACTCGAATACATGCGTACGGATAAAAATGCGGAACCGGACCCTATCTATATTAAGGAAAAGCTGAAAGCTCAACTCGATAAATGCCCGGATGCGGATATTTATATTACGCAAGGATTTATCTGTCGCAATGCGTATGGAGAAATCGACAACCTGCAACGCGGAGGAAGCGATTACACAGCTTCATTAATCGGTGCGGCAGTCAACGCTTCGGAAATACAGATATGGACGGATATCGACGGCATGCATGATAACGACCCGCGTGTAGTGGATAAAACCTCTCCGGTTCGTCAATTACAATTTGAGGAAGCTGCTGAGTTGGCTTATTTCGGAGCGAAGATTCTCCATCCTACCTGCATCCAACCGGCCAAGTATGCCAACATCCCTGTTCGTTTGTTGAACACCATGGAACCTTCGGCTCCGGGTACACTCATCTCTAACGAAACGGAACATGGAAAAATTAAAGCCGTAGCAGCCAAAGATAATATCACAGCCATCAAGATTAAATCAAGCCGCATGTTGCTGGCCCATGGTTTCTTACGTAAGGTTTTTGAAATCTTCGAAAGCTATCAGACTTCTATCGATATGATATGTACTTCCGAAGTAGGTGTTTCTATGTCTATCGACAACACCAAACACTTACAGGAAATCGAGAACGACCTGAAAAAATATGGAACCGTTACGGTAGACCACGATATGTGCATTATCTGTGTGGTAGGCGACTTAACCTGGGAAAACGTAGGTTTTGAAACCCAAGCACTCCATGCAATGAGAGATATTCCGGTCCGCATGATTTCATACGGAGGAAGCAATTACAATATTTCCTTCCTGATTAGAAAGGAAGATAAAAAGCGTGCATTGCAATCTCTCAGCGATACATTATTTAATCATTAATCAGTTTTATATGAAAGGTATTTTTCCGATAGATAAATTTCAGGATATTCAGACACCATTTTATTATTACGATACAAAAACACTTCGCGAAACGTTGAACTCCGTAAATCGGGAAGCGAGAAAATATGCGAACTTTTGCGTGCACTATGCCGTAAAAGCCAATGCAAACGATAAGATACTTTCGGTGATTCGTGAAAGCGGATTAGGTGCCGATTGTGTCAGTGGTGGAGAAATCAAGGCAGCCATTAAGGCCGGCTTCCCTACCCAGAAGATTGTGTTTGCAGGCGTAGGAAAGGCTGATTGGGAAATCAACTTAGGGCTCGACTACAACATTTTTTGTTTCAATGTGGAGTCTATTCCCGAATTGGAAGTAATCAATGAATTGGCAGCAGCCAAAGGCAAGGTAGCGAATGTGGCTTTCCGTATCAACCCGAATGTAGGAGCCCACACTCACGCAAATATCACTACCGGACTGGCCGAAAATAAATTCGGCATCAGCATGGAGGATATGGATAAAGTTATCGACTTGGCTCTGACACTGAAAAACGTGAAGTTTGTAGGACTGCATTTCCATATCGGCTCGCAAATATTGGATATGGGCGATTTCATCGCTCTGTGCAATCGTGTAAATGAGTTGCAGGACAAACTATGCGCCCGTCAGATTATTGTGGAACACATCAATGTGGGCGGTGGCTTAGGTATCGATTACCAACATCCTAACCGTCAGGCAATACCCGATTTCGCCGCATACTTTGCAGCCTATAGCAAACATCTGAAGTTGCATTCCAAACAAACTTTGCACTTCGAATTGGGACGCTCCGTTGTAGGACAATGCGGAAGCTTGATAACAAAAGTGTTGTACGTAAAACAAGGCACTCACAAACAGTTTGCCATAGTAGATGCCGGCATGACCGACCTCATTCGTCCGGCATTGTATCAGGCATACCATAAAATAGAGAACATAACCTCCGACGGACCTATAGAGGCATACGATGTAGTGGGCCCTATCTGCGAATCTTCGGATGTATTCGGTAAAGCAATCGACCTGAACCAGGTAAAACGAGGCGACTTGCTGGCTCTTCGTTCAGCCGGCGCTTATGGCGAAATTATGGCATCAAGTTATAATTGTCGCCCATTGCCCAAAGGATATGTTTCAGAAGAAATGGTTTAAAAAGTCTTTTTTAGCTATTAGTGAAACTATTATTCCTATAACACAAAGGATATGAATTTTTTAACACTGACACCATTGGAATGCTCCCTGTTAATCGGATTGGGAGCATTCTTTCTTATACAGCTGCTCTACTACGTAATTCTTTATAACCGGTTGCACCGACAGAGTGTGGCGGAAAAGAAAGGACGAATAAAGTATGCTGATACGTATGCTCCCCTATCCATTATCATCTCGGCTAAAGATGCCGCCGGTTGGTTAAGAACCAATTTACCTGCCGTACTGAAACAGGATTACCCCTGTTATGAAGTCATTGTGGTAAACGACGGCTCGGTAGACGATACAGAAGAAGTCTTGAAATTGTTGGAAAATGAATATCCCCACCTTTACCATACGTTTACACCGGAAGCCACCCGCCATGTCAGCCGGAAGAAGCTGTCCCTGACACTGGGCATTCGTGCGGCCAAATACGACTGGCTTGTCTTTACAGAACCCAACTGCTATCCGGTAAGCAACGACTGGCTAAAATCCTTGGCCCGGAACTTTACGCCGGGAACCGATATCGTATTGGGATATAGCAACTATACGAAAGAAAAGGGATGGTTCAACCGGAAGATTATGTTCGACCTTTTATTCCAATCAATGCGTTTTCTGGGTTGCGCATTGCTTAAACGTCCCTACATGGGAATGGGTAGCAATATGGCTTACCGCAAAGAACTCTATTTCCGCGATAGAGGATACTCTTCTCATTTGTATCTGCAACGTGGAGAAGACGATTTGTTTATCAATCAAATGGCAACGTCCACCAATACACGTGTGGAATGCAGTACCGCCAGTGTAGTAAGGATATTACCTCCTAAATATAAAAAGACGTGGGTGGAAGATAAAATAGGACATGTAGCTACCGGACACCTCTATAAAGGTCTTCAGCGCCTGATGATGGGATTGGAAAGTGGTAGTCGGTATGTCTTTCTATTAGGCTGCTTTGCCCTGTGCCTGCATGCGGTCTATTACCAACATTGGTTAGTAGGCATCATAGCCCTGTTGCTATGGGTGGTACGTTACGTATGCCAGCTCTTGACATTCCGTAGCATCTCTATCGAACTCGGTGAACGCCGCTATGCAGCATCGCTCCTGCTCTTCGATTTCTTGCAGCCCCTATGGGACATACGCTATAAGCTGTTGTGGTTATTCCACCGGAAAAGCGAATTTATGAGAAGATAATGAATCATACCTAATCCGAAACAGACCATACATAAAGATAGGTTAGGTATTTTATTTAACAATTGTCCGTTTCCAGCAGCCTTGCTTATGGTTCCATACGGATTTCATCTTTCCGCAATAAAGCAGAGACTTTCCTCTTTGATAGGCAAAGAGGTCACTTTTGCCATCCATAATGAGCAGGCGCCCCTGTTCATCGTATCCATTGTATTGATACAGTTTATGGGGCTCTCCCCGATGGATAAAGTAACCGGAATGGAAAAATACATCCCCGTCGACTGTTAGCTCTTCCGCTCTGAACACAGGATTCGCTAATGGCAATGAATACCGGAAACGTAAATAATAAAGTCCCCTGTAACAGGCAAACTCCAGAAAATCTAATTTAAAAGTAGTCGGCAAGCTATCATAATGCCTAAAGTTCTTTAAGTCGAGATAGTAACGGATAACCGGAGATTCCTCTATATAAGCAAACTCTTCGGGATACAATTCTATTTTCAGACATTTGGGTAAAGGCAATACATTCCCTTTGTTGGTAATAAGGCCAAAGCGCCCTCCCGGATGAGTTATCACGGCATAATTCCCTATAAATGGTGTAATATACGGATAAGTAGGCGGTGTAATCAACATCTCCCCTTTACGAAGCCCGAACAGCCCCTTTTGCTCAAAAGGTTCCACTTCCGCTTTTCTATTGGCAACCAACCGCAGAAAATCCGTATGTCCCTGTATAATGAGCATAGGCTCTCCATTTCGAGCCTCCTGAAACTCTTTTTGTGGCTGTGTTTCCCGCAACTGTTGAAACTCCTGCTGCTCTAAAAACAGCTCCCTTTCAACCGCATTAACTCCTTTCCCCGCCGTCTTCCCCACAAACATTTGCTGCCAATTCCGCTCTTCCGTAGGCAATCCGAACAAACGGTATAATCCCACCTGGTCAAGAATAATAGTACGTACTTTATCCGGATGCACCCTCAGTCCGCGCCCTACCTGTTGCAAATATTTGGATAAAGAAAGCGTCGGTCGGGCCAATTGGATAAATTCCACCGCCGGACAGTCGAAACCCTCAGAAAAGATGTCTACATTCACAATTACATCCACCTCCCCTTTCCGGTAACGTTCCACCTTGTCCACACGTTCCCATGCCGGCGTCTTACTGTCTATAGATTCAATCTTCACTCCCTGCTTGCGATAATAGTCGCATATATGCAGGCTATGCGCCCGGTTAATGGCATAAATAATTCCTTTTTTTCCTCCCGCAAATGTTTTATATGAACGATATAATTGCTCTATGGCTTCCGGACAATCCATTACCATTCCCATCTCCTTTACAGAAAAATCCCCGTCTGCCCCTCTTTTCGACAAACTGTCTATACGGCGTTGCGTCTCACTCTGCGGACGAATAGAGAGATAATCGAATAAAGCCAACCTCCCCTCCTCGATAAACCGGGAGATACTCCACGAAGTCAGTAAACGGTCAAAAAGAGAAGTAAAACCACGTTTATTCAGCCGGCAAGGAGTAGCGGTTAACCCTAATTTATACGCATCCGGAAAATGTTTCCATAGCAGTTGGTAGCTACCGGCCAAAGCATGGTGCGCTTCGTCAATCACCACCAGTCCGGGCTCCCGGTACTTCAAGCGGCCGGCTCTGTTGCCGGAGATTTCATCTTGCTCCGCTCCCTCTGCATTCGTTCTAATATCCTTTGGAAAAGGTGCATTTTCTTGCGTTCCATTCCGCTCCACTCCCTTTACACTCTTCCCTATGCCTTTGGGGAAAGACGCATCATCCTGCATTCTCCTGTTCTCATCCGCTATCTCAGGCATCACTTCATTGTGCAACGTTCTCCAATCAGAAGTCCTTTTCATCCCTTCCTTCTCAACGAAAGAAATCTTTCCATTTCCCCATAAAGAAGCCAAAGTCTGTATGGAAGCCACTTGCACCAGCTCAGCGGAAACAGTCGAACCGCTCGTAATCCGTCCATTCGGAACCCCGTATCGAGTCAACGTCTCCGATATCTGTTCAATCAATTCTATACGATGGGCAACAATCCACACCGGCATCTTCCAAGTCTGTACAAAGTCGCGTACCACCGACACCAACAAATGCGTTTTCCCAGTTCCCGTAGGCATCTGGCACATCACCGACGTGCAAGTTTCCCACGCTCCATAGATGGCCTCTTTCATCTCCCGTTGGTAGTCGAAAAGGTCCTTATCGTTGCGATGTATCTTTGCCGAAGAAAACGGATTCAAAACGTTCATCCCTGTTTCAAAAAAAATAAAGTCTCGGAAGCGTTAACGCCATAACGCCTCATATTCCATTTATATCAAGTATTAGAACTCCCTCGTCTCCCTGAATACGCCATAAAGAAAAAGAATATTGCCGATAATATACCGCTTCCACATACGTCTGGGTTCTTTCAATAATCGGTATAACCATTCCAATCCATGCCGTTGCCACCATGCCGGAGCGCGTTTAACAGTTCCCGCATAGAAATCGAATACAGCACCAATCGTTCCGCAATGACAATAAATAGCTAATTCCTGCCAATGCGTATAGGTCCATTTCTCCTGTTTCGGAGCCGTCATACCAATCCATAGTAAGTCCGGATTAGCCTTGTTTACCGCCTCTATCATTACCCGGCTCTCCTCCTCCGAAAACTCCGGTTTATAGGGAGGCGAATAAGTAACTACCTCAATCCTAGGATACTCTATAGCAGCCCGTTGCCGAATCTTCTCTAACACCCTCTCGCTACTGCCCAAAAAGAAACACCGTCCTCCTCTTTCATTCAACAGTCCCATTTCGAACTCAAACAAATCCCACCCGGCAATCCGCTCTTCCGGTTGCGACTTTGCCTTGAGCCAATGGCACGCCTTCACTATGCTTGCCCCGTCGGGAATCAGATAATCCCCCTTTAGCAAAGCCTCTGCAAACAAAGCATCCTTTTGCGCCGTATTGTAAGAGTGGGCATTGATGGTGTTGATTAGCACTTTACCGGAAGGCAATAAAGCGAACTCCTTCTGACCTTTCAGAAGGCTTACATGTTTCAGCTTAAACATAAAAAATAAAATTATAAGGAAATTGGAGCTATTACAGGATAGACGATAACTATTCTTTGATATTCTTTTAAATGAAGGTTTCTTCTTCTTTACAATTAAAGCTACTCCGACAAAGAGACATCAATATCTCCTGCATTCGGGATTCAAATATGTCAAGAGTAAACTCTCTCCTGAATTTTTCTCTTCCGGCTTCTCCCATCTCCCGTATTCTTTCGGGATGCTCCACGAAATAGATAAGCTTTTCTGCTAATTGGCCTGCATGCTGCCGCTCTATCAAGTAACCGGTCAGGCCTTCTTCTATGATGTCCGGGATGCCGCCTTCCCTGGTACTGATACAAGCTACGCCTTGTTCCATCGCTTCCAGCAAAACTAAAGGAAAACACTCATTGTGATAATAAGTGGGAAAGACAAATACGTCCGCCTGCTCCCAAAATGCCTGCTTTTCCTCACCATATTTCGCACCGTACGCCGTCACTTCCTCACTAAGTCCGGCTTCACAAACTCTCTGTTGAAAAGCTGTTTCCGAGATATCACTCCATTTCCCAACAAAGCGACACCTAAAACGATAACCCTTCGACTTTATTATCCGACATGCGTCGAGTAAAGTCCACACCCCTTTCTCCTCCATCATATTACTGAGGAAGAGAATATTCAATATGTCAGCCATTGATTTTTATTCCGAAACAGAGAATTCCGTTCTGATAGGTATAGTATATTGAGTTGAATTACGCAATATCAAGTGAAATTAAAAGTTTCATTTTCTGAATTAAATGTTCCGCTCGTTCAAATAGTGGATAAACATCTTCTCTCGACCAGTCGAACATATCATCATAATCTCCAGCTTGACGCATATTCTGTAATCGAGAGACCAAACGAACATCATCTTTATCTAATAATCCTTTGGACGCAAACTCTTGTCCTAATAAACATAAAATGCCACTATGGGTTCTTGAAGTCAAATCTTTATCAATTAATAAAGCTGAAGCCATGTGGAACACTCGTAATACAATCTATTTGCTACTAAATTCCAGTGTTCAAGCCTCGCATTATCTTTGGCTTCAACAAGCACCGTACTTGCCTTCTGAATACGATAAGCTATAATCGCTTTTTTCTCATCTATACTTAGTGCCATAACTCTATTCCTTCTTGTTCTACATTTTTGTAGAATGGTGTAAAATGCCGTTTTTGCCAATCGGAATAAGTGTACAATAATGGATTTATTACCTCCCCTATTTCCCATCCAAGTTCCACAAAGGGAAATGCTACTTCATCGAAATCTTCATTATACACCCGAGCTTTATCCATGAGAATCAATACATCCCAATCTGAACCTTCATGAGCATCACCACGTGCCTGAGACCCAAATAGAATGACTCGTGTACCGGATGGCACAACCTGAACAGCCTTTTCACGAATGGAATGTATAACTTCTTTTCTTTGCATAAGATACTACCCTTTCTGCAAAGAAAAGAATAAATTCCCTCAAATCCAAGTCTTAATCGTAATTATTTATATGTTAGAAGGAATCCCATTCGGACATACATATACGTCTGTCCGTTTTACATATTTCCGAACGTCACTGTATAGAGACTCTGCTAAAAGAATCACTTTAATATTTTTGAAGAAACAACGATAAAGGAGATTATCTAAGAACTTATGCTGGCGAAGCGCCACTCCCTTATTATGATAATGCACTACCACACGGCATCCCAACAGCTTGAGATATTCTACCACTATAAAATCCTTGTAAAAAGCTCCTCCGGCTGCATTGGGCGTTACGTATACCCATACAGGCTTCACTTCCTTTACCGTCTTTCGGATATGACTCAATAATCGGATAAACTGTCCAATTTTACGCAACCCTACCTTACCAATATCCGCAAGGTCTTTCGCCATGGCCAGATTGATGAAATGACAATCAAACGACTGATTTATCAATTCACTGTCATGGATATATTGCCCCACCATGGCTGCTCCGTGGATAGGTGGAGGAAGATGGAGAATAAATAAAACAACCGGTTTATTTAAAGTTTCCATTTACCTATTTTCTTTAAACTTTTAGCAGGAATTCCGGCAATGATAGTATTTTCTTCAAAGCAATGACCAGAAACCAGACTACCAGCTCCTATTACACAACCATCAGGAATAATACTTCCTTTTAATATTGTAGACCGACAGCCAATCCAAATCTTATTTCCAAAAACAATCTCCTGGTCTTCATTAATCTTCTCTCCTGTCTCATTATAAATGTGATGCGTATCAGAATCCATTACTAAACAATCCCATGAAAACTGTATATCACGTCCAAAACGAATAGATTTATAACAATTAATCTGAGTGGAAGCTGAAATAGCAAAATTATCACCTAACTGTAACTTCGCGTTAGAGGCCACATGGATTTTTGTTCCTTTACCTATATGAGCCGTCCCATCAAAATATAAGACTCCCCCTTTATCTATAGAAAGTACTGTCCTTGTATTTGGCTCCATAATAGGCACTTCATGGAAACCGATTCTAATAGATGCAAACTTGAGAAAAGAACATTTCATACTTCCTCTTGATATTTTCACCTTACAATTGCAAGCAATCCAAATGGGTAAATATATAGCTTGCCTAATGGGGAGATAACGAAAATTGAACCAGATGGTTTTAGGAAGTGATAATATTATTTTCAGCATTTCAATATCAAAATTTTCTACTTCGTTTTGATTTAATATTATTTTAGCATTTCACTAATTAATATATTTTCGTCTCTTCATCATTAATTGATAAACCAAGTACCTTGGCATATACCTCTTCAATGGCTGTACCAATCCCTGTCTGATATAGGTATATACTAACACAAAAAAATAGTACCATTTTTTATCTACATGATATACTTTTAATAATTCAAGATTTAAAAGAAGTGGGTTTGTAGCAGACAAGCCATATTGCGCATTATATACAGACACAATTATTGGTATATGTATAAATTTTAAACCATCCTTCCTTAATCTATAAAACAAATCATGATCCGCTATAATTTTATACCTTATATCAAATTTATATCGCCTCATTATTTCTTTCCGAACAAATGCTGATTGATGACAAAATGGCATGACTGCATTTTTATGATATTCTTCATCATATTGAATCAGTCCTTGTCCAAAAGCATATTCTTCAATTGTATTCCCATAACATACAGATATATCTTCTTTTATAGAACATTTCCAAAAATCAGACAATGTGGAATTTGAAGCAAATACATCTCCAGCATTAAGATAATTAACCCAAACACCATTTATGAAATTGAGAGACTTATTCATTGCATCATAAGTTCCTTTATCTACTTCAGATACATACTTGAATTTTATAGATTTACATTTAAAACGATATTCCAAATTATTCAATAGTTCAAAGGTTCCGTCAGTACTACCACCATCAATTATCACATACTCAAAATCTCGAAAATCTTGATTTATAACAGACTCTACGGTCTTTTCTAAATCATATTTTGCATTAAAACAAACAGTAACAATAGAAACTAAAGGAAACATACCAATCTTTTATATTATGTTCAATTTAACAAAGAAATTAACCTATTCTTTAAACGTAGAAATAAATCAGCATAAGATTCACTCATAAGATTTCTTCTTAATATTCTTTTAGAGCAATTTGGATGTAGATAAGTTATTGCTTGTTGCATCGCATATTCAAGTTCACCTTGAATAGAAGGATCAAAAATCAATCCATTATTTCCATGGAGAATTAAACAACTAGCACCAGCTTTTTTAGAAACAATTGAAAAACATCCTGAAAGTAAAGCTTCGTTTACAACAGCTCCAAATGGTTCAAAAATACTCGGTAATACAAATATATCTGCAATATTATACCAAGCCCATAGATTGTCGCCTTCTAACCTACCTGCAAAAAATACATTAATGTTTAAGTTATCACATAACTTTTTTAATTGAGGAAGGAGAACTCCATCACCAATAATAACCAATACATTATCATGTTGATTTAGAATAGAGAAAGCTGTCAATAAAGAAGTTACATTTTTTTGTACCACAAGTCTTCCTACAAATAAAAAAACACGTTTATTATTTAACTGTTTCTGTTCTATAATTAAATTACTTTGATTTAATAGTTGCTTATTTCTTTTCCGAGCTTTATTATCATCAATAATTATTGGAAAATAAAATCCTTTTTTATATTTCTTTCTATACCAATATTCAGCCTCATGAGAATTAACAATAATATCATCCAAAAAAGGAACTATCAAAATTCTGGAAAATTTATGGAACAGAGAATCTGTTTTATTAATTAACATATCTCCACTATCATCACATAATGTTACTATTTTGTATTTCTTATGAAATAGATATTTATAGGCCACTACAAAGAGAGCTAAAATATTAAATTCATTTGTTAATATTATATCAGGCTTATTTTTCTTTATCACTAAAAAATAAGAATATAACTTAAAGAGTGGTAGATAATGAAAGATAAAGTGAGATTGAGCTTTCACTGCTTCATAATCTTTAAATACACGAAATTCTTGATGTGAAAAATAAATTTCAGTATCAAAAATTTTACATAAATCATTAAAAAAGTCAATTCGATACGGAGCTATTGCACGATGAAATACTAACATTTTTTTCATAGGTAATATCTAAAAGTTTCTGATACTTGTAATATTTCACTAATTAAATATACTGAGTTATATTTGAAGCATTATAAGATACAATTTCCTCTGGAATCCCTACCACAACAGCATTGTCCGGTATATCAGATACAACAACTGAGTTTGCTCCAATAACTACATTATTACCAATTGTTACTTTTCCTACAACTTTTGCACCTGCAAATAAAACTACATTATCACCAATTATTGGAATTCCTTTTCCATGTGTTCCCCCAACTATAGTGCATTGATAAAAAGTACAATTTTTCCCTATACTGCGAGTTCCTAAAACAATTCCCGAAAAATGAGCGAACAACATGCCTTCCCCAATCTCTAAAGATAAAGGAAATTGTATACCATACTTTATTGTATTATGTTTATGAATAATAAAGATTATAGGATAGAACATTTTGCATAAAATGTTACGTTTCTTTTTTAAATAGTTTCCTATTCTATACCAAAAAAGAATTGAAAAAGAAGCATTGGAAAATAGTCGAACAATAAGATTACCCCCCCCCGCACGTTTTAAATCGCTATATATTAAATATTTAACAGAACGTTCTGATTTTATATTCATAGTCTAAGTCTTTTTATATTTTAGTCCAAAGTTTCGGAAAAAGAAATCTCAAATGATTAGTGAAATAATGAAAACAAGCCATCAATAAACCATTATGCCGATTTTCATAAATAAAATACTCTTCCGGATTTTGCCCTAAAGGAGAGCGAAAAGCCTTCCACCTTTCTCTTAAAGACTTATCGGGATTACACCATACTGGCAATGTTATATGCTCATTGCATTCTCCCTGTATATCTGGAGAAAGAATAGACAAGATACCTAATTTTCTTGCACGTAAACCATAGTCAAAATCGCCTAAGGAATGATGGAAAATCGGATCATTAATCCCAACTTTCCGATATACACTTCTAGGGAATAATACAATATTTCCATTAAAATAGTCACAAACAAAAGGCTTATCTGTTGGAATCAATAAGCCATCCTTGAAACTCCGGCCTCCATAGGTAATCTTATCTTTATGACCAATGGCACAGGTTGTTCCAACAATAATAGACAAATGATTACAACGGTCGGAACATTGCATCATTGAGACTATGGCTTCTGGATAAAGAAATGTATCATCATTTAGCCACATATAAAAATCATAATCGCGCGTCTCCGCAGCCTTCTTCCATGCAGTATACATACCCCTGTTCCAAAATAGATTTCCTTTTGCATTAATGATGGTCACAAATGGAAATTGCTCTTTTACAGCATCCGGCGTACCGTCTGTACAACCATCATTCGTTAGAAATACTTCTATAACATAGTCTTCAGGCACCTGTTGCGCATAAAGATTTTTTAGGCACATCAATGTCTTTTCCTTACGATTATATACCGTAAGGAGAACTGCAATATATTTCATCTAAAACTTATTAGATTTATAATTTGATGACTTATTATTTATATCGGTCCCAATTAATGCCTTCTTTCAGAAATCGGCATGGCACACCGGAATATAAAGCATTTTCTTTTTCGAATTTCGAGGTAACGACACTCGAATTACCAACAATAGAATTGGAAGGTATGACGGCACCTTTTAAAACTCTGACATGAGCCGTTAACCAAACATGCTCCTTTATAATAACTGATTGAGCTTTATTTAAACGTTTTCCTGAAACCGCATCTATTATTGAATGACTATCTCCATTACGAATCTCCACATCTTCTGAAAACATACAATTGTTTCCTATAGTAATACTATCACCCTCCGTTGAAGCTATATGTCCACCCTCCATAGTAAAGTTCTCCCCTATTACAATAGTTGAGTTGTCATCCTGTAACCAAAAATGAACATTAGAGATAATGGTGTGGCTTCCTCCTATTTTTAAATTACAATTACTCCCTATTATTGTAATAGAGCAATTAAATAATCGGGCTTTAGGTCCAAATTCAATTATATTATTCTTCCCTCTGATATGAAAAGAAGAACCCTTTAAAAAAGCACCAGAATAAGATATAGTATTTCTTAATTTATATTTCCATGAATTATTATAATGCAATATATTATATATCCACGAAAATAAATTCATAAATACCAAATTTTGTTTCATTAGAGATTTTAATATGGATAACATATATGCAAATTTTGAGTGTTTGTAAAAGTTTAAAATACTGAATATCAATACAAATCAGGTAATTTTCGTTCAATAGTTCTTGCATTTACAGATAACGCTAATATAACGTATAACCCCATAAACTGTGGCCAAGATTCAGACATAAACATTAAAAGGACTACAGCCATTACTACGGAAAAAAATTTATCAATACTCTTATCATGGGAGCTACATAAATATTTTATATTATAAGAAATAAATATAATAAAAAACAAAGTCCCTATTAGTCCAGCCATATACAAACATTGAACAAAGCCATTATCTATAGTTTGAGAAGATATTCCACATCCCCATATAGGTGAAGAAAAGAATCCTTTATAACCAATATTCCAAACATTGGTACGTCCCGTCATCGTTAAATCTTTGTGAAGTATATCTACAATAATAAACGAAAAGAAATGTTGAATATTGAAGAATGTAACTCCCAAAGAAATCGCCAACGCAGCTCCTATTATGATTTTGTTCATTATAAATTTCTCTATTTTCTTACCATAGATAAATAAAACATAAACGAGAATGATAAATACACCAGTTAATGATGTAGCAGACCACAGTATTAATTCTGTAACAAAAGAGATTATTATTAACAACCATGACCATATATTTTTTTTAGAAGTTGCAAACATAAGTAATATAGCACTGCACAAAGCTGGAAATATAAAGGAAGCAACACCATTGACACTAGACAACAGAGTTATTACTAATTCAGAATTATAATCAAAAGCTTCCGGATATGCCTCTTCGATATTAATAGTAAAACCAAATAGAGAAAGCATATATATAAGATTGCCTATTAAAAGAATAAAATAGCAACTAAATAGTCCCTTTATTAAAAGGTTTATATTTTCTTTTATCAAAAGTTCAATTAGCATTGATAAAGCAACAATCGATACTGAAAATATCACAAATGTATCTATTCCTTTCCCACTAAAACAAGTGGAAATCCCTAAACATAAGAAAAACCAACATTCATATTTCAAAAACCTAGAAAGTTTTTTAATCTTTTTGAAATAAAAATAAAAAATGAATATGGTTATTATAATTCTTGAGATATTAAAAAATTGATTAATAGCATCAAACCCTAACAAATCAAAACCTGCTGGTTTCAAGTAAGTAGAGAATATAAAAATAATAAATATTAGTTTTATTAGTTTTTTCATTAGGCGATATAACAGAAAATTGTAAAGCTTAGATATTAGTTAATAATATCATTATACTTTTTTAATGCAGTATTAAAAAGACCCAGTCCATATAGTATTACAAGGAAACTAATAATTCACCAACAGTTATATAATACTTTCTATTTTTACATTTTAAGAATAAAAAACACCCATATCTTCAGGATTATCAATATCATCACTCGATAGTATATATACTTCATCTTCTTTATGGCTATCAAAGAATTTTTTTATTTTTTGCTCTAATAAAGGAGATGAAATACGTTTAAATCCGCTTTTAAGTACTTTTGCAGGTGAACCTGCAATTAATGCCCCATCTTGATATTCTGAAAAATCTTTATTTACATAACTTTTACTACTAACAATAGCATAATCTGGAAGTACAGCTCCTTTCACGATAGAAGAATTATTTCCTACAAAAATAGACTTTCCTATTCGCACCCTACCATGACAATTAGAAATAATCCCATCATGATTAATATAATGGAAATTAGTATCACATAATATAGTTCCAAAACCAAATCTACTATAGTCTCCTATATAAATTTGATTATTACATAACAATTTACTTCCTCCTCCCAATGAATTATATTTTCCAAAAATTACCTCACCATTTATTATTCTAAAGACACATCCAGGACTCACTCTAATCGCTCCATTAATAATAAGTTTTCCATTTATTATTAATAACATTGAATGGCATTTAGATGGGACAAATAAATCCTGATTAATTCCCCAACGAATTAAACCAAATTTAGATGGAGTTTTAAGTATAATAGAAGAATTACAAAGTTTTAATTCAATCTTACCGTATATAATCAACGGAAAATGAATAGCTTGACTAATAGGTAATAGTTTAAAGTTTGCAACTACAGTTTTGTAATAATTAAATCTATATCGTTCTATATTAGATTTGATACCCTTTAATAATTTTATGATTCCCATATTTATCCAATTTTACCAATAACATGCATTCTCTACTTTCTCACTATTTATTGTACGATACTCATCAGGACGCACCCACGCCGAATTATCAAATAATATTTTATAAAAATCAGAAGGTAATCCCCATTGTATTGCTGCTGTTGGAGTTTCCCATCTTTTCCCTTTAATACCAAAAAGCAATTGCAATCCACCACCAATATGGACAGCTTTTTTTCCCATACGCTTTGCATAGGCAGCTAAAGGAAAACCATAAGCACCACATCCTATTAAACAAATATCGTAATCTGTTTCATCCATTTGTCTCTTCATATAGTTTAATGCTTGAAACCAATCTGTAAATCCATTAGACTCTCCTCCTATACTTTGGACAGCTTTTATTACTTTTAATTTAAAATCAGGAAGTATTTGTGGATTTTTAAAGAGTAAAAGCCTCTTTTCATATTGCTTTTCTATTAACTCTGCAAAAGGATGAATAACCAAAACTTTTTTACCTTCCAATACTTTACTCCAAGGATTGCTTTGCACAATAAATGGACTAAAAGTATGGAGAGGTACAAATATTGGTTCATCCATAAAAGGAAGTATCTTTTTTATCATCACATCTACCGATGGAAAAACTCCACAAAGGTCTACTTCTTTCGCATCTTCAAGCATCAATTCACAAAATCGTTCCAAGTTATCTTCTGTAGGAGGGAAAAAACCACTCCAATTTTGCATTTGTGCCATTATATTAGGATTCCACCACCAATCAAAAGTCTCTCCTTTTATATATTTCAATATGTTTTTATCTCCTGTTTTTATTGATAAAAAATTCTTTATGCAAGTTAATTCCGTTGCACCAAAACGAGCAATCATACATGGTTTATCACTTTCTAATAAAGCATATATCATATCTGATGCTTTATTAGGATCTTTTTCCTGAGATACAGGAGACAAATAAGGTGTACCAAAGCTCTTTGCATATAGCTTTCGAAGAGCTTTTAGCGTATAAATAGAAAGTTGATTCATACAACAATTTTGTTAATTGTTAGATTATTTAACTACAGAGTCAAGTTATTCAAACAAATGTTTTATAATATGATAGTATTCATCCAAACCTTAACCCTCACTGCAACAAAGTGCAATATTATGGCCAACACTACAGTGATAGCTAAACCTTGTAATAAGGGATAATCAAAGGCAAAGAAATGATGACACAAGTAGAATTCCATAGTGATAGCCGCCATATAATCAATAATTTTATTGGGCTTCAAACAATCAAAAAGTTTTTCAAATAATGCAATTCCTACTAATGAAAAGAGAGAGGTTTCAAAATAATAAAGGTAAATACCATAATGAAAAATCTCATTATAGTGTGTAACCGAAATTATATAATGCATAATTAAAAGAGAAATACAAAACCAAAAACTTCGCTGTTGCATAAATGTACGTATACTTCTAGCATGATAATAAACCAATATATAAGATACTATATATGGTAAATAATTTCCTCTATAGATAAATCCACAGGCCAGAGAAATAGCAAGAACAACCATTACCCCCCCCATCTATTTATACACATTTTTTCACATACTCTATTTTTACTGCATAAGTACATAGCAAGGTAACATATGGCTAAAGATTGCATAAACCAAAGATGTCCGCAATGTGGCAATGGCTCATAAATATTACAAGAATACAATAAATTAACAATGAGTGATATGGTGTATTGTCCCATATTTTCCGAATTTAGAAATGTAAATACAATGAATACAATCAGGACAAACGGATAAAGTGTTGATGAAAGTGAAATGAATCGTTTTTTCAAAAAGTCCACTTGCAAGACCTCACCATCCTTACGCCGTAGCCCATAGAGGTAAGCACTCAGCAAAAGAAATGTAGGAACAGCCAAATTGAATATCCATGCTTCACTACGTATATCATGACCAGCAAAGTAATGAATGAAATATACTTGAAAGGCACAAAAGATGCGTAATAATGATAAAGAAGAAGAACGAGTTGTAGATGTAAAAGAAATAAAATTTTGTTTCATCTCTATTTGATATATTGTCTCAATACTGTTTTGCTAATAATTTCGCCGTCATTTTCTGCCATTATCCAATCTTCCGTATCAGGATAACCATGCCAAAAGTTATGGGGACAGACTTTTATGCCTTTATTTAGTAACGCCGGTTTATACGAAAAAGAGCTTTTACTCGTTATCAATAAATCTGCATACACCATGTGTAAAAATGAGTCTTCCGCTCCTATATCCATACACCAATGAAGATTCTCATATTTGGCAAATTCTGGATAATCCTCAGGATTGCCTTGTGAAAAGAAATAAATATGAATTGGCTTATCTACTTTTATATGAGTTATCACTTGTTGAAGCACTTTTTCAAAGTAATCATTACTCAAATAACGTATAGCTAAGTTGGGATTCTTAGGATTACTCATAATGTCTCCTCGCCGAACATGAATAGCTATATTAAAATTATTCTTAGAATAAATTAATTTATCATTTTTACGTGATGAAGCAGAATTAAATTTTCTTTGTAAATCTTCCATCACCTCAAACTGATTTTTATAAAATTGGTCTTGTTCAGCAATAAATACTATACGCTTTCCTGAATAAGAAGATATTATCTTTTTATTCAATTCAACCTCTTTTACATTCGTTTCATCAAAGAGAGGTAATTTACGACACTTATATCCTTTCTTTACCAATGCTTCAACTAAAATTTCTCCTTCTTCAAAGCCCAAAAAGTTTTCCCACTTATGTGTAACAAAAGGCAAGTGAGCAAATTTTAAACCAAATTGCTTAGCAAACCAATAGCCTGCAATCCAATTAGCCATTTGATGGCCTATACCTGCACCAGGATTAGGACGAGCGGTATAATAACAGCCCGTATTCTTACCTTCTTTATTTTTATGCAACAGGTAATGCCAATAGCTACGATAAATATATGGGTAAAAAGATTTATTCCTTGTACGGAAAACTATTTCCCTCCATAGCCTCCGTTTGATTTTATTCATATTCCAACAATTCAAGATATATGATATTTTCACGTATTTTTATTTCTTCCCTAAAAGTATAAAACTTAATATTTTACTTGTACTTATGCACTTGGCCACAAATAGACAAGTGTAACAGATAAAGATTGCCACAACTAAACACATTAGAACTAAAATAAAAGGATTTACCCCCCCCAGCCAATTAATTCGTAAAGACTTATTTTACAGAAATAGAATTGCAGAATATAAATAGCCAATGAATTACATCCAAATTTTTGTATTTGGCTATATATCAATGTTGACAAGTGCATTTTTCGTGATAAATTGAGCAAAAACACAAAAGCACAAGTTGATATAATCACTTTATATACATCATCCATAACAACACCGTCAAAAGTCCAATGGGTAACTAATACAAAAAAACACACTGTAATAATAGCGTAATAAATATCTTTCATAATTATTTGCTCCAGCCGTGAACTTCTAGCTATAAAACAACCTAAATAAAATGCGTATGAAAATAGGACTAAATTAATTTCTTCCACTCTTATTGCTATCGCCAATACAGTAAGCAATATGACAGGAACTAGTGAGAGAACAAATGAAATAGTTTTCTTTGATTTTATTTTATAACTCATCCAATTAGATAGTCCATATATCATTAAGATAACAAACAACATTTTCAAAAACCAAAGCCCCGGATTCATTATTGTCATCCATATGTCATCAAATGTAAGAAGTTTCCAATGTTCCGCTAATAAATAATTGTTTGCTAATAAAGTCCACGAAAGTAAAGGTAATAAGATAGCTATGGATTTCTTTTTCAAATAAAGCAAGTATTGTTTACCTGTTTCTATATGCGTAACTTTTTGTGTGATATAACCGCTAATTGCAAAAAAGAACGGCATATGGAAACTATAGATAAACTCGAATACAGGATTGGAAGTTGCTATTCCATTAAACTGTATCAAATGTCCTATTACTACAAGTAGTATAGCTATACCCCGACAAAAATCAATATATTCTAATCTTTGTATCATACACATTTCATATATTTTAATATGCCAATTTAGAACGAAATAAGAGGATCCTTATAACAAAAACAACCGTTTTATTTTTAATAAAAGTATTTCCAAGATACTTTTTATCTTTATGAAGTTCCATTTTCTTTTCATTCTTTCAAATAAAGGCAATTGAATTTCATCATGAAATCCTCTTATATTAAAATCCATTGGTATGTTATGCTTGACAAAAAGGTCGACTGTGGGGCGATACCATTTTCCTCCAATGACTCCAGTCATGAGATATGGAATAATTTCATATCCACCTGCCTTTACAAGACTACTACTTACTGTTAGAAATTTAAGATTTAGATACTTAGCTCGTTGACTCCCATACCACTCGAAGTTCCATGCACTCTCATATTCACGTATAAGAGATTTTAGCACATTCTTTCTCCATAGCGATGCTTGACAACTAACATATGCATAATGATTCGTATCACCATAGCTTAAATGGTTTGTCTCAGAAGGCAATACTTCCGGGAATCCTCCATTTGTAAGTTGTATGCATGGAATTTCTTTATGACTATCTATTATTTCCAGAAAATGATTAAACATAACTGAATCAACCTTTCCATTCAAAAAATAGTCCTCTTGCATATATAGTACAATATCTGTATCCATCTCTTCTAAAGCCCACTTTAAACATTGGCTCCATGTGGCACGCTTATTATGAGGAATTTGATGTTTCACACAACCTTTTACAGGAATTATATTCAGTCCCGGATAAGAATAATCCTTATATTCCGTATTCAAATAAATGATTCCGGAACAATCGGGCCAATAAAGTTTGAAGAGCTTAAAAAAAGGGTTCCAACAATCCTCAAACTTATCGCACGTATTTATTAAAATTGAATATTTTGTCATACTATGTCTGTTTTACATAAATGTCTTAAAACGATTTTTTAGTTGGATACATCTTTGAAGAATAATGTCTATCAACCTTTTTTCTATACGCCCTAAAAATAAAACTCTCACTTTATCAACGGTAATAGCTATTATAAAAGTAACAGCGACTCCTATTAACAGGTATAAACCGAAGTACACACTTTCACCTTTATCTGACCAACATATTATAGTCTTATTTATCGTTGTTCGTAATCCGTCCAACAGATACACAGCCAACACACTTGAAGATATATAATTTATGGCAGAGCTTTTAATGGAGAATTTCTTAAATAAATAAAATACAGATAGTGCAGAAATCAATATAAATGGACTACAATCCAAATTATATATAAAGCAAGACTTATGGAATAAATATCCGGCAAACAAATTAAGAAACATTATCAATACACTCATTAGCAAAAAAAGGCCAAACGTATATCTAGGAGTGTAATTCTCTGTTTCATATTCAATTCTATTTTTTAAAACTTATCTGTTTTATAACTTTGCAAGGATTACCGGCCGCAAATACTCCGGAAGGAATATCTTTTGTAACTACGCTTCCTGCACCAATAACCGTATTATCTCCTATTGTTATCCCTGGTAAAATCGTTACATTAGTAGTAATCCACACATTATTACCAATCGTAACAGGTTTAGCAATTACATTCCCGAAATTTTGATAATCGTGAGTAGAAGTAATAATTATATTTTTAAAAGAAAAAGAACAACCATATCCTATTTTCACCGGAGCATAAGCAACAATAAACGTATCACCAAGTCCAACATTTTCTCCTAATTCCAATAATGGAGCAGAACAATAAAAACCTTGATTTATACTTGATGATAAGGGAAGTCCTAATGCCTTCAATAACAACTTTCTAACCAACTTATGAATAACAGGAAGCTTATACAATTTAAACAACAATCTAATTTTCAAACCATTACTTGGTCTTTTACCCCCCCCTACGAGTGGATAGACAATCGATTCATTCTTCATATCAATAGCTTTTTAAAATTTTTCTTTTGAATTATGATACCTATCAATAATTTTATTTTTAATTTGAGTTATCACACTTTTTTCTTTTGAATTAAGTACAATAAAATAAGTAAAAAGGCAAAAAGTTATCATTGAGACTAATAATGAAACTATCAATCTAAAAACAGTTTCTTTCATTATATAGTAGGGTATTAAACCTGCCAAAAGAGTTATTATCGTGACTGATAATAAAGGTAATAAGACTTCCTTTACATAATCAATATAAGGGACAGAACAATATTTGTGACAGAGATTCAACTTTAGCGTATTTTGTATAATGACTAATATTATCATCGTCAGATACATCCAATAAGGGGCAAAGCCATTTGAAAACAAGAACCATTCAATGAGTAAAGCTGAATAAAACAGGATTGTACTTTGAATATTAAATTCTTTAATCTTAGCCGTTGCAGCCAACGAGGTTGAAAGACTTACGGTGGTCAATTCAAACAACGCTCGTATTATAGATAGCCGAAGAAAAAGAACGGTCCATTCCGGCACATTTTTCAACCATATTCGAAGAATTTGTTCCGCTTCTATACCTATTGGAATAGCTATCCAAGCTAAAAGCAAAAAAGAGAATCGACATCCGACATAGCTCCATTGAACCATTTCTTCACGCTGACCTTCCCCCTCTTTTTTTACAATTACAGGCGTCAGTGCTTTCTGCATATTACTAGTCAATACCGTCAATTGACCTTGCAATTGGTTAACAACGCCTATTGCCGCATTAAGTATCACTCCAAAAAAATGATTAATAAGGATTCCATTACCATAATTACCTATCAAACCGGCCGCACTCCCCAATAAATTCCACCCCGCAAATCCACTCATCTCTTTCATCAGCCCCTTATGCCAATATCTTTTAGGAGCTAATACACACTCCACATAATGCTTATGGCAATATACACGCATAATCACCATCGTTATCAGCGGGATGCAAGCCATTAAAACACCATAAACAATCAGTTTGTCGGATAAGGTATAGACCACTATAAACGCTACGGCCAACTTTAAAACAGATTCAATGATTCCTACAATGGCGTAGTATTTCATGTTCTCATGGGCATTCATTACCGCATCATACGGAACCGTCATCACTGTGAACATGGTGCTGACTATCAAACTGCCGTATATCACTTTGGCTGCAAAGATTCTATCGTCCGGAATATTCAAAATGCCATTGAAAAAGAAGTATCCGGCTATCAAAAGCACCACTCCAACCAACAGGGAGATAAGAAGATGCAAGACTACACTTATATTGAATATCCGTGTTTGCTTCTCTTTATTGCCTTCTCCTTCCGCATACGACATAAAACGTTGGGTGGCACCTGCCATGGCTGCGTTGAGAAAGCCTAACATGGCAATGGCTCCTCCCACGATATTGAAGATACCGAAATCGGAGGCTCCTAATGAGTTGAGAATTAAACGGGTGGTGTATAGCGAAATAAACATCGTTATACCCATCTTGGCATACAGATAGCCCGTGTTTTTTATAACCCGGTTGGCGGTAGAAGACATGAATGTTGGATTAACGATAGAATAATAAAAAAAGCTCCAAACTATATATAGTGGAGAACTGAACCTTAACTAAATTAATAGTTTCAAAGTATAAAATCGCAAAGAGTGTGAGTATAGAAACTCCTATTGTCGCTCCTGAAGTTCCCGCAATATATCATTCAGAATATAAGTGTCTCCCATTAAATGAAGACCATAACGGCTATCGTGCAGCATCGAACATACACGTGTATCGTAGAAAATATCAAGTGCCCTTTCCGGACTGACGTGCAACACTTGGGAAAGCTGCATCACAATGCGACTTATTTTTCGCCACAATACTTGGTCTTTCATAAAGTACCTCCTTCCAATGTTGTTTGGGAATGAACCGAATACCCATCTTTATAATGCAGGTAATTATCAATCAGAGATTGGTTTAATAAGCATATTTGATTATTGGGTTTCGCATATTTTAATTGACCTAAAGCTTGTTCTACGGTAATGTAACTATTCAGATAATCCTCTACCACATCAATCACCTTATCATTGGCCACTCCACCTTCTACCATATCGTATTCTAACCAAGGCTTTTCTCCATTACGACTTGCAATAATAAAATCGAGCCATTGTTTATCATATGCTTCAAAGTATAACATCTTATAACCGGCTTTTATGGCAGAGTCCATATCAAAATCATAAATATTAACCCATGTAGAAGGTTGCATACGAATAAGTTGCATGCGAAGCGCCCATCGTTCAGCCTGTTCACGTAAACGGGTAAGATAAAATCCTCTGCCAAAATCGAGGTCTTCACGTCCGGCATTAGCTAATGGATGCTCCAAACAAAGAGTTGTACCATGGTATAAAGTAATCATACTGTCTCCCCTTTCTCTTCAGATTTCAATAATCTTGCCTCCCAATTATTTAAGGCTTCAATCACATCTTCCGCCACATGCCCGAGGCTTTGAGTATGCATTACATCATAATAATTCAAAAGTAAATGTCGCAATAAACCTACACGCACTAACCGACGATGCATCTCCATTGACGAAATGTGCATCTTCTTTGCAGCGGCTTCAATAGCCATCACCGCAAAATGTATCTTATCCGCTTCATTTGTCTGTTGTAGGTTCATATTAGAATCCATTCTCTACGTTATTAAATTTATTTCAAAGGAACAATTTTCTTTTGAATATTCCAAAAGAGGAATAGATTTTTTATGTATTTACTTCTTATTGAATAGTAGTGAACAGTAAAAAAACTGCTCACTACCTTACTCATGTCAATTAAATTCCGTAACTTTGCCGCATGAATTCCTCGAATACGGCACCTAACTCGATAAAGAGTTGCCGGCGTTCATCAAACGTGGCATTGCTACAGACGTAACCTAAAAACCGAATGTAGTGATAGATGGAAATATTTCCCCCTTTTTACTTGCTCTATACTACGAAGACTCATGTGACATTCTTTGGCCACACTTTCCAAAACAACTCCCTCTTTTTTACGCGTCTTGTCGACGATTTTAGACATTTGGCCCACTACGGGTACCGTCTCATTCTTTCTCATGAAAATTTTAAAATTAGTTAATAAACATCCTGTTACACTCCCATTCTTACCATACATGTAGGGTAAGGGGAAGACAGGAAATATCCTTACTTTTGCACCTAATTACTTTAAACAACCACTTTATGCAAATTACAACAAAAACGAATCAGGCTTCTATCAAAGCCGGAGAGATTATAAAACTTATCCGCCAATGGAAACGTAATGGGGTTACAGATGCCATCATTCCCAAGCTGTTAGTTCTCTACTTTGGAGAATCCGCTTATATGAACAACGAGTTGATTTATCCGAAAGAGAACTTTTATGACATACGCATCGCGCTTCATTTCAATAATACAACACGAATGCTTGTCGATATCAGACGGAGCGGCTCGTTTGGTATAACCGGTAATATGGACTCCATGGGTATCACGAATTTCTATTCTCTATTTATTCATAAAGGGAAGATTCCAACTCAGAGTCTGAAAGAAAACTGCCAGGTATCAGATGACTCACAAAACGACTCTTCAGCCGCTTCTTCAGTCCTTTTTTCAGAGGCTATTTCGGAGCTTCCGCTGGAGGATTCCAACAACAATTTATGGACTGATTTACCGAGCAAATGCTCGCAAAACAAACTATCGAGCAATTGCTCGCCGAGCATTTGCTCGGAGGATAATATTATATATAATAATATAACTAAAGGCGAAGCTTTGGCTGCCGCCAATATTCCTATTGATTTTACAGAAGAAGCCAAAGAGTTTTTCCACTTGTTGAACGAGGATGCCGAGTTACGTAAGCAGATGCTGTTGCCGCTCGTCAGCGAGTTCGAAAAGAAGGAGCGTCTCTCACGGAAAAACGCCAGGCGTTGCCTCGTATACCTGGTAAACGAAATATTGATTCCCTATTTTGCCCGTAAGAAAGAATTCGGCCAAATGCCTCATGAGGGACGCATCTGTTGGTTACGCAATTTATTGAAAGCTCCTGCCGGCACAGCCTTTAAAACAAAATCGGCGGCCTCGGTACGCGTACAACGCGAACAGGAAGCGACTGAATTCCGGCAAACCCTGAAAACGAACCGTCCCCTCTCCCCTTACGAATGGCAGAACCCGACCACCAAAACCCGTTGGTATGATGATGCCAAAGAGGGCGATTTGCAAATTCCTGCCCAAGCGCCTCCCCGACCCACAGACACGGCTTGGTGGGATGTCATCGACGAGGTTTGGAAAGAAACCTGATGAGGAGGGAATAAAACATTCAACTTGATAATATTTAATTTATTAGTTTACAAATCAATAACAATGAAACCCTTTTATTATTTATCCGATTTCCCCGAGCGTAAGAGCCAGGGACGTAATTACCTCACGGAGTGTCCCAAATGCGGGAAGAAACATTTGTCCATCTCGAAAGAGACGGGATTCTTCCACTGTTTCTACGGTGGCTGCGGCTTCAACGGCCGTTTGCGAGAATTCTGGGAAGAGACCAACCCGAAATTATCTTACAGTACCCACAACAGCACTCCGGCGTCTACCGGACGGATTTCTCTTTCCGATTCGGTCGGCAAGGTGAAACATGCCGACGGTGAAGTGCCCATGATTCCAAACGATTTTAAATCGCTGGCCGAAGAGGTGATGGCCAAAATAAAGCCTCTCACCAACGACCCCGACACGCAGGATGCCGACCAGCTGGCGGCGCGCCGTTATTTGGCCGACCAAGGCATTTCGATAGAGACGGCCATGGCCGCACGAATGGGCTGTTTATCGCACCGGTGCTTTGGCAAGGAGGACGACAAACAAAAGTCGGGCGGAATGGTTTATCACTGCATCGCTTACGTGAATTATGTGAACGGACGTCCCGTCAACGTTAAATACCGTTCGGTAGACCCATCGGCACAATCGCCACGGAAAACGTCTTCAACTTCCGCCCTCGTTTCCGGAGAAAATCCGGTTCAAACGGCAACTCCCGGTGAGACATCCATTCCGCCCGCCGCAGCTCCCAACGAGATGCCAGTGTCTCCAAGCCCGCACACCCTCTACAGCAAATGCTGGAGTCAGGACTCGCCCACCAAACCTTGCGCGCCCTACGGAATCGACTGCATCAATCCACTGCTGGTTATCGAGGATACCGTGGAACGGCTCATCGTTACCGAGGGCGAGAAAGATTGTATCGTGCTGCGTGAGGCCGGCTACCCCTACGTGATAAGTATGCCGAATGGAGCGGAAGCGCGTCCGGCCGAGGTGTTCGAAGCCTTTGAATCTTGGCTGGAACAGGTAAAGGATGTGGTGGTTTGCGGTGACACCGACCGTCCCGGACGTACCTTGACGGCCCGGCTTACCCACTATTTTGGGGCACGGGCCTTGTTTGCCGTGTTACCTAACGATTGCAAAGATATTGGCGAGGTGATGGCCGCCTACGGACGCAAGGTGGTATGCGATGTTATCGACAAAGCCTTGCCCGTCAGTACGGGCGACATCATCCGTGTGGAGCAGCAGGCCCACCAAGTGATGGAGGTGTTGCACGGCCACTTCGACCATGGTTACAGCGTGGGGCACGGCCCGTTGACCGACCGTCTGTTTCACCCCACCGACCAGGGAGGACTGATGATTGTAACCGGTATGCCCAACTGTGGCAAGACAGATTTCCTGAACGACCTCATGTGCCGGATTATGGTTACGACCGACCGTTTTGTCTGTTTCTGTTCTTTCGAAGTGCCCGATAAGAATAAGCACATTGCCCGCATGGTGCAGCTGAAACTGGGACGGCTCGACACCTCCCGCTACACTGACGAGCAACTGCGTCCGTCCATCGAATTTCTGGACAACCACATGGCACATCTCGATTTGCAAGAGGTGCAGCCTACGCCGGAAAACATCCTGCGCCGTGCCGACCTGATACGCCGTACGCACCGTATGCATTATCTGGTGGTAGACCCTTACCTGTTTGTACAAGTGGAAACGGGAAAAGGGACAACCGAAACACAAGCCATCAAGCAGATGCTCACCACCATGCAAAACTGGGGCCGGCGTCATGGCGTATGGGTGGTAGTGGTAGCGCATCCCCGCAGCCTTCAGAAGCTGAGCGGCAGAAACGAGTTGGAAGCCATTGATATGTACACCATTTCGGGTAGTGCCAACTGGGCCAATCTGGCCGATTTTATCTTCACACTGCGCCGCATCAACGAGCCCGACCGCCGTTACACACGCCTGGACATGCTGAAAGTGCGCGACCAGGACCTTTGTCAGACAGGTACGGTGCTTTATGTGCGCCAGTCCTGCGGACGTTACAGCGAACGGGAAAGTGAGGAGCAGATTCTTTCGGAATCGGAAGAGGAATGACCTCCTTTCCCTTACGGTTCTCCCAAATATTCGAAAATGAGCCTTACCTGATAACAGGTAAATACTTTCTGACGGATTTTGTAACCTGAGCGGAGCAAATGCTCCATCAGTTCCACATTGCCCCGTATCCATTGCGCCAAGCGGTTTAATGCGGCCGACATCGAAAGATTCGGCGCATAAGCCCTGGCCAGTTCTTGTTTGCTATAAGGTTGAATTTTCATAACGGATATATCTGTTTCATCGTAAAAGAGATAGGCCTCTCTTACCCTGTAAAGTTACCGTTTTCCGTCCACCTATACAAACCTTTATGTCATCTTATTTCCTATTATTTCCTATTTCTTATCTCCCTCTCCCACTACCTCCTAATCACTGTTCCGACTTCGGTACCTTTGCATTGTCAATCGGGAAAGATTACTGAAATCGACCAAGTAACATCAGTAACCTTCGACCGCTAAGATTAGTAATCTTCAAGGCCTGAGATTAGTAATCTTATCTTCCCGGAAAAGTAACCTATTTATAAACCCTTTAATCAGAAAACATCATGATTAATTACAGTACAGTGATGCGCGGGAATCCCGCCGACAAATCAGCCCCTAAAAAGGCTTTCGCTACTGCGCAGTATTCCGATGTAATGGAACTCGACGAATTTGCCCGTCACATTGCCTCCCACGGCTGCGTATACAGCAGGGCCGATATCGCGGCGGTGTTGACGCTTGCCGTAGATTGTATTCACGAACAGTTGTTGGCCGGTCAGAAAATACAGCTCGGCGACCTCGGTTCGTTCAGTGCCTCCCTGCTTTGCAAAGGAGCGGAAAGCGCCGATAAGTTTAATCCGGCCATCCACGTAAGTAAAGTAAAGGTGAAGTGGACTCCCGGCACTAAATTCAACGACCTGACCGAAGGAGCCGAGTTTAACCTCGTGGCCACCCGTGCCGTTCAGGCCAAAGTAAATGCTGCCATCAAAGCCGGAGCTACGACGGTAGACATTTCAAAAGGCTCAACGAGTTCGGGAGGTGACGATAAACCGTCGGGAGGCGGCTCCGGCGAAGAAGGCGGAGGCGGTATCGAGGGAATTTAAATTAATTGAAAATGGAAAGTGGAAAATTGAAAATTAGCCATCCGGAAGGTATATCCATTTTCCACTCTTCATTTTCAACTTTCAATTTTCAACTTTCAATTAAATCAAGAATGAATACAGAAAAAAAGTCACTATGGAGTGTTATTATCAAAGTCGTTATCGCCGTAGCTTCGGCTGTTGCCGGAGCATTAGGTATCTCAGCCTGTAACGGACTATGAAAATGACCTGTTATTACCAGAACTATCGGGAGGTGAACCTCCTGGTAGTTCATTGCACAGCCACCCGTTGCAACAAGGATTTTCCCGTATCTTCGTTACGTGCGAGCCATAAAGCCCGCGGATTTGCCGATATCGGTTACCATTTCTATATCACCCGCGACGGCGAAACACACCCTTGTCGCCCGGTACACCAGATAGGCGCCCACGCAACCGGTTGGAACGATAAAAGTATCGGGATTTGTTATGAAGGAGGGCTGGATGAGAACGGGCGCATAGCGGACACCCGTACGTATGCCCAAAAGTGTGCGTTGCTGGATTTGCTTCGCCAACTGAAAACGGATTATCCGGAAGCAGCGATTCTGGGACATTATCAGCTTAGTGAAAATGTCCGCAAGGCCTGTCCGTGCTTCGATGCTGCTACGGAGTACTCACAACTTTAAACATCGGGGCAGAATGCCCGTATCAGACGAAACGTCTTTTCTTGTTTGGCCGAAAGCGTTTCCTCCTCTCCACTCCATGCGGCGAGAAGGGTTCGTATTTCGGCCAATCGTTCTTCTTCCGGATTCACCTTATATAAGAGTGCGAGAATCTGTCCTTTCAACAGAGAGTCTTTCAACTGAGGAAGCACTGCTTGGCAACGAGCCAGGACGTGTTCTCTGTGCTCTTGTTCGTCGAGAGCACCCATACCGCACAAAAGCGCCAGGCAAATGGAAGCCTCCTGAAGGGTTGTATGACCTTTTTTCTCTACTAGTTTATTAAAAAGATGCTTGATTTCATTCCGCAGCAAGTTGGCCTCATTCTGCCAATCCACATTACCCGCTTCCTGTGGCGGAAAAAGAATCCGGCAGGCAGCTTCTTCCAAAGCCTCAGTATCTTCTTTAATCGGAGTAGAAGAGGAATTTTGAGATATCACCTCTATCAGTTCCGGTTCGATGTAAGAAGCGGCGATAGCCGTAACGCCGGAGATTTTCACCACCACCCGTTTGCTACGTTTGCCCTTTACTTTTAGCAGGACACCCTCTACCCCATCGAATTTTCCACCATGAACACGAACCTTATCTCCTTTTTCCAGCCTGATTTCCTCCGGTTTAAAATAAAGGATGTCCTCTTCTACCTGTCGGGCAATCCGTATAAACTCCACCATCTGACTATCGGGCACCACGATAATTTTCCGTCTATCGTCCACCTTCTCGGTCATAAAATAAAGGATATACTCCGATTTAGCTTTGAAATTTTCTAAGAAAGACTTGGTTGCATGAACGAATATCAAGTCGTGAATGACGGGAACCAGCAAACGTTCTTTCTTTCCCCTCGCCTCCTTTATTTTATAGCGCATAGGAATAAAGTTTTCGATGCCTTCCCTATCTAATTTTTTCTTTATTTCTAATTCTTTTCCAAAAATAGCGCGCAACACATACCAAAGAACAGGTTCTTTTTTAGTTTTTTCTTCTATTGTAGTTTCCATCATTCACATATTCTCCTTTATAGCATTCACTAAACTAATTTTGGAGAGTTTCATTTCCTGTTTTTTTAATATACGTGCATACTTCTAGCTCCATAAGACTAATGTATTTATTTGTTTTTCAGTCAATTACAAATACATTTATCTTAATACCTCTCTTTTTTATCCCGTCTCTGTTATAGAGACAGGACTTTTTGCATGGGCAAAAGTAATAATTAATGTTTGAGTCAACAAAAAAAACATATAATTTTTATGCCCTCTTTTATTGATAAAATAGTTATATACTTGATTGCCAATGTATAATTGGATATATTAAGTAAAATATTTTCTTGCGCCGTATGCAGGCCTGATATGATTGCAATTCGTTCTATGATATTAGGCATTTTTCTACTCAAAAGACTTTTTTTATCTTTTTATTAGAGGAATGAGAGCAAACTACTCTTCTATTAATCAGTTATTTACATATAAAGTCCTGTCTCTATAACAGAGACGGGACTTTTGTTCGTTTTGAAAAAAGACTCCGCATATCTTCATCTAAAAATCATCTGAAACAAAACCATATAAGCTGAATTCAACTTGCAAATGCAACTGAATTCTGGTTAATAATTTGTTTAAATTT
>ERZ839767.1000-NODE-1000-length-46278-cov-21.958181_pt1 | contig 46278 bp, 37 predicted proteins | sample MGYA00519879_ERZ839767 | MGnify/ENA primary metagenome ERZ839767 (study PRJEB31850, sample SAMEA3708852) | human gut metagenome | biome: human gut; feature: human-associated habitat; material: faeces | place: China | collected 2014 ... | reverse complement strand
TGCGAAAGCAGCGTCAAGCACCAAAGGTGCGAATCATGACATAATGAGCGTTAGCGAGCCAGAAGCGTGCTTGCACGGTTATGGGGAGCGGTGAATGTCGGTCATGATAGCTGCGAAAGCAGCGTCAAGCACCAAAGGTGCGAATCATGACATAATGAGCGTTAGCGAGCCAGAAGCGTGCTTGCACGGTTATGGGGAGCGGTGAATGTCGGTCATGATAGCTGCGAAAGCAGCGTCAAGCACCAAAGGTGCGAATCATGACATAATGAGCGTTAGCAATATGTTATGCGGAGGGACGAAAAATATATGGAATTACTGGAACAGATCGAAGATTACTGGACTGACAGAGCCGAAGGGTACTCTCAGGTGAATCAGGAAGAACTGGCGGGTGATAACCGGACAAACTGGAGACGGGAACTGGAACGTCATTTTCCGGAAAACAGAACAAATGAGACCTATAAGATTCTGGATATCGGAACCGGTCCAGGATTTTTTTCTATTATTCTTGCAGAGGCAGGCTACCAGGTGACCGCTGTGGATTATACAGAAGCGATGCTGGAAGAGGCTAAAAAAAATGCAGGTGCATTAGCACAAAAGATCACATATTGTCAGATGGATGCCAGTCATCTTGCATTTGCGGATGAAACATTTGATGCAGTAGTCAGCCGGAATCTGACCTGGAACCTGGAAGATCCGGAGCAGGCGTATAAAGAATGGATGCGTGTGCTGAAAAAAGGTGGTATCCTGTTAAATTATGATGCTAACTGGTATCATCATCTCTTTGATGCTGAAAAAAGAGAAGAATATGAGAAAGACCGGCAGATGGTAACTGAGGCCGGACTGGAAGATCACTATACCTGTACAGATATCGATACGATGGAAGAGATTGCCAGACAGGTGCCGCTCAGCAGGATCGATCGCCCCCGGTGGGATCAAAAGATACTGCAGGAACTCGGAACAGCCCGGGTAAGTGAGGATACGGAAGTCTGGAAACAGGTATGGTCAGATGTGGAAAAGGTCAATTATCATTCGACACCAATGTTTGGTATCGAAGCAGTCAAAGAGTAAGAATAATACAGGATGGATTGAATGTGAAATGATGAAGAACGAGAATAAATTTCAGATAGCAGGGTTGGAAATATCCCCGGGCGAGAGATGGCAGGGAACGCTGATGATCGGAGGTGGAGAATTCGTACTTCCGGCGGCGGTTCTGCACGGAGAAAAAGAGGGAAAGACCGTGTTGATCACTGCGGCCGTGCATCCGGGGGAATATGTGGGTGTGGAGACAGCAGTGGAACTGGCGAATGAATTAAAAATGGAAAAAATCACAGGAACAATAGTGATCGTAAAGGTAGTCTGTCCTGAAGAATTCGAGCAGCGGGCAGGAAGTCTCTGCCTGGAAGACAGGAAAAATCTGAACCGGCAGTTCCCGGGAGATGAAGATGGAACAAGAACACAGAGACTCGCCAGTGCCATAAAAAAAGAATTGCACAGTGTGGCAGATTATTATATTGATCTTCACAGCGGAGATGAATATGAAGATCTGACGCCGTTTGTATATTATGCGGGAAAAGGAGAAAAAGAAGTCATCGAGGTTTCCCGAAAAATGGCGCAACATGTGGATGTTCCGTATATGGTACGCTCCAATGTGGAATCCGGTGGTTCTTATAATTATGCAGCCTCCTGCGGAATTCCGAGCATCCTGATTGAGAGGGGTGGTATGGGACGATGGACGAGAGAAGAAGTAGAGTCCAATAAGAGGGATCTGAAAAATATCCTGCGTTACCTTGGCGTTTACCGGACCAGTCGTGGTTACTGGAATCATTATCCCATGGAAGTGACGGATGTGGTATATCAGTCGGCAAATCAGGCCGGTTTATGGTATCCGGATAAAAAACCGGGAGATATGTTTTCAGAGGGCGAAAAGCTTGGAAAGGTCACGGACTATGAAGGAAAGACCCTGGAGACGAGTTATGGCGGATATGACGGTGTGATTCTTTTCCAGACGGGAAGTCTGCAGGTGACAAAGGAAGGACCGATGATCGCCTACGGAAGAATCGCTTATGAAAAAGATGACCGGAAAGAAAAGATCGCCGGTTACTGGACAAAACGAAGTTCAGATTTCAAAGAGCAGAGAAGAGAAGAACTTCACAGTCCACTGGCGAAACGATGGATGGAAGAAATCGATAAATATTTGCCTGAAAAAGAGCATCTGCGGATCCTGGATGTAGGATGCGGTGCGGGATTTTTCTCTATCCTCCTGGCGAAGAGAGGACATCAGGTGACCGGGATTGACCTGACACCGGATATGATTCTCCATGCCAGAGAACTGGCAAAAGAAGAACAGGCAGATTGTGAGTTTCAGGTAATGGATGCAGAGAATCCGGAATACGATGACGATACCTTTGATTTTGTGATTTCCCGGAATCTGACCTGGACGCTTCCGGATGCACAGAAAGCCTATAAAGAATGGATGCGTGTGCTGAAACCGGGCGGTGTGCTGTTGAACTTTGATGCCAATTATGGAGCGGTTGATTTTACGGATACTTCTGATCTTCCGAAAAATCATGCCCATAACCAGATTGAAAATACACTGATGCAGGAGTGTGAGGATATCAAACGCCAGCTGTCCATAAGCAATTATGCCCGTCCTGCCTGGGATCTGGAAGCTCTCAGCAACAGCGGTGTGCAGCAGTTCCAGATTGATATGGGAGTCAGTCAGCGTGTCTACATGGAAAAAAATGCGTTCTATAATCCGACTCCATTGTTTGCAGTCTGTGGAAAAAAAGGTGACTTATGATCAATATCAAACAGTTAAAATATTTTATCACCTGTGCAGATGCCGGCTCTTTCAGCGAGGCGGCATCTGTTTTATATACAACCCAGTCCAGCGTCAGTAAGGTGATCCGAGCACTGGAAGAAGAGATGCAGGCATCGCTTTTTATACGAAATCCTCATGGAATCAGCCTGACACAAAACGGAAAACAGGCATATGCCTATGCCAGCCGGGTGCTGGAAAACGTGGAAGCGATGGCAGAGCTGTCCGCGGTGGGAGATACCCAGTGGTTGAATATTGCATTTAACCCCAGTTCCTGGATCGCAGACTGCTTTGTACGGTTTTATCAGATTCATGAAAAAGAGAACCTGCACTGTCAGGTACACACCGGAAAAATGCGGGAAGTGTTGGAGCGGATCCATGAATACAAAGACGAACTCGGTTTCCTCTATGTGACAACCCGTCAGCAGACGGATCTGCAGTATCTGCTGGTACGAAAACAGCTGGAATTCATTCCGCTGAAAGAATTGGACACCTATCTGTATCCCGGCGGTGGATACCTGCAAAAAGAAGGAATACAGCTCACCCGGGAAACGATCGAAAATCTGCATTATATCCAGAACTTCCTGGAAGACGCCGGCAATTACGAAGGCTGGAAACTGGATACAGAAAATAATCTGACCCTTGGAAAAATCGATGTCTCCGTCGTAACCAACAGCGACTATATTATGGAAAAGATGCTGGATCACGGTAATCTTGCCAATATCAGCGGTGACAGTCTTAATCCCGGAAAAACTCCTTCCCGTCCGGGCATTTGTCTTACCGATGAATCCGGTAAGATTATGTTTGGATATGTAAAAAGAGAAAAGACACCGTTGTCGGATCTGGCAATGAAATTTCTTGATTATGTAAAACAGGAGCTGATCGGATAAACAACCGGGAAATTTGTATGTTTTGGAGTAACTATTCAGTAGCCATTGTACCGCAAGGTGTTTTGGCATGAATATGCCAAAATCCCGAGACATACAAGCCAAAATGCCATCACCGAAGGTGATTTACGCGAGCAACGAGTCAAAGTCCGTGCTTGCACGGAACCTTGAGGAGTGCCGCGATAACGATAAAAACTCGCAAAGCGTGTTTTTATCGTTTAAATGCATTTTGGCTCGTAACTGTGAAGGTACTGAACAGTTATGTTTTGGAATATGGTCAGTCCAAAATTGAATACCTCAAAACCCCCCATGGGGCTTACGACAGAAATATGGAAATGATATACTTATTATAGTTCTTTCGATGAGGTGATAAAATGAAAAAGTATGTATTGCATAGATTTTTACAGTTAATCCCCATTTTACTGGGGATTACTTTTTTGTCTTTTGCCATGATGCGCCTGGCCGGTTCGGACGTGGTTACGCAGATGTATCAGAACAGAGGAACGGAAGTATCCCAGGAAATTATAGATGCGAAAAGAGCAGAACTTGGACTGGACCAGCCATTCCTGGTACAGTATGGCAGATGGCTTGGCGGAATGCTGACAGGGGATATGGGAGAAAGTTATATGACCGGGAAACCGGTGTTCCCTACTTTTCTTTCCAAACTTCCGGCAACCTTGCTTCTGACAGCTTTATCCATTATCCTTACCATACTGGTGTCGATTCCTTTTGGCATACTTGCAGCGGTTACGCATGATAAGATTCCGGATCTGATCCTGCGATTTTTTAGCTTTATAGGAAATGCTTTACCCAATTTTTTTGTTGCTATGTTACTGATGCAGCTATTAAGTATTAGGCTTCAACTGCTTCCGGTAATTTCGGATGGAGTGACCCTGAAGAGTGCATGGATGCCGGCTCTTACACTGGCTGTTTCCATGTCAGCAAAATATATGCGGCAGGTTCGAGCCGCAGTGCTGGAGGAATGGAATAAGGATTATGTGCAGGGAGCGCGGGCAAGAGGTGTGCGCAGTCGCGTGATCTTATGGAAAAACGTAATGAAATCTTCGATGCTGACGATTATTACACTACTGGCACTCTCAATCGGAAATCTGCTGGGGGGAACTGCTATTATAGAAAGTATTTTTATGTGGGATGGCGTTGGAAAACTGGCAGTAGATGCGATTACCATGCGTGATTATCCGGTTATTCAGGCTTATGTGGTATGGATGGCAATTATTTATGTGCTGGTGAATCTGATCACGGATCTTTTGTATCACCGACTGGATCCGAGAATTCGTCTGGGGGTAACAAAAGGATGAGAGAACCAACAATTAGAAAACAGAATATACACAGAAATAATTTGAAGATTCGTCTGATTTTTTTTGGAATACTGGCGTTGGCACTGGTGATCGCATCGTATTTTAGTGAATATTTATGCCCATATGATCCCTATCTGCAGGATCTGGGTAATGCAAAGGCAGTGCCGTCCGCTGCACATATCTTTGGTACTGACCGATATGGACGGGATATGCTGTCCCGTGTGATCGTGGGAAGCAAGACCAGTATTTATTCTACGTTATTGCTGGTTGCATTTATTACAGTGCTTGGTACGATGATCGGAGTGTTTTGTGCCTGGAAGGGAACATGGGTCGATACGGTTCTGATGCGTATTTCAGATGTATTCCTTGCTTTCCCCGGGCTGGTGTTTGCGCTGGCGGTAGCTGCAGCTCTTGGAGGTGGTGTCCATAATGCGATCATAGCACTGGGTGCCATCAGCTGGCCAAAATACGCCAGAGTGGCAAGAAGTGAAACTCTGGCACAAAAAGAAACGGTGTACCTCCGGGCAGCAAAACTGTCCGGCTGTGGAACCTGGAAACTGATTTTTAAACATATACTTCCTAATATTACAGGCCCCATCCTGGTTACAGCGATGCTGGATATCGGAACGATGATGATGGAACTTGCAGGTCTGTCTTTTCTGGGGCTGGGAGCAAAACCGCCGGTGGCTGAGTGGGGAAGTATGATGAGTGACACAAGAAATCTGCTTACGACGCATCCCTGGGTAACACTGGCACCCGGGTTTGCAATCTTTGTATCAGTTATGATATTCAATCTGTTGGGTGATACGGTCAGAGATTGGCTGGATCCCCGCAATGGGAGGTAGAAAAAGTGACGGAAGTCATTCGTTATGAACATGTAGATATCAGTTATAAAGGAAAAAGGGTTGTACATGATATCAGTTTTTCTGTAGAAAAAGGTGAAATCCTTGGAATTGTAGGAGAAAGTGGCAGCGGAAAATCGACGCTGATCAAAGCGGCGATGGGTCTGCTTGGAAAGGACGGTCTTGTTACCAGAGGTGATATCTGGTATAAGGGAATGGATCTTCCCGACCTGAAACCGAGGGAGATGAGAAAACTGTGCGGACCGGAGCTTGGAATGATCTTTCAGACGGCCGGAAGCTCTTTTTGTCCGATCCGTACGGTACGGGCACAGCTCTATGAATTCATGACAGAACATAAAAAAATAAAAGCAGATGTATTTGAGAATCAGGCAAAGGAGCTGCTTGAAAAATTTGGTTTTGAAGATCCCAAAAGAGTACTGGACAGTTATCCTTTTGAACTTTCCGGTGGTATGCAGCAGCGTGTGGGCATTGCGGCGGCCATGCTTTTGAACCCGAAGATACTGATGGCAGATGAGCCGACCTCCGCACTGGATGTAACAGTTCAGAAACAGGTAGTGGAAGAGATGCTTATGGTTCGGGAAACGTTTGGAACTTCCATAGTGCTGGTAACTCATAATATGGGAGTAATCCGTGCGATGGCAGACAAAGTGCTGATTTTACATGAAGGTGAGATCATGGAGTATGGAGTGACAGAAGAAGTATTTGAACATCCGGGATCAGTGTACACAAAGAAATTGCTGGCAGCGGTTCCGAAACTTCGGAGGTAGGAAAAATGAGTGTGGTACTAGCAGCAGAACATCTGACAAAAACATTTGTCTCTCAGGGAAGAGAGAACTACACAGCAGTAGATGATGTGAGTTTTTCTGTAGAGTCCGGTGAGAAGCTTGGAATTATCGGAGAAAGCGGAAGCGGGAAGACTACGGTTGTCAATATGATCACCAGGTTACTGGATGTTTCTTCCGGAACGATCCGGCTGGATGGAGAAGATATTACTCTGAAAAAGGGAAAAGAGTTAAAAGAAGTATATAAGAAGATGCAGATGGTGTTTCAGACTCCAACGGAGAGCTTTGATCCGCGCAGGAAACTGGGTGATGGAATTGCAGAAAGTCTGATCAATTATGGAATGAAAAAAAAAGAAGCAATGGTGAAGGCAGGACAGCTGCTGGAACTATGTGGACTGGAAAAAGAATATGCAGCGCGCTATCCTCATGAAGTCAGTGGCGGGCAGTGTCAAAGGGCTGCGATCGCGCGTGCAATCGCTATCGATCCCCGGTTACTGATCCTGGATGAGGCGACCTCTGCGCTGGATGTTACGATTCAAAAAGAGATCCTGGAACTGCTGGATAAACTGAAAACAGAAAGGAATATGACATATCTGTTTATCTGCCATGACATTGCACTGGTTCAACAATTCTGTGACAGAGTGCTTGTCATGCATCAGGGAAAGATTGTGGAGGAGGGAACGCCGGATGAGGTGATTCGGAATCCGAAGACAGAATATACCGGAAGACTTATTGAAAGCGTTCTGTGATAAGAATAACAGGAAACCCCGGCCGGGATATGAGAACGGATAGGAAGACCGGCCAGAGATTCTGTAAAAGAATAATAAAGTGAGAAACAGAAAGAGAGGAACAGAAAGGATGAATGCGAAAAAACTGATCGGTACTGCGTTAAGTGTTGTTTTATGTGCGAGTATGCTTGCAGGATGCGGAAACCAGAAAAACGAAACGGAGACAACAACTGAGAAAGGGAAAAAGACCCTGGTAATCGGTGACACAACATTCAACAGTTCCAATGAAGAAAACAATGTGAATCCACATGATGCTTATTCAGGATGGGCCTGTATCCGGTATGGGATTGGTGAGACACTGGTAAAATATTCGGATACCATGGAAATCGAACCCTGGCTGGCAAAAGAATGGGAGAATGTGGATGAACTGACATGGAAGATTACCCTGCAGGATAATGTGAAATTTTCCAGTGGCCGGGATATGGATGCAGAAGCGGTGAAAGAATGTCTGGAGCATCTGACTGAAAATCACGAACGGGCAAAAAATGATCTGAAAATCGATTCGATGGAAGCAGATGGTCAGATTCTTACGATTCATACTTCAGAGCCGAAACCGGCGCTGTTAAACTACCTTGGAGATCCCTATGGATGTATCATTGATGTGGACGCAGGATTTGATGATGGAATCGTAGCAGGTACCGGTCCATACATCGCCGTGGACTGCCAGAGTGATGATCACTTGACACTGGTAAAAAATGAGGATTACTGGAATGGAACGCCGAAGATTGACGAGCTGACAATCCGTACTATTACAGATGGAAGTACACTGGCCAATGCACTTCAGTCGGGAGAAATACAGGCAGCCTACGGTATGGCTTACGAAAGCTACCCGATGTTTGAAAATGATGCATATACATTTTCACAGATTTCCACTTCCCGTTGTTTTTTTGAAAAGATGAATTTTGATGAAAGCTCTGTATGTGCAGATCCGGCAGTCCGAAAAGCGATTGCCATGGGAATTGACAAAGAAAACTTTGTCGCAACGCTTCTGGAAGGAAATGGTTATCCGGCAAACGGGGTATTTCCGGATGGTTCCGCATTTGGCGGAGATAAGGTAACCACAGAAACTTATGATCCGGAGGGTGCGAAAGAAGTTCTGGAAGCAGCAGGATGGAAAGATACTGACGGAGATGGTATCCGTGAAAAAGACGGAAAAAAACTGACTGTAAGATGGCTGACCTACCCCAGTCGTCAGGAACTGCCACTGCTTGCAGAATCTGCTCAGGCTACTCTGAAGGATATCGGAATTGATCTGGACATCAACTGCACGGCGGACAATAACTCTGTAGCAGATGATCCCACTGCATGGGATGTCTATGCAATGGCCAATGTACAGGCACCTACCGGTGATCCGGAATACTGGTTTACTGTTTTTGCAACTTCCGATGCGACAAGGAATCAGGGAAAATACAGCAGTGAAAAGCTGGATGAACTGGAAAAAGAACTGAGCGCGGAATTTGACATAGAAAAACGTGCAGAACTTGCTGTGCAGATGCAGCAGACCGTTCTGGATGATCATGCATTCGTCTTCTGTTCGTTCCTGAAAATGAGCATGATCTCCAAAGCAAATGTTACCGGATATGAATCTCACGCCTGCGATTATTATCAGGTTACGGCAGATCTGGATATTAACTGAAACAGATAAAAGGTTTGTATTATAATTTCAAATATTACAAAATAAGCTGCCCACTGTGTGGCAGCTCTTTTTGTAATATTTTTGCCTCTGGATCAGGATGGCAGACATTTTCCATCACGGATACAGGTTGGTTCTTTATTGGCAGTCATAGTTACCATATAACCATCCTTACCAAAATTAACTGCAACTACTTTTCCGTCTTTTGTATGAAAAATCTGAATAATCACATCAGTTGCAGCAGGATTTTTACCCAGATAATTACTCGGCCTGGTATTGCCGTTAGGAATATTGCCACTGCCGAAGGTATAACGGGGACTGGCGTTTTTATCAGCACTGTCCAGATAAACCAATACGGATCTGGATATTCTCCGGCTGGAAGTGTTCGCTTCTACCGGATCCTTTGGATTCTTTTGCAAAGCATTCAAAGCACCGTTAGAAATTCGCCCCAGATGATGCATTACCTTACCATCAATGGTAGATGTGAACTTACAGGATTCCTCAAAACTCTCAGGATATAAAGCATAGCACTCTGACATAGCTGCCTGAGAGGCAGTCCAGATCTCCTTTGTTTCTGATATCAGAGTCTTTTGTTTGGCTTTATCTATATAACCGGTCAAAGCAGGTATAAGAAGCGCCGCAAGAATAGCCAGAATAGTAAGTACTACGATAAGTTCCACAAGCGTGAATCCACGTTTGTTTTTTCTTGATTTGATACAAATCTCCCCCTTTGCATGAACATTAAATATATATTATTAGTAGTATAATAACGCGAGTATGGTAATAGGTCAAGAATAAAAACGGAAGGTTTTTGTGAAAAGTGACAATATAAGGTGACAACATGCAAATTATGTTGTACAATATAAAAGTATTCAGCAGACAGTAACAAACGAGATATTTTAGCTTGTAACTGTCTGCTGAATATTTACGCGTAATTAATTAATCATTCAATGAATAAGGTGGGAAAGATGAAAAAGAAAATAGTGTGTATCGTTTTAGTAGCCGCTGTTGCTGTTGTGGCAGCGGGTTTGTTTGTGCCAAATGCAGTCAATAAAATAACAAAAGAAAATGTGATTACTTCTTCACAGCTGGAAAAAGTGATTAATATCAGTGACTTATCTACGGCAGAGTTTATGTATAATGGAATTGCTACAAAATACAGTGAAAAAGATTCTACAAAAGCAGAATGTAATATTGCTTATGAAGCAAGCGTAAAAGTCGGAATTGAAATGGATAAAGTTACGTTTTCAATTGATGAAGAAAATAAAACGATTACACCGGAATTACCGGAAATAGATGTAAACAGTGTAACTGTAGATCCAGATTCACTGAGTTACATTCCGCAAAATCCGGACATTGAAATGAAAGAAATTCTTGAATTATGTAAGAAAGATGCGTTGGATGAAGCAGCGGAATCGAAGGAGCTGTACCAGGTAGCAGAAGAAAATATCCAATCAGCAATTGAAGCATTACTCTCTCCGATTTTAAAAAATGCGGAGTATACGATTCAATGGTAATAAAGCGTAAAAAGATTCGGAGGAAAACAGAATGAAAATACATAAGAAAAGAAATACTATACTACTTATAATAATATCATGTGCACTGCTTTTAGGAGGATGTGGTAAAGAAAAACAGACAGCTGATTTTTCAGGTGTTACATCTGTGTGTGAATTGGCGACCTTGAAATGCTATTATCATAATGTGGCAAAAGAAGAAATAGATGCCAGCGGACCATTTGCCAAATGGTTTAAGACAGGATATAAGAAAATCTGGACAGAATATAGCGGGATTATAGAATATGGAATCGATGTAAGTAAAGTTGAAGTATCCGAACCGGATAAAGATGGGGTGGTAACAATTACTATTCCGGAAGCGGAAGTGCTGAACGTAGATGTGGATGAAAGTTCTATGAGCAAACCATTGACAGATACAGGTTTTCTTACCAGTATTACAAAGGAAGAAGAAACGGAAACTTTATCCGGGGCACAGGCAGATATGGAGGCGATGGCAAAAGAGAATACTGAATTACTTGCAAAAGCAAAAACACGGGCGAAGACATTGCTTGAAGAATATGTAAAAAATGTAGGAGAAGGTATTGGAGAAAATTATACTGTGGAATGGAAAGACGTTGAATAAGAATTACATATAAAATTTATATCAAGAGGCTGTCGCTTTAACGAATGAATTTTCGTAAAGCGGCAGCTTCCTTTGTATGGCAATAAAATAAACCACCTGCCGGTGGTCATGATTATAAGAAATTATTTGGAAACAAGAGTATGAAAACAAAATTATAAATATTGCATTTTCCGGGAGCGAAAGTCCTTGCATACCCGTCTAATGTATGTAAACCTTAAAGAAAAACACCTGTTTTTGTACGTACAAACAGAAAGGACAATGAATGGAAAGCTTAATCAGTCAGGCAAGGAAGAGAGATCCGGATGCTTTTACGGCATTGATGGAGAGTCAGATGCAAAATATGTATAAGGCGGCGCGGTCGGTTCTTTGCAACGATGAAGATATTGCGGATGCGATTTCGGATACGATTCTGGTGTGCTGGGAAAAACTTTCCCAGTTGAAGGAAGACAGATATTTTCGTACCTGGATGACCAGGATTCTGCTGAACAAATGTAACGATATTCTGCGAAAAAGAAAGCAAATGGTCTGGATGGACGAGATCCCGGAGACGCCGGATGTGGACGATGGATTTGAGAACAGTGAGTGGAAAGAGGCACTGAACAGTCTGGCGGAGAATTTCCGGCTGGTGGTGATGCTGTATTATATTGAAGGCTTCAAGACCAGCGAGATCAGTCAGATTCTGGACATCCCGGAGGGAACCGTGCGCAGCAGACTGGCACGGGGACGGGAACAGCTGGCGGGGCTTTTGCAACTGAAAGTTGTGAATTAGAAAGACCGGTCGGGAAAACAGAAGGCAATCAGGACAGAGAGAATCAGAGATTTGACAGACAGGAGAGTATTTATATGAGTAATGATAGAATTTTACGGACACTGCAGCAGGATGTGGAGATTCCGGAAGTGGTAAGAAAAAAAGCAGATCAGGCATTTGCAAAGATTCGTGCAGAACAGGAGGAAACCGGTATGGATAATAAGAAAGTAGTTTCATATAACAAGAAAAGAACAGGAAGAAAAGTATTTTCCAAAAGAAAGATTGCTGCAGTGGCAGCAGTTGCGGCACTGGCGACTGCAACCGTTACGGCAGGAGCAGCCGCTTATATGAAGTGGAGCACCGGCATGGCAGAAGGTATGCAGGCAACGGAAACACAGCAGAAACAGCTGGAAGACAACGGAATGGCAGCATTTACCAGTCAGTCCTGCACAGATGCGGGCGTGACCGTGACGGCAGAGCAGAGTATCACGGATAATTACAACAGCCATATTTCTTTCAAAGTAGAGGGATTTCAAGTGGAAGACGGACAGCAGCCGGACTTTGGAAGTATCCGTGTGCTGGTGGACGGAAAAGATGACCTGAACCTGGACGCCGGATTCTATGACGGCATCATCGCCGGAGAAGACGGAATGCCGGTGCGTGCTGCCGACGGAAGTTCTGCATTGGATGAAAATGGAGATATGATGTATCACTATGTACAGGAAAATGGCAGCATGGAATTTGATATCAACATGAGTAATTATAGTGAAAAAGGATTCTTTATCGGAAAGGATATTCAGGTGGAACTGAAGGATTTGGGAACGGTAGATAAGGCGGAATTCACCAAGACACTGGAAGGCACCTGGAGTTTTGAATGGACACTCGGCGGCGCGGATACCGCAAAGACATATACCCTGAACCAGCCACTGGGAGACAGCGGTGCAACGATCCAGACCGTAGAGATTTCTCCAATCTCTGTTTATGCAGAATATAATTTCCCGTTACAGAAAGAAACCATTACCACGGAAAATGAAGACGGAACAACTTCGGAAAGCACGACATTTAAGGAAGCTCCGGCTCTGATGGGAATCAAATTAAAAGATGGCACCGTGATCAAAAATATGTATATGGGCGGCGGTGTGATCGGATACCAGAATAACAGTTCCGATGATTATGTCTACGCCTACGCAACCGACCGCATCATCGATCCGGACCAGATCGCATACTTCCTGTTCCGGAATGATACACCAGTCGGCGACCAGGGTCTGACAGAAGATAATTTCTATGAGGTAGCTGTTGGGGAAAACCAGTAGGGCAGTTGTTGCTACCGGAAAAATTTAAAAAATAATGGGAGTAACCGGCGAATGCAGGATAATGGATGCATTCGCCGGTTACTTTTTGCGTTGTGTATCAATGATTGGTCCGGTGGATTAAATTTAATTGTTGCTCTGCCCCCGAAGAAAGTTGCCAGTGGCGTTGGATGTTTGAAAATATTTTAAATATCAGAGAAATACTTGTCGGATGAAAAGAAAACTGCTATAATATAACAAACATATGTTTTGCACACGTTAATGTCCTATCGGAAACTCATATCAACCTCAGATTCCTGAGAAATAATCCGATACAAACCAAAGGAATATTACAGGAAAATTCTTCATGCGTTCTGTCTTTTCGAGCAGAAAAAGATATGTTACTATGGTGATAGAAAACATTCCTGTATATATTTCGTAAATAAGAAAGATACAGGAGAAAATGAATGGAGAAAAAGAAAGATCCTTATATGCAGGAAGCATATGATATGCTGGAACAAATGAGTGCAGACGAAAGAAAACGGCTGGAATATGAGGCAAGGGAGAAAGCAATAAGAGATTACAATACGCAGATGTATAGTGTGCGAAAGCAAGGGATAACGGATATTATATTATTACGGTAATGTTGAAAAAAGGAAATACGGCAGAAACGATTGCGAGTATGACAGATGTAAGTCTGGAAACAGTGAAAGAAATCGAAAAAAAGATTTTAGTAGCTGTATAAATGGAAAAAATACATAATAAAGAAAAATAGTAGGAGAGGAATAATGGAGATTATAAAGGCAAATGAAACACATATACCAGAGATCCTAGAGATTTATGCAAAGGCAAGAAAATTCATGAAAGAAAATGGCAATCCAACACAATGGGAAGAGGGATATCCGTCGCGAGAGATCGTGGAAAAGGATATTGCAGCAGATCATTGCTATGTCTGCATGGAAAATGAGAAGGTGGTTGGGGTATTTGTCTTTATCATTGGCGAGGATCCTACATATCGCGTAATCTATCAGGGGGCATGGCGCAGTGAGACAGAATATGGAACGATTCATCGAATTGCTTCCGATGGCACTACAAAGGGATTTGCGAGAAGATGCTTTGATTTTTGCAGACAAAAATGTAACTATCTGCGAATCGATACCCATGCAAATAACAAACCGATGCAGGGAGCTATCCGTTCGTACGGATTCCAGGAGTGCGGAATCATCCACACAAGAGACGGAAGCGACAGGATCGCGTTTGATTATATTGAGGAAAAATGAGAGACAGGAGTGAGAATTTTTTTAAATGATATTTATCCTGTTAAAAAATATGTATTACAAATAAGTGTTGGATACAAAAGAAAAGAGGACAGTTCTATGGAAGAGATGCAGACAAAAGAAAAGCAGATCGTATATGATCAGGCGCTATACGAAAAAGCCTATGAATTTGCAAAAAAGAAACATGGAACCCAGAAAAGAATCGGTGGGGATCCGTATATCACGCACCCGGTGGCGGTAGCCAATATTCTGAAAAAAGAAGGCTATGATAGCGAGTATCTGATAGTTGCCCTGTTTCACGATCTTCTGGAAGACACAGATGCCACCGAAGACGAGATAAGCTCCATCGCCGGTGAAGAAGTCCTGCAAGCGGTAAAATTGCTCACCAAAGAAAAAGGTTATGACATGCAAACCTACGTCACCCGCATCCGCCAAAATCCCATAGCCTACGCCGTAAAAGGAGCCGACCGCCTCCATAACCTGAGAACTGCCTCCTGCACCAGCAGACACTTCCGCCAAAAATACATCACCGAAACCGAAACCTGGTACCTCTCTTTCCGCTCGGATATCCCGCAGGAGGTAGAAAAACTCAAGCAGACCCTCACCGACGAGAACACTGACAATAATTTTACGCAGGTATCATCGAAAGAAGAAAATGAAAAATAACTATTAAATAAGAATAGCAGAAACAATAAAAGTTTTGATTGCAAAAAGAAAGTGCAAATAAAATATATAATTATAATGATAAATTCATGAGAAAGAGTGGTTTTATAATAATTTGAGAAAATTATTATAAATAGAATCAAAGCTGATAAATCTGTGAGGAAAATAGTAGATATAGAAGAAACAGCAGCCGTGGCGGGAGGTCTGTGGGGCGCAACACTTTGTGGGCGTTTAGGGCAAGCTTTGAGATCCGACGCCTACGCAGACTTTCGCGAGGGTCAGCTGACCCTCGTGAATCATAGTCGGAGTTGGCGGCTACTCAAAGTTGCCCTGCCCACGTTGCGCCCCACAGACCTCCCGCCACGGCTGCGTCCGTCTGGAACTAAATTTCCATAAAGAAGTTAAAAAAAATTTCTAAATAAGCTTCGTCTCCTCCAACTTCTCTGTAAACTCATCATTCATCCGAATAATCGGTCGTCTCAACACCAGTCCCACAACCAGTGAAACAATCAAGAACACTCCAAGTTTCCCAAGATCCATCCAATAATCCATACCATACACACCTCCAACAGCTTCTCTCATAGCAGCCATACTGTGCGTAAACGGAAGCAGCGGATAAACCGCCCGGAAAAATCCAGGAGCCACTTCAATCGGGAAGGTACCGCCGGTACCGGCAACCTGAACAACCAGCAAAACCACACTAATCGCTTTACCGATATCCCCGAAAGAAACCGTAAGCGTATAAATAATATTTACATACATGATACTTGAGATCCATCCCGCCAGCACAAACAAAAACGGATGTTTGCACTGAATACCAAGATAGAACAGATCCCCGAGACAAATCAGCGAACTCTGCAACAGCCCAACAATCAGGAAAATCAGATACCGTCCCAAGTACATCTGGTGAAGCTGCACATTCTTTAAACCATCAAGTCTCTTTTTCGATACCGTAACTTTCAGCATCGCCACCAGAACAATGCCGCCGATCCAGATCGAAAGTGTAGAATAAAACGGAGCCATGGCAGAACCATAATTTTCGATCGGGTAAACTTCCGTGGTTTTCAGAGAAACCGGCGCGGAGAGGAACGAACTGATACTGTCCGTATCCCCGGAAATCAGAGATTCCAGTTGAGAAAAATCCCCGCTTTCCTGCATACTGCTCAATTTTCCGGTAGTTTTTCCCAACTTCTCAGAAGCCTTTGTAAGCAGCTTACAGGAGTCATTCAGCGTGGTCTGAATCTCAGATAGATCAGAACTTGCCGAATCCGCCAGTGTATAGATGCCATCCATACTGTTATCCAGCTGTGTCATCAGCCCGGAGATATCCGAACGGGTGTCAGAGACAGAAGAGAGCAGACTGTTTAACTGCGTCTGAACCGAAGATTCATACTCTGATTTTACACTGCTGATGCCGGAAGCGCTCTGACGAATCAGATCATCCAGCTCTTTTTTATCATTTTTCACATCCGAAACCGCAGAAGTAAGAGAAGATGCGGTTGCATTTAACTTATCGCGGATTTCTTTTTGTGTGGTGATAGAAGCATCCAGTTTTGCCACCAGAGAACCGGTGACAGAAGTCAGTGCCTCATGATCCTCTCCAATCTGTGCGATACTGTCCCGAAGGGAAGTATAAGAAGTAATCACCTGATCGACACGACCGGCAAGTAACTGTAACGTATCGGAAACAGCGGAAGCATCAGAACTCTGTGTCTGCAAAGCGGAATCAATCACTTCCGCCATCTGGTCATAAAACCCTTTGCTGGCAGTCAGTGCCGTATTGATACTGTCCGTGGTCCCGGAAACGGTCTGTTGCAGCCCGGAAAATGATTTCTGTGTCTCTTTTAAGGCATCTACATTAGATTTTGTCTGTTTCTGCGTCTGTTGCAGAAAAGAAGCAGTCGTATCGAGAAGTTGCTGGGCAGAAGAAGTCATACCGGAAAAAGACTGCAGGGTGCTTGAAGCCGTGGTCAGATCCGTGTTGATCTTTTCCAGGTTGGTAATCAGATTGCCGACAATCTCACTGGAATCTTTACGGTCTGCCGTATTTGACAAGGTCTGCAGGGCGGTAAATACAGTGTCCGAGATCGTCTCGATAAAGACTTCATTCACCTGTGTCTGGATCGCGGTTGCGCCTTTGTCCGTGACTTTCGGTGCAATGGCATTTTCTTTTGCGTTGGAATAATACGTGATCTCCGGTTTCTGGATATCACTGGTGAATACACTCATCATATTCCGGCTGAAATCTTCGGGAATGACGATGGCTGCATAGTATTTGCCGGATTTTACACCTTTCATGGCTTTGGATTTTGTGGTAAATACCCACTCCAGCTGCGTATTTTCACGGAGTGCGGATAATACCTGATCGCCGAGGGTGAGTTGGACCGGAATGATACTTCCCTCATATCCTTCATCCACGCTGGCAACAGCGACTTTCAGATTGCCGGTATTCTCATAAGGATCCCAGCTGGCAGCGATATTGAACCAGGCATACAGACAGGGAACAACGGTGATACCGATAATTACGATCATGGCAATGACATTTTTCTGTATCTGTTGCAGATCCCGCTGGAAAATTTTCCATATATTTTTCATCGTTCTTTTTCCTCCTCTATCACATGTACCAGGTCTTCGGAAGTGATACCGCCCAGTTCCATCTGGCGCTGGATCTTATCGTGAATGTATTCTACACAGATCAGATATAAGACCAGAGCAATCAAAGAGACAATCCAGAGAATCAGATAAACAATCTTGGATTCCAGACTGAACATCAGGATCAGGAAGATCAGAGGAATGATCAGGATGGCAAGAAAACCATATCGAATCAGATATGGATATCGCCGTTCAAAACGTTCGGATCTTTCCATGAAATCCTTTCGTGCCTCGTCGTCACGCATCAGTGCACGAAGCATCAGCTGCATCTGTGGGCGCTGCAGTTCATCGCTGGCGGTTTCGCCAAGCATCAGATCCGTGTCAGCAAGTCGTCGATCAAACAGATGATTCAGATTCATCAACAGGAGACGAAGCACCAGGCCGATAAAGAGAGCAAGCAACAAAAACAGCGCAAGAGTTCCCAGATTTTTTGCATAAGTATGACCATAGTAACCGGCGATGCATTCTCTCATCGCACCGATACCATAGGAAAATGGAAGCAGCGGATGAAGTTTTTGGAAAAATACCGGTGTCATCTCGATCGGATACGTTCCGGAAGATCCGGGGATCTGTAAGATCACCAGAAGAACGGCAAGTGCTTTTCCGATGTGTTTGAATGTCAGAGCCATCGCATAGATCAGGTTGACATATACAAACGAACAGAATATGCCGGCAAGGATAAATGCTGTCGGATGCAGGCACTGGGCCTTTAATAAGAGAATATCTCCGGCACACACGATAAATCCCTGTATCAGGCCCATAATCACAAATACAAGCCAGCGGCCAAAGTATGCCTGGGAAGGTGTGAAGCGTGAGATTTTTTCATCTTTATCCACTTCCTGCTTTAAGATCGAAACCAGAATCAGTCCGCCAACCCATAAAGCCAGATTGGTGTAAAATGGTGTCATACCGGATCCATAATTTTCCACTTCGTATAATACTTCCGACCGGATAGAAACCGGAGAGGACATAAAGTCAGAAATCGAGTCGGCATCCAGTCCCTTTAAGGTGATCAGCTGATTATAAATATCGGAGGACTGTAACACACCAAGATCGGTAGCAATCGTGGAGAGCTGCTGATCGATGGTGTCCAGCACACCGCCGGTCTGTCCGAGGGCAGCAGAACTGTCAGACAGGCTGGTATCCAGCTGTGTGAGGATCAGTTTTAACTGTTCTACGGTCGGATCCACATCCGAAAGTGTTGCGGTCAGAGCTCCGCTAAGTGCAGAAAGCGTATCCATGGACTGACTTAACTTCGGAATCAGAGATTCATTCAGAGAATTCCGGTAAGTCTGAAGCGAGGAACGGCTGTCTGTCATCAGTTTTTCCAGTGAAGAGCGGGTGTTCTGTGCTGTGACCATGGCTTCCTGAATACTGGAATTGCTGGTGCTCAAAGAGTCCAGAAGTTCCTGAAAAGAAGCATTCTGCTGTTGCAAAGCAGTGATTTTTTCGCTGATCAGCTCGGAAAGCGTGGAATCGGAACCGATGGATTCATGAAGATTTTGCAGTTCATCGAGCAATTCCGCCTGTTTCTGGTTCAGAGCTGTAACGGAATCAATACTGTCACCAATCACCGTATTCACCTGAGAAGCTTTCGTCTCAAAGGTACCGAGTTTTACGACTGCGGAAGCGTATGTGTTATTTAACAGTGTTTCACTGTTCGATAATGCGTTACTGAACTGACTCGAGAAAGAGCCCAGTGTCTGACGGCTGGTGGCGAGAAGTGCTGTCGTGTCGGTCAGCGTTTTGGAGCCGGAATCCGCGGCAGAAGATACCGCATCGAGAGTCTCCAGTGCATCCTTGATCAGCTTCTCAGAAGAACCGGATGTTTCTTTGAAATTTTTCAGAACTTTTTGATATTCTTTTAGATTGTCCCTCGTCTCAGAAAGTGCAGTGGACAGTTCGGAATTGGTCTTATCAATCTTCCCGGTCAGATCACCGGCGGAAGTACGGATCAGTTCCGATACAGTTTCTGCGGCTACCGAAGAAAATGTGTCGTTGATCTGCTGCTGAATGGTCGAAGCACCGGTAGCAGTGATCTTCGGAGCAATCGCATTTTTCTTCTCATTAATATAGTAGTCCAGTTCCGGCTGCTTCACCTCGCCATCCAGAATACTGAGAAGCGATTCACTGAAATCTTCGGGAATCACGATGGCGGCATAATATTTTCCGGAAGTTACACCGGCTTTTGCCTGCTTTTCATCCACAAACGTCCAGCCAAGCTGATTATTTTCCTTCAGCGTATCCACGATGGTGTCTCCGGCATCCAGTGACATCGTCTCGGTGCTGGCGCCGGTATCGCAGTTGGCGATCGCTACTTTGATGTTACTGGTATTGCCGTAAGGATCCATGTTGGCGGCAATATTGAACCAGGCGTACAGCGATGGAAGAACACATACGCCGACCATGACGATCGCTGCTGCCGGGTTGGTAAACAGCCGCCGCATATCACGGGCAAAGATCTGAAATATCTTTTTCATACACACAGAGCAACCGGAAATATCCGGTCACATAACCTCCTTTTAGTTTTCTGCACTCCCAAAATAAGAGAGTAAATTTTGTAGAAAAGTATAACAAAAAATGATAGCAAAGTCCAGAAAGCCACCAAGATAAATGTATGAATTTTTTTCAAAACCTACCAACTTTACGCGTATCTTCAGTTGCCAAAACCTACCAACTTTACGCGTACCTTCAGTTGCCAAAACCAGCCAACTTTACGTGTACCTCCCGTCTCCAACACCTATCAATTTTAAGCATATCTTCCGTCTCCAACATCCAGAACCCATGCCCAGGCTTCCACTCGTCAGACAGCCTTATGCTGGCGCCCTTAGCAAAGATGAGATCCAGCATTTACGCAGGCTTTCGCGAGGGTCTGCCGACCCTCGTGAACATAGCCGGAGTTAATGCTTAGCTCAGATTTGCGTTGCCAGCGGTTGTCTGACGAGTGGAAGCCTGGGCATGGGTTCGTCCGTACGCGAAAAGATTTCGTCCGTACGCGAAAAGGTTTCGTCCGTATACCAAAAAGGTCAGATTTACAGTAAGTTAGCAATGTGCTAAAATAAAAACCAGCAAAACAAACAGAAGGGAAGATGAGAAAAATGGCTTGTACAACAATCTTAGTAGGTAAAAAAGCATCCTACGACGGATCCACAATGATCGCCCGCAACGACGACTCCGGATCCGGACATTTTACAGCGAAAAAGTTCGTGGTGGTAACACCGGAAGAACAGCCGAAAACCTATGTTTCCGTGCTCTCCCATGTGAAAGTAGAACTGCCGGAACAGGCGATGCGCTATACATCCATGCCAAATGCAGAAAAAGGAGAAGGCATCTGGGCAGCAAGCGGTGTCAATGAGGCAAATGTAGCCATGACAGCCACCGAAACGATCACAACCAACCCGCGTGTACAGGGGGCCGATCCGCTGGTGGTTTATCAGCCGGCAAAAGACGGTCAGGAAGAAGTACCGGGTGGTATCGGAGAGGAAGATATCGTGTATCTGGTGCTTCCTTATATTAAGAGTGCCCGTGAGGGGGTTGCCAGACTGGGACATCTTCTGGAAACGTATGGTACATATGAAAATAACGGAATCGCTTTCCAGGATGCTGACGAGATCTGGTGGCTGGAGACGATCGGCGGACATCACTGGATGGCAAGAAGAGTGCCGGATGATGTGTATGTCGTGATGCCAAACCAGCTTGGTATCGATACCTTTGATCTGGAAGATGCGCTGGGCGAACAGAAAGAATATATGTGCTCTCCGGACCTGAAAGAATTTATCGAAAAATACCATCTGGATCTTTCCATGGATGGTGTTCTGAATCCAAGAGATGCCTTCGGAAGCCATGACGATTCCGACCATGTATACAATACGCCGAGAGCCTGGTACATGGAACGGTATCTGAATCCGAATTCCGTAAACTGGGACGGTCCGGATGCTGATTATACACCACTTTCTGATGATATTCCCTGGTGTATGGTACCGGAAAAGAAGATTACACCGGAAGATGTAAAATATGTATTGTCTGCACATTATCAGGGAACACCGTATGACCCGTATCTGTCCTATGGGGATAGATCCATGAGTGGTGCATATCGATCCATCGGTATCAACCGAAACGATTTTATGTCTCTGATCCAGATGCGCCCGGAAGGCGGAACAGCATATGGAACCTTGGAATGGGTAGCTTACGCATCGAATGCATTTAACACGATGGTTCCATTTTATGCAGATGTGGATGAGACACCGGAATATCTTGCCAACACGACCGGTGAAGTCTCTACCGGAAACTTCTACTGGACCAGCCGTATGATCGCAGCGATGGCAGATGCTTCTTATGCAAAATCTGTTTTTCATGTAGAACGGTATCAGGAAAATGTACTGGCAAAAAGTCATGCGCTGATCAACCAGTATGATGCACTTCTTGCCGATGAAAAAGATCCGGAAAAACAGATGGAACTGAAACGCAAAGCGAACCGGAAAGTGGCAGAAATGGTACAGAAAGAAGCTTCTGCGACATTGAAAAAAGTTCTGTATGAACTGAGTAATCAGATGAAAAACAGTTACGCCAGATCGGATGTGTAAAGATGTATAAAATCGCAGTGATCGAAGACGACACGCTGCTTGGGCAGGCGCTGGTGGAGATGCTCACGTCCCATGGATATCAGGCATTTGCAGCGGAATCTGTGACAAAAGCCCGCCGGTTGCTGGAGAGACAGCCGGTGGATCTGCTTTTAATCGACCGCGGGCTTGCGGATGGAGACGGCGTGGAACTGTGCCGGCAAAGGAGCGGGCAGGAGAAATTGCCAGCTATTTTTCTGACAGCAAGAGATGAAGAAGAGGATATCGTAGAAGCATTCGATGCGGGTGCGGACGATTACCTGGTAAAACCGGTGGCACTTGCGGTGCTTTTAAAACATGTCGAGGCGGTGCTTCGAAGAACAGGCGGTGAGCCGAATCAGGTGTTTTATTATCAGGAGTTCAGCCTGGACTATGACCGGAAAGAAGCGAGGATCCAGGGGCAGCCGGTGGCTTTGACACCGAAAGAGTACGGGATTCTGGAAATTCTTACGAAAAATAAGAAAAAAGTAGTAACAAAACGCATGCTTCTGGAGCAGGTCTGGGATGATGGCGGAAACTTTGTGGAAGAAAATACGCTGCATGTGACGCTGAACCGCCTGAAAAAGAAGATCGAGCCGGATCCTGCACATCCTGTGTATGTGAAAAATGTGTTTGGGCTTGGCTATACGTTTGGAGAATAACATGTTTCGAAAAAGAAAAGCACAGCAGGAGATGGAAGAGATTTCCCGGATGCTGGAGCGGATTCTGAACGGGGAATGTATCCAGCAGGAAGAAGTCAGGTATGAAGATACACTTCCGGCAAAGATCCGTTATCAGATTCGCAGGATTTCTGAGAAAAATCAGGGCGTGGAAGCACGGATTACCAGAGAGCGGGATGAGACGAAAGCACTGATCGGGGAGATCGCGCATCAGATGCGGAATCCTCTGGCGGGCGTGGAGAGTTACACACAGCTTTTAGAGGGCGAGATATCGGGAGAGCCGGGAAGGACATACCTGTGCGCACTGGAACAATCCGAACAGCGGCTGCATTTTCTGACAGAAAGTTTTATCAAAATGGCGCGGCTGGAACAACAGATGATCCAGATCAAAAAAACAACCGATGCTCTGGCGGATACGATATTTTCAGCGGTACTTCTGGTACAGAAAGCGGCAGAAGAAAAGCAGATGGAAGTGGAAGTAACCGGAGCGGAAGAGACAAAAGTGTGGCATGATGGGAACTGGCTTGGCGAGGCGGTCTATAATCTATTGGACAACAGCGTAAAATACGCACCGGAACACTCGAAGATCCGGGTCGTCGTGCGGCAGGATGAAATGTATACAAGAATCGTGGTATCCGACGATGGCATCGGGATTCCGGAAGGAGAAGAAAACCGGATCTTTCAGCGGTTTTACCGGGGAAACAGAGTGACCGGAGAACCGGGATTTGGTCTGGGACTGTATATCAGCCGGGAGATCGTGACGCTCCACGGCGGATTCATGAAAGCAAAAAGAAAAGAACAGGGACTGGAAGTAGCGATTTTTCTTCCCGTGTAAGCAGTTTGTAAGTTTTGGCTGTTACAATCATAGAAAAGCAGAGAAAAAGAACAGATAACTGCGACAGGAGGAAGAAAGATGCAGATACTTGAGACAAAAGAGGTAAAAAAATATTATCAGACACCATCCGGGATCGTGCGTGCCCTGGATGGTGTCTCGCTTTCTGTAAAAGAAGGAACCTTCGGAGCTATTGTTGGCTCCTCGGGAAGCGGAAAAACCACGCTGCTTCATATGCTGGGAGGTCTGGACGAGCCAACAGACGGACAGATATGGGTGCGGGGAACAGCACTGAAGGGAATGTCCGGAGAAGAAAAGACAGTGTTTCGGAGAAGAAATATCGGATTTGTTTTTCAGAATTATAATCTGGTGTCGACACTCAGTGTCCGGGAAAATATAACGCTGCCGTTATTGCTGGACGGGATGCGCGTGGATCGAAAGTTTTTGAAAGAAATTACCGAAAGTCTGAAAATGACGGAAAAACTGGATCATATGCCACATATGCTATCCGGTGGCCAGCAACAGCGGGTTGCGATCGCGCGGGCACTGATCACGAAGCCGGCGGTGATTCTGGCAGATGAACCCACCGGTAATCTGGATTCGGTGACCGGAATGGAAGTGGTCGGGCTGTTAAAGACAAGTGCAGAAAGGTATCATCAGACGATTTTGCTGGTTACGCATAACGAAGAGATCGCACAGATGGCAGAACGGATCATCCGTATCGAGGATGGAAAGGTGACGGGTGATTCGGATGAAAAATAATAACCAGAAGATCCTACGGTTGCTGGCAAAAAGGGAATATCAGGAAAATAAAAGAAGAAACAGGATCCTGATCGGAACGGTTGCATTTGCCGTGTGGATGATATTTTGTGTATTCAGTCTGGCTATCGGAAAGATACAGGCAGATTATCTCCTGATGGTAAGAAATGGCGGAACAAAAGCCAGCACCACACTGGAGGATCCATCGGAAGAACAGTATCGGAAAATACAGGAACTGGCATATATCCGATCTGCGGGAATGGAAACGGATTTTGCTGCCACAGACGCTTTTTTGTGTACAGTGTTAGACAAGACGGCGTGGGAAAACATGCAGAAACCAGCGTATACGGATATTCATGGAGAGTATCCGACGAAAGAGAATGAAATTATGCTGCCCATGCGGGCTCTGAAGCTGCTTGGGGTTAGCAAACCGAAGCTAGGGATGGTAATCCCGGTGACGATGACGGACAGTGAGGGAGAAGAACACTCCGGGGATTTCCGGTTGTCTGGATATTATACGGAATATGTAGATCCTTCGATGGGAAAAGCGTACGGCTATTTTTCAAAGACCTATTTGGATCAGCTGGATCTTTCGAAAGTGTCGAGAACGTTACTGATCGAACAGAGCGGGAGTGTGGATGGTCAGACGGTGGAAGACCGGCTGTATCAGGATATTCCGATGCGGGATGATAGTCAGCAGTTTTTCGGCGGTACCGGACTGGATCTGGAGGCTGTGACCGAGATGGTCGGCGGATATGATATCGCAGCGGTGATGGCTGTGGTGATCTTATTTGCTGCATGGTTACTGATTTATAATGTGCTTCACATTTCCTATGGAAAAGATATCCGAAGATTCGGGCTGTTAAAAACCCTGGGAACGACCGGACGGCAGATTCGAAGCATCGCGTACCGCCAGATCTTTAAAATCGCGGTTCTTGGATGCCTTTGGGGAAGTGTGGCAGGTATTGCATTTACCTTGACGGGGATTCCGGCATTGCTTTCGAGGATGTATCTGCATGGTCTGGGAAAAGCTTCTGCGATGATCGCGTTTCGGCCCTGGATGCTGGCAGCGTCTGTCTGCTTCGGAATGCTGGTTACATTTCTCGGAGCCGCAGGTGTTATCCGGAAAATCGGAAAACTTTCTCCCGTGGAATCGATACAGTATATGGAAAAAGTATCTGCAGGGAGAAAAAATAAAAGACAGAGCAAAGATCCGTTGAAAGCGATGGCATGGAGAAATCTGTTCCGTTTTCGGAAACGGTGTGTGCTGACGATTGTTTCTCTTACTCTCGGGATCTGCGTGGCACTTTCTGCCGTTGTGATCACGAAGGGAACGGATATGACCAACCAGATCGAGGCGGAGAACCACGATTTTAAGATCATGACAGATATATCCTCCGGGACGATCAGCCAGTATCCGACGGAGGAGACGTATTTTCCGGAAGATCTGATTGAAAAAATGACAGGTCTTGACGGGGTGGAAACGGTGGCGAAGGTAACGGGCGGTTATGGCAAGTTACAGCTGGATGAAAAAATCCTGGATCTTCGAAGAGAGACGCTGGAAGGGAATCAAATCCCTGAGGAGAATGCGGAAAATAGAGAAGAAACCGCTCCAAAACTTTATGAATTTGTGGCAGAACAGGTCAGTGATACCTATCTGGAAGAACTGAAAGTGTTTAATGAAGAGAAAGATCTGGGTCTGGATATTGACAGTGTGGAGGCAGGAACGGGAGCAATCATGCTCCACTATAATCTGTTCTCGAGAATCGAGGCACAAAAAGGCAGAGAGGATGTGGGAGAGACATTTTCCACTTATACGGTGCAGGGAGAAAAGACAGCGGATATGAAGTTTTGCGGCTACCTGAACTTCAAAGAAAAAGGGGCTCCGGCACTCGATACAACCTGGAACGGACCGGGGATCGTGTATTTCCTGGTGGGTGAGAAGGGGATGGAGCGGATGCAGCTGCCGGTACAGACCTTTGTACTGGAGATGGATGTCAAACGGTCGATGGAGCCGATGATCCGGGAATCTGTAGAAAAATCCGTGGACAGCTACAATATGCAGTTCGTGACGGGAAGCAGTCATGGAGATTATATCTCGGATCCGCGGACACTGATGCTGGTAAGCAAATCAGAACTGTTGTCCGCTGCCAGATCCTATATCGCGTCCAGTCGAATCATAATGTACGGACTCTGTCTGGTGCTGCTTTTTATGGGATTGATGAATTATTTCCATGTGATCGTAACCGGATATACCGTAAGACAAAGAGAATTTTCCATGATGCAAAGCATCGGCATGACAACCCGGCAACTGAAGAAAATGACGCGGATGGAAGGGATTTTCTACGGACTAATTGTCGGGGTTCTGGTACTGACAGTGGGAAGCGGAGTGCTAGGTGCGGTTGCCGTGGTGATGCAAAGCCGGGTTGGTTATTTTAGATTTGTGTACCCGTGGAGAGAACTGATCGGTGTACTGCTGATCCTCGGCGGACTCTGCGTGGCAATCCCGGAAGGGGTGTTCCGGCGGATGCGGAAGAACCGGGAAATTGAGAGGGGGTTTTGATTCAAACAGATAAGAGGGAGAAGTGGATGTAACAGATTTTGCCTTGACGAACGTGCGGAAAAACTGTTATACTTTCATCCAGAACGGGAATGAGGTTCTCCCACGATTTTTGATCGAAACCGCCAAAAGGCTGATGACTTCTGTGCATGGCACGGGAGTATCAGCCTTTTTTGCTACAGGAACTATCAGTTATTAGTTCGGCGGTTCAACTTTGATTAAGCAGGGAATGAGTCAGATTCGCGAAGCGTATTTTATCTCATTCAGGGGAAAAATAAATCAGAAGAACATGGAGGAAAGAGAAAACAAAATGAAACAGAAGAAAACAGGAATATCCGCAGAAAAACAGGAACAATGGATTCTGCAAGGAAAATACGTGATTCTTGCCGTATTAGTAGGTATCTGCGTGGGAATCGTCGACACGATTTTCGGAAGAGGGTTGCTGGCAATTTCGGATTTTCGTGAGCAATATTATCGTTATCTGATCCCGATCCTTCCGGTGGCTGGTCTGGCAATTGTCTGGATGTATCAGCGTTTCAGCAGTCTGAGTCTGAAGGGGATGACACTGGTATTCGAAGTGGGACAGAAAAAACGGGAAGAAATACCGCTGGCACTCGTTCCGCTGGTGATGATCGGAACGTGGATCACGCATCTTTTCGGCGGCAGTGCCGGACGGGAAGGGGTGGCGGTGCAGATTGGTGCGACGCTCTCGCATGAGACGGGCAGACGGCTCCATATCAAAGAAACAAAACCGGTGATGCTGATTACCGGTATGGCAGCGGGATTTGGCGGGCTGTTCCAGACACCGCTGGCAGCAGTATTTTTTGCGATGGAAGTGGGGGTTTCCGGTTATGTGGAATATGATGCGCTGCTTCCGGCACTGATCGCGTCCTATACAGCATCCACGACATCACATCTGCTGGGACTGGAAAAATTCGCGGTGGATGTACAGGAAATCTGGCAGATTGGAAATATAAAAAATGTAGTTATTCTGGTAATTCTCGGTCTGGCGTTCGGGCTGACCGGGCGGTGTTTTTCTGTACTTTTGCAGAAGACGAAGAAGCTGGCAGGAGACAAAATCAGCAATCCACTGGTGCGAATCGGATGCCTTGCCATTCCTCTTGCTGTGATATTGCTGGCATTACATGGTGCGAGATACAGCGGACTCGGAACTAACCTGATCACGGCATCCTTTACCGGCGATACCATCTACCGATACGACTGGATCCTGAAACTTTTGCTGACGATCGCAACACTTGCGATTGGATTTCAGGGTGGAGAGGTAACACCGTTATTTTCTATTGGTGCGTCATTGGGCGTGGCGCTTGGCTCTGCGTTCGGAATTTCGCCGGTCATCTGCGCGTCCCTTGGCTATGCAGCAGTATTTGGCAGTGCGACCAACACGGTAATTGCACCGATTCTGATCGGACTGGAAGTCTTTGAAAGCCAGAATGCGATCCCTCTGGTTGTGGTCTGCCTGCTGGCATATATGGTCAATGGAAATCATTCGATCTACGGGGCACAGGTGAAAGCGCTGTGCAGTTTTGAAGAAAAGTAAAAAAATATAACAGATAAAAGTGGTATGGTGACTGACAAACAGATGCTATACTACTTTTTTTGTACTTTATTATATTTTTACATAACTACTGATAAGTAAAATATATGAAAAAACCATATTAAATATACTTAAACCGTTGCAAAATATATTTAATATGTTAAAATAAGAATACGAAAACAGAAAATGACTGCAGCACATAGATGGAGAGAAAATCATGAGCAAAAAATTAATCGTATTTATAGACAGCGGAGACACTTTGGTAAATGAAGGAACCGAATACCGAAACGAAGGTTCACCGATCGTACAAAGCTGCGAATTGATCGACGGTGCAAAAGAGATGCTTCTTACCCTGAAAGAAAGAGGGTATACGATTGAACTGGTAGCGGATGGATATACACAGTCTTTTGATAATTCTTACGGTCAGCATGGACTGGAAAATATTTTTGATGCGAGAACCATTTCAGAAGAAGTAGGAGAAGAAAAACCGTCACAGGCGATGTTTGAGACGGCGATGAAACTGCTGCATCTGACGGACGAAGATAAAAAACGTATTATTATGATAGGAAATAATCTGGAGAGAGATATTGTGGGGGCAAATCGTTTTGGAATCACTTCGGTATTTATCAAGTGGAGTCCGCGATATCCAATGGAGCCGAAAAATGAGGAAGAAGTGCCGGATTATATCATCCACAAACCACTGGAACTGCTGGATCTGGTGGAAAAACTGGAAGCGGAATTAGAGAAAACGGAGGCATGAAGGTAAAATGAAAATTATCCTGGTATTTAAAACACATTTTGATATCGGATTTACGGATCTGGCGTCTAATGTCATCGATCAGTATGCGGGTTCCATGCTGGAGCAGGTAATCGAGACATGTAAGGGCACACAGAAGCTTGGAAAACGGAATTTTGTATGGACAATGCCGGCATGGCCGTTGTGGCATATTGTGAATCACAGTGAGCCAAAACTGAAAAAAGAACTGGATGAGCTGATTGAAAACGGACAGGTAGTGTGGCATGCCCTTCCGTTTACTTCGCATACCGATTTTGCGACACCGGGAGAATATCTGCGTGGATTCACATACAGCAGACTGCTGGCAGAACGCTATCACAAACCATTCCCGATCGCAGCGAAAATGACCGATGTGCCGGGACACAGTGTGATGCTGCCGGATCTGCTTTCACAGGCAGGGATCCGTTTTCTGCATCTGGGATGTAATGAGTTTGCCACGCCGCCGGAAGTACCGGAACTGTTCTACTGGCAGGCACCTGGCGGAAGAAAGGTGCTTACCATGTACAGCCGTGGAGGATACGGCAGCGGTCTGATTCCGCCGAAAAGCTGGAAATATCCGGTTTGGATGGCGCTGATGCATACGACAGATAACAGTGGTCCGCAGTCCGCGGATGCTATTGAACATATGGTGAAAGAGATTCAGAAAACGTATCCGGACGCAGAGATTGTCTGCGGAACGATGGATGATTTTTACCGGGAACTGGAAACATGTGATCTGAGCGATGTACCGGTTCTTCAAAAAGACATGGCGGATACCTGGATCCATGGAGTAGGTGCGTACCCGAAAGAGGTTGGTATCCTGCGAAAAGACCGTAAAATGGCAGAGACGATGGAAGCAATCTGGGCGAACCTGTTGCTGACAGATACGCCGCTGGATGCAGAGAAGGAAGAAGAAATCAGCAAACTGTGGGATGCATATTATCATCAGATCACGATGTTTGAGGAACATACCTGGGGAGCGGATGTAAAGACTTATATGGGTCCGAACCGTGTCTATAAAAAAGAAGAATTCCAGGAGGCAAAAGACAGCGATACTTATCGTTTCATGGAACGATCTTGGGAAGAACAGAAAGAACGGGTACGGGAGAGCCATAAAGCAGCGGGAAATCTGCGGGCAGAACTGATTGCTCAAAAAGGAGGGAAAAACCAGAAAGAATGGTATCTTTTCTATCAGGGAAGCGGCAGCTATACCGGATGGGTGGAACTTCCGGAAACGTGGGAACAGCCGGTGGTTACGCTGAATGGTAAAAAAATGTCCTGCGAAAAGATTGCGGGAACCTGGCAGGTTTATGTGGAGAATCTTGATGGGTTCCGGTCGGTGCCGGTAAAGATCGAAGAAGGTTCTGTGGATGCAGAAAATGAAGAAGAGAACACCGATAGATGCAGCGAGAAGTGCGTAGAAAAGAAATCAGAACAGGGGGAGAGTAACAGTACAGGCAAAGATGCTGCTGGCATTGCAGGGATTGCGGGTGTTGCCGCAGACGGCACAGCATGTATGGAGAACAATCGTTACAGCATCTGGTACAATGCTAATACTGGAAACATTCTCCGTGTACATGATAAAAAAGCAGGAAAAGATCTGCTGACAGCGAAAGAATCTGAGGGAATCTTCAGCTATCGGTATGATCGCTACGGATACGACGATATCAACGAATATCTGAGAACATATGGATATCACTTCACAACCTGGGGAATTCAGGATTATGGCAGGGAGAATTATCCGTTCTGTGAGCATGAAACATGCACACCGATATATACGGGATGTGAGAGAACAGAGCATGGTCTGGTATTCAATTATGCTGGCGAAAAAAGTGCAGACGAGTACGGTGATGCCCGGAAGATACAGGTGGAGATCACACTTCCGGAGCAGGGAGAAGAGATTTTCGTTACACTGCATCTGGAAGAGAAACAGGAAAGTCCCTATGTGGAAGCCGGTTCTTTTATAGTACCGTTTGCCGGAGAACATACAGAATATCGGATCCGGAAGGGTGGAGTTACACTGAATCCGGCAGCAGATATTGTGGAGAAGGCAAATCATAGTCTGTACTGTCTGGATGAAGGTGCTGTCGTGATGAATGACCAGATGGGGCTGTGGGTACAGAGTCTGGATGCACCGCTGATGGCGATCGGAGATCCGGGAATCTATAGATACGGACCGGTTTTTGAACAGACGAAAAAGCCGGTATTGTATTTCAATTTATTTAATAATATGTGGGGCACGAACTTCCCGCAGTGGATCGGCGGAGATTTTACCTTCCGGTTCCGCCTGCAGGGATTTGTACCGGAACAGACCCAAAAGGCTATCCCGGCAGAATGCCTGAAACATACGGGCGGAGTAGCAGTTATGGATACTCCATTGCCGGAAACCGGTCTGAGATTCCCGGAACATATGAAGCTGATCGGCGTAGAGAAGCTGGATGAAAACCGGAGAATCCTCACATTCCTGGAATTGGAAGGAAAAGAAGCGCGGGGAATAACCCAGGCGAAAGGCTGGGAGATTGCAGAATGTGATCTGAACGGAATACTAACGGAAGTAGGGTACGAAAATCAGCGTGGCGAAATCTGCGTATTTACCTCTGCAGCCTATGGGACCAGTAATTTTCTGTTTGTGAGAAAAGACGACAAAGAGAAAGAAGCAGAAGAAAGAGAACGTTGTCTGGCTGAAAAATATGCACCGATTTTGCAGATGGATGGAAAAGAGCCGTTTAAAATCGTCGGTGTCGGATATACGTTATATGAGAATGCAAAAAGAAGTGCTTCCTGTACGCGGATGATTGATCCGGTGCAGTACGGTGCAGAATATTGTATCGAATATGCGTATTATTATGACTATGATATTCAGCACCTGTATGATCTGGAACATATTTGGGTTTATGTTGATGATGCGGGAAACATTTGTGGGTGCGAACACAGTTTCCATGGTAAGTTCTTCCATGTAACAACAACATCCGGCGAGCTGCAACTGGACGATGGACGCCCAGTGGTTTATGTGCAGCCCGGAAAACATGCGCTGATGCCACAGGCGAAAGGATTTGAAACCCTGGTGGATTATCGGGATGCATGTGGTGTGGCAGCCGGTGCAGATGGTATCCTGACACCGGATATTATTCCGGGAATGCCAGCGCATACTGCATGGCAGGATAAAGTAGTGGGAAATTATATCAAAGAACATTTTTCGTTTGTTCCGGCGGGAAGTTATACAAAGTGGGATGATAAAACGGTTCTGCTTCCGTGGTCAGAACTCTGTGCACAGATTCCGGAACGTGTAGAACGTGAGATAAAAAAGATAACAGGTGTCTGAAAAACGGTTGTTCAAAACATATATTTGCTTTTCTTTTTTGAGTGAATCGAATATAATATTATCAGAGTGTACAATTATTTAGCAGATAGTATTTTACGAGACATTTTCTGAGGATTATTAGATGCTGAACAGTTGCGAAAAGAACGATGAAAGGGGCTATTCATGGCGAAGAAGCAGTTTCTATACGAAAATGTATATAATGATCTGAAACATAAGATAGAGTGTGGTGATCTGAAACCGGGTGATAAACTCGAAGTGGAGGAGGATATGATTACGCACTATGGAGTGAGCGCGATCACGGTAAAAAAAGCACTGAATCTTCTGGCAGAAGAACACAGGATTCGCAGGATCAGAGGGAAAGGCAGCTTTGTCATGGAATACCCGGAAGTTGGCAGGATTGAGGTGGAAGAAAAAGCGGTATTACCGGAAAAATCGGAGATTCCTCAGACAGGGGAACCTGTTCTCGGAGTGATTTTTGAACATATCAGTTCCAGCTATGGTCTGCAGATCATGTATGAACTGGAGCAGCTGGCCAGAAAGGCGGGATACCATCTGTACCCATGTTTTTCCTACGGAAACCGGGAACTGGAGACACAGGCAATCCGCTATCTGCGCGGTATCGGTGCGAAGGGAATGTTTGTAATGCCATGCCATGGCTCGTATTATAATACCGAGATTCTTCGATTGGTGATTGACGGATATCCCACTGTACTTATTGATAAAAAATTAGATGGAATTTCACTGGATTCGGTACGGACGGACAATGTGCAGAGCATGTCGCGGCTGGTTCGGTATTTTGCGGAAACCGGGAAGAAAAAAATAGGATTTATCACAGTGGAAGAAACAGGAACGTCTTCACTTGGAGAACGCAATGAAGGATTTTATCAGGGAATCTCCGAATATGGTATGACTCCGGTCGGAAAGTGTAGTCTCCCGTATATTACCTATGATAATCCGGTGGAAGTCCGCAGAGAGATCTATCGAAAACAGATTGCAGAGTATATTGAGAAATACAGCAAGGAACTCGAAGGTATCGTATGTGGTGAGTACAGTGTTGCCATGGAGACAGAGGCTGTTCTGGAAGCAAAAGCGTTAAAGGGCAGAATAGAAGTGTGCTGCATGGATGAAAACCACATCGGATCCGGGCAGTACAAACTGACACATATCCGCCAGGATGAGCAGAAAATCGCGCAGTGTGCGATGGAGCGTATGCTGGATAAACTGATTGGAAACACCGGAGAGGAAAAAGACTATCTGATTCCGGGGATCTTTATGGAGAAAATCGCTTCTGAAAAAGAATAAAGCGTGAAAGGACAGACCAGAGCCGTGACATCCGACCTGGTCTGTCCTTTCTATAAAAAAGATGATATTTTGTGAGGATCTGCTTACTGGCAGAAGAAAGATACGATTATTTTATTCCGGTAAAGTTGAAAATAATATGCATTAAAATAAAGCATAATAAATAAGAAACAAAGTATATTGAAATGTTTGAAAAAGCATATAAAAATATGATATAGTATAATAAAAGAAATACGAGAATAAAAAGTTATAAGGAGGAATCGCATGTTTGGTTTTTCATGTGCGGAATGGACAATTCCCAATGTTTTGATTAGAATTGTAGTTTCCATGATACTTGGATGTGTGATCGGTCTGGACAGAGGATTGAAAAAACGTGGAGCAGGAACAAAGACGAATACGATCGTATGTCTGGGAGCAACGCTGGTTATGTTGACGGCGCAGTATATGGAGGTATATTTTCCAGGGAAATCGGATCTTTCGCGTATGGCATCGCAGGTGATCAGCGGGGTAGGATTTCTTGGAGTAGGAACCATCATTGTGTCCGGGCATCAGGTGAGGGGACTGACAACTGCGGCAAGTTTATGGGCATGTGCATGCGTTGGTCTTGCAGTGGGGATCGGGTTTCTGGATGGTGGAGCTATCATTACGGTGTGTGTACTGATTTCCCTTCACGTGCTTCCACGTCTGGAAAAATATTTTTTTCGACGTAGTAAATATTTATCCGTCTATGTGGAACTGGAAACCAATGGAAGCATTTCTGAATTTTTGGAAAAACTTCAGGAGAATCAGATACAGGTAGATACTATGGATGTGATAAAGGGGAAAACGAAGAAAACACCATGCGCTCTGCTGTTGACTCTGCGGTTACCTACTGCATACAAAAGTACATATGTGGAACAATTGGAAGAGATTCCGGGTGTTAACAGCGTAGACATTATCTGATAATGTACTGGTATTGTAAGAGTAAGAACATGGGGCAGCTACGGACAAGAATGAAATGAGGTTTTAACGATATTACAGACAGTAGTATTGATTTCTCACAGCACAGAGTGGTATGGGTGTAGATGAGGCACTGGACAGTGCACAGGAAACTGTAGAATTTACCATGAGTTCGAATTAAACAGTAACAGCTAACAATAGTCTTTTCATGCTTTATCATCCTTAAAAAATATGTAGAAAACAGAACAGGACAGATGTCGCACTTGCATTTGCCTGGTTCTTTAGATATGTTTTACAGAAGTTTAGATTCTTTTTATTTTCACCCCGCAAAATTTATGCTAATATATAACCATCTGCGAAAATCGGCGTTGATACCGGATAATCCTGGTGTTGGCGCCGTATGTTTTCTGGCAGTTTACCATGAAAACAGCGAAGCAAAAAGAAAGGAAAGAAGAATATGCTTCAAATCCAACATATTCGAAAAGAATATAAAACAGGAAAACTGGTACAGAAAGCTCTGGATGATGTCAGCCTGAATCTGCGGGATAACGAATTTGTTGCGATTCTCGGTCCGAGTGGTTCGGGAAAGACGACACTGTTAAATATCATCGGCGGACTGGATCGTTACGACAGCGGAGATCTGATCATCAACGGGATTTCCACGAAAAAATACAAAGACCGCGACTGGGATTCCTACCGAAATCATACGATCGGTTTTGTCTTCCAGAGTTATAATCTGATTCCGCATCAGACACTGCTCGCCAATGTTGAGCTGGCGCTGACCATCTCCGGCGTGGGAAAAGCGGAGCGAAGAAGAAGAGCGAAAGAAGCCCTGGAAAAAGTAGGTCTGGGAGAACAGATTGAAAAACGACCAGGCCAGCTGTCGGGCGGACAGATGCAGCGAGTGGCAATCGCCAGAGCATTGGTCAATGATCCGGAGATTCTGCTTGCGGATGAGCCGACCGGAGCACTGGACAGTAATACCAGTGTACAGGTTATGGATCTGCTGCGGGAGGTGGCGAAAGACCGTCTGGTTGTGATGGTTACCCATAACCCGGAACTGGCGGAACTTTATGCCACAAGAATCGTCAATCTGCGGGATGGAAAGATCCGCTCGGATACAAATCCCTATGAGGTGGATGAGGCAGCACTGTCCCCTCCGGAACATAAAAATATGGGAAAATCTTCGATGTCATTTCTGACAGCTCTGGCACTGAGTTTTAATAACTTAAAGACCAAAAAGGCCAGAACCCTTCTGACTTCCTTTGCCGGATCGATCGGTATCATCGGTATCGCGCTGATCCTGGCACTGTCAAATGGTGTCAATGCTTATATCCAGTCGGTGGAAGAAGAAACGTTATCGGAATATCCACTGGAGATCCAGAGTACCGGGTTTGACCTGACTTCCATGATGACGATGAACATGGGGACAGATGATAAAGACGCGGAGAAAGAAGACGACGATCAGGTCAATGTCGTGCAGATGATCACAAATATGTTCTCCACGATGGACTCCAATGACCTGAAATCGCTGAAAAAATATCTGGATGATCATGAAAAGAAAGTCAGCAAATACGCAAAATCCGTGGAATACAGTTACAGCGCAACACCGCAGATCTTTCGACTGGACAAAGATAGAGATAAGATTCGTCAAGTTAATCCGGACAAATCCTTTGCTTCTCTGGGGCTTGGTTCTTCGTCGAGTGCAAATAGTATGATGTCCTCGATGATGAGCACAGATGTGTTTTATGAGATGCCGAGAGAGGAGAATCTGTATAAAAACCAGTATGATGTAAAAGCAGGTCGCTGGCCGGAAAGTTATGACGAATGTGTGGTAGTTATGACTGCGGACGGAAGTATCAGCGATTTTCTCCTGTACACACTGGGACTCAGAGATGCCATGGAACTTGACGATATGATCGAACAGTTTATGAAGGATGAAGATGTGGATACTCCGGATAATATCGGCACATACCGTTATGAGGATATTCTGGGAACCACCTTTAAACTGGTCAATGCTTCGGATTATTACAGCTATGACAGTGAATACAAGGTCTGGAAAGACAAATCGGATAATAATAAATATATGAAAAAACTGGTGAAAAACGGGGAAGACCTGAAAGTGGTCGGTGTCGTGCAACCATCGAAGGATGCCAACGGAGCCCTGCTTCGAACCGGTATCTATTATCCGGCAGAGCTGACTGATCATGTGATCGAGGAAGCGAAAAACAGTAAAATCGTAAAAGCTCAGATGAAAAATGAAGATATTGATGTCTTTACTAATGAAGAATTTGGTAAAGAATCGGATAATGATTTTGATATGGGATCCCTCTTTAAGATCGATGAGGATAAACTGCAAAATGCATTTAAATTTGATGAAAATGCCATGGCAAATGCAATGGCAGGGAGCACGGATCTCTCAGATGCATTTTCCGTCGATCCGAATACACTGGATCTTTCGGGCATGCTGGATCTGAGTGCCATCAATATTTCGCTTCCGGAAGCACCGGATCTGTCGCTCGGTAATTTGATGAGTGGAATCAAGATCCAGGCATCCAGTGAAGATGTGAGCAAACTTACTACGACTTTGTTAACTGGTTATCGTGACTATGCAAAAGAACATCCGGAAGCAGATTATTCCGGTCTGGGAGAAAACTTTATTGGTTATCTGAATACAGAAAAAGCACAGGAAATTCTGAAAAATAATATCAAAGACATCATCGAAGCGAGCGGTTCTGTCGAAGTATCAAAAGAAGAACTGCAGCAGCTGATCAAAGATATCATGACCGGATTCCAGAAGTATGCCCAGGAAAAGGGCTATACGGATATGACGAAGCTGGATGAATACCTGACGGAATATCTCCAGACAGAAGAATGCCAGCAGATCCTGACTGCCTGGGCAGAGAAAAATATTCATATTAACGGAGATGTCAATATCACAAAAGAACAGCTGGAAAAACTTTCGAAGGAGCTGCTGGAAGGATATGAAGCCTATGTACAGGAAAACGGTTACCCGGATCCGGCGAAAATGGGTGAGTACTTTATGGATTATCTGGGAACAGACAGCGCGAAGCAGGAACTTTCTGTAGGGCTTATGAAGATGATCGACACGAAGGGTGTGGAAGAACAGATATCCACGGCAATCGGAACCTATATGCAGAGTGCATTTTCTTCTTATGGAAATACTCTGTCACAGGCACTGGGAACGCAGATTTCAAAAGCGATGGAGCAGATGATGACACAGATCGCCGGTGGTATGGAAAAAGCCATGACGCAGGCGATGAGCCGGGTAGGAGAGAATCTGCAGAATGCATTTTCTATTGATGCGGATGCATTTACCGGGGCATTTGATATAAGCATGGATGGAGAAGAACTGACCGAACTGATGATGTCCATGGGAAATACCGGAAGTACAACGTATGATTCGAACCTGCAGAAACTCGGCTATGCAGATAAGGCAGAACCGAGTAGTATCTCAATCTATCCGAAAAACTTCGAGAGTAAGGAACAGATCGTGCAGCTGCTGGATGATTATAACAGTAAGATGGAAAGAGAAGGAAAAGACGAGCAGGTGATCAGCTACACAGATATGGTCGGAACGCTGATGTCCTCGGTGACGGATATTGTTGATATTATCAGTTATGTGCTGATTGCGTTTGTGGCGATCTCACTGGTGGTTTCTTCGATCATGATCGGAGTGATTACCTATATCAGTGTGCTGGAACGCCGGAAAGAAATCGGTATCCTGCGGGCAATAGGAGCATCTAAAGGAAATATTTCCCAGGTGTTCAATGCGGAAACCTGTATCATCGGTCTGTGTGCAGGTCTGATAGGTATCGGTCTGACACTGTTACTTCTGATTCCGGGCAATGCCCTGATTCACAAACTGGCAGATACCACTGCTGTCAGTGCATCTCTGCCGGTGATTCCGGCGCTTATCCTGATCGTGCTGAGCGTATTTCTTACGTTTATCGGTGGACTGATTCCATCGAAGAAAGCGGCAAAGAGTGATCCGGTGACGGCACTGAGGAATGACTAAAAAATGAGAAAACGTGTTCGGTCTTGTGTGTGATCCGTTAGTTCAATAAAGCCAGTATTTCTTATCGAAATATAAGAATACTGGCTTTTTTAGATTTTATTCCGACTCATAAAATGTTATAATGTATCTCATGAAAATCAAAATATACAATATAGAAAAAGGAGAAACATAAATGGAATACAGAACACTTGGAAAAACAGGATTGAAAGTGTCCCGCATGGGATTTGGCGGGATTCCGATCCAGAAGATTGATGAAGAGGGAACAAGAAAGCTGTTGCAGGATATGGTAAAGCGGGGAATCAATTACATCGACTCTGCACGGGGCTACACTGTCAGTGAACAGTATATCGGCTACGGTCTGGAAGGAATCCGGGATCAGTTCGTGCTGGCAACAAAATCCATGGCGAGAACAAAAGAAGCGATGGCGGCAGATATCGAGACGAGTCTTCGGAATTTCCGCACAGACTATATTGATCTGTATCAGGTACATAATCCGAGTATGGAACAGCTGGATCAGGTGATCGGAGAAGGTGGGGCACTGGAAGCACTGCTGGAGGCGAAAAACGCTGGAAAGATCGGACATATCGGAATCACGGCGCATTCCACGGAAGTTTTTGAGCGTGCGCTGACCCTGGACTGGGTGGAGACGATTATGTTTCCTTATAATATTGTGGAACAGCAGGGGGCTGAACTGATTCGTCGGTGTGGAGAGAAAAACATCGGATTTATTGATATGAAACCACTGGCAGGAGGTGCCATCGAAGACGGAACTCTGGCACTCCGCTATGTATGTTCCAACCCGGATGTGACGATCACTATTCCTGGTATGGCAGAGATTCGGGAACTGGAAGAGAATCAGAAAGCCTGTGAGAATCAGGAACCGCTGACGAAGGAAGAAGAGGAAAAGATTCAGGCAGTCCGTGACCAGCTGGGAACGGATTTTTGTCGTCGTTGTAATTACTGTGCACCTTGCAGCGTAGGAATCCAGATTCCAAGTGTTTTTTTGTTTGCCGGTTATCTGCAACGTTATGATCTGGAGCAGTGGGCCAGAGATCGATACAGTACCTTAAAAGTAAAAGCTTCTGCCTGCATCGGCTGTGGCAAATGCGAACCACGCTGTCCATACCACCTGCCGATCCGGGAAAAACTGAAGATCTGTGCAGCTGATTTTGGGGAATAGAGAGAGAATCCGATTACGGCGAAGGAGAAAAATTATGACACGACGGGAAAGAGAAGTAACTGATATCAATGATATATTACAGATCATCAACGAAACAAAGATTCTGCATCTGGGTTTGTCTGATGAGGGATGGCCTTATGTGGTGCCGATGAATTATGGATATGAATATGTGGACGGAAAGCTGACATTTTATCTCCATGGCGCCACCAAAGGGTACAAATTTGATGTTCTGGAGAAGAATCCAAAAGTCTCATTTGCCCTGGAGACAGATATGATTCCGTTTGAGGGAAAGGTAGCCTGCCAGTACGGGGTGGCATACCGGAGCGTGATGGGACGCGGATATGGAACCCTGGTGGCGGATGTGGAAGAAAAGGAAAAAGCACTGTCCCTGTTGATGAAACAGCAGACGGGAAAGGATTTTACCTTTGATGAGAAACTGGTATCAATTGTGAATGTAATCCGTATTGATGTGAAAGAATTTACTGCAAAGGAGAGAAAACTTCCGGCAGCGATGCAGCAGGATTCCTGAAAATAATTGAATTATTGCAGGTTACAGAGAAAGATTCATCGTTACCGGGAACGGAGTGAACAGTAACACTTAATCCAAAGCACTAGAGCGTGTCTGAAAAATCATTTCCGCAACCTGCAAGCCCCACTTTGCGGTATATTTTACCCTTATTCGGTTGCCGTAGCCCGCTACGCCGCCCTCATTCGGATAAAATCTCCCACAAACTGGGACTCGCAGCTCACGAAAAGCCTTTTTCAAACACGCTCTAGTATATTATGCAGAATAGATATGGAATTCGAGTTGAAATTATGATAAACTAAACTGTAATGTTTTGTCAGTTTTGTAGTTGTATCTATTACGGTTATGATTTGATAAAACAATCGATCTAAAAGGTCGCAGACACAGCTGTGATGGAGTAGCGGCAGTGTCAGAAAAACAGATGAGGAGTGAAGACATGATAGCACTGATTGATTACGATGCGGGAAATATGAAAAGCGTGGAAAAAGCTCTGCAGCTGATAGGAGAGGATGTGCTGGTGACCAGAGATCCGAAAGAGATTCTGGCTGCGGATAAAGTGGTGTTACCGGGTGTGGGTAGTTTTGGAGATGCGATGGAAAATCTGCACCATTTCGGGTTGGTACCCGTGATTCACCAGGTAGTTCAGGAGCAGACTCCGTTTTTGGGAATCTGTCTGGGACTGCAGCTTCTGTTTGAAAAAAGTGAGGAGAGTCCGGGCGTGGAGGGCCTTGGCATCTTAAAGGGAGAGATTCTTCGGATTCCTGCGGCAGAAGGGCTGAAGATCCCTCATATGGGCTGGAATAATATCCGATTTCCGAATAAAGGACGGTTGTTTGCGGGAGTTCCGGAAGATGCATATGTGTATTTTGTACATTCCTATTATCTGAAAGCACAGGATGAAAAAATTGTGACTGCAACAACCGAATATGGTACCCATATCCATGCTTCTGTGGAAAGCGGCAATCTGTTTGCCTGCCAGTTCCATCCGGAGAAAAGTTCCCATGTGGGCTTGCAGATTTTGAAAAATTTTGCAAAACTGGAAGGAAAAGGAGGACGATAAGATGCTGACAAAAAGAATTATTCCATGTCTGGATGTAAATAATGGAAGAGTAGTAAAGGGCGTGAACTTTGTCAATCTTCAGGATGCGGGTGATCCGGTGGCAGTAGCGAAAGCGTACGACGAGGCCGGTGCAGATGAAGTTGTTTTTCTGGATATCACAGCATCTTCGGATCATCGTAATACAGTGGTAGATATGGTGCGGAAAGTTGCGGCTAACGTATTTATTCCTTTTACCGTAGGAGGCGGTATCCGCACGGTGGATGATTTTCGGTTGCTTTTGCGGGAAGGAGCAGACAAGATTTCCATCAATTCTTCTGCGATAAACCGCCCGGAACTGATTCATGAAGCAGCCTTAAAGTTCGGAAGTCAGTGCGTGGTAGTTGCTATTGATGCAAAGCAGCGGGCAGACGGCTCAGGATGGAATGTCTATAAAAACGGTGGGCGGATCGATGTGGGTTTGGATGCTGTGGAATGGGCAAAAAAAGCAGAAGCCCTGGGAGCAGGAGAGATTCTTCTCACCAGTATGGATGGAGATGGCACAAAAGCAGGATACGATCTGAAACTGACCCGTGCGATCGCGGATGCAGTATCCATTCCGGTTATTGCTTCCGGTGGTGCGGGCTCGCTGGAGCACTTTTATGACGCATTGACAGAGGGCGGTGCAGATGCTGCACTGGCAGCGTCTCTGTTCCATTACAAAGAACTGGAGATCCGGGAAGTAAAGGAATATCTTCGGGACAGAGGACTTCCGGTTCGTCTGTAAAGATACCGGAAATATAAGAAAATACGTAACTGTTCAGTATCTTCACAGCTACGAAAATACAAGTGTGCGTGGAAATCCGGTAAAATCCGGATACAGGAAGATTGCCATTGCACGCACAGGAGAGGAGGAGGGCGTATGCCTCCAATTTCAGGAGCATGGGCAAAAGCCCTGGAAGGGGAATTTCACAAACCCTATTATAAAAAACTATTTGAAACTGTGGGAAAAGAATATGCAACCCATCAGATTTTTCCGGCGGGAGATGATATTTTTAATGCGTTTCATTTTACACCGCTGGATCAGGTGAAAGTAGTGATTCTCGGACAGGATCCGTACCACGGAGACGGACAGGCGCACGGGCTTTGTTTTTCGGTAAAACCGGATGTGGAGATTCCGCCTTCACTGGTAAATATCTACAAAGAACTGGAAGATGATCTGGGATGTTATATCCCAAACAACGGATATCTGGAAAAATGGGCAAGACAGGGTGTTCTGATGTTAAACACAGTTTTGACCGTACGTGCTCATCAGGCAAATTCACATCGGGGGATCGGCTGGGAAGAATTTACCGATGCGGCTATTCGGGTGTTGGCGGCGCAGGATCGCCCGATGGTTTTTATTCTCTGGGGCAAACCGGCTCAGAGTAAAAAATCCATGCTTGACCCGGACAAACATCTGATTCTGGAGGCTCCTCATCCCAGTCCGCTATCCGCTTACCGGGGATTTTTTGGAAGTAAGCCGTTCAGTAAGACAAATGCTTATCTGACAGCACATGGTCTGGAGCCGATTGACTGGCAGATCGAGAATAGGTAGTCCGGCTATAGAAGACAGATCAGGTATTTGCCGGGATTTTTCCATGAAAGCCGGAAAAATCGAAAAAGAGATAAAGCAGGAGTAAATGATGAGTGAGAAAAATGGATTAGTGAAAAACGCCTCATTTCTGATGATGGCGACTTTGATCTCCAGGGTGATCGGTCTTTTGTATCGAAGCCCTCTGGGGGTTGTGCTGGGAACGGTAGGACTTGGATATTATGGATATGCGAATAACGTGTATGTTATTTTACTTCTGATTTCTGCCTACAGTATTCCGATGGCAGTATCGAAGGTCGTATCGGAACGTCTGGCACTGAAACAATATCGAAATGCCCAGAAAGTCTTTCATGGGGCGTTATTATATGCAATGATCGTGGGTGGAGTGGCAGCTCTGGTTGCCTTTTTCTTTGGTAATTATCTGCTTCCGGTCAATCAGCAGCAGGCACTTCTGGCTTTGCGGATGCTGGCGCCGACAATTTTCTTTTCAGCAATTCTTGGCGTTATGCGTGGATATTTTCAGGCGCACAGCACGATGATGCCAACCTCGATCTCTCAGATTCTGGAGCAGATCGCCAATGCGATCGTCAGTATTCTGGCGGCATGGTTGTTGATCAAGAAGTTTGCAGTGGACGAGGAGACGCATGCAATTTATGGTGCAGCCGGTGGTGCGATGGGTACCGGAGCCGGTGTGCTGACCGGTCTGGCATTTATGTTGATCGTCTATGCGGCAAACCGGAAATCAATCCATAAAAAGATCGCCAGAGATAAACATACACAGGAAGAGTCCATGGTGGGCGTTATGAAGATCATTTTCCTGATGGTAACGCCGATTATTTTCAATACTTTTGTATACAATGCCAGCAGTTACCTGGATTCCAAGATTTTCTCGGATATCCTGAATATGAAAGGCATCGCTGCAAAAGTAGTCAGTGGCCAGTGGGGAGAATACAGTAATTACTACATTACACTGATCAATATTCCGCTGGCACTTTCAAGTGCCACTTCCTCTGCGATGATGCCGGAGATTGCAACGAGATTTATCAAAAATGAGTATAAAGAGGCAAATGAAAAGATCAACGAGGGAATCCAGCTGACGATGTTTTTGTGTATCCCGGCAGCAGTCGGTTTGGCTGTGCTGGCGTTTCCAATCACAAAAGTGCTGTTTCCATCCAGTGGAACACTGTCGGGACAGCTGCTTTTAGCAGGTTCCATAACGGTTATTTTCTCCGCGCTGTCTACGATTACGAACGGAGTGTTGCAGGCAATCGGTAAAGCGAGAATTCCGCTTCGAAACTCTGCGATTTCTCTGGTGCTGAATGTGATCACTGTGGCGGTATGTTCTTTTGCAGCTCCACAGATGGGCGTGTTCTCTGTATTGATCGCCAGTCTGGTATTTGCAGTCGCCATGTGTGTATTGAATGCCATGTCCCTGAAAAAATATCTGGGTCACAAGAACGATTTTGTCAACGGTTACGGAAAACCACTGGCAGCGGCAGCAGGTATGGGTGTTGTGGCATGGATCGTATATTATGGACTACATCTTCTGGTGCCGATCCGTATCGTGTGTCTGGGTGTTTCTGTAATTCTGGCAGCACTGGTATATCTGATTTTGTATGTGATTGTTACGAAAACAACGGTGGAACAGATGCGGCGGTTCCCGATGGGAAATTATGTGGTGAAAGTGCTACGGATCCTGAAAGTATTCCGATAAAGACAGGAATGGGATTTCCCTGAAATAAAGTAATTCGAGTATGGCTGGTAGATTCTGTACAGAACGCCAGCTTTGCTTTGTTTTCTATACAGATAATGAAGCTGCAATTGTAACTATTCAGCAGCCATTATCCCGCGAGGTGTTTTGGCATAAATATGCCAAAATCCCGAGACATACAAGCAAAAATGCCATCACCGAAGGTGATTTTAAATGCGTTTTTGCTCGTAACTGTGAAGGTACTGAATAGTTACCTGCAATTAATGAAGAATAGAACAGCAATGATTTGTGTAATGGAAGAAAGAAGGATATTACAATGGAAGAAACACAGAGACCATGTAAAAGGGTAGTGGATTCTCAGACGGAGCAGACGTATCTGATGCGCCCCAATTATCTGAACTGTTATGGAAATCTGTTCGGAGGACAGCTGATGGGCTGGATTGATGAAATCGCCAGTATCGTGGCGATGCGTCACTGCGAGGCGGACATCACGACAGCGGCGATCGATAACCTGAATTTCAAAGAGGGAGCTACTGTAAATGATGTAGTAGTTCTTCGGGGAAAGATTACGTATGTGGGAAGAACTTCGATGGAAGTACGTGTGGACACATATGTAGAAAGTCGTCACGGTATCCGGAAGGTGATCAACCGTGCATATGTGGTAATGGTAGCCGTTGATGAACACCATCACCCGATTCCGGTCCCGGGACTGATCGTCGAGTCGGAAAATGACAGGGCAGAATGGGAAGGCGGAGAAAAACGATATCGGCTGAGAAAACAGCGGAGACGGGAAGGATTTTAGAGAGAAAAAAGCGAATGCAGAACTCAAAAGATAAAGAGTAGTGTATTCGCTTTTTTTATGCGGATAATGAGACAAAATTTGCGGAAGTTGATGATTGACAGGCAGAGATGGTATAGGGAGATGTAAAATAAAGAATGTTGTCTTGTAACTATTCAGTGGCTACTGTCCCGCGAGGTGTTTTGACATGAATATGTCAAAATCCCGAGACATACAAGC